>Ga0315905_10006798_pt1 | contig 11625 bp, 8 predicted proteins | sample LakEriMetagenome_5_FD_203522 | JGI IMG/M metagenome (GOLD analysis project Ga0315905, IMG submission 203522) | Freshwater fungal communities from buoy surface, Lake Erie, Ohio, United States - Buoy 4 MA121 | ecosystem: Environmental > Aquatic > Freshwater > Lake | place: USA: Lake Erie, Ohio...
AGTCATTCTCTGACAACTGTCATGCAACACTGCAGACATGCAACACTGCGAACAGGCGAGCGCGTACGCCATCGGCGCAGACATCAAACGCGCCCACGATCCCGTTGGCCATCGAAGACTTAAGTGGCCCTGGTGGCCAGAGAGCGGGAAGGGCAAGACACAGTACCAGGCACGCCCTCTAGACCCGGGACGACGGAGAGAATTTCCAGTGGCAATGTCGGGCGTGGCGACGCCAATACCACACCAGTGCAGTCCCTTGCCGCCTACCTCAACCTCCCACTCTGCTCAAAGCACAGGACCTGAGCAATTCAATTGCGGAACCCAACCGACTCACACCAGTGTGTAAAAACAACGTGTGTGATGCCGCATCAAGCTGGCACGCGGTGAAATTGCCACACGACACGCGGAAGGCAAAGTACCATGAACGCCAGAAGATAGTATAATGTCGGCTACGGCCACGCCATACTCCTCAGCCGGTGGTGGAGAGGCGGGCGAGGCCTTGGTGACAGTATTTCCGTTCCGCTTGAGAACCTTGTCCGTCGAGAGCCATTTGATTGTGGGCGCCGGCGCGGGAGATGACTGCTCGGCGCGCTGTGCAAAAGTGTTTGCCATCTGCAACACCGAAGGCTTCTTTGCATTTGCTGCGTCTCCTGCTTCCGGTGCTGCCACTGGCATCTGCAGCACCTGCGGCTCTCGTGCCGGTGCTGGTGCGGGCAGTTGGCTCGGCGCTGCTTGTGTCGTGACCCCCGGTAGGGCTCGCTTGTGCATGGGCACTGAGGGTGGTGAATCTTGCGGCCTATCCTCTGCAGGAACCACCGCCGGCATTTTATCAGCCTTAGGCGCCGCGTCCAGGGCCGAAAGAGGCGGAGGTGTACAAGATTGCGGGTTGTTGGGCGGTGCACTCACAACCCCAGTTGCAGACTCCGGGCGACGCATGCCACCTGTTGTTGCGCTGCTCACGCCAGGCACAACGGGTTGCTGTGCTCCCCATTGTGTGCCTTCGTTGCGCACGCTCGGAAGTCCGAGGCCCTGGTGCATTTCAACCCTGGGAGCTGCAGATATTGGCCTCGGCTGCCGAGCTGGCACGCCAGGCGCGGAGATAGGAGCTGAGGTGGACACCGGCTGAGCATAAGCAGCAACACTCCGTGTCAGTTGGCCAACGTCCAGCAATGCTACTTTGCCCAGCAAGAAGCATTGCACATGCCACGTGCAATGTGAGACAGCAGCGTGATTCAGCATGCCCAATCGCGTGAAGAACACCCTGCGTGCTGAGCTTGTATTCATCTACGAAAAACTACTGTCATTAAGGCGCAGATGGAAGAAGGTGAGAAATGGCAAGACGTAGTAGTAATCGATGGTAGGGGTTCAGGGGCGCGCCAGCATCCAAGCAAATCGCACAAGCCTTGCCCTCGCACAAGTACCTTATTGTCAGCGGCACTCACGCCGAGAGGGTCTGAGATGGACTCCTTCTTTCTTTTGTATCCTCCAATCAACATGATCTCGATTCCCTCCATCCACTTGGTCTTGTCCTGAGCCGATGGCGCTATGAGCAGCAGGCTGATCCCACCCTCACACACCACCCGAAACGACCGCGCCGCGGTATCGGCTGAGACCTTGTGGTGTTCCTGTACTATGGGCCCGCACCCATTCAGGACCGACAGCACCGGGCCGACGCTCTTGCCGTCGTAGTTTAGTTTTTTGTCCCTGCATCGTCAGGGGTAACTCATCAGGGAGACGTACTGCTGTGGACGCCGACACTCAATGTCTGGCACATGTGACCACCGAGGGAAAGCAAAAAGGCAAGTGGTTATGCGACATACGGAAGCATGCGGAAAAACTTCTTGTGGGGCTTGCCCTTGCCGCCGTTTGTGTACTTCTCCAATGGCCCACCTGGCCAGAATACAAAAGAAAGCAGAGTGCCGTCAGCCATACAGCAGCCACGCGCGGAAGGACTCTGCTGTGCCGTCACCTGCACCAGAAAAACAAGCTATCTGATTCACCGGCAAGAACGAAGTTGGTGGCGCTGATTTTTTCCGCCAAGTCGTCGACTGTCGTACGCACGCGCGGCCTCTGCTGCCCTTGCTGCATGCCGCTTGGAGAGTTGGAAGCAGCAGACAGGCGCTGCAGAACTTGCAGGTGCTGTGGAATCTGCCCGGCGCCACTGCCGCCTGCACTGTTGTCGCGCTGCGCAGGCGCAGGCGCAGGCGCAGGCGCAGGCGCAGGCGCAGGCGCAGGCGCAGGCGCACGGTTGCCCTGCGAGCCCGGGCTGGCGAAGGCGGCTGGCAGCGCAATGCCCATCGCCTTGGCCCGGAGCTGTTTGTGTTGTTTGTGCGCTCCGCCGCGTCAGCTTGCACCCTCGCCCCGCGCCGCGCCAAAGCAGCAGGGACGCGCGCGGGAGAAACGACAACTGCAAGACACAGCGACACGCACGACGGGCCCGGAGGCGCACTCCCAGCATCGCACCTTGGTTCGATCGCCCATGCGCTTCACTCCAAGCTCTTTAAGCTGGGCGTCGTCCAGCGCCGCGAGAGCTTCACTGTCGATGCCCTCCTGCAGCGACTCGCAGCGTCAGCGCACCGGCGGTGGCGGCAGCCACGGCGGTTCCGGCGAGACGGGCCGGGCGGACGCACACCACCGGATTTCCGCTTGGCAAGCAACGCCCCATTCAGTTCAAGCAGGGCCGGCGTGAACGGGTACGCCCCATGCCCGCAGCCAGCTCGCGAAGCAGCAGCCGGGGACCTCTCGGAACGTAGGGACGGCGGCCTCGAGCCCGATTTCGGACAACCATCCTGCCACGAGACTGTCCGCCATCGCGCTGCCGCTCTTCCGCCCCGTCCAGTCCCTTGCCTCCCACAACGCACGGGATTATTTCATAATTCGTGTTCGACTCATGATCAGCACAGAAACCCTTAAGCATTTACAGTAAGGGAAACTCCTGCGGGAAAAAAACAAAAAAATGGTGAAAGGCGAAAACGGAACGATGGGCCGGGGACGGCACCGGAGGGCGGCGCAGAAGTCTGCCCTGGCGGAGAAGCTCGGCCACAATGGCGGGCCGCAGACCCCGAAGTCGGCGCCCGGAGCGGCGGGGGGGCGGTCGTGAAAACAGACAACCACAATATCGTAGCACGAACCCAAGATCAATAGTAACGAACCCAAATCAAACTGTACAAACACTGCACTGCGTGCGTTGGAGGCCCAGCACGCGGCGGGAGGAGGGACGGGGGCAATGGAGTCGTCGAAGATGACGGCCGACTCCAACGCGCGCGCACGCTGGGACGCGATGCGCGATATGCTCGCGGCGCGTTATGCAAACGCGGCCGAGGCGTACGTCGCGATGGGCGGGCGTGCAGGCGGCGAGATTTCGCTGCTGCAGCTCGAGCGGTCCCTGCAGGACCTGAATGCCCGGGTGCTGGGGTTGCGCCGGGGAGCCTCGGGCAGCCAGAGCGTCGACGTGCACGCCATCCTTGCCGATGTCGAGAGCGCGTACCAGTCCGGGATCAACTTCCAGCAGTTTGCGACGGCGCTCGCGTGGGAGGACAAGGCCCCGCAGGTGCTCCGAAGCAAGGAAATGATGGCGTCGCGGGTGTTGGCGGGCGCCCCGGGCTCTGCGCTGCGAGCGTCGCGCGAAAACGATCCCCCCTCGGCGCCCCGGACGGCGGGAAGCGCCGGGTTAGCAAAACGGCCGTCGAGCCCGGCACGCTCGCCAGCGACGCGCTCGACAGAGAACGGGGAAGGTACTGCGGGCACGCGCGCGATGGCGTTCCCCGACTGGCAGGGCAAGAAGTGGAGCACCAGCAAGGCACCCCCAGCACACGTTATGCAGCAGCAGAGGCGCACGACTGCGCTGCATGCAGGTTCCAGCTCTCCGTTTTTTACGCGCGCTTGCGCTTGCTTGCCCCGCGCAATGCTGTTTCCTGCTGACACGTGTGAGGCCTGTCAGCTGTGAGCCAGGACAAGAACGCGAAACTGCTCAAGAACATGGGTCTGAAACCGAAAATGGACGCGATAGAGGCTGCAGAGGCCAAGATGAAGATGCTGGTGCAGATTGACGATGCTTACCAAGCAAAGCAGCCCCAAGAGCCCGTCCAGCCACTGATCCAAAGGCTCAAAGATCCCTCTGGGTCCCCAACACCCATGCGTGAAGGCTCTCCCCTCCCTGCGGCTACTCCAGCGCGAGCACGATCGCCAGCATCTGCGCAGAATCGCCCGCGATCGCCGACGGGGGGCCTGCAAGTTGGGAATGGCGGCATGTCGGCAAAGGCAGCGGAACTGTCAGAGCGTCTGGCCGCACTGAATTCCTCCGTCTTCCAGCAGAAGCTGTCGCTTGCAGAAACAGAAAAGAATATCCTGCTGAAGGAACGCCAGGAGCTTCAGGCACAAATCCGGCAGATGAACCACCTCCAAAAACAGGCGCAGATGGAAATGCAGAGCAAGATGACGGATCAGTTTGGAAAGGCCATGAAAGAAACATTTGAGCAGATCAAGGATGTCATGAAGAGTATGCAGGGCGCTGAAAAGAAGGATCTGGTGTCTTTGAACGAGGCATTTGAGAAGAAAATCCGCAAGGAGCTGCTGCACATGGCCGCAGAGGGCGAAAATCCAGCAACTAACCTTGTCGAAAAACGGAACGAGCTGTACGGTCCCCTGAGCACTGAGCTCCACAATTACTTCGACAGTGTAATGTCAGTTCGCGCTGAAACCGAAGGAGAGCGAGTGGGAAATGGATTTTTTTTTCACTTGTATGATCAGGTTGACAAATATCGGCCCGAAATGAAGCAGTCGAAAGATCATGTAGACGCAGCAAATCCGCATTCAACTAAGTCTCCGTTCCTTCTCGCTATAATCAATAGCGTGCAGTATAATCCCGTCCTCTCGTGGTACACTGTTGATTCCCAGGACTTACCGAATGCTGGGTCCGTTGGGAAACTTGCACGGTTAGATCCGCTCAATGGACAGGACTACGTGGATGATTTCCTCTTGGAGATGCTTATTGCCATCCGTCTCAATCAAATTTTCCCAGAGGGCGCAGATCCCCAGGGTGGGCAGTCCATTTTGGGGACCATCATGCCCATCTTCTTCGGTGGAGAGCGTCCTCAAAAATTCAGCCGCAGTTTTGCACTGTTCCCGCGCGAGAAGCTGCATCTTCTCGCCAGCAAGCCGTCGATCGAGACTGCGAAGGTAGCAGCTGCTCTCCTGCACAGTGTTGGGGTATCCACTCCAGAGCATTTCTTGAGGTTGTCGATCCGTGAAGTTGTGGGCAAGATCATGGATTTCCCAGGAGTTTGGATGGACAGGTATGAATCAAAGAACGAAGCCCAGGTTGAAGCCGCAAAGATGATCATCGGACACTCAAGGGCTGAGGATGCAGCCCTTGTTGCAAAAATAGTCGAAAAGCGTGGTCTGACTGCTAAAGGCCCAATAGGGCACAGCCTGGAGACCAGTGTAGTGGAGGATGAACCTGCAGATATCGAGGGAGAGGACAGTGAAGATGAAGACGAGATTTCGCGACACCAGAAGGTAACTCGTCTGCTTGATTGAGGCTCGTTTTTGCCAACTGCCTCTTTTCTTTTTCCCTTGGTCCTTTCTGCGCAAGCGAGTCACTCACCTGGCACAATTCGCTCCTGTATAAACAGGCAACGCAACGACAACAAATGAAGGCGATGCAGGAGGAGCGAAACAAACGTGCTCTGCAGCGACGGCTCGAAGAGAGCGAAGCGCTCATCGAGATCGAACAGAAAAAGAAAGACTGCTTAGCCCACTTTGAGCGTTGCTTTCGTGAACTCGGGTTTGACAGCCAGTGCAAGAGTTTAGCACAACAGGCCCTGAAGAACCGCGGCATCATTCCACAGGAAATCATCGCCGCGCAGGTTCCGTTTACGCTTGCTGGTAGCTTGAGGCTGTTTGCTTGCGATTGTGATGCTGACTTTGACAAAATTATATTTGCGCAGAAGGAAGCTGCAAACAGAGACGAGGAGGACCAGGCAATCATGAGAAAGGCCATGCGGAGGTTCGCGAAGACTGAGGGGCTACTGAAGAAGAATGCATTTGAAGGCTGGGCGTCATGGTGCAACACAGTGAAGAATTTCACGGCGAAAGTTGGCTGGCGATCGAATCTCAAGAAGATCTATTTCGATCAATGGCGAACCTTCTGGAGGGAGTTTCAACTGTCGACAGGAGTGTGCGAGAGAATGCATGTAAAAAAGAATTCAAGTTTGCTGCAAGAGGTGTGGATGGCGTGGAGAGAGCAACACGAGGACGAAACGGAGAAGAGGGACGAGCAGGCAGTTGATACAACAGATCCTGCACACCTGGCATCGTTGCTTCGCAAATTGGAGGCTGCTGTGGTAGAGACGCACCAAAAGCATTCCAGCCTTCTCGAGATGAGACAGAACGAGGAACTAATGAGCACGCTACTGCAGAAGCTTTCGCCGGAAGCATGTGACAAGCTTCGAGATGCTGGTATCACAAAAGTGGAGCATCTGGTGCATTGCACGATGGGTCCGGACAAGATGGATTCCGCCAAGACTTTTGATGGCACAAAATTGAAAGGGTACGGCATTGAAGACCCTCATGACCTGCAGCGGATCGAGATGTTCCTTGTGAGTCCAGAGTCCTTTACCTTTGGCGGTCTTGTCCCGCCTGCTGGCGACTTTGATAAAAAGCGAGAGAATTTACTAGAGGATATGAGTAATCTCCGCCAGAAATTGAATCTGAAGAGAGACAAGCTCATGGAGGAGTTTCCTGACGAGCGGGCGCAGAATCAGGCAAATCAGCTGCCTGAAAAGCCTAAAGATCCCAATCTTGGTGTGCTAAACGATCTGCTTGGAGCACTTGGCGCGAGTACCGTCCAGCAGCAGGAAGAGCTTGAAACACGCGCAGACCCAGCAGCAGAAGAAGATGAAGCAGCCATCGCAGACCACGATTTCCCTGGCTTCAAGGAGCAGCTCAGGCGAGATAAGGAAAAAACACAGTACATCAGCAAGTTGAAGGCAGAAGGAAATGCGGTCCAGTCTGTGTTGCAGGCGCTTACGCATTCCCTTGGCGACGTTGAAGAAAACGCCGATGACAGGGAATTAGTGGATCCAGAAACTGACAATGCCAAACAGGCCTTTTCGGAGAAACTCATGTCCATGGAGAAGACGATGGACATATTTGTCAATGCCATGGCGCGAGCGCGCGATCTGCTGGATAACGACGATGATGGCGAAGAAGCGGAACATGTCTCTGCAACAGAGCTGTCGAAAGAACCATATGACCGAACCGAAGCGTTGTCGCTTGGCAATCACACCAGCGGCGAGTTGCAGGTTCAAAAGCTGGCTGCTGATGTTGAAAGGCGAGGCAAACAGGCAGACGCGTTGGAACGAGAAAACATGGAATTGAAGCAGCAACTAGAATCCATGCGCCTAGAATCCATGCGCCAGATGAAGGATCGACCACCGATAGTGTCAAGGCCCCCTAAGCCTTCAGGGGGCAGCCATGGCACTCGAAAGCAGCACTGGTGGGCGCAGATTGCTGATCCTGAACTTGCCCAAAAATATGGACAGCTTTCCGGCGATGATGATGCGATTGACGCTTCGTTCGCTGATGATGGTCCCGATGGGGAGTCTGCTTTGGATGAGAGGTATCTGGACCCTACCTATATGGACGAACTTCTGCCCAAGCATGGCAGGCAGACAAATTTCGGATGGTCTCTGAATTCAGTGGATGGCACTACCCCGCTCACGCGAAGCAGTCTCTTTGACGAACTTCTGGAGGAAAAGATTCAGCGCGGCAGGCAAGTGCTAAAAGCGCGAATGGATGAAACAACGGTAGAGTTGGAGGAAGTACAAAAAGATGTATCCAATGCTCGCGAGCTTGTTGCTGACCTCAATGCAAAGTACGAAGAGCTGCAAAAGAAGGGTGCCAAATCCTACCGTCCAAATCCTAAGCAGTTGCAGGAGCAGATTCTCAAACACGACAGTGACCGGCGCGAGGCCGAAGATCGCCTGAAGGCACTGGCCTTGCGGGAAGCTGCTCTCAAGTCATCCCATGCACAACTCAATTCACAGTTTGAGGCCCTAGATTTGCGCAAGGAACTAGAGGACATGGATCGTAAGATGAATGACGAAAAGGCTGCTGCAACGGAAGAACTGAATGGATTAATTGACGCTGAAGAACTCGATCCCACTCCTGAAATTGCCGATCGCATTACGGAGGTGCGAGACAAGGTGAATCGTATTGAGGCATCTTGGAAGCTCAAAAGAAATTTGCGTGTCAAGGAGATAGAGATTGAGCTCATGGGCCAGAAAATGGCGGAGGACGAGGCGATGTTGAGGAATGACGTGGCCAAGTTCAAGGGTGTCAGCACAAACAATGCCAATAATGCACGTGAAGAGCTCTCGAAGATACTGCGGACGATGGAGGATTCTGTGACGCAAACAGCGCGAGGACGGTGTCGGCCAGAAGTCTTGGCAAGCATGCCTGCTGTGCAGAAGCTGCGGGGTGCTGTCAATCGCCACAAGCTTGCCCTCGAGACTGCGCAAATGGCCGAAAGAAATCGGTTGCTTGAGGAGGAGACAGCAGAGAAGGCAAAGAGGGAGACCGAGGAGAGGAAAAAAATTGAGGAGGAGGAGATGAAAAAGATGCGCGCTACTGCCGATCTCGACCATCGCGATAAGCGCCGACAGGATCTGGCCGAGGCGCTGATGCGGAAAAAGTTGGACATGTTCATCGAAGCGAAAAACTACCTTGAAGATGCGAAAGAAGCTGTGAAGCAGGGCAATTCTGCATTCTGCAAAATGACCATTCCTAAGGTGGATGGTACTCGTCGTCATGCCAAGTCCTTCCTGGCTGATGCCAAGGCAATCTACGACGAACTTCAAGGGACAGATCAGAGACCCGACATCGACACGAACAGGAAGGAACTGCAGGAGCTGGCGCAATTGGTGGTTGACCAAGAGGCGCAGCTGAGCAGCAATCGGGACGCCGTGCTGGATGAACAGCAGGCCTTGGAGACGGGTGAGAAGGCGCTCGTACTTGATGCCAAGAGCGCGCTTTCCAAAGTCGACGCGCTGCTGAAAAAAGATCTGCGCAAAATGGACAGTCTTTCGCAAGATGTGGCGGACGTGCGCCAGCACATGAGCACTTTGCTGCCCAGTCTCGATGAGCTGAGTACTATTGAAGATTTGGCAAGGGTCAAGAGTCGTGAGCTTGCGGGGGTCGAGGAGAAGCTCCGCCACGCATGGGCGCGGCTTGCGCCCAAGATCGACGATGCGCTATACACGGAGCTTTCAGTTGGGGACAAGTCGCTGGATAATGTGCAATTGGCACTCGCGAGCGGAAAGTTGTCCATAGCTCACAAGGAGCTCCTCAAAGCGGAGGATGCCTACAAGAAGGTCACAACTGCTAAGAAATAGGGGTAGGTGCATTTGCGAGAGAAAGGGCATATAATACTAATACAGGCATTGAGCGGACGTGGAAATGATTTGCCGTACTGGACACTGTCCTCCACCTCTGCTGTTCTTCTCCTCCACGTTCTCTGACTGTCGGACCACGTACGCACGCTGTCTTCCGCTCCTTCTCCCACTCTCTCCAAGGATTCCCTGAGCAATGAGAGCTACAGTACTGCCGAGGGCCCAAGTCATGGTCTCCCCAACCAAGATCCCTGATAATGATTCTGGCTGACACGGGACACATGGGTGTTCATATACAGATGAGCAGACATACAGACATGTATCTATGTAGACATACACATTTGCCGCATGCAGATATGTAGATATGTAAAAATGCAGATACTGTAGGAGACTGGATGCGCGCCGGCGGCGGGCCCGGGAAACAGTATATTTATTTTATGAAAAATATTTATTTTACGGCCTTAGTGGCCATAAAATAAGGCCACTAAGCTTGAAACTGCGGCCTAACGTGCGCACAATTTTAGACTCGTGTGTCTGCACAACGTACGTAGAAAACATTTGATTATGCCCCTTACTGCGCCTGAAAAGATTCTACTTCACAAACTGCATGCAGTAAACTTGCAAGGAAAAAATGTTATTCTAAATAGTCGGACATTCTACGAGACACGCCCCAGAGACGCCGGGCAGTCTTCGGTGTTCATTTAGTGCCGCAAAAAAAGGTAGTCTGGTAGGGTGGCAATTGCTGCATCCAAACCATGTGGGAGCGGGGCGGACGAGAGGCCGGACGTGAGACGGCGAAGAGAGGAGGAGGAGGAGACGAGGAGGAGGGTTTAGATTGAAACCGGAGTTTGTGAGGGTGGTGGTGCCTTTATTTATAGAAGGGGTCCGGGGTGAGTCCGGAGTGAGGGTGTCGAGTGACCCAGAGCGCAGGTGATTTTTATGTAGGTTATTTTTGTTTGTATTGCCGTGCAAGAAAAAGGTCCGGAGATAGCGACAACTGCACGCTCGTTGTCCTAGATACCATTGACATACTGTGTACAAGCCCCTAGCGGCACGACTTCGACATGAAGCGCATCTTCTGCTGCATTTTGGTGCCGGAGCGGAACTGGCTCACCGACCGCAGAGCCCCGGCTTTGCTGTTGGAAAGTCTGATGCCACCCGACGCCCGGGGCGAAGGTGGCATGCCACGGAAGTTGTCTCCACGAAAGTTGTCTGCTGCCGCCTCGAGGAGGTCTTCGTCCTCATCAGAGTCGGCGCGGACACAACGCTGGTGGGAGCGGCTACTGATCTTCATCTGCATCTTCTTTTTGCCCTGGGAGCGCCAGACCTCTTCGGTCGACGTGTTCGCACAAGCCTGCGTCACATCGTCCCGCAGCACTTGCGCGAGCGCCGCGGACTCGACGTCGTTGGCGGCCCGCGCTGACTCCACCAGCGCCTCGAGCCTCTCATCGCACGCGGCCAGGCACTCTGTTACAAATATTCACGAGTAAGTGACCTGGTATATCTACCATAAAATAAGGCCACTACAAATTCTCAAAAGTCAGTGACCTAGAATATTTACCATATAAAAGCCTGACTTAGCCTGACTTTTGAGAATTAGTGCCCCGGCTCGCCGCATACTGGCCAGCGTCGGCGTGCGCGCGACTTTGCTCGAGGGCGCGGACCATGTCGATGCGGGCGCGCTGCGTCGACACGCTGCGGTTGCTGGGCGCCGCTGCGACTTGGCGCGAGCGCCGGACGACACAGTTCACATGCAGGCTCTTGATGCTCGCCTGACACAAGTTCTCAAAACGTCAGTGACCTGGTATGTTTGCTATGTAAAGTCACTGTACAGAGGAGAGGACTCTTGAGAAATTGGTTGCCGTCTCGACATCCAAGTAGCTCAAGTCCACGTGCCCAATCTTGAAGTCCACAGTCTGGCACTCGGCGACGTCGGCGAGCGCCGGCAGCCGCACATCGAGCAGTGTGTCCTTGGACTCCTCGGAGAGCAGATCTCCGATGCGAACGCTGCGTCGCCCTCCGCCTTCCTCGCTCGTGCCAAAGCTCGTGTGCACCTCATCGACCACCACGCCAGGCGCTGGAACAAAGGTGAGCTTGACGTTTTGCGCCACGACGGACAGCAAGCCGCCGAGGGCATCGGCAAACGCTGTTGCGATGTTGTCCTCCTTCTCGATGAAGTAGTAGCTGCCGGACCCCGCCTCCGCGAGCTTAGACAGCAGCTCCTCCGAGTGAT
>Ga0315905_10006800_pt1 | contig 11623 bp, 9 predicted proteins | sample LakEriMetagenome_5_FD_203522 | JGI IMG/M metagenome (GOLD analysis project Ga0315905, IMG submission 203522) | Freshwater fungal communities from buoy surface, Lake Erie, Ohio, United States - Buoy 4 MA121 | ecosystem: Environmental > Aquatic > Freshwater > Lake | place: USA: Lake Erie, Ohio...
TGTGGGGTATAGTTTAAAGTTTAAAGGTTCAATGAGTTCAATGAGTTCAATGAGTTCAATGAGTTCAATGAGTTCAATGAGTTCAATGAGTTCAATGAGTTCAATGAGTTCAATTTCGTGGTGCAAAATTAGTACAAATTGATCTGTTTAAAGACAATACTTTAAGCTCTTTTTTGGGTATTAAGGGGATAGAAACAGGCTAAAAAGTCAATTCAAATGAAAAAAGTAGCAATTTTTCAACAATTACTTTGAAAGAAAAAAATTAGAAGTTGGAGGATATTAAAACTTAAAATCCAAATGGAAAATATTGAAATGAATTAAATCCGCATTAAACCCTCATTGTACCCACATTGAACCCTCATTAAACCCGAATTAAACCTACATTAAACCAAATTGAACGTGAATATTAAACAATACTCTTTCTTAATCTCACTAACTTTTCTAAAAGTGGTTCCAGTAAATCAAGATGCAGCATATTGGCTCCGTCGCTCTTTGCCTTTGAAGGATTGGGATGCGTTTCAATAAATAAGCCATCTGCGCCAGTTGCAATAGCAGCTTTGGCAATGGTTTCAATGAGCTGAGGGTTGCCGCCTGTTACCCCAGAGGTTTGATTGGGTTGTTGAAGCGAATGTGTACAGTCCATAACAACAGGGACGCCATGTTCTTTCATCCAGGTTATGTTTCTGTAATCAACTATCAGGTCCTGATATCCAAAACTATTTCCTCTTTCGGTGAGCCAAACTTTGGTATTGCCAGCTTGAACAATTTTATCAACTGCAAATTTCATGGCTGGTCCGCTTACGAATTGACCTTTCTTTACATTGACAATTTTATCGGTAGCTGCAGCAGCAAGTAATAAATCTGTTTGTCTACAAAGGAAAGCTGGAATCTGAAGTACATCAACAAAAGCTGCAGCTTGTTGGGCTTCATGAGCAGTATGAATATCCGTTGTAGTTGGTAAATTGAATTGTTGTCCTGCTTGATGAATCAATGATAGTGCTTTTTCATCTCCTATGCCGGTGAATGAGCTTGCGCTTGTTCTGTTGGCTTTACGATAGGAAGCTTTGAAGATATAAGGAATATCCATCTGCTTGCAGATGCTTGAAACTTTCTCTGCAATTTGAAACACCATTTCATCATCCTCAACAACACATGGACCTGCAATAAGGAAGAAATTGTTGCTGTTGATGTTAAACAAGGTGTTTTGGTTAGGATTCATGGAGCAAAAGTATAGAATTATTTTTCTAAAGTTTGAACTTTACTTTTACTTTTAGGTTCTTAAATCATAGTATGGCTAAAGAAAGAATTTTGGTAATAGGCGCAAGCGGTCAAATTGGTGTGGAGCTGACGCTTGCCTTGAGAAAAATTTATGGCAATTCAAATGTAATAGCCTCTGATCTCAGAGAAGAAAATGATTTGCTTAAGGGCAGTGGACCTTATGTGAGTTTGGATGTGATGAACAAGGAAATGCTTCATGTTCAGGTCATTCGTCAGGGTATCACACAGATATATTTGCTTGCAGCGATATTATCGGCAACAGGGGAAAAGAACCCCAATCTGGCCTGGAGCTTGAATATGCAGAGTTTGCTCAACGTGTTGGATATTGCAAGAGAAGAGAAATTAAGCAAAGTTTACTGGCCAAGCAGTATTGCGGTTTTTGGTCCAACTTCGCCCAAACAACAATGTCCCCAGCAAACCATCATTGAGCCTACTACAGTTTATGGCATTAGCAAGTATGCAGGTGAGTTTTGGTGCAATTATTATTTTAACCGCTATGGTGTGGATGTAAGAAGTATTCGTTATCCGGGGCTAATTAGCTACAAAAGCGCACCAGGTGGAGGAACAACAGATTATGCTGTAGAAATATTTCATCAGGCCATAGAGGAAAAAAAGTATGAATGTTTTCTGCATGAAGACACCTACTTACCAATGATGTACATGCCGGATGCTATTCGGGCAACCATTGAGTTGATGGAAGCGCCTTCAGATAAAATAAAGGTCAGAACGTCTTATAATATTTCTGGAATGAGTTTTTCGCCTGTTGAAATTGCAGAAGAAATTAAAAAACATGTTCCAGATTTCAACATTACGTACAAACAAGATTATCGTCAAGCGATTGCAGACAGCTGGCCTCAGAGCATTGATGATTCAGTAGCGAGAAAAGATTGGGGATGGAAGGAAGAATATGATTTGAAGTCAATGGTGAAGGATATGTTGAGTAACCTATAGTTGAGCATGCTTTTATGGTGTTTCAACTAGGAAAGCAGATTTACCATGTCCTACCACCATAAATTTGTTCTCAGATATTTGCTCCAGATCATAAATCGGAAAATTAGTAGGCAATTTTAAATGCTGAAATGAATCGTTTTTTGCACCTATCAATAATTTCCCTTTTTGAGTAACTGCAATTGGATGTTCATTTACTGATTCCATGCTCCAAATGCAACCTTCTTTTTTTAGCACTTGTTTTTTTCCGTTTTCTTTTTGGATAAATCCATTTTTATTGAAATGAATACCGCCTGTGCCGCAGTAAACGACTTTATTATTGATCAGGCTTATTTCATGAACCAACCCTTTTATTTTCTTATACTGCCTCCATTTTATTTCATTCCTTGAACGAATTATTTTAGAGTTTACTCCATTGAAAGTTGCTGCAAGAAATTCATTTCCCGTTGTTTCTTTAATAGACCAAACAAATTTCCTAAAGGATTTCCAGATGATTTTGGGTTGGGAGAGGTTTAAGTCTGTAATGGCAATGAAACCTCGTGGCAACTTCTTTTCAGCCTTTGAAATACCGGAGGTTCCACCGCATAAAAGGATTTTTTCATCATTTGTAAAAATTATGTCATAGAAACATTTGTTTCTAAAGCCGGTAAATTTGCTCTTTATAAAAGTTTGATCCGTAAGGTTGTATTTAATGATAGTGCATTCATCGGTGATTAGGAATACGTAGTTTTCTTTTCTCTCGATTTTGTGAATAGCAGCACCATTCAAAGGAAGCTTAATTGAACCCATATTACCTGAGCTGTCAAAAACAGTAAGTATTCCGTATTCACCACCAGCCCAAAATTCATTATTATTTATTTTGGCCAGGTGATAATAACTGCTGTCCTTTTCATTTCCTAGGCTGATGGTTTGTATTTTTTGGGAAATAGCAATTTTGTAGAAAAAAATCAATATAGAAAGTGAAACAATCTTTTTTAGTCTATTGAAGCGCATGGTAGTTTGTTCAGTGTTTTAGGAGGTCTTCCATTGAGAATATTCCCTTCTTGTTATGAATAAATTCAGCAGCAGCAACAGCACCTTCGGCAAATCCTTTTCGGGAGTGGGCAGTGTGCTTAATTTCAATGTCGTCTATGGTTGAAGTATAAGTTACCAAATGGGTTCCTGGTGCAGGATCTATTCTTTTGCTGATAATACAGAGTTCATTACTGTTGAAAGCTTCTCCTGATACCCATTTATTTTTTGAAGGGAGATTTTCAATAATACCTTCTGCAAGCGTTATGCCGGTTCCGCTTGGTGCGTCTTTTTTTTGAGTATGATGGATTTCTTCAATAGCAACATCATATTCCTGTCTTCCATTCATTAAAGCGGCAAGTTTTTTATTTAGTTCGAAAAAAATATTTACACCAATACTGAAATTGCTCGCATAGAAAAAAGCGCCGTTTTTTTGTTCGCAATAATTGTTGATCTCATTCCAATGTTCCAGCCATCCTGTGCTTCCGCATACAACGGGTATCCCATAATCAAAGCACTTTTTTAAATTGAAGACGGCACTTTCGGGAGAAGTGAATTCAATAGCAATATCTGCCTTAGAAAGGTTTTGATATGTAAAATCAGATTCGTTATTCACGTCAATTTTTAGCACGATTTCATATCCCCTTAAAATGGCGATTTCTTCAATGGTTTTACCCATTTTGCCGTAGCCTATAAGTGCGATTTTCATTTATCAGGTTTAAATGCTTGATTAGGATTGGTACGAAGTTACATCAATCGCAAGATGTTTAATTGAAATAAATATTCTAAAAGAGCTCTATATCATAAAGATATTCATTGAAGCCTTAATTTCGCTTAATATGCAGATTTCACTTTCTGATTTTGAGTCTACTATTTTGGAAAAAATTGCTACGGCTGCTCAAAAGCTTGGCCTCGAAAGCTACATTATTGGTGGATTCGTAAGAGATAAAATTATCGGTCGAAAAACAAAAGACATTGATGTAGTTTGTGTTGGTGATGGTATTGCCTTAGCACATGAAACTGCTTCCCAATTCAGTCAGGCGTCCCATGTTAATTTTTTCAAGAATTTCGGTACTGCACAAATAAAAATAAAGGAAGAATCTTCTGTCGAAGCTGATGCCTTTATAGAAATTGAATTTGTTGGAGCTCGTAAAGAAAGCTATTCACAAGATAGCCGAAATCCGGTAGTAGCTCCTGGCACATTGGTGGATGATCAAAACAGGAGAGATTTTACCATCAATGCAATTGCCATTAGTCTTAATAAAAATAATTTCGGCTCCTTAATTGACCCCTTTGGGGGAATGGATGATATCCAGAAAGGAATTATCAAAACACCCTTGGCTCCGGAAGAGACCTTTAGTGATGATCCGCTGAGAATGATGAGGGCCATCAGATTTGCAAGTCAACTTAATTTTAAAATTGAAGTTGAAACCTTTACAGCCATCAAAAAAATGGCAGATAGGATAAAAATAGTTAGTGGCGAACGTATTGCTGATGAACTCAACAAAATAGTAATGAGCAATAAGCCCTCCATTGGTTTTGAATTGCTTTATCAATCCAAGCTTCTTCACCTCATTTTTCCACAAATGGTTGCACTGATAGGCGCAGAGTATGTTGATGGGAAAGGACATAAAGATAACTTTTACCATACGCTGCAAGTGTTGGATAATATTTCGGAAAACACAGATGATCTTTGGTTGCGATGGGCCGCTATTTTGCATGACATTGCCAAGCCAGCCACTAAAAGATTTGAAGAAGGGCACGGTTGGACTTTTCACGGTCACGAGGTTGTAGGCGGAAGAATGGTACCCAAAATATTTTCCCAACTGAAATTGCCACAGAACGAAAAAATGAAGTTTGTAAGAAAAATGGTTGAGCTTCACCTGAGGCCAATTAGTCTTACCAAAGAAAATATAACTGATTCGGCTATACGAAGATTGATTTTTGATGCTGGTGATGATCTTGAGACTTTGTTTACCTTGTGCAAGGCAGACATTACATCGAAAAACACGGATAAGGTAAAACGTTACCTTTCTAATTTTGAAATGGTACAGGAAAGGTGCGCCGAAGTGGAAGAAAAAGACCACATCAGAAACTGGCAGCCACCTGTTACCGGTGAATTAATTATGGAATACTTCGGTTTGCCACCATGCAGAGAAGTTGGTATTATTAAGAATGCCATAAGGGAAGCTATTTTAGACGGAATTATACCAAATGAATATGAAGTCGCCTTTGCATTTATGATTGAAAAGGGCTGTGAAATTGGTTTGCAAAAGGCCTGAGGTTTTCCAAAGAAGTAATCTGATTTGCAATAATTAATCCAAACGCCGTTTCTGTTAGCCTTTTTTTATTATTTTTGATCATGGCCATTTTAAAATTCAGAATTTATTGGGAAGATGATGATGCTATCTATAGAGATATTGTCATTAAACATCAGCAGACTTTTCTTGATTTGCATCATGCCATCCTGAAAAGCTATGCCTTTGACACAAAGCATAAAGCCACTTTTTTCAAAAGCAACGATACCTGGCAAGAAGGCAGGGAAATTTCCTTCGAAAAATACGAAAAGGATTATAAGGTTGATCCGCTATTGATGGCGGATGTAAATATTGGCAGTCAAATTGCAGATCCTAATCAGAAGTTTATTTATGAATATGACTTCGAAAAGTCATGGCGCTTTATGATTGAGCTTATTAACGTAGATAAAGAAGCTGACAAAAAACTTGAATACCCAACTTGTGTTAAAACAGAAGGTTTAGGCCCTGTTCAATACGGTTCGCAGGGAATTATCGACAGTCGTCTTGCTGAGATGGAGGAGAAATATGATTTGCAGCCTGATGCCATGCGTGATGGCTATGGAGAGGAGGGAGATGATTCGGATTCAGAGGATAGCAATGAATCAGAAGAGGATAGTTATACCGATTCGTCAGGCGATGATTTTTAATCCCTCATGAAAAAAAAATGTATCATTATTTCAGGTCCAACTGCTGTTGGTAAAACTGCTCTGAGTGTTGATGTTGCTACTCATTTCTCTACATCAATTATTTCTGCGGATAGTCGTCAATGTTACAAAGAACTCAATATTGGTGTTGCAAAGCCCACTGCAGTGGAATTGCAAAATATTCACCATTATTTCATCAATTCACATTCCATTCAAGAAAATATCAATGCAGCAGATTTTGAGAAGTATGCATTGAGTGCTGTTGAAGAAATTTTCCAAAAGTCAGATATCGCGTTGATGGTAGGAGGAACAGGATTGTACATAAAGGCATTTCAGCAAGGACTTGATCCTATTCCGCAGGTTCCTGCTGAGGTCAGAAATGACATTATTCAAAATTTCGAACAATTAGGAATAGAGTGGTTGGTCAATCAGATCAAAAATGTTGATCCCGAGTTTTATGCTACCGGTGAGTTACACAATCCTCAGCGAATGATGAGAACACTTGAGGTTAAAATCTTTACAGGTAAATCCATCCGTAGTTTTCAAATCAACAATCCTGTTCAAAGAGATTTTGAATGCATCAATATAACCGTAAATCTGCCGAGAGCAGAATTATACAATCGTATCAACTCGAGAGTAGATGCAATGGTAAGTCAGGGTTTGGTTGATGAGGTTTCAAATTTGATTCCTTACAAACAATTGAATGCATTGCAAACTGTTGGCTATAAAGAGCTGTTCGATTATTTTGATCAATTGTCAACATTAGAAGAAGCCATTCTGAAAATCAAACAAAAAACAAGGCATTATGCCAAGAGGCAAGTCACTTGGCTTAGTCATCAGCTTCCGGAGTCAAAAATGCTTCCTCCTGATTCTAATCTTGTTATACCCTATATGGAGTCTATTTTAGGATAAAAATTCGCTTCCAACCCATCTATCATTCCATCCTGCTGAAGTTACCTTTACATTTTACAGGTGAAATTGTTACTTTTGCGCGAACGCAATTCCGGCTCTGAGTTGGAATCGAAAAATATAAATATGAGTAAAGAATTAACATCAAGATCGGCAGATTATTCCCAATGGTACAACGACCTTGTTATTAAAGGCGAATTGGCCGATTATTCGGCAGTAAGGGGCTGTATGGTGATTAAACCATACGGTTATGCGCTTTGGGAAAACATGAGAGACCAGCTTGATAAAATGTTCAAAGCCACAGGTCACGTTAATGCCTATTTCCCACTATTTGTTCCTAAAAGTCTTTTTGAGGCTGAAGAAAAAAATGCGGAAGGTTTTGCGAAAGAATGTGCTGTGGTTACCCATTACAGGTTAAAAAACGACCCTAATAATCCTGGTAAGCTTATTGTTGATCCAGAGGCAAAACTCGAGGAGGAACTTGTTATCAGACCAACGAGTGAGGCCATCATCTGGAATACCTACAAAGGATGGATTCAATCCTATCGCGACCTTCCAATTTTGGTGAACCAATGGGCCAATGTTGTTCGCTGGGAAATGAGAACCCGTTTGTTTTTAAGAACTGCAGAATTTCTATGGCAAGAGGGACATACCGCACATGCTACAAAAGAAGAAGCAATTGAGGAGACAAAAAAAATGCTGGAGGTATATGCTGAATTTGTAGAAAACTTTATGGCTGTTCCTGTTATTAAAGGAGTTAAAACAGCGAATGAAAGATTTGCCGGCGCAGAAGATACTTATTGCATTGAAGCGCTTATGCAGGATGGTAAAGCATTGCAGGCAGGTACATCTCATTTTCTTGGTCAGAATTTTGCGAAAGCATTTGAGGTACAGTTTTTGAATAAAGAAAACAAACAGGAATATGTTTGGGCTACCAGTTGGGGTGTTTCAACAAGACTGATAGGCGCATTGATAATGGCTCATAGCGATGATCAGGGTTTGATAATGCCTCCAAGAATCGCTCCATTGCAAGTGGTAATCGTTCCTATTTATAAAGGCGAGGAGAGTAAACCAATCATTGATTCGAAAGTTGATGTATTGATGACAGAATTGAAATCATTGGGTATATCAGTGAAGTATGATAACAGTGATAATGCACGTCCGGGATGGAAATTTGCTGAATATGAATTGAAAGGAGTGCCTGTAAGGGTAGCGCTTGGTTTGAGAGACATCGAAAATAATGTTGTTGAACTGGCCAGAAGAGATACCAAAGAAAAAAGCAGTGTATCAATGGATGGTTTGGCTCAGCACATTCAAAATTTGCTGGAAGACATTCAGCAAAATATTTACAATCGTGCGCTTACTTTCAGAAATGAAAATATTCGTGAAGCCAATACTTGGGAAGAGTTTGTTGAACTGCTCGATAACAAGGCAGGCTTTGTTTCTGCGCATTGGGATGGGACAGCAGAAACGGAAGATAAAATAAAAGAACTAACTAAAGCTACGATTCGTTGCATACCCCTTAACAATAAACAAGAAGTTGGTAAATGCATTCATTCTGGAAACCCAAGTACTCAAAGGGTATTATTTGCAAGGGCCTATTGATTCAATTTTCAAAATTCTGTTTTGACTAAAAAGGGAAGTTATTTTCAAAAACATTTGGCACAGCAGGGGGAAGGCGTTTCTTCTCGTCAGGCTTTACCTGTAAAACCTATATCTGAAGAAAAAAAGGCCGAATTCGAGGAAGGCAGGGTTATACTGATGGATAAGCCGCTGCATTGGACATCTTTCGATGCGGTAAGAAAAATCAGAAGTGCAATCAGGATAAAAAAAGTTGGTCATGCCGGAACGCTTGATCCGTTGGCAACAGGGCTATTGATCATTTGTACTGGAAAATTTACCAAAAAGATCAATGAGTTCATGGCACAATCCAAAACCTATACAGGTTCCATTACCTTAGGTGCTGTTACCCCCACCTATGATTTGGAAAGTTTGCCAGAACAGCAAAAGGATATTTCTAACGTTACATTAGAGCAGATCAATGATGCTGTTCAAACCTTTATTGGTGAAACAGAACAATACCCCCCTATATATTCTGCGATTAAGAAAAAAGGTACTCCATTGTATGAGCTTGCTAGGCGAGGAGAGGATATTGAATTGACGGCAAGAAAAATAAACATTGAGGTTTTTGAAATAACTGCTGTAGAATTGCCTGTTCTGCATTTCAAGATAATTTGTTCTACAGGAACCTATATCAGAAGCATAGCCAATGATTTAGGAAAAAAGTTGGGTTGCGGTGGGTATTTAAGTGGGTTGAGACGAACAGCTATTGGTGATTTTCGTGTAGACGATGCCGAAAGTATGGAAACATTTATAAATCAAATTGGATAATTGGAGTAAAAATATGCCTTCATTTTTAAATGGCACTCTTCAATTAGCTATTAAAATGGATAACCAACCCCAATGCTGAAATTGAAATTCTCATAACGCCATTTTCTGTATTCGTCATTATCTCCTCTGGTAAATATTTTTTTCAAAAAGTCGTCAAATCCAATGTTAGGTAATTTCCAACCGTTGTTGATGTAGGCGGATTCAGGACGTTTAAGCCTGAAGCCAAGATCGAACCGCACAACAAAATAATTGAAATCGAGTCTGAATCCTGTTCCTGCCGCCACACCCAATTCTTTGTAGAAGTTTTTAATATTGAATTGCGCGCTGTCTCTTGATCCATCCGTTTTGGCGTTTTTCATGTTCCAAATGTTACCTATGTCTGCAAATAAGGCACCTTTTAGGGTAAGGGTGTTAGGAATTATTCTCAATATATCATACCTGAATTCGGTATTCAGTTCAATTTGTATGTCACCACGGCGGTCATTGAAGGTGGTACGGTTGGTTGTATAGGGTACAAGTGCACTCCTTCCAGGACCAATGCCTCTCACGGGCCAGGCTCTCATACTGTTGCTTCCGCCTCCAAAATACTGTTTGAAAAATGGAAGCGTTCTGTTGGTATCTGCACCCAAGAGTGGTATGCCAATTCCTGTAAATGCTCTTATTGCTAATGCTGTTTTTGATTTCTTGATGGTATGAGTGAATTCCGCATCGCCTTTGATGTAGCGTCTTTTGTATTGATTTAAAATTGGCAAATTGGCCCAGGTGATTCCGGATTCATCAGCACTAAAACGAATTGTTGAAATGCTAGGTAATCCTGTTTTGTTATTGTTCTTGGTAAATGACTTGGAAAAGCCAAATCCCATTCCCATTATAAAAGATGTGTTGTAAGAAAATTTCAGGAAAGGATTGTTTTGAAGAATCAGTTCAAAGCTATCTGTTTTATTATATAGTCTGCTGAATCCAAGATTGAAAGCCGACCAGTTCCACCTCCAGTTTTTTTTACTTGAACCTGACCATCCTAAGCCAGCATTGGAGGATTGCAGATTGAACAGGTTAAGCCTGGTGTTATAGGTGGTGCCAAGACTGATAAAAGTTTCTCCATTTTTATTGCTGCTTTTTGAATTGAACATACCGGGTATGTAAGGGAATAGCAGACGAGGAAAGGTGGTGGTATTGTTGTAACCAATTTCATTTGAGTTGATGAAGTTTTTACTTCCTCCTGTATTGTTGTTGAATTCAATACCAGCCCTTATGTTGTGTGTCATTTTTACGGCATCTTTAGCTACATTTCTGTTTACAAGGGAAAGATTTCCTGATAGTCCAAATAGATTACCTGCCAATACATTAGCACTGTTACTAGCAGAATAACTTATTCCAATTGCGCTTTCAAAACCGATTTTTTTGAATGGAATCAATTTGATATTCAAATCTATAAGTGAGTCAGATGAATCTACTTGTCCTATTCCTATATTGATGCTTTGCCATGCACCAATTCGGTTGAGGTTGCTGATAGTGTTATCGTAATCAGTTTGTCTGAAAATATTTCCTTTTTTTAGGGGAATCATTTTTTGTAGTTGCCAAGGATGAAAATTAACAGAACGGAAGTGAATAGTGATTTGATCTATATTGATAGTTTTAAGGGTGGAATCGTTTTCAGGTACATCATAATCTGTATCAGGATATACGTTGATGTTTCTGATGAAATATTTTTTTAATCTGCTTGAATCAATCGAAGAGACAGTACTTATTTTTAGTTTAATTCTTGGCGAATCAATTTTTTGCTGTGCTTCAGTCATGAGCTGAAATTGCTCAAAAGGGTTATCGGAAATACTTGTCAAAGCTTCAGTGGTAGTATCTCCTTCAACTTTTAGTTCAGCGGCGCTGAATTTATAATATCCATTGTTTCTGAAACTATCAACCAGTCTATTGATTTCAGTATAAATTCCAATTTTGCTGATGGGCTGTTTTTTTTCCAACAAGGTTTCTTTTTCAAAACGTTTACCAAGTGTTTGCAATTCCTGTTTTCCAAAATCGTAGGTTATTTGTTCAATCAGCGTTTGGTTTCCAGTTTTTACCTTGTAGTTAACCGTTATTTGCTTATTGGAGCTGTCGGAATGAAATTCAACGCTCGCCTGATAATAACCT
>Ga0315905_10006801_pt1 | contig 11623 bp, 9 predicted proteins | sample LakEriMetagenome_5_FD_203522 | JGI IMG/M metagenome (GOLD analysis project Ga0315905, IMG submission 203522) | Freshwater fungal communities from buoy surface, Lake Erie, Ohio, United States - Buoy 4 MA121 | ecosystem: Environmental > Aquatic > Freshwater > Lake | place: USA: Lake Erie, Ohio...
TTAAAAACAGTTTTAATAATACGTTAGTTGAAATTTTAGCGTATTGGGCCAAGGTAAAGCCAGATGGTAAAGCATATACTATGCTGAATGCCAAAGGTTTAGAAGATAGTTACATCACCTATGGAGAGTTACATTCTCAAGCTCTTAATGTAGCCCGATACCTATTGTCTCAAGGACTGCGATCGCGTAATGTGATCTTGCTTTATCCACCTGGGATTGAATTCATTGTGGGATTCTTTGGTTGTCTGTATGCGGGTGTTGTGCCTGCACCTATCCATACACCAAAACGTAATCGTTCCAACCAAAAGATTGCCAATCTTGTTCTGTGTGCCAATGCAGCAGCCATTTTACTTCCTGAAGCTCAAAAGCAAGAATTTCGTAATATCTTGATGAAAGAAGAAAATTGGCCTGAGGATCTGATGTATGTTTCAACAGATACCATCAGTGAATTACCGACTTATGGAGAGGGTCAACTCCCAACAATTGATGGTTCGATGCTTGCCTTCTTGCAGTTTACGTCTGGTTCTACCTCATTACCGAAAGGTGTGATGATTAGCCATTCAAACTGTCTACGTAACCTGAAAATGGCTTTTTCTGGAAGTCAAGCAACTCCTTCTTCTACTTTTGTCAGTTGGCTTCCCCATCATCACGATCTAGGATTAGTCGCCCATTTACTGCACAGTTTATATGGTGGTAGTCACTGTGTGATGTTAGCACCAACAACCTTTGTGTCCCAACCCATTGAGTGGCTACGGGCCATCACAAAATACCGTGCCGAATATACGGGGGGTCCCAACTTTGCCTATCAATTATGTGTTGACAAGATTCAGCCTGAAGATCAAAAAAACATCGATCTTTCTTCCTTACGGGTGGTAATGAATGCGGCAGAACCAGTCAATCCACAAACCCTCTGGGATTTCAGTGCTAAATTTGCTGAGAATGGATTTAAACCCCGGATGTTTGTTCCTGCTTATGGTATGGCTGAAGCGACAGTCTTCATATCTTCTGGATTTCTAGGCCGCGAGCCAGTTTTCAAGACTGTTGACTGGACAAAATTAAGTACAGATAATATAGCTAGTGATCCCATCAACGGAGCTAAAGAAAAGGTTTTTGTCGGTTGTGGTCACGCTTGGCTGGATCAAGAGGTTCATATTTTCAATCCTGGTCTTAGTTGTAAAGTGCCGCCTAATCATATCGGCGAGATTTGGGTAACAGGTTCTAATGTGATGTCTGGTTATTACAACAATCCAGAAGCTACGGCCAAGACTCTTGTTTCTGTGGAAGGGGATCACCGACTTTACCTGCGTACTGGAGATCTGGGCTTTATGGATAACAAAGGCGAACTTTACATCACCGGCCGACTCAAGGACATGATGATCATCAACGGGGTAAATTATTACCCCCAAGACATTGAACTCTGTGTCGAACAAGCACATGGTGATATTCGCTCCGGTGGTGTTGTCGCTTTTAGTGTGCCAGGTGCGACAGGTGAAGAATTAGTGATTGTTGCTGAGTTGAACAAAGTTGGCATAACTAAGATGAAACAATCTGGTTATTTAGAAGAATTAGTTGAAGCCATTAGTTCAAAAGTTGGGGAACACTTTGAACTGCCTTTAAAGCAACTTGTTTTCTTAAAAATTGGGCGCATACCTAAAACATCCAGTGGCAAACTTCGGAGACAGCAATGTAAACAAGATTTTTTACAAGGCATTCCTGATGCACTCGCAACATGGACTCAATCTGATTCCACAAATCAATCTAAAGAGGCCGTTGATACCAAAAACCTAGAAAAGACATTTCAAGAGATCATATTTATGGGTTTTACTCATCTACAAGTTTTTACCAATCTTATCAAGATTTTGACCAATCAATATGAGGTAAAAATGGTTGATTTTGACCTTGAAAAACCCATTCTCGTTTATGGAATTGAATTTCCTCAACTGATGGAGATTCGTGACCAACTAGAAAAGCAACTAGAATGTCCTATTCCCGTTGAAGTCTTTTCTCAAGAAAATAACGTCAAAGGTCTGCTTAATGACATTGCTTGTGCCATATCTAATCACAATAATTAATCAATCTCAAGGAAACATTAATATGTTGAAAATCGAAAAAACGTTTGACCAAATCACAGCGATGGGGCCAATCCATCTCAAAGTTTTTACTTACATCATGCAGATGCTTACAGATAAATATCAAGTTTCAATGCTTGATTTTGACTTAGAAAAATCTATCTTTTTCTATGGAATCGATTCTTTAAAGATCATTGAAATCCATAGCACCCTTGAAGAGCAGTTAAATAGTAAAATTCCTACTGAAGCTTTTTTCCAAGCAAATACTTTCAAGGAGATGATTGACGATATCGTCAAATCGATTTCTAATCAGGATGATCCTAGAGTTAAAACTAGCAACTATTCTTTACAAGCAGAAATTGAAGAAGCTTTAGAATATCTTCTTCGAGATCGTGGTGATGGTGCAACAGAAAACCAAGGCAGTCAGACTAATACTACATTATTGACGGGAGCATCAGGCTTTGTCGGTACTTTTTTTCTCAAAGAACTGCTTGAACGCACTGATCTTAAGATTTTTTGTTTGGTACGCGCTGCTGATGATGAAGCCGGGTTAAAAAGAATTAAAAAGACAGCATTAAAATATAATGCTTTTCTGCCTAGTGGATGGGAAAGCCGCGTACAAATCGTAATTGGTGATATGTCTAAAAAGTGGTTTGGACTACCTAAAACTGTCTATGAAGATTACGCAGAAAAAATAGACAGTGTTTATCATGTTGCTGCCGCAGATAACTTTTATTTACCCTATAACATTATTAAAAAAACTAATGTTGTCGGAACTATTGAAGTAGCAGATTTTGCTTTGTCCCGAAAAATCAAACCCTTCTATCATGTATCGAGTTGTGCCGTTTCTTTGCTAGAAAAATGCAGTGATCCCCCGACTGTTATTGGTCTAGTTAATGGATATGCCCAAACGAAGTATGTAACGGAGCAGATCATCTTACGTTTAGCAGAAAAAGGATTACCGTGGATCAGTTTTCGCTTAGGATATCTATATACATTGGGGATTTCAAATGTTGATCTTAATCCCAATACTTCCTGTGATAAATTGGTTCAATTAATGGCAAATGCTTACGAAAAATTAGAAGACAATTTCTTCATTGAAGCTGATGCTTTTGAGAATCTTCTCATGGCTATTACTGAAATGGGTTGCGTCCCAGATCTTGATGCTAATTTCGATCTTATGCCCGTTGAATATTCAGCTAAAGCGATTATTAAAACCTCATTATTACCGATGAGTGAGAAAAAAGACTGTTATACTTTCTATAACCCTCATCCCCTAAATTGGTCTGATGTTATCAGCCACTTTAAAAAGATTAATAAACAGATTGAAACTGTTCCTTTGACAACATTTGTGGACAAGTATCAAGAGTATGTTCGACACACCGATAACAACAGTATTAAGCTCTTGAAATCTGTCGTATCTCGTGAATTAGATCAACAACTTAATACCATGTTCCGCAAGATTGATATGGACATGGTTAAGGAGGATATCCATTGGTGTCCCCCTTGCGAAAAGCAGTTTACTCATGCCTATGTAGATTTCGTTCTTAATGGATGATTTCTTGTGAGACTTTGACAATAGTACCTGATAAAAAAGGTGACGAAACCTTACCAAACGCTAATTTTATATTTTTAGAGTTAGACTCACTTTCAATCCATTGTATTGAGTGCTTAAGTATTTTTGAGCCAATAATATATAGGGCTTTCACCCATTTTTAGCCTTACTTTTTGTCAAAGTCCTAATGCTATAGCAAAGACCATCGAAAACCTAAAATCTTAAGGAGATAATTCAATGACAGCAGTAATTTCAACAACAATGTCACCAAAAAAACCTATTGATTTTGTTGAACGTAATAATCTGAAAGCATTCCAAGAAATTCTAAGAGACTGGCTCGCTATTGCCTTAATTATAGCTTTTAGTATTTGGGCCAATAATATTTTTGTTTATGTTACTTGTGTTTGGTTAATAGGAATTTTTCAATTTGCCCTTGGAGAAGGTATTACCCATGAAGCAGCCCATTATAATTTGTTTAGCGAAAAATCTTGGCATGACAAACTAGAGTTTATCTACGCTTTTCCATGTTTTCGTACCATCTATTCTTATCGAAAACATCACTTTCCTCATCACCAATATTTAGGTACTGAAAAAGATTACATTCCTGGACAATATGAATTTTTAGGATTAAATAAAACAAACAAAAATGTTTTTATGATCCTGGTTGTTAAACCGATATTAGGCTTTTCTGCCATCTTCTTTATTGTTGAAATTCTTTATGATCTTTTTCAAAACTTTAAAATAAGTGTGCAAGAAAAAAATGGACGTTTGTTTAAAAGTATTCTTCAACTTTGCTTATTCTGGCTAGTCGTTATTTTGGGGTTTTATTGGTCAGGACATTTAGCTATTTTATTACTTTACTGGTTTGTTCCTTTACTATGGTCTTATTCTTTTTTTTCAGTTTTCAGTGAAGTGCAGGAACATCATAATACTGTGTCAGGAACAAGATCGAATGTCAATCCTTTTTTTAATTCAATATTTCACAATGGAGGTTATCACTATGTTCACCACTTATGTCCCACAATTCCTTGGTATAATCTACCGGAAGCTCATCAGACTTTTTGTTCAGATAATCCAGATATATCAAAGGGTATTCTCGATACCTACAAACAATTAATCCGCGACAATTCAGATATAAAATCATCTTAAATAGTTAATGGTTTAAATATTCTTAGTGCTGGATATATACTCTTGACAAAAGAATAACTAATTTATCTGACCAGAAAAAATCATAAAAAGGAGTTTACTCTCATGACGCAAAAAGAAATGGAAACAGTATTTTGTCCTTCAAGCCTTGAATCGATCAAAAAGCTAAAATTTGCTCAAAATACTGAGTTTCAAGCCACATTAAATAGACGAGTTGATGATTTTTTTCAACTACTGGACAGCAAAAACGAGACTGTCCCCAAATGTATTTAAAGTCAGCTATTCTAGTCCTCGGTCTTATATCTATTTATGTATCTTTAGTTTTTTTAGCACAAGAATGGTGGCAAGCTCTAAGTTTATCAATTTTACTTGGACTGTTCATGGATGGCATTGGTTTTAACCTTCAGCACGACGGTTCCCATAACGCCTATTCCAATCTTCCTTGGGTGAATAAGCTGATGGCGATGTGGATAGAGGTGGGTGGTTTTAGTTCCTATTATTGGCGGATGGGACACAATGTACTTCATCACAAATATGTCAATTTAACAGGGTATGACCAAGACATTGAACTTGGTATTTTTGCTCGAAAAACACCTTTTCAAAAGTGGTTTCCTCATCATCGTTGGCAACATTATTATATCTGGTTACTTTATGGAATGTATGCTATTGAATGGTCATTGATCAATGATATCAATAATTTATTAAGCAATAAAATGGACCATCTCGATTATCCTCGACCAAAAGGGATAGAGCTAGTTATTTTTTGTCTAGGAAAGTTAATTTTTTTGACTTTTGCCTTCGGTATTCCCTTAATATTTCATTCAGTCTGGAATGTTTTACTGTGCTATGTGGTTGCAGCATTTACTATGGGTTTATTTATGAGTTGTATTTTTTTATTAGCACATGAAGTTGAAGAAGTACAATTTCCTATGCCTTCAGAAGATACGGGAATGGTAGAAAAAGAATGGGCAATTCATCAGATTGAAACCACTGTTAATTGTTCCTTTAATCCTTTTTTAAGTTGGTTTTGTGGTGGACTAAATTTTCAGATTGAGCATCATCTATTTCCAAAAATTTGTCATGTAAATTATGCTTCTATAGCCCCTATTGTTGAAAAGACTTGTCAGGAATTTGGTGTAAAATATCAAACAAATAAATCACTTTTTGCTTCTTTGTCATCACATTTTCGATTACTGCGCCGCCTTGGTAAACCAAGTCCAAATTTTTGATTTATTTGGCTAGGTTGGCTTTATTGTATTAGGTAAATAGCCAACCTACTATTATTACTTGACTTTATGGATACTAAGGAGAAAAATGAATTAATTAAAGCTTTATAGAATCATAGTGATTGTTCTAAAATCTAAAATCATGTTAGATTTCCTCAAAAAGAAAAGCTAAAACTTTCATAAAAAATGGAACAGAATACTATCCTAAAAAGTCTAATAAACAATTATTCTTGATCATTTTTGATTGTCATGACTACCATCAAATTAGCAACAAATACTCTACTCAATGAAATCCAAGAAAATAAGTTAGCTAATCAAAATTCTATTTTTCGTTTGAGTAGAATAGCTGATATTATTTTTGCCCTGGCAATGGCCCAATGCTTTTTTGCTGTCGATTTTCCAGTTAAATTTGATCATCCGACTAATTCACAAGCGATCACTTTTTTACGAGAGCAAATAAAGCCCCTAATTAGTTATATAATTGCATTTGTTATTGTGGGGTTTTATTGGATTGACAATCTCAATCAATTTAAGTATTACAAGAAGACGGATTCCGTCCATAGTTTTATCTATCTACTCTATTTAATGGGAATGTTTCTGATTCCTTACTGTGATACTTTAGTTATTTATTTTCCAGACAATGCGCTTGTCAAAATCTGCTTTAGTATCAACACTACATTTATTGGATTACTCTCCTGTTTGAACTGGATTTACGCTACTCATAAACTTCGGCTAGTAGCTTATGATCTAGATTATAAAATGATTATTTCAACACGCTGGCGAATCCTGATAGAACCTCTTTTTTCCCTGTTAACTATAGGAGTCGCTTTGATCGATCAATCTTGGTGGGAATATGTCTGGTTTTTATTGCCTATTCCTTATTTTTTGAATGACAAAATATTTGTAAGTTCTGAACAAAGGTAAATTATGCTTTCCTCTCCATTACAGTTACCTAATTTTCGTTGGCTTTGGTTAGGACAAACTCTAATTTTTTCGGCAGTTCAATTCTGGTTTGTCTCATTAGCTTGGTTAGTACTTCAGAAAACAGGTTCAGGTTTAGCTGTTGGTTTGGTCTTAATGTCGGCGGCTATCCCACGAGCTTTATTCATGTTAATAGGAGGTGCTATTAGTGATCGACTCCCCCCTAAAAAGCTAACGACTATTGCTTCTTTGATAAATGCTATTCTGATAGGATTAGTTACTATTCTGTTATTTTTTGATTTTTTTAGACTGAAATATTTGATCGTCATTGCTATTATTTTTGGACTATCAGAAGCTCTTTTATATCCATCAATTCTTGCACTTTTACCTCAATTAATTAGGAAGTCTAAACTAGCACAAGCTAACGCTTGGATACAAGGTAGTGAAGAACTGTCCGAAATTATTGGGCCTGCTACTGCTGGCTTTATTATTGGTGCATTTGGCATAACCTTTGCCTTTGCTATCAATACTTTAACCTTTGCCTTAGGTAGTCTGTCTATATATCTAGTTCAGACTCGCCGTAAAGTTGCCACCACTGAGTCACAAACACACTCTTTAAAAGATGAAATTATTGTCGGTTTACGCTATGCTTGGACACAACCAGCCATACGCATTAGTCTTTTACTATTGGCAATGATTAATTTGGCTATGTTAGGCCCTTTAATTATTGGCGTTGCTGCTTTAGTAAATTTACGTTTTAACGGTAATGCCACAATCTTTGGCTACTTGCAGGCATCTTATGGTATCGGGGCATTAATAGGTGTCTTTTTTGCTGGTCAACTTAATAGTGTTAAGACTCCTAAAACGGCTTTAATATTGCTTACCTATGGTCTAGGAATAGGACTAATATCATTAGGATTTCTACAAAATATTTGGCTAGTATCAGGAGCAATTTCCTTGATGGGAATAGGGTGCGGTATGGTCAGTGTATTAGGAATAACCTGGTTACAAAAGAATACCCCCGTTCAAATGCAGGGACGAATGATGGGTCTAACCACATTTGCAGCAGTAGCTCTTGACCCCTTTTCTCAAGCTATCTCTGGATTTTTGCTTGAGGTAAGTCTTACAGGTTTATTCGTGGTAGCAGGGGTCACAATGATACTTACAGGATTAATTTCGTCCATGACTAATTATAAGGAGATAATAAATATGTCTGTGCCTTCATTTTTGCCAAAATTCCGTTCTTGGCAATGGATTTTAGCGATTGCTGTTGGGGCCACAAGTATCTTGAGTGCTGGTGTTGTTTATCAATTTCTGCCCCTAAAAGGGAATAGTTCACCCGTGAAAGAGTCCAAACCAACAATTCCTCCTATTACCAAAGTTGCTGCTTTAGGACGATTAGAACCGGAAAATGAGGTCATTCGTCTTGATGTACCTTTACCATTAGAAGGAGATTTGGTTGAACAATTATTAGTTAAAGAAGGGTCAAAAGTATCAGTAAATCAAGTAATAGCTATTTTAGATTCTCGTAGTCGTTTACAATCAGTGGTAACACAAGCTCAAGAACAGTTAAAAATAGCTCAAGCGCGTCTGTCTCAAGTTAAAGCTGGTGCTAAAATTGGAGAGATTAATGCCCAAAAATCAACGATTGAAAGAGTTAAGGCTGATTTAGATGGACAAATGAAGGAACAAAAGGCAACTATTGCTAAATTAGAAGCTCAGTTATGGGGAGAAAAAGCAACAGAAAAAGCAACAATTTCTCGTTTACAAGCAGAATTAGAAAATGCTAAAACTGAGTGTCAGCGTTATCAGATTTTATATCAAGATGGAGTTGTTTCTATTTCTGATTATGATAGTAAATGTCTCAGACAAAAAACTCTCCAAGAAAGTGTCAAAGAATCTCAAGCTAATCTTAACCGTATCATCACTACTTATCAAGAACAAATACAAGAAGCTCAAGCTAATTTAACCCGTACCATAGCAACGGGAACCCAACAAATTCAACAAGAAAAGGCTACACTTAACCAAGTGTCTGAAGTTCGTCCAGTTGATATACAAATAGCTCAAGCTGAAGTTGATAATGCTTTTGCTAATTTACAACAGGCAAAAACTAACTTAAATCAAGTTTATATAAAAAGTCCTATTAATGGGCAAATTATTAAAATTCATACACGAGTTGGCGAAAAAATTGGTGATGCTGGTTTAGTAGAATTGGCACAAACAAATGATATGATTGCTGTGGCAGAAATCTATCAAACTGATATTGAAAAGGTGAAAATAGGACAAAAAGCTGTTATTACTAGCCAAGCTTTTTCGGGTGAATTAAAAGGGACTGTCTCTCAAATTGGTTTACAGGTGAGTAAGCAAAATATTTTTAGCACTCAACCTGGAGAAAATCTTGATCGCCGAGTAGTAGAAGTTAAAATACGCCTTAATCCGCAAGATGCTCAAAAAGTTGCTGGTTTAACTAATTTACAAGTCCAAATTAAGATTGATGTTAAAGAATAAAATATCTAAAATATTAAAATTTATATAAAAATCGACTTATTATTTATGTTACCTAAATTTTTTCGGAAAACTCCCCTAGCATGGCATCAATTAATGAAGCAAAAAATACGTCTTAGTGTTGCCATTGCGGGGATTGCTTTTGCTGATATTCTGATCTTTTTTCAATTAGGAATTTTAGACTCTCTCCTTGATGGATCTGCTAAATCTCATCAGATTTTACAAGGGGATCTGGTATTAGTTAACTCTCAATTTCAAACATTATTTTTAGTCAAAGATTTTCCTAGAGAAAGACTACAGCAAACCCTAGCTTATGATGGAGTAGAATCAGTATCACCCGTCTATATCAAGTTTGCTCAGTGGCGTAATCCTCAAACTCAGCTTAGCCGTAGTATTTTAGTTTGGGGAATTGATCCAGTTAACTCACCTTTTTCTTTCCCAGAAATTAAGGATAATCAATCACAATTACAATTACTAGGGAATGTGTTATTTGACCAAGGATCTCGACCTGAATATGGAACAATACCCGACTTATTAAAAGAGCAAGAAAAAGTAGAAATTCAGATCAATGAGAAAACAGTAAATGTAATTGGTTTATTTAATATAGGAGCTTCTTTTGTTACCGATGGTAACGTAATTATGAGCGATTCTACTTTTTTAAATCTTTTTCCTAATCAGCAACCTAACGATATTTCTGTGGGATTAATTAAATTAAAAGCTGGCACAGATATTAAAGCAATTCAAGCACAAATGATTGCAAATTTACCTAAAGATGTCAAAGTCGTTACTCCCTCTCAGTTAGCTCAAAATGAAATTGATTATTGGACAACTCAAGGTATTGGTTTTATCTTTGAGTTAGGAGTAATGGTAGGTTTTATTGTGGGTGTTGTTATTGTTTATCAGATTCTTTATTCGGATGTGTCAGATCACTTACCAGAATATGCTACCCTCAAAGCAATGGGATACAGTGATGGTTACTTATTAGGTGTCTTAATGCAATCTGCATTATTATTAGCAATTTTGGGTTATATTCCTGGTTTTGTATTATCTCTAGGACTTTATCAAGTGGGTTCTGTTGCTACTCAATTACCAATTATGATGAAAGTTAGCCGCGCTCTTATAGTGCTAGTTTTAACAATTATTATGTGTGCTATTTCCGGGGTGATCGCTATGAATAAACTTCGCTTAGCTGATCCGGCTGATATTTTTTAGTTTTAAGGATACTTTAATTTATGCAAACTCTTTCACTTAACACGATAAATTCACTAGAACCTGTTATATCTATTGGTTCTCTTAATCACTATTTTGGTCAAGAAAAACTCCGTAAACAAATATTATTTGATATTAATCTTAATATTAATCTAGGGGAAATTGTAATTCTTACAGGTCCTTCTGGTTCTGGCAAAACGACTCTACTAACTTTAATGGGTGGGTTACATTCTGCTCAAGAAGGAAGTCTGAAAATTTTGGGACAGCAAATACGTGGAGCAAACAAAAAACAATTAACCCAACTTCGTAAACAACTTGGCTATATTTTTCAAGCACATAATTTAATGACGTTTTTAACAGCTAAACAGAATGTGCGTTTATCTTTAGAACTTCATGATCATTTGTTAGAGCAAAATCTTGATAGTAAAGCACAATCTATATTAAAAGCAGTTGGTTTAGGAAATAGGGTCGATTATTATCCAGAAAATTTATCCGGTGGACAAAAACAAAGAGTGGCGATTGCCCGTGCTTTAGTTAGTAATCCTAAGATTATCTTAGCAGATGAGCCGACCGCCGCACTAGACAAGAAATCAGGACGAGATGTGGTAGGATTGATGCAAAAATTAGCAAAAGAGAAAGGATGCACTATTCTTTTGGTTACTCATGATAACCGTATCCTTGACATCGCCAATCGGATTATTTATATGGAAGACGGACACCTCACCTTCTTAGAGTAATTATATGGTAATTAGTTACTGATATTTTATCCCCTCAAACCCTTGCTGCTTATTGGTGCAGAAAACTTTTTGTAATTGCTCAACGGGGTTGACAAAGGGGAAAAAGTGATAAATTTGTGAGCATGAAAGAACTGCCCAAGTTAGAAGCTCTAAGTAGGGTTTGCTGAAGAAGTCTAAAAATTGAATCTAGGTGCCATACAGCAAGGAAAATATGGACTTTGGATGTCGGATCTGGATTCCAAGCGATAATTTTCC
>Ga0315905_10006802_pt1 | contig 11622 bp, 15 predicted proteins | sample LakEriMetagenome_5_FD_203522 | JGI IMG/M metagenome (GOLD analysis project Ga0315905, IMG submission 203522) | Freshwater fungal communities from buoy surface, Lake Erie, Ohio, United States - Buoy 4 MA121 | ecosystem: Environmental > Aquatic > Freshwater > Lake | place: USA: Lake Erie, Ohio...
TGGAAAACCATAACGGGGTGTCAATGCCAGCAAGCCTCGCATCGTGCTGCAGACGCGCCACACGATCGAACTATTCTTACGAGGTAGGAGCAGGGTACTGGCACATTCTATACAAAAACATTTAATAGTATAAAATCTGTCAGATTGTACACAGATTAGTCACTACAGAGTACTCCCACTCTGTCTGAAATCTGTCTGAAATCTGTCAGATTAGTCAGTACAGAGTACTTCCACATTGAACAGAGAACACAGAGAGAACACAGAGAGAACACAGAGAGAACACAGAGAGAACACATTTATGTCTCCTCCTAGCTGATCATCATGACATCCTCGATCTCGAGATTGACACAGAACATGTTCTAGGAGAAGACAGAACTTGTTCAAGGAGGAGACAGAAAGTGTTCTCGGATGGGGAGCAGGGGGCTTAGGGGTGAGGAGGAGAAGGAGAGAGGAGCCCTCCTCCTGTTTAGGTGTGCTTAACTGCGATGGCCTCGCCCCTAGGAGAGGATGAGAAGAGGAGGAGGAGGAGGGAATGAGATAAAGGCAGCACAAATTTTCAAAAGTACCCTATAACTGCCTACCTTCCTATTCACCGGCAAGTTACACTATAACGGAAGTGTCTCCTACCTCGCACCTGACAGCCTGGAAAACATGAGATACGCTTCCTGCACGGGACCAAATATGCTCGGGATCCAGCTCTTCTCCTGCGGAAAGAGCTCGTTGGGGTAGTATTGGCGGAAGTGGTCCAGCGGGGGACTCGGAGTCTGGAGTCCTCCACCCACGACTGAATGTCGTGGGAGCGGGTGACGAGCCGGTAGCACTTGCGCTTGGTTGTCTCTTCCACGACGCAGGCCCGGCTGGTCCTTGCAGCCCACCGACATAAAAGGCAGCATCATCGATCATTGCGAGGTCCTTGGCCATGAAGCTGTGCGCCTCCTGCCACGTCCAGCTTGTGAGGTCGCACTCGAGCTTGGCGGCCGTCGCGCGCTCCTCGGCCGCGGCCTTGCAGCGTGGCGACAGATCCGCCTTCTTGTCTGTCCCGATCATAACCACGCCCTTGAAAGAGCTGCGCACCGAGCGCTGCCGATCCGCGCCGCCTGTGAGGCCGCTGTTGACGCAGCGGTAGGCAGTGATGAGTAGTGGTTTTGATGAGTAGTGGTTTTTATTCACAAAACGGCAGATGGCCAGACCCTAAATGCTCAAGATAAAAGGGGAGCACTGGCTATTTCCCCGCTTGACGACTATAATATGCTAATAGGCCAGCATGGGATCTTGCATAGCAGCTTGATACTCAACCCAGACGTCGACTTCTGTTCAACTTCCCTGTCGGGACCGTATCCGAAGCGCCTCTCGTGGTCCTCCTCCAGTCTTCTTCCTCGGTGGCAGATGCTTCATCATCCTCCACCTTGTTTGAATCGTCATCGTCGTCCTCCTGGGAGGCCTGCGAGACGGGAAGCTCCTCACCACCGTCAGCACCCACACTCTCGTGCGTCCCCTCCGACTCGCCTTCCTCGGAGGCGGACGCCTCCTCGTCCTCCTCGTGCTCCCCCTCCGGAATACGATGCGTGCTTCGCCAACGCGCGCAGGACTGTATGCCTGCAGCGCACGCATGCTTGTCAAACATACGCTCGGCGCAGGTCCTGTCAAGCAACAATGTATTACAAGCTTCTGCTGTTCGTGCACAATTGTTGTGCTAGCAAGATTCAAAACTAACAACTCTGTCTGTGCAAGGTGCAACAAATTTTCTACCAATACCCTGTCTTCAGCACAGTGCTTTAGCACAGCTTCTGGCACTTGATTGTGAATGTCTTTCTGCAGCATCGCGTGCAGAGGCATGTTTTCTCCATCAACCATGCAACGTGGTATCTATTATACACAAACACATTAAAACAAAATATGAAAAGTGTAGTTGAGTGTATGAAAAGTAGCGTATGAAATGGAGTGTATGAAAGGGAGCCTGAAATGGAGCCTCAAATGTCTTTGAGATGGGCCTAAGTTTACCTTGGCACGAACCGGTTTTGGCAAAAGCCGTACGAACTGTTTATCGAGAAATGCCGTTATATTTCAATATAATCGGTTGGAGGCTGAACGGCCTCTTACCCAAACATCATTCAGTCCCTCGCGGACCGTCTGTCTTGTCCTCTCTGGGGGCCCCACTTCGGTCAAACGCGAGAAATACCGTTTCATCCAAACATGATTGCGGCTCGGAGCAGACGGTCTGTTTTGTGGCCTCCCTATGGCACCGCACTTGGGTCTAGGTGTGCTTGTTCTAACCCCGATAGTGCTATGTTGTCTTTTTCTTTTTCACTGGCCGCTCGTCTTGGGTCCACGGCAGGCAGGGAATGGTGTGCCAACATGGGGCTGTTGGCCGAGTGGTTGGCAGTGGGGTGGCCCTCGGCGTGGTTGCCAGTCCGGGGGCCAGGTCCAATGTGTGTGTGTGTGTGGTTGGCAGTCCGGTGGCCAGGCCTCAATCGTGCCTGTCGCCGCTGTTGAGCAGGGTTCATGCCGGGCATACCCTGCCCATCCACACCAGACCCGCCACCCAGCTTCCCGCCCGTTAATTGGTTGTAGTTTTGCGTGTTCGGTCACCCAAACAAACCAATCGTGTCAAGAAAAAGAAATATTAAGCCCCCATGCGAGGAAAAGAAAAACGAGTTAGCAACCCGATTGAGCCAACCCTTTTGTGGATGAGGCCTAGGCATGTGGTGCATGAGGCACGTGAGGATGCGCGAGCGCTGGGCAGCTCTAGGCTAAGCGTGGAGTTGAAGGAGAGTAAGGGAGTAAGGCTCAATGTGCACGAAGCAGCTCGAGGCCTCTAGGCATGGCAAGCGTTTCGAGTGGGTGTCAAGTTGCAGGCAAGCGTGTGCGTGGTAACTGCTGTACAACTGCGCAATCTGAGCGGACCAGGGGATAAGTGGGTGTCAAGTTGGAGATAGCGTGCGCACGCGAATGCACGGCCTTTGTGGTGGAGAACGCGGCCGTCGATGCCTGCGGCTGTGGAGAGCACGGCCGCCTCCGACTCAACAGCCGTCAGCACCAGCGGCAGCGCGCGCGCGTGGGCGGCGCAGAGGTGCATGGCGATGGGCTCGAGGCCTCTAGACATGGCCATGCCCTCGTCGTGATGAGTAAGCGTGTCAAGTTGCAGGCAAGCGTGTCTAGTTGCAGCTCCGAGCTTCTTCCAAAGTGTCCCCCATCCGCCACCATGCATCCTGCGTGCAGGGAGAGGCAGACAGGCAGGCAGCCAGCGAGAGAGAGAGCGGAGGAGGTACACAGAATCCGTTCTTGTACCTCTTCCTCCCCACAGAATGCTGTACTTGATCCCGGCGACACTCCACACACACATGGGCTACATAGAGCATGTGCCTTGTGTGGAGGCCAAGAATCAGATGAGCACCACCCCCTATCCCGCTCACGGGTTTTTCGGGATTCGCGGGGGTTAGGGGCGGAGGGGTGGCGCATCCCATCTTGGCGGCCCCAATCCCTTGCGGCTGAGCGGGGATTAGGGCTGAGCGCGGGTTCGGGGCGGAGGGTTGCGCTCATCTGTTTCTTCACTGAGAGCGCCTGCGAGAGAGAGAGATAGAGAGAAAGAGCACCTCTGCGTGGAAGGAGCGCACGCCGAGGACCTCTTTCATGTAGGCTAACGCCTGGGCGTCGGACTCCTCCACCGACAGTGGTTTGGGAGTTGTTGTGCTGCGCCTGTCGCTGTCGCTTGTGTCGCTTGTGTCGCTTCCTGTAGTTCGCCTGTCGCCAACGCCGCCATTTCCTCTTGTGTGCCTGCCTTGGCCATCTGCTCTTGTTGTAGTTGCTCTTGAAGGGCTGGGGCGGCCATTTGCAAAGGAGTCGGTCTCAAAAGAGTCAGTCTCAGTCTTGCCAAAGAGGAGCGCTTCCTCTGGGGAGACTGCATCGTGCGACACCAGCTCGTCATCCTCGGCAGTGCCGCGGCTGTAAGAGTTGGTCAGGGCGTCGATGCTTTCATCGGCGCCGCGAGAGCGAGCCCCGCCGCGCTTGATGGCCTCTTGGCTCCGAGGTGTACAGTCGTCGGCGGCGCACTCGGTCTGGATGAAGGTGGCTATCGCCTGCCGCCCTTTCCGTGTCTCATACAGCAAGAAGGGCTTGTGCGAGAAGTCGACCTCGTATCGCACAGGGTCGCCGGGGTCCGTCTTGTACACATTGGCTACCACCTCGGTGTGGTGGACCACCACCACCTCGCGCAACTTGAGGGCATTCGAGGATGCGTACACATTGGAGATCCAGTCGTCCATCCACCAGTCGGAGAGCACCGCGGGGTAGTACGTCGGGAAGATGCGCAGATGCGTTTTGTGCACAAAATCGTGGGTGATCATTTTCCTTGATTGAGACGCATCATGCCTCCCCGATGGCCCCACCACCCCAAGGTTGCTGGGCCTGAAGGATGCAAGCCGTGCCGCCATCAGCCCCGCCCACCCCACCGTCTCTATCTCTGTGTCGTCGTTGACCCTGAATACGTAGTCCGCTCCTGCATTCGAGGAGGTTACATGCATGTCCTGTGGCGTCGTTGCCTTTCATACATACACTTACACATATACACATATACATATTTATACATATACATACATATATAATTGGTGGGCTGGTCTCTGCACAGAAGTAGTCTGCAAGTTGGAGACACAAACACGCCAGTAGTCAGCAAGTTGGCACACTAACAAACAGACCCACAAACGCACTACCACACCGTCATGTATGGCGGCGGCAGCAGCAAAGTTGAAAACCGGCCCTGGTTTCCGCAGCACATTCGTGAAGTTGAGGAATACCCCCTTGACCAGCACCTCTTTTATTCGGCAGGGGCGGGCGACGTTGCGGCGGAACCACTTGTTCAACATGCGCAGTCTGGCCTGGTCATCGTAGAAGAGGTCCCCCGAATCATAGCCCACATACACCCAGTACTCGTAGTCAGGCGTCACGGTACGGGGCAAGGAGGGGAGGAGCTTCGTGAAGAGGGGGTTATCATCGAGGGACTCGAAGCGGACCTTGACCGAAGTAGAACCTAGCACTACGGCCACCACCGGCTTAGACCCCGTAGGTTGCAGGCGCTCCGAGGGCCGCCGAGCCAGCACTGCCTCCTTAATCCCGACGGGCGAGGTGGTGTAGTGTACGGCAGGCGGGCGGGATTTGAAGACCTTGTCCTTGCATTTTCTGTCGAAGTAGCAGTCACAGCGGAGCGCTGACCACGTGAGCTTGTGCTCCTCGCTCTTCCCCATATTTCCCCAGGATACGCCCGGAACAACCTCGAACGTCCTCTTGAGCACCAGGCATTTTTTTCCCTCCTGGGAGCGGCGCAACGGCTCCTGCTCCTCGTGCGCTCGCGCCAGCCGCCTCCCGCAGTCGAGAGAGTCGTAAAGAGACTGCTCCGAGCGTGTTAGCTCCAGCAACCGCCCCTTCCACGACATCAACATTTCAAGATTGCGGCAGCGGATGAGATCACGGTCAAAGACTGGCGCCCACTCAAACCCTTGCGTGTCTGCAACCTTCTGCGAGACCGAACTCAGGCGGTCCTCGTAGTCGCCTGCGCTCCCGGTTTCCATGCCCCCCAGGGGCATGCTCTCAGCAGAGTGCGAGGCAAAGAAGACAACCACATGCCAGATCACCATGCACGCAAGCCCGATGCATATCAGCTGCTGCGTCCCGCCGCACGATCCGCCGCACGATCCGCCTGCACACAGGGGGGGCACGTCGTGCATGACGGTGGAGCTTGGAGAACTGGAAATGACACACTCACGGCAGGAAAAAGAGAGGGAGAGCCGCTGCGGGACAGCCAGTACCAGACGCCGCGCGCGCGGGCGCCACGCGCTTGTCCGCCCGGCGCGGCCGCTGCCGACTCTCCATCTGGAGTCTGCTAAAGTCCTTCGCTCAATCTTCGCTCAGCACCGTCATCACTAATCATCACTGCGGAAAACTGGGGTGACCCTAAAGGTCCTTCGCCGGAGCCCCCCACGTAGAACAAAGTGTAACTTCAAACGAAGAGGAGAAGGTGTGGCACGGCGACGCAGGCGACGCTGCGCATAGCGCACCCGCCAGTTACGTGCAGCGAGCGGGGCAGTCCCGCCGCCCGCCGCCCGCCGCCCGCCGCCCGCTGCCCGCTGCGCGCCTCAGTGGGGCTTTGCGCGTCAAAAGGGTGCAGTCTGTTGGCTCTTCATGGCCACTACGCTGGGTACGATCGCCAAGGACTTGGAACGCCTTTCAAAGAAGGCGCGCACTTCGCAGAAGCTGCACTGCCAGCGCGTCGACGATGTGCTGCGGGAGCTCGAAAAGGCCCAGTGTGTCCTTGCCTCAACCCTAAACCCTGCACCCTAAACCCCAAACCCCAAACCCTGTCCTTAACCCCACTGCGTGTGCATGAATGCGCTGCCGTGTGTGTGTGTGTGTGTGTGTGTGTGTGTGTGTGTGTGATTTTTGTGTGTTTGTGTGTGTGTGATGTGTGTGTGTGTGTGCATGTGTGTGTGTGTGTGTGTGTGTGTGTGTGTGTGTGTGTGTGTGTGTGTGTCTATGTGTGTGTGATTTGTGTGTGTGTGTGTGATGTGCGTGTGTGTGTGCATGCACGCACGTGTCCTTACGCATGCCGCACGTGTCCTTACGCATGCCGAGCGTGTCCATACACATGCCGCACGTGTCATTACGCTGGATGACGTGTGTGATTGTCTTGTCATAATTGCCATCCTCTGCACTGTGCAGAGAGGCCTTGAACGCATTGGACGACACGCTCGAGGGCGCGGGCGCAGCGGGAGGAGACGGCGAGAAGATGGACGTGGACCAAGGTGCATGCTTGATTGGAGGAGAAGCAATGTCCCAGGACCCTCCGCCAGCGTCTGCAGGACCGGGGGGGGGCGTTGGAGCCGAGGGACAAGGCTCAGGCGCCGGCAGCGGGGGAGTCGAGGGAGTGGAGGGGCCGGCGGGGGGAGGCGACGAGGAGTTGGAGAACATTCTGGAGACGACTCTGGGCGGCGTGATCAAGATGGTGAATGCAGAGGCAGCCGCGGCCGATGAGAAGGAGTTGCTGAACATGGCCTCCAAGCTAGGCAAGGCTGTGGACAAGGTGATGCCAGCAGACATGGGCAAGGGCAAGCCTAAACTACAAACTAATCCCTAAACTCTAAGCCCTAAACCTAAAGCAGGTGATGCCAGCAGACATGGGCAAGGCCGTCAAGGAACTCGATGTCCCCCCCGCACTCTTGCATTCGGTCATTTTAGAGCACGTGTTGCGGAGTGGACGGGTGGAGGTAGCCAAGAAGCTGGCGCAAGAGGCACAGCTCCGCCTCGACCAGGCAGACGTCCAACCGTACGTTGATGTGCTCAAGGTAACGGCTGACATCAAGGAGCGCCAACTAGACACAGCGCTCGCATTCGTAGAGACACATAAGGAACGCCTTCTACGCCTGAACCTTACAATAGGGTTCGAGGTGGCGAAAAAGCGGTACCTACAACTGCTGCTAGACGGGCAGCTGGCCGAGGCCATTGCCTTCTCTAAGCGCCATTTCCCGCCTTTTTTCGCTCGGCACTCGGCCGAGGTGCGGGCGCTAATGGGGTGCGTTGCATACGCTTCGCGTGGCCTCCTCAACTCTCCTTACAAGCATCTGGTTTGTCCTGAGTCCTGGCCCTATCTTGCCCAGGTGTGTACCTTAAACCCACTAGTCCTACTTGTCCCTTAAACCCTACGAGCGCTATCTTGCCCAGGTGTGTTCCTTAAATCCTACACCCTAGAAAGTGCGCCCTAAACCTGGCCTGCTCTTGCCCCGAAGATTGCCCCGAAGATTTGGTTGAGGGCCATGCCTCAGAGGCGGCTGGCGGTTGGGCCTATATCCTTTCTTGGGCAGGAGGGATGCGCCTCCGCCGGGCCTGCAGCGCTCCCGCCCGCGTAAGCTGCCCTGCCTCAACGGGGATTAGGGCTTTTGGGCCAAGAGTGGGATGAGCGGCATCCCCCAGGAGCGCTTCCCCCAAGTAGCCCCAATCCCTACGCGTTAAAGCCCTATGGGGTTAGAAGCCCGATGGGATTAGGGCACAGACGGGGTGCCGCGAGGTGGCATTCTTGGCACGGCGCTTTGGCGTTAGGCACCTAAAGACGCAATTTTAGCGTGAGGCGGAGCTTTAGCGCCAGGGGACGCAGACGGCGCTTGCCGTGAGGGTTCGTGAGGGACCTAGACGCCGCTTGAGGGTTCGTGAGGGACCTAGACGCCGCTTGACCGCTTGACCGCTTTAGCGTTAGCGTTAGCCACGGCCCTTTTTCCGTTCGCCACCCAAACCCTTGCCCAGTCTTTCTAGAAGCTAAACCCTAAACCCTAAACCCTAAACGCTTGGCCAGTCATTCTGGCGGCAGGGCTGCGAGGCGCTGTCGCTGGAGTACCACAAGCCCTTAGAGGCGTGCATTCGAGCCGGTCTTAAGGCCCTCCCCACCCTCCGCAAGTTTGCTGCTGTCACCCAGGTCTGACCCCCACACGTCCCCGCACCCTAGACCCTATTCCCTCCACCCTACTCCAGGTCTCTTCGTGCGCACTTGAGGGGACATTGCCAGAGAGTGAGAGCGAGAGCACGAGAGAGAGAGAGAGAGAGAGAGAGCGCGAGGGAGAGAGAGTATTCCATATATTACATATATATACATATATATAAGTATATATGTATATATGTATATATGTATGTATGTATATACGTGTTACGTCCTAATTAGCCCAATACGTATATACATATATATACATAAGTATACACACATACTTTCTTGGGTACAGGAAGGCAAGAGAGACGGAGGCCTCCATCACCCACCTAAGCCCTAAACCCTAAACCCTAAACCTTAGGAGGCCTCTATCACGCACCTAAACCTTAAATCCTAAACGCTAAAGGCTAAAGGCTAAACGGGATGGCTGATGCTTAGGGCTCTATGACGGACCTAGACCTAAACCTAGACCTAAACGGGATGGCTGCTGATGCTTAGGGCTCTATGACGGACCTAAACTAAAATCTAAATCGAATGGCGGCTGATGCTTAGGGCTCTATGACGGACTGGGGAAGCGGGGGAACGCTGGCTGTGGAGGTGGATCTAGGCCCTGAAAGCCAGTACCACAGCGTCTTTGTGTGCCCCGTCTCCCGCGAGCAAGCCTCGAGAGACAACCCCCCTATGATGCTCCAGGTGTCTCTTCAGATAGAATTTGTTCTCTATCTCTTCAGATAGAATTTGTTCTCTATAGATAGAATGTGTTCTCGTTAGGCATCTTGGAGAGACAACGCACCTAAGATGCTGGAGGGATCTCTATGCTTCTATAGATTCCGTCTCCCCCACACCTTCTGCGACGTGAGTGGAAGAGGGTCGGTGCGTGGAGCGTGAGTGCACCTGCGTCCGTGCACCAGGGTCCATCCTCTGACATGCACCGTACGCCCCACTCCTGACCTTTCCACTCCCCGCACCCCGTACCTCTCTGTCTCTGTCTCTGTCTCTGCATCTGCCTGGGTCTTTCCTGTCGCTGGCAGTGCGGGCATGTGCTATCAGAGCAGGCGCTGCGCAAACTGTCACGAACGGGCGGCCGCTTCAAGTGCCCTTACTGCCCTCTCGAAGTGTCCCTCGCTGGCAGCCTCCGCCTGACCTTTTGAGAGGGCAGGGGAGAGAGAGGGAGGGAGGGAGAGAGAGAGAGAAGTCAGCGACAGTGATAACGTGAGCGACAGAGAGAGCAAGAGGGAGAGAGGGAAGCGCGGGTCCAGAACTGAGCTTGAGTCTGCGGTGTCAGCTTGACAAAAGAAAGGGTCGAGAGGGTGCGATGCTACCGGGACAGTTGGAAGGAGTCTCTAGGGGGGTAGAGAGAAAGGGAGGGAAAGCAACTCTTGTGTTTCCAATGGAAAGGACATTTGCAGGAGGGAGCACTCGGAGAGCCGTGACCTTAAAGAGAGTTGGTTTCTTTTGTTTTCCAATTAAACACTCAACACACCCTCCAGGCGGTCTCGAGGCGAAGAATGGGATGAGCGCCGCCGCTCCGGCCCCGCGCATGTGCGAAAAGAAGGGCGCGTTGGCCGACGGTTGACTACAACATCCCGGCAGGATGTTGCCCAAGCCCTGCTATTGGCGAAAACAGGGGGTTTCGATCTGGAGTCACATTTATGCTCTGAGCGCGTTTGCTATCGGTCCTACAGCCTGAGGTAGGACCGACTTTCGCGGAGCAAAATCTGCGGCTCCGCCGCGATTGTGCCCCGCGAAAGTCAGAGGAGGGAGTGGCCGTGCACCTTTCATTTGCCGAGCTGCGCGGCGGCCGCGCCGCGCAGCCACCGAGGGCGTGGCCAGTCCGAGGAGGGATGAGAGGGGGTGCGACATACCCCTACGTAGGGGTATATGTACCGCGCAAACACGCGTGAGAAGCAAACGCGATTTTTGGGGAGACTTGAGCGAGAAGTAGAATGCGGGCGTGCGCCTTGGCGTCCAGTGCGTGCATGCTCATGTTGTGCGTGTCCGCGGAGCATTCATGCCTGTATCTTGGGTAAGAGTGCTCAGTGCGCAAGCAGGGCGTGGTCGTGGGCACACCTGGCAGTCCTTGTCGCGCTCCAGACTCCTCTCGTAGCTCATGACAGCGTCGTACAACGCCACGACGGCCTTGGAAAGACCAGTTAGAGCGCTTGCTTCCTCCAATTTCACCAGCATCACGAGCAGCTGCCCGACCTCACCGAACTTTTTCACGCAGTCTCTCACCCCCTGAGGGTGGAGTATCTGATACATGAGCGCATTCAGGAGCCTGGTGATTCCGACCTCCTCGCCTGCAGCCCGACCATACTCCACCACGCCGCCCGCAACCGGGACAAAGTGGATGTGCTTGATCCCAAACTCCTTGGCCAGAGCGCGGCGTTGCGGGGAGCTTATCACCTTGAGGAGAGGATTGTGGCAGTCCGCATAGTCGCACAGCCTGACCGACAGGGGCAGTTGCGGTCTGGGAACAGCGAGTCCAGGAACTCCTTGAGCTTAACTATCATGTCCTTGGCCTCTGCCTCCTCGCCCTGCCGCACGTGCTGCATCACGCGGGCGGCGAGCACGGCAATCGCCTTCAGTTTGGGGCATTGCTCGGGGCTCTGATCGGGCGCTGCTCATGGCCTCTCAGCGGGCGCTGCTCAGGGCACTGAGCACCGCACTCTTTTTGTTGTTCAGATCCCTCAATCTGTGATGGTGCGTATGTTGGTATGGAGCCATGCTGTCAGCGGAGAACGGCCAGGATGAGACATGCATGAGACATGCATGAGACATGCATGAGACATGCATGAGACATGCATGAGCACGAAAGGCCCGGGCGACTAGCGACGCAGAAGGACCTGTGTAAGGACCTGTGTAATGACGGGCACTCCATCCCTCAACTACTCTCCATGATCGCGGCACGAATCCATTCGTGCGTGCAGGAATTAGGAATTCGGAGGCCAGCAGATCATGAGGCCCATGCATACAAGGCGGGGTCTGCGCGAGGCGGCGGCGCTGGCGGGTGTGGCCATGCTGCCCCTCCTGTGGGCGCCGTTTGCGTCGGGCTTCGCCGGCTCCCCTGCTTGGGGCGTGTTCGGGGGCAGCGGACGGGCGCTCTGCGAGCCGCCCACCCGAGGTATAGCTCGTGTCGCCTGCAAAGAAGGAGAGAGAGAGGA
>Ga0315905_10006803_pt1 | contig 11621 bp, 9 predicted proteins | sample LakEriMetagenome_5_FD_203522 | JGI IMG/M metagenome (GOLD analysis project Ga0315905, IMG submission 203522) | Freshwater fungal communities from buoy surface, Lake Erie, Ohio, United States - Buoy 4 MA121 | ecosystem: Environmental > Aquatic > Freshwater > Lake | place: USA: Lake Erie, Ohio...
GTTTTTATGAAAACATCCACTAAGTCCTCGTAGTCGACTTGTAAATCGCCCTCACAGTCGGATGTAAGAATAACAACCATCATATTCTTTCTTCTAGCCTCTAGACACCCGCAAATGATGTTCTCGGAATTACCCGATGTGGTAATACCAAAGAAAACGTCTCCTGAATTTCCTAGAGCCTCAATGTATCTTGAAAAAATGTGTTTGAATCCATAATCATTACCCACACATGTGATATGGGATGGATCCGATATAGAAACTGCTGCTAGGCCTTTTCTATTATTTCGATATCTTCCACTAAGCTCCTCAGCAAAGTGCATAGCATCACACATAGATCCCCCATTTCCTGCGGAGATGATCTTGTTTCCTGATTCTAAAGATGTAATGATTATTTCGGCTGCCTCTACTACCGAGTTTAGATAATCGGTGTTTGTAGAAAAATCTCTTAATATATCAGAGGCTTCCTGTAAGTGCTGGTTTAAGATTTCCTTTAATTCCATAATTTTCCTTTAATTCTTTTAATTCTTCTTTTAAATACAATGTTATCCAAGTTGCGTCCACGATATCATCAATTGGTTTGTTAACCACCTTAGATGGTGTTATCCACTCGGTCTTGTTGATTTCTAATATATTACTGAAGTTTATCAAATTTGTTTCATCTTCTCTGAAATTACAGAGAACATTATATAATTCATCCTTCTTAGCATTTCCTTTAATTGCGAACTTCTTTATCGATGTTGGTGAAAATACATGAAATTTCTCGACACCTATTCTATCTATTATTCTCTTTCTAAGTAGTGCTGTTGCCATAGATATGTCTATTAGTGCATTACCATTAGATGAGAAGCTTAATCCCTCCATAGCAACATAGAAATCATTGTCGCCCATGATCTCCAATATATTATCCCATAAGGTATCAACTATTTCCTGGAAATAAACTATCTTTATTCTTTCCCTACCAGTGTAATCCTCTGGTAGATCCTTTTTATCGATAAAGTATAATTTAAAATCATCCTCAGAATCAAGTATTGAAAAAGGCTTCTTAGCATTTTTCATAAGGGATTCGGGTTTTCTGTCAGATCTTGTTAAAGATCCCCATATGTAATTACCATTTTTAAAACAACAAAAAGCAGGGGAATTTAATGAAAAGTCTATTCCGACTAAATTCATAAATGTTTATTTAGGGATTAAATACTCGCGCTTACCTTCTGTCCTGTACTTCCTGTGTAACCATAAACCTTAGAAAGTTTATCGTAACATTTTTTCATCTGATCGTCAGATAAACAGTTTACAATGTCATTTAAAACTCTTTGATCATTACCAGAAGCAGCAACCAATAGGTTTTTCATATGATCTTTCTCGCTATATAAAGCCTGACCATATTTCATTTCATTCAATTCTTTTAAGTTTGTAAATGTTTTCATATTGTTGTTTTGTTTAATGTATATATCTTATTTAGCTTCTAAAACTATATCTATATAGTTTGCTTTAAAGCCAACATTAAATGATGTTGGTTGTGGTGCATTAGAAGTATACGATAACTCCAATTCCGAGAATGAAGTTAATATAACCTCCTGGAATTTTAGTGAAGTAACTATATTTCCCTCGTTGTCCATTATTCTAACTGGTAAATCCTGTATAAATACCTGTGGATTCTCAAAGTTTAAAAAATGCAATATCGTATCAAGCATTATAAAATAATTTATAAATCCATCAACAGTTTTAAATTGAATTTGAAATTCCTTGGCAAATAATTCCTGGACAGGTGTAGAACTTTTATAATTTATCTTTTTACCCAAGTTTCTTACTTGCTCAACGCTATCCATAGTCATACTAGGAAATCCTATCGATTTTATCGTGCTATTTATATATTGTGCAACAGTATCAAAAGGTATAGGCTGCTTCTTTAAATATGGCATATATTTATCAACAACGGTATCCGGAAAGAATCCCCTCGGAAATACGAAATAAAAACTATTAGATTTTGGGTTTAATAACATTATACTATTATTGGATTTATTTTATTGTTCTATCGAGTTAATCTTATGGAAGTACATCTAAAACATTGGAGAATAATCCGCTACCACCAAATCCACCTCTAAGTTTGAGTAAACTGGCTGGTGCTAATATTCCCTTAGCAGCCTTTATAAATTGATTCCTAGTTAATCCCGGATATTTTATATAACCAGGTTTTCCTGGAGTCAAGAAATAGGTTATTATAGTTTGGTCCGCCCATTTGGTAGCTTTATACCCAGCAATTTCCGCACTTAGAGCAGCTATCAATGCTGACCCAACAAGCGAAGGTGTTGATTGACCGCCAGCAGATCCTATTGGTCCTATTCCAGATGTGGAACTTAATGGTTCCAAGTTTTTAATTATGGATGCTGGTGCTTCGATTACACCGATACCAACATTGCTGCTTGACAATGCAACAGGAGCTGCTGTTGCACCAGTTGATCCGGTAATTATATCTGCTTCACCTTGTTTTTTCCAATATCCCCAATACATAACTGAGTTAGAATTATTCGAAGGCAATAATATATTATTGGCAGGTATATTAACATAATTATTAGTCCCTTTAACAGCAGCTGATTCCGCTCTTCTTTTCGAAATAACCGCTTCCAATCTTTTCTCTAAAACATTTGATGTCACACCAGCATTAACTGAAACAACGTCCTTAGCGGTTGCTGTGCTTGTTGCTACGTTTATTGATGTGCCGTTTGTAATAAAGAATCTTCTGTCATTAATCTGCAATATTTTAGTTGCTATTGATTCGTCTATTTTAAAAGCAAGCTCGCCTAATGCAGGATTTGCTATATTCTTATCATCCAATGCAGGTACCTGTATTTTATTACCAATCGGATCAACAAAGGATATATTAAATTGTCCGGAACTACTTAGATCAATGGGAATAGGATCCGACGATGGTCCGCTCTTAACAAATTTTAGTTTGTAATAATTATCGAAAGGTGATATAGATATTGTCAGCTTACCCGTTCCATATGCGGTAACCTGTTCAGCACCTGTATCTATTTGTAAAGTGTTATTGGTAAAATTTAGGTTGTTTACTGATGCAGTAACGTAATTTTGATCTATAAATACATTGGTATATTTAATAATCTCTTTTGGAGCTATTGTGTTTCCTGACACTGTTATCGTTGGCTGCGAGTATATTCTATTATAAATCTTCTGTACCTGAGGAAATGTACTTAATCTAATAGGAGTTATTGACGTTCCCCATTGTCCAGGGTTAACCGAGGTGTAACTAGATATTCTAATTGTTCTGCTCTGATCTGAGTTATTTATCAGGGACATTGTGTATCTAAGGGTAAAACTAGAGGAAACCGCAGCATTTCTAACTATCGGTCTATAGTAATTTGGCATATCGTATGCTGTTGTTTGTATAGACTGAAACCCAGATGTCTGTATTAGTGCCGCACCAATCTGCTCAAGAACCTCTATCTGATGACTTATATAATATGAGTTACCTAGTGAGTTCTGGAATAATATAAAATCCTCAACAAATCCCTCGTTATCAGTGGCATAATATTCAAAAAATTGTCCCTTTTCTGACTCCTTAATTGTTGCACCTATATTAGCAAATTGATCTTCTTGCTCTAGTGAAAGAACCGCTATTCTAGCACAGTTATATCTTAAATATCCAGCATAATCCACTGTATCTTGTACTTGCCATGCTGTAATTCTAAGCGGAGCACCATATATAAATCCGGTACCACTCGAACTAATTAACGAGGCCAATGTTTCAGGTTTAAAAACTGCGGAAGCTGCAAGATACTTGTCATTCATATCCTTCAGATTCGGCAATTTTATCTCAAAATATTTGTCATAAATATTTGATCCTATTGTTACTGGATTTGGATTAAGATAATAGTCTTGCTCCGTCCCCTTTTTAATAAGAATTTGTGATGCAGTAACAAATTCCAAATTCTGATCCTGATACTCAACGGACATTATTAATCCGTCTATATTACCAAGATTGTATCCAGCTCTAATATGGTATCTAACAGTGTCATATACGACCAGGAGATTGGAAGGAAATACTATAGGTAAATCAACGGTATTAGTTAACTCCTCCGAATAATCATTAAAGGGTATAATCAGATTCGCATCAAGTGTAACAAAGGAACTTTCATTTATTCTAACAACATTATTTTCTGTAGTATTATGTGTTATTGAATAATTCGCCGATTTATTAAAAACCTGTACAGCATTACTTCTATACCCATTTATAAGTTTATCATACCCAACCACACTGCTTCCAGTATTAACAAAATGTGTCTCTGGTGTTGGTTGATCAGCATACATGTACTCCATTAAAAGATATGGAGTGATCTGAACGTATTTGGATGATGTAGTAAATGCCATTTTTTATCTTATTTTCCGAATTGTAAAAATTTTGGTGAGTAGTGTATACCAGCACCGATATAAAATCCAGGTGTTATTCCAGTGCTTGATCCGGAAAGTCCGTATCCAACCTGTATTCCCAGACCAAATTCCTTTCTAGCAGCTTTTAAAGCTTTTCTAGTATCCGGACTATCCGTTATATCAAAAGAATTTATATCATTGAAAGTTAGTCCAGGATAGGTTGTACTCACCCTAGTCATCATTCTTTTCGTTTTAGGATCTCTATAAATTCCAGTTGTTATGTCAATATTCTGCTCCATCAAAAGGGAGGTTAATCCAGGAACAACGGAAGCTACATATTTAGTCGGATCTGCTGGATTAGCCTGCAGATTTATAACATATGGTGTTTTCCCTGTTATTTTCAATTTATTATTTCCTGTCATTTGAGGATTATGTACAAAGTTTATTGACTCATCACCATTAGGATCTTTAACTATCGTGGATGCTACATTAACGCTGTCTCTAATCTCCGTTACCACATTAATGACCGAATTTGGCGTATTTCCTCTTCCGTTAGATTTAAGATCCAATTGCGCAATCAAATCTTTTTGTTCCTTGGAAAGTTCTGATGCTTTAAGCTCGTACGTGGCTTTTTCCTGTATTATGTGTCCCAACTCGTTCTTGATAGTTCTCACACTATCAAGTGATGCAAGATAATTATTGTGCTCTCTTAAAGCCTCAGCTTTAGCATGGTCTGCCTCTCCACATTGTTTTAATGTAAGCATAATCATAACTACGATTACACTCAATAGGAAAAATCTATTACCGAATAGATCTGATGCCTTGCCTAGGATTTGTTTTGCCTTTCCTAGATTTTCTTTATTGATGTATTTCATTTAAAATTTCTTTTTTCCATGTTAGATTAATAGGGTCTAACCTCCCTTCACCGTATTTGCTTTCCAGCTGTTCCACGAATTCGCTTTCAACCTCCCTGCACTTCTCCAATTGGGATATCAGATCAGATGACTCCGTTTCTAGCTTAGCTATATTTTCTTCAACCGATAATATCGATTGGTGGATACTAACAAATTCCCTGGAAAATTTTAATATCTGTTCTCTCTCCTCTGTTGATAATTGTATCATATTTATCTTTGTTTTTTTATTTGTTCGTTTTTTTTATTAGTTATTTATATTTGAGAAATCCTGACTAAGATATTCTTTTAAATTGTGAGATATTATGTCATCAATAACATATGTGTGTGCTTCCTCAACTTCTATTTTAACTATCTCTCCCATATCTATCCGATCCTTGCTTATTAATGGCAGAGTTCCTGTAACTGTTTTTATTTCCTTCCCTATTTCTATATCGGTTATACGAACATATACATTATCGGAGGTTAAGAATTTATGGGTATCCGATACAGTTACTGTTTTGTCACCTATTACTACCCTAACAATTGGCTGTATCATTATTTCTGCATGAGAGATCTTATAATAGCCCCATTCCTCCGTTTTGTCGTGTATTGTATAGATTTCTGTTCCAACTCTTAAATCTCCCGCTCTCATCCATTTACTATGATCTATCATAATCATCATATCTGGAGTAGGACAGCCACCTCCACCTCCACCGCCGCTGGTGCTCGATGTTCCCGTTGAAACTCCCGTTGAAATCCCCGTTGAAATCCCCGTAGTAACTGAGCTGGTCTCGATACCAACGGTTGCAGAGTTTGTTAGATCTACATATCCACCTATACCTGTGCAAGTTCGATAGAAAAGCCTAGGGTTGGAGTTATTGGGATTTGCATATGCTAAATAATGCAAATCGATGTATTTACATCTATTTCCGGGTATTTCAACAGCACTAAGAAATGAATTCGATACTAATCCACCAGTGGCAGTAAATGTGAAAATTATACCACCTATATATTTCTCCAGGTTCTGTCCCGTATCATCAAGCATTATCCTATAAATATTTGTTTTATAAGTGTCATAAACTGGCGGTAGATTTTGAGATACTGATGCTGGAACTCTAATATAGACCCAAGGCCTATTGGATGCTGTATAGAATGTTGGTTTAATTACTATAACATTTGAATTATAATAATTGGATGCAGTTAAATCGAATACATTAAAATAGGAAGATTGAAATCCTAGACCCGATGGATATAGCGATGCTAAAACAGTTTCAGTTACTTTCTCTACAATTACTGCTTTCTTAACATGATACGAGTAAGGTCCAGCGGTACCACCGGCTAATCCCCCAGTGGATCCAAATATGGTTTCAGCGTGTTTGGAAGTACTAATTGGTCCATATGGTTTACCCGATAAAATTGGTCTTCCAGTAAGATCATTAAAAGAAAATGCGTTGGTAACATTAACATTAACGTCGTTCCATATACCACCCGCTAGAGATGCTGTCGCCGGAGAAATATTTAGAGAATATGTACCTGATTGAAAGGTTGATATTTTCATAGGACCCAGATGACTGAAAGCTGCTGCACTTGCAACCACATTCTGTGATATCAGTCTAAATATGGATCCACTACCAACTGTAGTGTTTGAATATAAATCGAAATCACCATCACCTCTAATGGAAAATGATGATGCTGATATGTTTAAATTATTACCAAATAATATTGTTCTAGCCAGTCCGGAGTCTACTGATAGGCCAAGATATGATGTTACATTTAGTGATCCCGTTGATCTATAAATTAATCCGGTTGAAGAACCGCTGCTGTCCCATAAAAATGAAGGTACACCCGATGATATTGCACCAGACTTACCAAAACTCATTATGGGTCTGGTTGTTTGATCTGATGTTGATACCACAACCTTTGACTTATTTGGATTGGAATCGGAAGCACCCAATACTCCGTCATTTATAACCAAATTTATTAGAGGAGAAACCGCCGTATCTTTAATACCGATAGCGTATTTTTCGGTGGATCCAGCAGGACCTAATATCCACGGGAACGATTTGAAATAAGCCGAGTTAAAGAATGAATATCCACTATAATTCCAAGCACCTGTAGTCCCCAGTGTTTTTATATCACCGTCCCCTGATGAGTTATCGACCCATACATCATAAGGTATTGACTGACTGCTTAGTGGTTGTGTTGGTTGTTTAAACCACTGATTTGCTCTGATCCCTGTTGCACCCTTTGTACCTCTATATCCGGCAGGTCCATATAGGCCAGTAGCGCCTCTAGGTCCCATGTGACCATCCGGACCAACTCCAAAAAATAGAATCTGATTAAAATTATAGTTAATCTTTCTTACTATCTCTTTTTGAGAATCACCTTGGAAAATATATTTAGTGTTAAAGTGCATATGTTAAGATGTTGCGTTGAATGTTGTTAGTACTCCACAGTAAGGTCCGGTTAAACCACCTCCCCAAGCTGAATAGTATACTTTATACCATCTTCTAGTACCACTTGTTCCGCCAGTTCCTGTTATATTAACTATTGTAAATTCAACCGAAGAGGAAGCGGCAGGCAATAAAGCTATTTCTGAATTGTAAGAAGTGGATAAATTTGGCGATCCTAAAGGATCATTGGTTGTGTTCAGGCCAAGATATTTAAAGTGATTAGCTGTTGTTCGTGAATCATCACTACGGACTCTGAATGAGATGGCTTCACCATCCTCAACGAGATTTAACCATCCTCCATTGTTACCAAATGTTCCCCCAGTTGCAGGAGTCCATAAGCAAATTCCTCTTTCTCCAGCTGTTGCTGATGGTGATTTTTTTATCACGTAATCGGATCCGCTGTTTACATAAAAAAGACTAGTTGCTGATGTTGTTACTGATATGGATGGCGATACTGTTGTCCAATTTACTGGTACACCATTATATGTTGATTGTAGGGTTTGAGTTAATGTCCTTTCTTCCTGTATAGAGTTGACCTTTTTATTCATATAGACATACCCGTTACCAGAAACAGAGAATAGGGTTGCTCCCGATTGGGCGCTTCTAAATAAAATAGCATCCGGATTAGAGGCTGCATTATACAGATATCTTAGATTTCCAGCCAAAGATGAGTATGATAACAACGATAAAGGTGGGTTATTATCCAGACCTCCTGTATAGAAATTAAGAGTTGTTGGAATATTGAACTGTCCGGAAGAATATGATATATTCTTTGTACTAAATCTAGCAACTCCACTTCCAAAATCAAATATGGTATTTCCTACGGAATTTACTGTAAATGTTTGTGAGCTATTAATATAAAAATTAAACCCTGTCGACTTAAAATATACAAATCTTGATGTTGATCTAAGTTCCAAATCTGATGACGGTAGGCTAATATTTAATGAACCTCTGGTATTAAATCCAAGACCATAAACACCGTATATACCAAGGGGATCCGCTGTAGCTCCAGTTACTAGCCATCTAAATCTAGGGGTTGCTGCAGAAAATGCGGGGCCGTTAGAATATGCGGATTTACTAAATTCGAGAATATTTCTATTCGGATCTGTTCCGTTTGTCGATATTACAAATTTGGAATACTGCGGATTTGCAAAAATATTGGGTGAAGCCTGTGTTGCCAGAGTTCCCATTGCGGGATTGTCACTAATAACAACAGTATAGTTTATCGGGGTATTTGATGATAAAAAATATCCATATTTAGATGATTCGCCCAATGATGTTGTTAGTGGACCTTTTATAGAAAAAAGATCCTGAGATTTAAGATTAAATCCATACAATGACCATGCACCATTACCAAATTGATATACGGTGTTTGAGTTTTCTACATTTAGCCAAAAATCTCCAGAAACAGACGAAGACACACTTGGTTGACATGGACCGACGGTCCATACTGTACCTCTACTTCCAAAATAACCGTATGATCCAACGGGTCCAGTTGAGCCTTTAGCACCATCAGGTCCAATGGGACCAATTCTTCCATAAGGTCCTCCGCCAGATGCTAGCAGACTTGCAAAATTATAATTTGCCTTGTCCGTTAGATTTGACTGGGAGTCACCATCCTCAATTCTTAATAGTTTTAAATCTGCCATCTTACTCTTTACTGGGTCTAATTAATTATTGTATATATCAAAGAACAAAAGATCCCCCGGATCCTCCAGTCTGTCCATAAGCTAGATAAAAAACGGAGGTATTGCCTCCTGTTACTCCCCTTGCAACAGTAAATTGAACGGTGGTAGCAGCAAAGGGTAAATTTATAACACTAGTTGCATTTCCTGAGGTAGCACCCTTTCCGATATATCTGAATCCATCTGAAATCCCAGTCTGAACCGTATTTGGACTAAAATGAACATCTATATCTATCGATTGTCCATAGTCAAGCCCACCAGATCCTCCCCATGAATATTCGTTACCATCATATATTCCCACACCAATATAAGTACCTGTTGGCACCGATGGGTTTAAAACTATGGTATTACCATTTTCAAGTATGGCTGATGTAACAGGTGTTCCTGGTCTTGATATGAGATACCAGTTTACTATGTTAGCTGATACTAAGCTAGTCGCACCAGGCGTGGTTGATGCATATTGTATTGAGGTCTCGTGTTTATTCGTTTTAACTTTTCCCTTCGTATCAATAAAAAATTCTTTCCCACTGGATGACTCCAGACTAACATTATATACCGAATGTGATAGTGTCCCAAACGTATCGCTCATTCTGGATGTTGTTAAACCGGATGATCCTGTTGGTCCACCCGCATAAATATAGGATGATGATGTATTGCTAGCTAAATTTGCAGCGGAATTCACAGGGGCGGAAATAGATCCAGATCCTCCGGTAACATTAATAAATGAGCTTAAGATATTAAATTGACCGTTTGGTGCATTTATATAAAATCCACCTGTTGAATATATTCCAGAACCCGAAGTAGTTCCGTATGATATATCGGTTGATAAAGATGACGTTACGTTTAAATTATTGAACGTGGAAGTAAATCCTCCCGAAGCTCCAATAATAAATGCACCTCCAGGAATTTGGAATATCACAGAGTTATCATTTGCATTAAAATTCTTCCACCTGAATAAAGGATGGCTGGAATAATCAGAAATTGTTCCATCCTCAAGATCGGATCTGGAAAATTCAAGTATCGGTGAATCGTTTACACTGGTATCAGTTGATATCATAAATTTAGAAAGATTCTCGTTAAGAACACCCGATTCAGGAACCTTGTCCGCTATTATAAAAAGATAATCATCAGGAACTGTACGATCAATCATTATGGATGATCCTGTACCACCCGATGTATATGCTGATGGCGATGATAGAAAAATATTTCCATCCGCTGCTAATGAATATCCAGTAAATACCCACCCAGCTTCGGTGAATTCTTTGATTTCACCGGTTAAACTATCAACCCAAAAATCTCCATCCACAACGGTACTCTGTAGTGGTGTGGTGGATTGAACATACCATCTTGATCCTCTCATCCCATCAGTTCCGGTCTGGCCAACAGGTCCTCTAGATCCTATAGGACCGACAGATCCAGTTGGTCCAAATAGTCCCTGTGATCCACCATTTGCCTCTATGATTTCATCAAAATTCTGATTTAATTTATCTATAACTACCGATTGAGGATCAGTATAGTTTAATGTCTGTATATTGATATTTGGCATATTCTTTTTATATCTTAGTTATTCCTAGGTCAAAGAGCAGTGAATAGTTATAATTGCTCTCTAGATTATACTCAAAATTATAAATTAAATCCTTATTTTTTGTTAATTTATAATTGATCTCATTCGAATATTCCATTTTATACCTATCTGATGATGCTATATCGCCCCTTACCATGTAATTAGGATCCATTGATTTACCCTCAGTAGTTCCGTTTTTATTTACATAAAGATCAAAAATATTTCCTATGTATAAAGGTGATACATTAAGATCTATATAGGTATTAACGTCATCATTTATTGAATCAGGACTTCCCACACCAAAATCAGAAATCATATTATCTATAAATACCTGTTTTATTCCTGAGTTAAGCAGATATCTTCTTAACATTCTATCCAACCTTATTGTACCCTTTATTAGATTCGTCTCCTTGAAATATTGCCAGATAATTTCAGCATCTGGGAATATATTAGGATCTATTTTATCATAATCCACTCCGGAAAGATATGGTCCCACACTTCCTATACCGGTTCCTGAATTGGCAGGAGATATTTCCTGAACGGATTTTATATACGAATCTATAGAATTATTCAGTGCTGCAACGTCTGTATTACCGTTGGTTCTAGATATCTGAAGGGTTATGTAATTATCAAAATCGAT
>Ga0315905_10006805_pt1 | contig 11620 bp, 8 predicted proteins | sample LakEriMetagenome_5_FD_203522 | JGI IMG/M metagenome (GOLD analysis project Ga0315905, IMG submission 203522) | Freshwater fungal communities from buoy surface, Lake Erie, Ohio, United States - Buoy 4 MA121 | ecosystem: Environmental > Aquatic > Freshwater > Lake | place: USA: Lake Erie, Ohio...
GTCGGGTGGAGGTGATGCTGCAGCCGCCGAACCGGTTTGTGGTGAAGACGGAGGTGGATGGGCCGGTGATGTTGAGTTCGGACGGGACGAAGTTGTGGGTGAGTGTGCCGGGGAAGGGGATGGTGCTGGAGGGGGATCCTGCGGTGCCGCGGTTCAGCGGGCGGCCTGACAGTGTGGGGAGCGAGCGGGTGCCGACGTTAGGGTTGCCGGTGACGGCGGCGCAGATGGGATTGCTGCCGGTGCTGGCGGAGATTGGGGGCGGGGAGACGGGTGGGAAGCGGACGATGACGGTCAGGCTGAAGCCTGAGGCGGTGGAGTCGCTGAAGTTGCCAGCGGGGACGGTGACATTGACGATGAGTGGGAGTGGGGATTGGCCGGAGACGGTGCGTTATGATGACGGGAAGGGGACGGCGGCGACGGTGCGGGTGGTTTCGCGCGAGGTGGGGGGAGTGTTTGGGGAGGATGCGTGGCGGCCGGCGGTGGGAGAGGGCGTGAAGGTTGAGCGGGTGGCGCTGGGGCATTTGACGCGGTTTCTGGAGACGACGCTGGGGAGTATTGGGAGTTCGGTGCCTTCATTGCCGCCGGTGAGCGGGGAGCGGCGATTGATAGCGGTGGAAGGGAAAGGGCGATTGGAGCGGCATGATGGGACGCGCGTGTTGTTTTTGTCGGGGACGCCTGAGGAGATGGGGCGGCAGCAGGGCGTGCTGCTGAAGGCGGAGATTCGGCGGGTGGTGGATCGGATTCTGTATGGGGTTGGGGTGGGGAGCAGTTTTGGGAAGGGACGGTGGTTTTTCGGGGAGGTTGAGGAAGCGGTGAGACGGACTGGGCCATTTGTGGATGCGCGGGCGATTCGTGAGATGGATGCGATGGCGGGGGCGGCTGGGTTGGAGGTGGAGGAAGTGCGGTTGGCGAATTTTTTCCCGGAGTTGTTTCACTGCAGCGGGTTTGCGCTGATGGGGAAGGCGACGGCCGGGGGTCGGATGTTTCACGGGCGGGTGCTGGATTACCTGCGCGGGGTGGGGTTGGAGGAGAATGCGGTGGTGATGGTGATCCGGCCGGAGGTGGGGCATGCGTGGGTGAATCTGGGCTATGCGGGGTTTATCGGGAGTGTGACGGCGATGAATGAGAAGCAGGTGGCGATTGGGGAGATGGGTGGGCGCGGGGAGGGCAAGTGGGATGGCAAGCCGATGGCACAATTGATGCGGGAAGTGATGGAGCGTGCGGGGACGATTGATGAGGCCCTGGCGGTGATGCGGGGGACGGCGCGGACTTGTGAGTATTACTATGTGCTGAGCGATGCGAAGTCGGGCCGGGCGTGCGGGGTGAAGGCGACGCCGGAGGCGGTGGAGGTGGTTTGGAGCGGGGAGAGCCATCCGCAGCTGAGTGATCCGGTGGCGGACACCGTGCTGATGTCTGCGGATGACCGGTACAAGGCGTTAGTGGCGAAGGTGAAGGATGGGTATGGGAAGTTTGATGCGGCTGGGGCGATGGGACTGATGGGGAAGCCGGTGTGTATGGACAGCAACATTCAGAGCGTGCTGTTTGCGCCGGACACCCTTGATTTCTGGGTGGCGAATGCGGATGGCAGGCACGTGGCGAGCGAGTGCCGGTTTACGAAGTACAACCTTCGGGCGCTGCTGGACGGGGCACCGGCGGCGCGGTGAGCTAGTGCAGCCCGTCTTACAGATGGTATCTTCTGGTTTTGTGGGAAGGAAGGAGGGATTCAGCCGCTCTGCGGAGCTGGGGGGACGGGTCTTTTTCCCGATTCCTGTGTTGCTCGTCGGTTGCGAATCCTGATTCGCGCCCTCCTAGCGCCTTGGACTCGGGAAAAATCCCTCGTCGATAAGACACCATCTGTAAGACGGACCACACTGGTTAGTTATGAGAAGGCCGGTCGGTGGCAAGGAGTGCGGTGAGGCTGCGGCGGAAGCGGAAGCGGACCCAGAGCGTGAGGGCGAGGGTGCAGAGGGCGAAGGCCCATGGCCATGCGGGCATGGCGAGGCTGAGGAGACGGACGTCGGTGGCTTCCTTGGAGAGCGGGGCGAGTTCGGCGGCGTGCTGGTGGCGGAGCCATGCGGTCTGGGAGCCGTAGAGCCACATGGCGGCTCCGTAGGCGAGGTTCATGGAGAGCCCTTTGAAGCTGAGGACGGTGGCGCGGTGGTCGGAGGACGTGACGCGGTGGAGGTACTGGCTGAGGAAGTAGTGGAGCGAGCGCATGCCGAGCCAGAATGGGACGACGAAGAGGATCCCGGCCCAGCCGTGCCATGCGGTGATCTGGAGGGCGATGCCGGTTAGGCCGGTGAAGATGAAGGCGGCGACGAGGCCGAGGTTTTGAGAGGGTTGGAGACGGCCGACGAGTTTTTCGACGACCATGGCGGTGCCGATGCCGATGAGCGAGCTGCCTGCGAGGATGAGCCCGTTGCAGGATTCGGGGATGCCGAGGAGCCGGTAGTAGTTGCTGCCGACGGTGTAGAAGAGCCGCATGAAGCCGTCGTAGAGCATGCCAGTGAGGATGAGGACGAGGGCGGCGGGGGTTTGGAGGATGAAGCGAGCGGCGTTGGCCATCTGGCGGAAACTGCCGGCGAGGACTGAGAGGAACGAGGATTTCGGGGAGGCGGAGCCAGCGGGGACGTGAGTGTCGGTGAAGCGGAGACTGACGACGACGGTGGCGACGGCCATGGCGAGATTGGCCCAGAGCGGGAGACGCATGTGGGCTTCTTTGGATAGGGAAGTGAGCCATGCGGGTCTGAGGTCCCATGGACCGCCGGCGGGGTCGGCGTCGTAGAGGACGGCGCCGGTGAGGGCGACGAGCATGAACGTTAGCGATTGCCAGCGCATGAGACTGGCGAGGACGCGCGTCCATGCGTCGTGGCGGCCGGATTCGGGGAGGGAGTCGTAGACGAGGGATTCGTCAGCGCCGCTGCAGCAGGCTTCGGCGAGACCGCTGATGACGCGGTTGGCGAGGAAGAGGGAGAAGGTGAGGTGGCCTCCGTTGACTGGCATGAGACAGAGGAGGAGCATTTCGACGACCATGAGGAAGGCCGAGAAGACGACGAGACGGCGGCGGCCGAGACGGTCGGCGAGGGCGCCGCTGGGGACTTCGAAGACGACGATGCTGGCGGCCCAGACGAGATTGAGGAGGGCGAATTGTTCGAGGGAGAGACCGAAGTCGAGGAACAGGATCGTGTAGATGGGGTAATAGAACCGCGAGTTGAAGAGGACGCGGAACCAGAGGAAGGCGCGGGTGTTGCGCTCGGCCGCGGTTGCTAGGTTGGCGGGCATGGCGCGGCGGGAGGAGGTGAGGGGTCAGCGGTCGTTGCGGAGGGCGCGGGCGGGGGCCATGCGGCCGACGACGAGGGCTGGGGGGACGGCGGCGAGCGAGCAGAGGATGAAGGCCAGGCCGCAGATGATGACGGTGTCGACGGGGCGGAGTTCAGCGGGGATTTCGCGGAGCCCGTAGATGCGTTCATCGAAGATTTTCCATGCGAAGTGGTCGTTGATGAACGAGCGGATGGCGTTGCGGTAGGCCAGGATGGTGATGCCGAGACCGTAGCCGAGAGAGACGCCCATGGCGGCGATGACGAGGCCATTGGCGACGAAGACCCCGACGATGTGTGAGGTACGGGCGCCGAGGGCGCGCATCATGCCGATTTCGCGGCGTTTCTGGACGGCGACGGTGATCATGGTATTCATGATGCAGAAGGCGGCGACGACCGAGATGATGCCGAGGATGATGTACATCATGCCGCGTTCGTTCGCGACGGCGTCGAAGAGTTCGCGGTGGCGTTCCATCCATGTGACGGGGCGCCAGCCTGGGGGGATGAGGCCGGCATTGCTGAGGGATTCGGCCATTTCGCCGGCGAGGAAGGGGTCGGCGATATCGACCATGAGGCCGTCGACGGCGTTGCCTGCGCCGGAGAGACGCTGGGCGGTTTTGAGGGAGATGAAGCCGAGGGATTTCTGTTTATCGTCGGAGAACCAGCCATTGAGGGTGAGTTCTTCGGGGAGCGGGTAGGTGCGTTCGCGGGAGTCGGCGGCTTTCTGTTTCTCGGCGTTGCCTGAGGCGGCGCGCTGTTCTTCGCTGTAGCGGACGACCTCGTTGATGTAGCTAGGGGCGAAGACGTTGATGGCGGTGGTGCCTGGTTCGGGTTGGAGAGTGGAGCCGTTGAGGAGTTGGTCGAGCATTTCGACGGGGAGGACGACGGAAGTGCCGGCGAGGTCGAAGTTTCCTGCGGGGAAGCTTTCTGCGAAGCGGTTCTGGAGACGTTCCATCTGGACGGCGTCGTCGGGGTCGATGCCGACGAGGATGCCGTTGGTGACGGGGCGTTCGGGGTCGGGAGCGCCCTGGGGAGCGGGGGCGGGGTCCGGGTTGTTATCGGGAGGGACGACTTCCTGGGTGGAGGGAGCGTCGGGATCGGGCGGGTTGACGTCGATGGAAGTGATGTCGGCGGCTTTGGGGACCGCGAGCTGCATGAGACTGGTGACGTTGATGTAGGGGGAGCAGGCGGTGACGCCGGGGTGCTGGAGGATGCCGGTGAGGGCGGAGCGCCAGACTGGGATGGCGTTTTCGTCTGAGGAGTCTGGGGAGTTGGAGGCGAAGAACTGGCGTGAGGTGTCTTCGAGCATGAGGGGAGGTTCGACCTTGAGCCACTCTTCCTTGATGCGTTTTTCGAAGCCGCTCATGACGGCGATGACGATGAGGAGGACGGCGACGCCGAGGGCGACGCCGAGGACGGAGATGACGGTGATGATGGAGATGAACGTCCGCTTGGGCTTGAGGTAGCGCAGCGCGAGAAACCAAGAGAATTTCATGAGCGGGCATCCTGCCGGGGGGGCGGGGAAAGGCAATCGCCATTGCTGGGCGGTTGCGGGGCCGTCAGTAGTTGGGGACGGGGAGGCGGACGCGTGGGGGTTCGACGGCGGGTTCTTTTTCCGTGAGTTCGTCGATGACGGCGTTGACGCGTGCGAACCATTCGCGGACGCGGGTTTTGCCGGAGATTTCCCATGAGAGACTGCGGGAGACGAAGGCGTTGGCGGAGATCCCGTGGAGGTCGGCGAGCCAGAGGGCGCGGGGGAGGTGGAAGTCGTCGGAGATGATGATGCAGCGGGAGACCCCGAATTTTTCGCGGGCGCGGACCATGGAGTCGAGTGTGCGGAGGCCGAGGGCGTCGGCGGTCATGGCGGAGGCTGGGACGCCGAGGGCGACGAGGGCGTCGCGCATGTCGCGGGGTTCGTTGTAGTGGGATTCCTTGTTATCGCCGCTGAGGAGGAGGTGTTTGACGCGCCCGGCTTTGAAGAGGGCGGCGGCGGAGTCGATGCGGACGCGGAAGTGGGCGTTTTCGCGACCGCCGACGAGACGGCTGGTGCCGAGGACGATGCCGACGTCGGCTGGGGGGATGGAGTCTGTGGAGTTGAAGATGCGGTGGGAGGCGCGGAGGGTGAGCCAGAGGTTGATGGCGAGGGTGATGGACGCGACTGCCATGACGAGCTGGAGGGCGCGTCTGGCGAGGAGGTTCATCTTCCGTTGCATTCGGGTGGTGCGGGCGACTTACTGGCGGATCAGCTACGCGTTGCGTGCTGTCAAACGACCCATGAAAACGATCCTGAGAGTACTGCCGTGGCTGAAGCGGCATCCGTGGCTTGCGGCGGCGCAGATATTTTTTGCGGTGGCGGGGACACTGGTGGTGCTGGTGCCGCCGCGTGCGGTGAGTGTGATCATTGATGAAGTGATCAAGGGAGGGCGGCGGGAGTTGCTGATGCCGTGGGTTCTGCTGGCTGCGGCGGCGTATTTCGGGAGGGATTTATTCAATGCGATGCGGATCCGGTGCAACAACACGCTGGAGCAGCATGTGATTTTTGACATTCGGAGTGATTTGTACCGGCGGCTGCAGCAATTGCCGCTGCCGTGGTTTGACCAGAAGCCGACTGGGGATCTGATGACGACGGTGGCGGAGGATGTGACGAGCATGGAGCGGGTGCTGGTGGATGGGGTGGAGCAGGGGTTGGTGGCGGTGCTGCAGATTGTGGTGGTGAGCGGGGCGATGTTCTGGAAGGATCCGATGCTGGCGGCGGTGGCGCTGATTCCGGTGCCGTTTCTGGCGGCGGGGGCGTTGAATTACACCCTAACGGCGCGTGGGCGGTACAAGCATGTGAGGAAGGCGACGAGCGAGATGAACAGCATGCTGCATGACAACATCAGCGGGATTCGTCAGATCAAGGCGTACGGGATGGAGGAGGCGGAGCATGGCCGGTTCAATGCATTCAGCGATCGGTTGCGGGTGGCGACCTTGAGGGTGATGCGGGCGTGGTCGCTGTATCGGCCATCGATGAATTTCATTGGGGCGACGGGGACTGTGCTGGTGTTGTATTTCGGTGGGAAGCGGGTGCTGGAGGGGAGCTTGTCGCTAGGGGATTTCACTGGCGGGTTTCTGTTTCTGATGCCGTTCTTGTATGAGCCGATCGGGGCGCTGCATCAATTGAATCAGATATTGCAGGCGGGTCGGGCGGCGGCGGATCGGGTGTTTGACGTGCTCGATGCGGAGCCGGAGCGGAATGCGGATCGTGGGGAGGAGTTGCGACTGACGGCAGGGCATGTGGAGTTTGACGCGGTGACATTTGCGTACGGCGGGAAACAGGCGACGCTGAAGGGAGTGAGTCTGGAGGCGCGGCCTGGGCAGGTGGTGGCATTGGTGGGGCCGACGGGGGCGGGGAAGTCGACGATCATCAATCTGCTGACGCGGTTTTACGAGTGGGATGGCGGGGACATCCGGATTGACGGGCAGAGTTTGCGGGGGGTTTCGAAGCCGAGCCTGCGGGAGTCGATAGGGTATGTGACGCAGGAGAGTTTTCTGTTCAACGGGACCGTGCGGGACAATCTGGTGATTGCGCGGCGGGATGCGGGGGATGAGGAGTTGTGGCGTGTGCTGGAGGCGGCGAATGCGCGCGGGTTTGTGGATCGATTGCCGGAGGGATTGGACACGCAGGTTGGGGAGCGCGGCGTGCGGTTGAGTGTGGGGGAGAAGCAGCGGCTGTCGATTGCGCGGGCGCTGCTGAAGAATCCGCCGATATTGCTATTGGATGAGGCGACGGCTAGTGTGGATACGGAGACCGAGCGGCTGATTCAGGAGGCGCTGGAGCGATTGATGGTGAACCGGACGTCGTTTGTGATTGCGCATCGGTTGTCGACGGTGCGGCATGCGGACCGGATTTATGTGATGAACCTGGGGGAAGTGGTGGAGCAGGGAACGCATGCCGAGCTGCTGGCGCAGGGCGGGTTGTATGCGGAGCTGTGCCGGACGGCGTTTCTGGATGAGAGTGAGGAGAAGGCGGAGCCCGTGTGAGCTAGGGGAGCGTAATGGATGTTCAGCTGCATTGCGGGGGCTGCGGAAGCGACGCGGTTGCTGGATAGCTGTGGAGGAGACAAGGCCGGGACGGCCTTGCTACAGGAGTCAGGGGATCCGTTCGGATTTGAGAAGAGTTAGACGCGTCGTCTGGCGGAGCGGGACGCTCTGGGTGGAGCCGTCGGCGGCGGAGGCGATGCCGCCGAGGGTGGCGGTGACGGTCCATGTGGTGACGGATTCGCGGGCCCAGCCGAGGGATTCGTCGAACCAGACTGAGCCGGAGATGGCGCCGCTGGCGGATTTGAGGCCCATGAGGGAGATGGCGGTGCTGGAGCTGAGGCGGAGGCGGCCGGTGATGGGGATTTCGGTGCAGGTGGCGCCGGCGCGTTTTGTGGTGCCGTTGTGAGAGCAGGAGCCTGACAAGGCGAGGTCGCCGACGACGGGGATGGAGAATTTGGATTCGAAGGGCCAGACGGCTCCCTGGGCGACGGGTTGGGTGGGGGTGGCGGGGATGGTGCCGAGTTTGAGGAGCTGGGTGACATTGGCCTTACTGAAGAAGGCTTTGACTGGGGCGGCGGCGTCTGGGACCTGTTTGACGATGTCGGCGAGGAGTGCGTCGAAGGCAGGGGTGGCGGCGAGGCGGCCGGCGTCGTCGCGTTCGAAGAGGAATTCGCGGCCGAGATAGGCGCGGACGGTGTCGCCGACATCGGTGACGCCCTTGTCGGGGCCGGAGGCTGGTTTACGGGAGTCGTAGGCGAATTTGTCAGGGCCGTTGGCACCGGAGAGTTTGAATTCGCCCCATGTGACGCCGACGAAGCACCAGCCTTGTTTGGGGTGTGGGCGGATGGTGACGGACTGGTCAGCGGTGATTGCGGCGTGCTGGGAGCGCGGGCCTTCTTTGGAGGGGAGGAGCCCGTTCTGGCGTATTTCGAAGCGCTGGTGGTGGCGGGTGCCTGGTTCCCAGCGGATGGATAGGCTGGAAGGGTCTGCGGTGCACGGCAGGCAGGAGGCGAGCAGGAGAGTCAGGGAACGTGGCAGCGGCGGCATGGGGGAGGAAGGTACCGGGTGCGTGCGGGGTGTGGCAAGCCCGGTGGTGCGGGGTGGGGATCAGTTGGTGATTTCGACGACGACGGCGGTGGTGTTGTCGCGACCGCTTTCGGAGACGGCCATGTGGACGACGCGAGCGGCTGGGGAGAGCGAGGAGACGGTGGACGGGGGATCGAGGAGTGCTTCGGAGATGCCGCGGTCCCAGAGCCCGTCGGTGACTCCGTCGGTGCAGAAGAGGAAGCGGTCGCCGGGGTCGCAGCCGATGGCGCCGATCTGGGGTTCGGTGAACTGGTGGCCGGCGCCGAGGGCCTTGCTGAGGACGTTCTTGCGAGGGTGGGAGCGGGCTTCGCGTTCGTTGATTTTTCCGGAGGCGCGGAGCCAGCCGACGTGGGAGTCGTCGGTGGTGATCTGGCGGAGTTGGCCGGAGGCGGGGAGGTGGTAGAGACGACTGTCGCCGATGTGGGCGTAGTAGAGCCAGCCAGGGACGAACCAGCCGAGCGTCAGGGTTGCGCCCATGCCGTGGCATTCCTCGTAGATGCGGCCGAGACTGGACATTTCGTGATGGATGGCGGAGACGAGGGCTTCGAGGATATCGGAGAAGCCAGAGGGGAGGCCGAGGGCGCGGTGCTGGAAGCTGCGGGGGAGGAGGCGTGTGATTTTGTCGATGGCGATGCGGCTGGCGAATTCGCCGCTGTTGGCGCCGCCCATGCCGTCGCTGACGGCGAAGACGAAGTCGGCGTCGGAGGTGGAGCCCGAGCCTTCCTTGCCGAGGAAGCGGACCCCTTCTGCGTCGAAGGTGAGGGCGAGGAACGAGTCTTCGTTGTTAGGGCGGATGCGGCCGCGGTCGGAGAGACCGGACCACGCGATTCCCTGCGGGGGCTGGGCTGGCGGGGTCATGGGGCCGTGGTGGGATCGGTGACGGGAGCGGGCGGGTCGTCGAGGGCGGTGGCGAATTCGAAGTCGATGAGGCAGAAGCGACCGTCGCTGTGGCGGTAGGTGACGTTGCGGAGGAACTGGTCGTCGTGGCGGACGCCGAAGGCTTCGAGTTCTGCGAAGAGTTCTTTCATGCGGTCCTCGTTGAGGTGGTCGACGCGAGCGCCGCAGTTTGAGGTGATGATTTTGAGGTCGTCGGGGAAGGCTTCGAGGAGACGCGGGACGAACGAGCAGCCGCGGGCTTCGAGGAGCTGGAGGATGCGGACCTCGTTGTTGAAGCGTTCGCGGGCGAGGTGGCCGCGGAAGACCTTTTGGACCTTGCCGTCGTAGCCGATGCGGACGGAGGCGCGCTCGGTGTCTTTGACCTGGTTCATGGGTGGGAGGATGGGTCAGGTCAGGCGGGCGGCGATGGCGCGGCGGAAGGCGATGAATTCCATGGTATTGCCTGGGGTGACGAGACCGATGAGACGGTTGTCGTCGAGGACGGGGATGAGGGGGAGATCGGCTTCGCGGATGCGGTCGAGGACGGCTTCGAGGGGTTCGTCGCGGAGACAGGAGATGACCTCGGAGGACATGAACTGGCGGACGGGGAGGTCGGGGCCTGCGGTGAGGCCGCGGGAGACATCCTGGCGGGTGAGGAGACCGATGACGGTGTCATTTTCGACGACGGGGAAGTCGGTTTGCCAGCTATTGAGGATGATGTGGGCGACCGAGCGGATTTCGTCGTCTGGGGAGATGAAGCGGAATTCGCTGAGCATGGCGTCGCTGGCGCGGGCACCGGCGAGGAGCGTGCGTTGTTCAGCGGCGATGGTTTCGTCGGTGGCACCGGTCCAGACGAAGAAGGCGATGAGGACGAGGATGGGGTTGCCGACGTGGAAGAGGGCGTAGTAGGCGAAGAGGACGGCCATGCACTTCCCGACGATGGCAGCGGCGCGGGTGGCGCGGTCGTAGGGGAGTTTCATGGCGAGGAGGGCGCGGAGGACGCGGCCGCCGTCCATGGGGAAGGCAGGGAGCATGTTGAAGACGACCATGGTGAGGTTCCACCAGATGAGAGAGACGAGGAAGTGGCCTTCGCCTGCGAGAAGCCGGTCGATTTTGTGGAGAGGGTCGACCTTGAGGATGGCGGAGAGGGACCAGAGGATGGCGGCGATGACGACATTGACGGCTGGTCCGGCGACGGCGACGAGGAGTTCCTGCCATGGTTCGGCGGGCATGCGTTCGAGTCTGGCGACGCCGCCGATGGGGAGTAGAGTGATGTCGCGGGTGGCGACGCCGAAGCGGCGGGCCATGAGGGCGTGGCCGTATTCGTGGAGGACGACGCAGGTGAACATGCAGAGCATGAAGAGGACCTTGCCGAGGCCGTCCTGTCTGGTGGTGTACCAGACGATGGCGACGAGGATGAGGAAGGTGACGTGGAGGAAGACGTCGATGCCGAGGAAGCGCCCGAGGCGCAGCGACCATTTCATGAGTGAGAGGAGGCAGGGGAAGTGCCTTGTGACTAGATAAGCGCCGCCGGAGGCCTGTGCCACTGATGATTTTTGGGGGAGATGGAGGCGAGAGGGGTTCTGGAAAATAATGAGGGGCGCGGAAAAAACCGCTTGCTCCCGCTGGGGATCTCGGTAATTCCCGGATTCCCGCAGCAGACGAGAGTTTGGGGTGGGTGAAAATGGCTCGATAGCTCAGTTGGTAGAGCAGTGGATTGAAGATCCTCGTGTCGGCGGTTCGAATCCGTCTCGAGCCACCATTTTCAAGCCTGAGGGCAGGTGATGAGTGGGGTGAATGGGAAGGTTTGAGGAGCGAAACTGGTTTAGGAGGGTACTGCTTTGCTGTGGGTGGATGGGAGGGGCCGTTCCGGAAGAGCGGTCGTCCGATCCGTGTCTCCCTCTCTGTTCCACACCACCACCGCGTGACAGAGAGATGAAGGATCGCAGAAAAGGCCGAGACACAGCTGCCCCTATCAACCGCCCTGTTTACATGCTCTTCCGTAGCTCCAACATCAACCCCGCGATCGACGTGCGCCCTCGCTGATAGGGGTGCGTGCTCTTTGGCGTTCTGCAAAAAACATGCATGCCCGCTACGAGGAGTGGATCAGCTTCTTATTTGATCACCCGGTTACCAATCCCGAGTGGCATTGGGCGGGTGACGCGCCGACGTTCTACGCATCGGAGGAGGATTATGCCGTTCTCATTGAGCAGACCTTCAGCCACTCAGGACGCGATCTGACCCGGTTCTCAGACGCTCAGGTGAACCAAGGGATCAACTTTCTGGCGTCCACCGCATGTAGTGACTACATGTTCTGC
>Ga0315905_10006806_pt1 | contig 11620 bp, 16 predicted proteins | sample LakEriMetagenome_5_FD_203522 | JGI IMG/M metagenome (GOLD analysis project Ga0315905, IMG submission 203522) | Freshwater fungal communities from buoy surface, Lake Erie, Ohio, United States - Buoy 4 MA121 | ecosystem: Environmental > Aquatic > Freshwater > Lake | place: USA: Lake Erie, Ohio...
CGCAGCTCGGGACGTGGCGACTTGGTGATTCATTTGGAAATCCTCACACCAACCGGATTGGATCAGCCACAAGAGGATTTGATTAGGCAACTTGCAAGTTTGCGTGGCGAAGAAACACCCTCCGCTCAATTTCACGAGCAATCATCGAGTTTGTTTGGAAAACTTAAGGATGCGTTTACAACACGATGACTGCTGCAGAGTTTCTGGTTAACCCAGGAGAGATTACTAAAGACACAAAAACTTTTACCCTTGACGGTGACGAAGGACGACATGCAGCAACCGTTAAGCGAATGCGCGCTGGTGAAATAATTCACCTTTGTGATGGCCAAGGAAGTAGAGCCGTTGCATCTGTAGTTGCAGTGCACAAACAAAGCCTGGATCTAAATATCGATCAATTCACATTTGAAGATGCCCCCGAGCCTCGGTTTGTAGTTGTACAAGCACTTGCCAAAGGCGAGCGAGCTGAGTTGGCTGTCGAAATGCTTACCGAAGTTGGCGCCGATGCAATCATTCCTTGGCGTGCTGAGCATTCGATCGGTAAATGGGATTCGGTGGAAAAAGGATTAGAAAAGTGGCGTCGTACTTCTCGCGAATCTGCCAAACAATCCAGACGCGCTTGGATACCTGAAATTTCTAATCTGCAAACCACCGCTCAAGTTTGCGAAATGATGTCACAGGCCCAAAGCGTTTTCGTTCTGCATGAAAGTGCCGATCAAGCATTGGCTGCCTGCGCAATTAGAGAACAAGGAACCATCATGATTGTCGTTGGTCCCGAAGGTGGAATATCACCAGATGAACTCGTGGCATTTTCAAATGCTGGAGCGCGAATAGTTCACATGGGTGCAAGTGTGATGAGGACTTCCACCGCGGGTGCCATTGCAGTCGGTGGACTTCTCATGCGCAGCCAGCGCTGGTCATAAGGCGGGTAGTTATGAGTACACAATCTGATTGTTTGTTTTGCAAGATTTCATCTGGCACAATTCCAGCTGACATTGTCATGGAATCGGAAAGCGCGATTGCGTTTCGCGACATTGACCCTAAAGCACCGACTCATGTCTTGGTGATCCCGAGAAGTCACTTTGCTGATGTCAACGAACTGTCCGCAAGCAATCCAAACTTGGCTGGTGAACTTCTGGCGTTAGCAGCGAAAGTAGCCATCCAAGAGGGCCTAGCCACGGGTTATCGAATTGTGACCAACACTGGCGAAGATGCCGGTCAGTCCGTTGCACATGTACATTTCCACTTGTTGGGTGGGCGAAGCTTGTCTTGGCCACCGGGATAGCCGACTCAGACTTTAGGTTTCTGCCATAGAATTAGGGCAAATGACAGTTTCTGCCTCGCCATCTCACACAGTTGTGATCGTGCCCACTTCCACCCCAATGGTTTCGGTCACGGGCGCCCGCGACGAACTTATTCGGGTAATTGAAAAATCATTTTCAGATTGTGTGATTCTGGTTCGTGGAAATGAAATCACCCTTGACGGCCCAAAACCAAGTGTTGTGTTAATCGAAACTTTGATTTCTGAGATGTTAGTGATGCTTAGAACTGGGCAGGGGTTGACACCGGAATCAGTCGAGCGTTCTATTGCAATGCTTCGTTCTGATGTGCGTCCAGCGGATGTGTTAACCGCAAACATTCTTTCCAGTCGAGGTCGCACAATCCGAGCCAAAACTTTGAACCAAAAACGTTACGTAGATGCAATTGATGAAAACACAATTGTGTTTGGAATCGGACCTGCGGGAACCGGTAAGACCTATCTTGCAGTAGCCAAAGCGGTGCAGGCACTCCAAAGCAAGCAGGTAACGCGAATTGTTCTCACTCGCCCAGCGGTTGAAGCCGGCGAACGGTTAGGTTTCCTGCCAGGAACATTGAGTGAGAAAATCGATCCGTACTTGCGTCCGCTTTACGATGCACTTCATGACATGGTTGATCCTGATTCAATTCCGCGCTTAATGACTAGTGGCACGATTGAAGTTGCACCATTGGCTTACATGCGTGGTCGCACGCTTAACGACGCATTCATTATTTTGGATGAAGCACAAAATACTTCTGCCGAGCAAATGAAAATGTTTTTGACCAGACTTGGATTTGGATCCACCATGGTTATCACCGGAGACGTTACGCAAATTGATTTACCTAGCGGCACAGCCAGTGGATTACGGGTAGTTCGAGATATCTTGATGGATGTCGACGACGTAGCATTTTGCGAACTAACTTCAACAGATGTGGTGCGACATAAATTAGTTGGCCAGATTGTCGATGCATATGGTCGTTATGAAGAAAAGCGCGCATCTTTGGTCCAGCGCCTGGATCGCAGGAACTCATAATCATGTCAATTGACGTAAACAACGAATCTGACTTTGAATTAAACGAACTCGAAATCGCTTCACAAGCACAGTTCGTACTGCGCAGCCTGCACATTAATCCCGCTGCAGAGCTCTCGGTGCTGCTTGTGGACGAGATTGCCATGGCGACGCTGCACGAGAAGTTTATGGACGAACTAGGTCCAACTGATGTTTTAAGTTTTCCAATGGACGAACTTCGCGCGGGTACTCCAGATCGGGTAAGTGAAGAGGGCGTACTGGGCGATGTTGTGCTTTGTCCTGCTGTTGCTGCTCGACAAGGAATCCAGGCAGGTCACAGCATGGAAGTTGAATTGCGACTGTTGCTAACCCATGGCATCTTGCATCTACTTGGACATGATCATGCACAACCGGATGAACACAAAGTCATGTTTGGCCTACAAGCACAGCTGCTTGCACAGTGGGAAGGCGAGCGCAACGCTCGTGGCTTAATTTGAGTCAAAATGTAACGCTACTTATTTTGGCAACTGCAATGGTTCTTTTGGCAGCAGTATTTGTTGCAACGGAAACTGCTTTAGCCCGAGTAAGTAAGGCTACGATCGACCAACTTCGCAAGGACGGTAGCAAGCGCGCTAGTCGTCTAAGTAAATTACTTGACGATCGAGCTAAATATGTAAACTCTTTGCTATTTGCGCATTTGACGTTGTCAACAATCGCAATCGTATTAGTAACAACAGCCTGCTTAAACATTTTTGTCGACAATAACGCAGCGCTCATTAGCTCATCAGCCATCATGGTTCTCGTTGGTTACATTGTGCTTGGAGTTGCGCCACAAACTCTGGGTCGGCAAAAAGCTGACAAAATCGCGCTTTCAACGGTGCGACTCACGCGCATGGTGACCGGTATTTTCGGTCCAATGAGCCGACTGTTTATTTTGGTTGGAAATGCGATCACACCAGGTCAAGGCTTTAGAGAAGGACCATTTTCCACACAGGCCGAATTACGCGAGCTCGTAGATATGGCTGGCGCAGATTCAGTAATTGAAGATGATGAACGTCAAATGATCCACTCAGTTTTTGAACTGGGCGACACTATCGCGCGGGAAGTCATGGTTCCACGTACCGAGATGGTTTGGATTGAATCGCACAAGACTTTGCGCCAAGCCATGTCACTTGGACTTCGTTCTGGCTATTCCCGCATCCCGGTAGTTGGCGAGGGGATAGATGACATTGTTGGTGTGGTTTACGTAAAAGATATTGCGCGCCGGGTATTTGAACACCAAGAGTCGCAAAGCACTGAACGAGTATCGGATCTTATGCGTCCAGCCTTCATGGTTCCAGATAGTCGAAGTGTGGACGAGCTTTTGCGTGACATGCAAAGCGCGAGAACTCACTTGGCAGTTTTGGTAGATGAATATGGTGGTACTGCAGGGCTGGTAACAATTGAAGATGTCATTGAAGAAATTGTTGGTGAAATTTCGGATGAGCACGACGTGCTGGGCCCTGATGTCGAAGAGTTGGCAAATGGCGAATATCGAGTCAGCTCTCGACTCCACATCGATGATCTCGCTGAGCTATTAGGCGTTGAAATTTCTGATGAAGGTGTAGATACCGTCGGTGGCCTAATGGCTAAGCGCCTGGGGATCGTACCGATTCCTGGTGCAACGGTTGACATTGAAAATTGGACTTTGACTGCGGAATCAACAGCAGGTCGTCGCCATCGCATAGATACTGTGGTGATTTCGCGAGATACTTTCACATCTGAACCCGAAGTTGAATCGAATGAATAATTGGAATTCTGAAGACGACAAGTTGGCGATCCTGGCTAAGGGTGCCCGCTCAAGAGTTCAGGCCAATGTTGGAGCCGCGCTCCGGGATGAAACTGGCCGAACTTATGCCAGCGCTGAAGTTTCAATTGGATCTTTAAAGTTGTCAGCAGTCGAAATGGTTGTAGCCCAAGCTGTGGCATCCGGATCATCTGGAGTTGAGTCAGTAGTAATTTCACAACTCGTTGAATCTGGCATTGTTGATTCTGACGTCGAATTAGTCCGTGAACTTGCTGGCACTGGGGTTCCGGTTTACGTAACTGGTGAGACTGGCACTCCCGTTGATTCGCGATTAACGTGACAACTTCCAGTGTTGGTTCCCCTGCAAGACATGCATCCCCAAAAAATGGTCGACAACTAGCAGTTGTTTCGGTATTGCTGGCTTGCGTTTTGTTCAGCACCAGCGCTACGGGCAGGGCTTACTTAGATTTTCCTGGCAGCAGCATCTCGGTTGGTGCTTGGCGAGTATTCCTCGGTGGCATTGGGTTAGCCATCTACGCCGCAATTAGATACGGAACTTTTGGATTACGAAGACTCATAAAACTTCCCATTGTTTGGGTGATGGCTTTAGCTGTGCTCTCGTATCAGATCTCATTCTTTATCGGTGCTGCTCGTATCGGCGTTGCGATGGGAACACTTGGAGCATTAGCAACCGCCCCATTTTTTGCTGGCTTACTTGGTTGGGCAGTTGGAACTGGAAAGCCTTCAAAAATTTGGGTAGTTTCCACGCTGTTGGGCGTGACAGGTCTGGCTTTGATTACGGGCGTGAGCGAAGTCCGAGACAACATCGGATTCTTCGCAGTATTTATCTCTGGCGTTATGTATGCAATCTTTACTGTCTTTGGGGTTCGCCTAACCCGCACCCACGATGTGACCGGGGCAGAAGTTCTGGGTGCCGCGTTTGGAATCGGCGCAGTTTTATCATTACCGATTGTCCTACTTACGAGCGCTTGGGTGAATACCGCACTGTTAGTTGGCTTTGTGCTGTACATCGGCCTGGCCACAACGGCGCTTGGTTACATTTTGTTCGGTAATGGCTTAACTCACTTGAGCCCAGGTACGGTTTCAACTCTGACTCTGGCTGAGCCAGTTCTGGCTACTTTGATGGGCGTATTCATTCTGGGCGAAGCAATGAATCTTCGTGGCTGGATCGGCTGCGCTGTAATTGTTGGGGCACTTGCACTTCTGGGTATCGTTGAATCACGAACCCCAACAAAGAAACCTTTGGAGTCTGCAAATGCGTAGTGGCTTTACTTGCATAGTAGGTCGTCCAAATGTTGGTAAATCGACATTAACAAATGCCATGGTTGGGCAAAAGGTCGCAATTACTTCGGATCGACCACAAACTACTCGACATACAATTCGTGGAATCGTAACAAACTCTGAAGGTCAATTGATTTTGATCGATACCCCTGGCGTACATAAACCAAAGACTTTACTTGGCGAAAGACTAAACGCTCTCGTTGCAGACACTTGGTCAGAAGTTGATGTAGTCGTTATGTGCTTCCCAGCTAACGAGGCAATTGGACCTGGCGACAGGTTTATTGCCGAACAGATAGCTGCCATCCCGCGGGTTAAAAAAGTTGCAGTTGTGACAAAAATTGATACCACCGACAAGCAAGCGGTTGGCGAGCAGTTACTGGCAGTCCAAAAACTTGGCCAAGAACTTGGAATCGACTGGACTGAGTTAGTTCCAGTTTCCGCGATTGCTGATAATCAAGTCGATCTACTAAGCGATCTACTTATGGGCATGCTGCCAGAAGGTCAAATTCTTTATCCAGATGGCGAACTTACTGATGAGCCGGAATTAATCATGATTGCAGAGTTAATTCGTGAATCTGCACTTGAGGGTGTGCACGATGAGTTGCCGCACTCAATCGCAGTAGTAATTGACGAGATGGCGATGCGCGCTGACCGACCTGAAGATAAGCCGCTAATGGATATTTTTGCGTTGATTTATGTAGAGCGGGAAAGCCAAAAGCACATCGTGATTGGTAAGGGTGGTAGCCGGTTAAAAGAAGTTGGAACCGAAGCTCGAATTGCGATCAGCAAAATGTTGGGAGTTCCGGTTTATCTAGACATTCGGGTCAAGATTGCCAAGGATTGGCAGCGCGATCCCAAACAACTTTCCAGACTGGGCTTCTAGTTACTCTTTTTGTCCAAATCTTCCGCGAGCTCAGGAATCAATTCATATCGTTTGCTGTAAGTGTCCAGCAAAGCAACTAAAGCGGCAGCTACGGGGACGGCAACAATTGCTCCAATGGCGCCGAATAGATTTGCAAAGACTAAGACGGAACCGAATGCAATTGCTGGGTGAATGTCCATCGTGATTTTGCTTAGCTTTGGCGAAAGCAAATAGTTTTCAATTTGCTGATAGACGGAAGCAAAGATGATGATGAAAAGTGCATTCATTGGATTGTTGAATACCGCAAACAAAACTGGAATCAAAATACCTAAGTAAGTTCCAACAGTTGGAATGAACTGACTTGTGATACCGGTGATTAAGCCCAGTGGTAGCCAGTACGGCAATCCAACTGCGGCAAAGAACAAAGAGTGCGCAGCAGTAGATGCGAGTGCGAGCAATAACTTGGAAACTACAAATCCGCCAGTTTTTCTAACCGTGATATCCCATGTCGTCACCATTACTTTTTGGGCACCTGGATTTAGTAGAGCCCCGATTTGGCGCTTGAGACGAGGAGCATCTGCTGACAAATAAAACGAAAACAAGGCAAGGGTTAGTAATTGAAAGAGTCCACCGACAATTCCCGTAATAATCCCAACAAACCCACCAGCGAAGTTACTTGCCCAGTTAGCTATTTGGGCAGGTTGGACATTGAGTTGATTGATGAGAGTATCTGGATCCAAGTTTTGACTAAAAGTGTCGTTAACCCAAGTTGTTAAATCAGTAACTAAGTTGGGTAAGTCCGAGATCAGAGATGAAGCCTGTGAAAATAACAATCCACCGAATAACGCGAGAAATCCTGTGGCAAGTAGCGTGATTCCAAGCATTGTTACGCCAGTTGCTGAACCTCGGGACCAGCCACGATTAGAAAGCGCAGAAACTGCCGGCTCCATAGCAACTGCAAATAGCAAGGCAAGCAGGAGCAGAAGTATGAATCTCACATTTTGTTGAAAAATCCATAAGCCCAACATTGCGGCTGCAGTGAACAAAATTATTGTGCGAAAGACCCACTTGACTGATGCTTGATCAAATCCAGTCACTTTTACTGGTTCTTTCGGTGAAGTACTCATGAAATTAGGTTACCTGACAAGAACCTGACCATTGGACGTGACACCATAGACACATGCCCAGTTATCGCGTCGAAGCCATTGTTTTGCGCACACACAAATTGGGTGAAGCCGATCGAATCATCACTTTACTTACCCGCGAGCGAGGTAAAGTTCGCGCAGTTGCCAAAGGAGTGCGTCGAACCAAAAGTAAGTTCGGCGCTCGGCTAGAGCCGTTTAGTCGTGTGGATTTATTAGTTTTCGAAGGCAAGAACCTAGACATAATCACGCAAGCCGAATCCTTAAATGCATATGGCCAAGATCTAGCGCTGGATTATTCACTGTGGACCGCTGGGCAGACCATGTTAGAAACCGCAGATCGCCTAACACCAGAGGGTTCAATATCGACAGAATCACAGTACCTGCTACTAGTTGGGGCATTAAGAACCCTCGTAACCGGTGAACACGCAGCGAGCATGGTCTTAGATGCCTATTTACTTAGGTCACTTTCTATGGCTGGGTACTCACCAACTTTGAACGCATGTGTAATTTGTGGCGTAATTGGCACTCAACCGTTTTTCCATGTTGCAACGGGTGGGGCGCTTTGCGTTGAGCACCGGGTACCCGGCAGTGTCGCGCCTCGGCCAGAATCTTTTGAACTTATGCAGGCACTTATGACTGGGGACTGGGAAGTAGCTGATGCCTCCATCACAAGAGATCGAAACGAAGTCTCTGGAATTGTGGCCGCATATGTGCAGTGGCATCTAGAGCGCGGCCTTAGATCTTTGCCTTTGGTTGATCGGCAGGCAACATGAGTTTATTAATCATCAGCATGACAGGATTGCATCATGTTGCTTAACCCGCCACCGCATGTATCGGGAGTCAAGCCACCAAAAATTCAAACTGACTTGATTCCCAATCACATCGCAGTGGTCATGGATGGCAACGGTAGGTGGGCCAAGGAACGTGGACTGCCGCGAACTGCAGGACATGAAGCCGGCGAAGCAAGTTTGATGGACTGCATCTATGGTTCATTAGAACTCGGAGTAAATTGGCTATCCGCTTACGCGTTTTCAACCGAAAACTGGCGCAGATCTCCAGAAGAAGTTCGATTCCTGATGAATTTTAATCGCGATGTGATTCGCCGGCGTCGTGACGAAATGAATGACATGGGAGTGCGCATCCGTTGGGCTGGTAGGCGCCCTAAACTTTGGCGCTCAGTTATTGAAGAACTTGAAGCCTGCGAAAAGCTAACAGCAAAGAATTCAAACCTAACCGTGACAATGTGCGTTAACTACGGCGGGCGAGCCGAGATTGTGGATGCTGTATCTGCAATAGCGCAGCAAGTTGCAGATGGAAAAATTGATCCAAAGAAAGTTACCGAAAAAACGATCAAAAAATTCTTAGACGAACCAGATATGCCAGATGTTGATCTGTTTGTCAGATCTAGCGGGGAACAGCGATTAAGTAATTTCTTACTTTGGCAAAGTGCTTATTCAGAATTCGTATTCTTGCCCACACTTTGGCCAGATTTTGATCGCCGCCACTTGTGGCACGCGTGTGAAATTTACGCATCACGTGACCGTCGCTATGGGGGAGCGGTTCCAAATCCGTTGCCGGAAGACTAACTAGCTGCACAATTTCGACAACGGCCAGTGATTTCAAGCGTGTGAGCAATTTCGGTGAATCCGTTGTCTATTCCTACTTGCTGGGCCCACACTTCAAGGGCTTCACCTGTTATCTCAATCGCAAGTCCGCATTTGGTGCAGGTCAAGTGATGATGATGATTGTTACTACAAAGTCGATATTGGGATTCGCCATCAGTTCCGATGATCATGTCAACGTCGCGGGCTTCAAACATTTCGGTTAAGTTTCGATACACGGTTGAAAGTCCGATGTTGTCGCCGTTAACCGTTAAGAGAGCGTGAATTTCTTGGGCACTTCTAAAGTTTTCTTGGGAAGTAAGTGCTTCCGTTATAGCCCGGCGTTGCTTAGTTAGACGTTGCGTAGCCATGTTTAGCCATGCACCAGAGTCACTATTACAAACATGATGACCACGCCGGCAACGGTAGCAAGTAGCGTCATGCGTGAAGGTTTACTGCTGTGGGCTTCCGGCAAAATGTGCGAGGTAGCTAAGTAAATTAAGAAACCAGCAAAGAGTGCCAAGTACAACCCAAGAAAATTGTCAGCTACTACGACTCTTGCACCGAGAAATGCGCCAGCAATTCGGGCAATGCCGTCTGCGATCAGAAGCATTACCGCTTGCTTCTGCCACTTGCCCGCAGAGATCAACATCGAGACAGTATTCAAACCATCGGTAAACGCATGAGCTAAAACTGCAATTGCAACAATCCAGCCGAGTGAAGAACTAACTTGAAATGCCAGGCCGATCGCCAGACCGTCAAGGAAGACGTGAACCACCATTGCAGAGGCTGCGATTACTCCAGTAGCGTTGTGCGAATGTTCATGCGAATCGCTGTACTTTGAATCGTGCGGTTCGTGAGCGCCTGAATAGCGTTCCAAAATGTGTAGTGCCAAAAAACCAACTACGAACATGACCATAACTGCTGGAACGTGACCAAATTCCAGGCTACTTAGTTCGAAAACTTCTGGTATCAAATCAAAGGAAACTAACCCAAGTAGCAGTCCGGCACTTAAGCCCAAAACTAAGTGCATTCGCTTGCGAGCTCGTAGGGCAAGAAACCCTCCCAGGAAGGTAGCAAGTACGGTTCCTAGTGCGACCAGAACAGCCATGACAACTCCTTTAATGGGAACAGTTCCCAATAGTAGACTTAATGGGAATCATTGTCAATAAGCCTAAGCAAATAATCGGCATTCCCGTGCTTGACTTGGGTAATGGGCCAAGCAAACAAACCGAAAAAATCGATTCCAGCTGTCCCGGTGGTGACTCACTCAGCGTTACGAAAGCGAATAACAGATTTGAGTGCGCCTTTCTTATTGCGGATTCATGGCCTGCCAAAATTTCTAGTTCCAGGATTGATCGCAGTCTTGATGCTTCTGGGACTGTTTTTGCCGGCACCTTATTCAGGTTTTGCTTTAACTGTAGTAAGTGCCTTCATTGGTTGGCTTATGTATCTGTCATGGCCGTTACTTGATTCAAAATCCAGAATTATTCGTCTCTTGGTATTTTTAATTTTGATCGCTGCAACTGCAGTTAACTACGGCGCTTAATTTTATGCTTGGTACGTTTCATGCCGTTTGGACATTTGATGTAACCGATGGCGCATCTTGGAAGATAGAAGCAAAGCAAGCCATGAGTATTCTGCAAACTAGAAGTGGTTTCGTATCCGGAAGCGTATTTCACAATGCAGATTCTCCAGAGCGCTATTTAGTAAAAACAGATTGGCTGGACGTTGGTTCATATCGACGCGCGCTTGGTTCAATGGAAGCAAAAGTTGGAGTCTGGCCGTTTTTGGCAAACATGAGAGATGAGCCAACAGCATTTGAGATGCTCATGGAATTTAGCCCCGAATCAGTTACAGAGTACGAGTCGAGCGTTAATGACGAAGTTTGACTTCATTGATCGAGCCGATGCTGGGCAAAAAATGTTGGAAACCTTCAAGGCAGAAATTTTAAAGCACGACGTAATCGTTGTGGTTTTGCCGGCAGCAGTTGAAATTGCCATTTCATTTGCTACGGAAATGACTTTGCCTATGCGTGATCTAAACATCATCCGAACCAGCACGACGGTATCAATCCCCAGACTTGAAGGTCTATCTGGATTAAAAGTTGCAGTGATCGATGATGGAGTTGAATCTGGTAGCACTGCTATGGCAATCGGGGCAATGCTCCGTGGCGCATCCGTAAACTCGGCCACACTAGTAGTTCCGATTTGCCCAAAATCAGTCGTGCCTCATTTGCTTGCGGTTTATGACACGATTCATGCCGTAGTTTCACCACCCACGCCGAGCTCGCTGACTCAACATTACGAAGTAAATTAGCGCCAAACCAAAGCGATTAAACATTTCGAGACGGATTGAAACTCGATAGAATGGGGTTTCCTGCTTCCGGCAACCAGTCGGACAGCCTTATCGGATGTTGAGTTTCATGGATCGCGTAGACGCTGTAGTTAATCTGTCCAAACGTCGGGGATTTGTTTTCCCAAGTAGCGAAATTTATGGTGGATCACGATCTGCCTGGGATTATGGCCCGCTTGGGGTTGAACTCAAAGAAAATGTTCGTCGTCAGTGGTGGAAGGCGGTAGTCCAATCCCGCGAAGACGTTGTTGGTATTGATTCTGCGG
>Ga0315905_10006809_pt1 | contig 11617 bp, 17 predicted proteins | sample LakEriMetagenome_5_FD_203522 | JGI IMG/M metagenome (GOLD analysis project Ga0315905, IMG submission 203522) | Freshwater fungal communities from buoy surface, Lake Erie, Ohio, United States - Buoy 4 MA121 | ecosystem: Environmental > Aquatic > Freshwater > Lake | place: USA: Lake Erie, Ohio...
TGTAGATGTATGCCGCAGTTGTCCCGCAAGCGGCGGCGACTTCCTTGTAAGAGGCGGTAGGGTTTGCCTTGATGTACTCAAGGACTTTTGACTTGATTGTGTTGCTCATGGTTTTCTCCTTAAAACGGGACATCGTCATCGCCAAAGTTATCTTCTTGGCGTTTTGGGGCTTCATTTTTTGCTTCAGGCACAAAGCGGTCAACGGCAATTGACAGGTATGTCTTGCCATCACTGCCAACTTTCTTCCAGCCGGACAACTTGACAACAGTCAGACCATCTTGCGTCTTGACGTTAGTCATATCCTTTAGGTTGATGGCAATGTTTCCCCAGTAGTCAGGAGATTTTGGCCCCTTCTTGCTGGTGGATGAGCGTAATGAACCGCTGTCTGGGTACGGTTTGTACTCAGTTGTTTTGGCTTGATAGGTCATGCTGATTTCTCCGAGAGTTGCTTCTTGAGTTCTGCGAAGCGGTTACGAACCTGACCATAAAGATCAGGGTGGCTTACTTTGAGGGCATCAAGCTGACCTTGATTCGCCTTCCAGTAACTGTTTAAACCTTTGACGTCTGTGCAATGGTTTGTGTATGTCATCATTCCTTCGGCAAACAGTTCTGCGTTTGCATCTGCCTGTCCGGTGTTCACCTCCACATCTGCCGTGGCAGTGCCGTCTGGAGTCAGCGCCTTGACGATTACAGGCTCTACTGAATCGGCCTCGGGTAAGTCCTCACCCGCATAGATATAGAGCCCCAATCCGTGTAGCGCCAGACCCTTGGTCATGCAACGCATGATGGAGGTATTGACTTGAAACGAGTCGGGGTTCTGGATAGGTTGGTTGCGGTGATTCATAACCGGCAGAAAGCAGGTCATGGGCTTGCCAAACATGGTTACAGTGACCCAAACCATGCCCGTGCCGTTTACATCCATGTACGGCTTGCCGTCAAAGATCTGCACCTCAAATGTTGCGGCGGGATCAGCCTTCAAGGCTTCTGCCCATGCCCATGCCCACGACAGGTAGGACAGGTTTTGTTTCTTCTCAACGTGCTCATTCACGTTAAGCTTAAGTAGATCAAGCTGTGACATTGAGTTCTCCTTGGTATTGGGCGCACCACTTTGCCACGCCGCAGTAGTCACCGACACAACGTCTGGCTTCTCCGAGTCTTGTTTCGACATATCCTTTTTCCTTTGTTGCCAACTCATTGGCTTCATCAAGCGTTTTAAAAACACGGATGGCCGTCTTTCTGCCATCCCTCTTCACGGCGTATGTCGTTTCCGACATCCAACGTTCCTCATCGGAGCAGTTCTGGAGAGGCTCTCCAAAATCTGCCGCCAGTTTTGCTTCCCGGTGCATATCCAATCGCTCCCGGATGTATGTCTCAGTCTTAACAGAGTCCCACATTGGGACATCCACCACGCAGATGGGTGATGCGGGGTAGTCTTCTCTGTGGTCATGCCGACTAAAGTCCCTGACCAAGGCGCAGATCTTGAGACCGATAACCTTCTTGCGTTTAACCGTCTCAACCAGCCACTTGTAGATGTTCAGTTGCTGGGCCCAGTCTTCCTTTTCCTTCATGACTGACCACGCAGATGTGAACTTGTAATCGTGGATGATGATTCCATCAGGGGTTTCCTCTTGTAGGTCAATCGCCCCACTAATCGTTACTCCATCAACATCCGCAAAGATGCGCTCTTCCATCAACCACCCGGGCGTGTCTCCACGCTCCATCACAACGTGCAGGGCAGAGCCCAGCAGTGACCACAACATATCGCTTGCGTCCTGCGTCATCTCATCATTGTGTTTTTCACGCAACCTGCGAATCTTTGGGGGCGACATGATCTCTGTAACGCTGTACTGAGCGCTGCCTTTGCTGTAGTATTCCCTCTTTGCAAGGGTGACCAATGGCTCGGGCACCCCGTGAACGTTCGTAACTTTCATCTCAACTCCTTAGGTGTATATGACTGACAAACACAATAATAGTGATGATACAACAGAATTGCAATCCCTTGTGCAAATTATTTTTGGTGAACCTGCATCAAAAAGCAACAGCCGAAGAATGGTGAGGTTCGGGGGGGTGTCTCGGCTCATCAAATCCGAGAAGGCGCTCAACTACTCTGATGTGTTTAAACAGCAATGCACGAAGCTCGGCACGCTGATGACGGGGGACTTGAGAGTTACTCTTTGGATTTATTACGCAAGCCGCAGACCGGACTTGGATGAGACGCTGATACTTGATCTGATGCAGGGATTGATCTATGAGAACGACCGTCAGGTCAAAGAGCGCCATGCCTACTGGGGCCTTGACCCGGAGAATCCGAGGGCGGAGATACTGATAGAGAAGATTGCTGAAGTTGCTCCCAAAAAAAATCCCGGCACAAAGGCCGGGAAAAAGGAGAAGCAACCGCAGGGTGGAGAGACCCCGCGAAGCAATTATAACACAGGCTCACCAGATGAGCTTGCACAATGAGCTGAAATAGTTTAAACTTGAGCTGCGGGGTGGGAAAGTAGGAATCCGTCTGGCTCATAACCAGAAGATCGGCGGTGCGAATCCGTCCTCCGCAACCAAGACGCATGGGGATTGAGGCACAGGCCCGTAGATTACATTCTGCGAATGCCAGTCAGGTTAAGAGCGTGAATGCCTGCTCTCTGGCTACAGTCTCCAGCCGTGTTGGTGTGCGTCACCCTATTGTCTGGCTGTAAGCTTGCGAGGGTGTCATCGTCTTCTTGATGGGAACAGACCCCGCACACCAATTTTTTTAAAGTAGTTGACACAACCGCAAAAGTTGTGTTTATAATTTGCATTGCTAGGTGTGGAAACCAAGCGAAGCGATAGCCGTTAGATAAGACTCCGACCCCGTATGGGGTAGCGTCCCTCACAAGGGGATGTTTTTCCACCGGGGTCTTTTCTAACGGCTTTTTTTTCGTCTGTACTTTCCTCTCCCAGCCGTACTCCGCACGTTAGCAGTGGGCCGCAAGTGGGGCCGCTCGGAAGAAAACCGCGACACGGTATGACGCAAGTCTAGGGGGCAGTTCCCGAATAGTCCGTGCGGCTGGTCGAATCATCAAGCCGAGGGTATACGGACAATCCGTAACATGATGATCCTGCTTTGCAGGGGTGGAACCTTCCCCTCTCCTCACATCCCGTGGGGTAGGGGGCCTTTGGGTGGAAATTATCCATCCACGACAAAAGAAGATTGACGGTGATCAATCGGAATAATCAACAGCCCAAAGGGCTTTTACTGGAGAGCACATGGACACGGAGAGCAAGCAAGAATGGTGTGATTACGGCGATGATGCGGAGAGATCATTCGCCGCTGGACGGTTGTTCCAGATCGGTCTCGGGGGACACATCAACCCGCAGAAAAGAACAGACCCGTATGTGCATGATCTGTATGTACAGTTCCCGGCGGATCTCAAAACCGTTAGAACGCCGCTGTTTAAAGCTCAAGAGCTTTACGGCATCGATCCGCAATACGCCGTCACCTTCAATCACAAGGATGCTCAGAGGTATTTAAAGCTGTACCCAAACATCATTGTGATCTTTGACATTCTCTGGAAGGAATGTTCTAAGGAGATTAACGGGGTCAAGTACGAGGTTTCGGATATGCATATGACTGTCGCCGGCTTCTTGCATGACATCCGAACCGCAGTCATTAAATCCGGGTCAAACCGAATTGACTACGCCCGGAGGGTGGATGACACTAACGGAAACGCCAAGTCCAGTTGGGTGTTTGATGCAAGAAATCTTCAAACGATTTCGTGATTGCATACGAACATCCTCCAATACCCCCAAGGGTTAGTCAATAATCAAATTAACGTTGTCATTGCCACAGCAATGATGTCCAATATACATCGCCCCTCTCGAAATGGAACCCCAAATGCGTGATTACAAAAAAGAATACCGTGACTACCATGCCAAACCCGATCAGATCAGCAATCGGGCGCAGAGAAACAAAGCAAGAGGAATGTTGGAGCGTGAAGGAGTTGTCCAGAAGGGTGACGGCAAGGACGTAGACCACAAGAAGCCCCTCTCGAAAGGCGGCACAACAACCCGCAGCAACCTCGCAGCAAAGCCTGCATCGGCCAATCGGTCGTTTAAACGCACCTCGTCAGGGGCTGTGAAGTGATTGAGGCTCTCGTCCAAGAGACGCACTTCAAAGAAACAACCCGGGTGATCTGCCCATTCTGTGCTCCAGAACGCAGAAAACAAAACAAAGACATGACGCTGACCCGCAAGCATGACGGGGCCGTGGTTTACCACTGCCATCACTGCGAAGCATCGGGGTCGGTACAACCCAAGGAGATTAAATTGTCAGTAGTTCCATCAGCAACGGTCATCAGCAACAAACTACGCTCGGAGCATTACAACTGGCTCCTCACAAGAGGTATCTCAAAAGATACCGCAGACAAGATGAAATTGTTTGCGGCACAGAAGTTCTTTGCCCGACTCAGCAAGCCCACTGAAGCAGTTGGGTTTCCCTATTTTAGAAACGGGTCGCCCGTCTCGGCTAAGTACCGAAGCATCGAAGCAAAGGACTTCACCCAAGATGTCGGAGGGGCGCATGACTTCTTTGGCCTTGATCAGATAGTCAAGGGAGAGCCGCTCATCATTGTCGAAGGCGAGATGGACTGCCTGACCGCCATCGAAGCGGGTTTAAACAACGTGTTGAGCGTCCCCGGTGGTGCGCCGGTCAAGGTCGCAGATGGCAAGGTCTTGCCTACTGAAGACAAGAAGTTTGCATTTGTGTGGAACGCTCGGGAGATCATCGATGCGGCCCCTTATGTTGTCCTCGCAACCGATCAGGACGGCCCGGGACAGGCTCTTGCAGAGGAGTTGGCACGGCGCATCGGCAAAGAGAAATGTCGCCTCGCCAAGTTTGCATGGAAGGATCTAAACGAAGCATGGCTCGACGACGACCCAACCCTTGACGACAGCCCGCAGGAGCGTTTAAACGCAATCATTGATAAAGCCGAAGCTTACCCAATTAACGGCATCTCGGAAGCCTCGGTCTACTTTGACAAGATCAATGACTTGTACAGCAAAGGCACGGGCAAGGGGTTTAGCACTGGATACCCATCGGTGGACAATATTTACACCGTTGCCCCGGGGCAGTTGACTGTGGTCACGGGCTACCCGTCCTCTGGCAAGTCAAACTTTGTAGACCAGTTGATGGTCAATCTCGCAAGATCATCGGACTGGAAGTTTGCGATCTGTTCATTCGAGAACCAGCCCGAAGTGCATATCACCCGCCTGATGGAGTTGTACACCTACCAGTCGTTCTATGAGGGCCGGGACAGGATGTCTGATCAGGTGAAGAAGGAGGCTTTCGATTGGGTCAATGACCACTTCCTGTTCATCGATACCAACGGCGAAGAACCCAGCACGTTGGACTCAATCCTGACAAGGGCCAAGGCGGCGGTCAAGAGAATGGGTGTGCGTGGTCTGGTGATTGACCCGTACAACTACATTGAAATGGAAGGCAAGGACAAAACAGAGACCAATGCCATCAGCGATATGCTGACAAGGGTCAAGAAGTTTTGCATGGCTCATGATGTTCATACATGGTTTGTCGCCCATCCAAGCAAGATCAGCCGCTCTGGTGTCGAGCAACCCCGTCCAGACGGGATGTCGATCAGTGGGTCGATGGCGTGGTGGGCGAAGACAGACTGTGGAATTACCATTCACCGTAAAGAGACATTTACGGAGTTGGCAGTCTGGAAGAGTCGTTATCGCTGGGTGGGAACTCAGGGTGAGACAACCCTGATATTCAACAAGACCGCAGGAACGTACTCGGAGAATTTAGATAACTTCTGAGGGGAGAGAGCGTAAGGTGCGAGTGGCTCTGCATTGAATAACCGCATCAGTTGACCACGCACAAGCTTTTGAAGTGCGGGGGTCAACATAAAGGGAGGCTGGTGCCTCCCTTTATTATTGAAGCGCATGAAACACGGCGCTGACAACATTGGTGAACTTACCCCTAATCTGAGGGGTGTCCAGTAGCGTGTAAACGCACCATCGCTGATTACGCGGGGTGTACCTGATGAACCGATCTCGGCGTTTGATGGTTGAAATGTCGTTGTGCATCTCCAAGAGATAGGCGTATTTGCTGGCCTGTCTCTTGAAGTGGGGACACGGGTCAATCAGGATCTTTACCGTATGCACAGATGTACTCGTAAGTCTCGGCGTTAATCCTTAGGTGCGGGAACACAAGAAGATTTCCCAAAACAAATGGGCTGGTAACGCCGCCCGTGCCGACTATGGAGGCAACATACCAAATGTCAATTGGCTCATCAATGACAACCGCTAAAGCAAACTCGGCATTAACCTTTCCAATGTCGCAGACCGTCACCCAATGCTCACACGCACGAAGTTCGTCAATCATTTCTTTCATCATCAATGCACCTCTTTTGGTTGTGGGCGCAAGAAGCGCTCCATGCTGTAAAACTTGTCCATGTGTGACATGAAATCACTCCGATCATCTTGGGTGAGTTGGCAGACCATCTGCGCCAACAGGGAGAAGCTTTCGGCCCTGTCAAGCTTGTTTGCGTCAAGCACCGCAACCACTTGGTTGTAGGCGGCTCCCATGCGTTTAAACAACTCTTCATCTACGGTCATCATGGCCTCCAGTAAAAAAGATCAAGGCAAAGAACTATCATAAGAGCCGCTAAGAAAACGATTCTCCAGAATCGCTCGGCACGGGTAAGCCCGTGGAATTCAAACAGGTCATGTCTCATACTGTCTCTCCTTAAAAAGCCCCCGAAGGGGCGGGTTATGCCGCAAGCTTGATCTGCTTGAAGCTGGCGTTGCCAAGATCGGCAATGTCTCGGACAGTCACGGCCTGTCCGTAGACGTAGGAAACATCAGTCTTGATGCCCACGCCAATGGTCGTAATGCCCAAGGCGTTGCCTGATGTCACTTGCTGAAGCACGGCATCAGGTCGGCCCTGCCCATCGGTGATCACAAAGACGATCTTGCGACTCTCCGTGCGTTGAAGCAACATCTGATGGGCATAGCGCACGGCGGTGTAATCGTTGGTCGTGCCGCCTTGGCCCACCTTGGCGAGACGGGCGCTTGCCATGCGTACGTTGCGGTTGAACCCCTTAGGCACTGAAATGGCAGTCCCGAAAGCCAGAACCGCAGTCTGCACACCAGCCGCATCCAGCGTTTCCAACAAGGCACGGCAAGTCATCACCGCAGGGGTGATCAGGGTCTTGCCATCCCGCTGGATGTCAAACATCGAGCCGGACACATCAAGGCAGATCACAACCGCAGAGTCGATGCCCTCCACCTCAAGACGGCGTTTAAACACACGGTCTTTGCCTGCGGCTACAGTGGGCAGGGCATGGACGTTGATCACGCCAGCCTTGCGGTTGCGGTTGAAGTCAGACAAACCGCTGTTGTCGAACAAGCGCTTAACCTCATAGCGAAGCTTGGCAGGGACAGGCGCATTCATCAGGTCAGGGATGGGCGCACCATCCAAGTGGAACAACTCATCCTTTAAAGAAGCGTCTGGGCTGTAGGTTCCGCATGACCCGCCCTCACTAAGGCGAGGCTCAACGCTGACAGGCTCAACATCCACAGGCGATTCCACGGGGCCAGACGGGGCGCTGGAGGGCTGATCGGCCTTGTCTGCACCCTTACCCTCACCCTCACCCTGATCGGGGCTTGTAGGCCCATCCTGTGGCTTCTCAGACCCCTTCTTCTTGCTCTTCTTATCGCCCTTGGGCTTGGTCTGCCCAATCTGCTTGATCTGGTCGTATACCCACTGGGCAATCACCAGCGTGTCCACAGACGAAGTGGCATTCAGGCAACGCTTTGCGGCCTCATCAAAGATCGGTGTCAACGCTGGGTTGGTTGGACACTTGATCGTTGCGTGTTTGCGGCAATGAACTGCAAGCACGTAGGGATATTGACGGGCATCATTCCAGTCAGGCACGGTGTCGATGGCCTCGCTGGTCATGGTGTCGATCATGTCGCCCAACAGAGGGCCAATGTTGCCCAGCAGACCCGATTGGATGCCCTTGTTCTCGATCCAGCCATCCTCCACCGCATTGTGCAGTTGGCGCAGGTAGGGGTTGTCAGCCATCACGCTGAAGTCGGTGTACTTGTGGTGCAAGAGTTCATGCACGACATAAGCGGCGTACTTGGCAACCATCTTTCGGTTGACCACGGACTCATCAGGCACACCAGCGAGGAAAAGTTCACCGTGTGAGTTGATGCCAGCGGTCTGGCAGTAGTCACTCCAGTAGACCCGCACCCTGCGAAGGCCCAGCGATGCACCCACCTTGTGGGCATAGGACTCAAGGCCAAGTCGGAATTGAAAGCCACGCACAGAGGGACGGGCCAAAATAGTTTCGAGGTTCATGTGATGCTCACAAGTAGTTGTTGATGGTTGTCTCGCTGATGCAAGACGCATAGATGGCAGACAAGCCCGGGAGGGACTCGGCCGGTTGACGGGCGGCAATCGTTGTTGCCCATGCCTTGTCGATTGGCAAGACCCGCAAGGCACGGATGAAGGCGATCACAGAGCGGATGGACGGGGCATCTATCACCTCGCCTGTCTGCACCTGAGATCGGGCCACACGCACGGCCCCAAGGACATGCTCGGCAAGGTTTTTGTGGCATCCAGTGTGACGCACCACGGCTTGCACCTCGGAGTCAACGGGCAGGTAGTCGAAGGGGATCACCCGGGCGAAGCGGTCAACAAGGGCTGAGTTCATTTGGCGTGTCCCGGCGTATCGGCCTGAATCGTCACCGTTGCCCAAGGTGTTGTCTGCGGCAAAGACCAGCACACCGGGGGCACGGGTCTGGACAGATCCACCAAATGACACTGCGCTGTTGGGTTCAAGGAACCCGTTCAACGGGGCCAACTCGCCCGGGTCAGCGTTGGTCACCTCATCCAGCAGAATCACAGTCGAAGGGTGCGTGAAGGCAGAGAGGAAATCACCACGCTTGAACACGGTCTGACCATTCTCAAGACCTACCGCACCGATGTAGTCCTCGGCGCTGGTGTACTTGTGGAAGTTAATGCGTTTAAACGCACGGCCTGTCATGGCGGCAAACTGACGGGCGGTCTCTGACTTACCCGTGCCTTTTGGCCCACCAAACCAGACATTCTCGCCCGTGTCCTGAGACAGGATCAGGTGCTGGAGGATGTCATGCGTCCAGATGAAATGCGGGTCAACTGCCGGGGCAGACGGGTCATTCCAGATGTCCACATTTAAGGGGTTGCCCTTGCGGTCTACAACATCGACACCGAAAGCCTCATAGCAGGTCTTGACATCCACCACTTTGACAGAGGCAAGGTCTGCAATCACGGCCTGAGCGCCAGCGGCTTTCACTGCTTGCTCGAAGGGTTTAAACGCATCAGCGACAACCTTGGCAACAGCGTCTTGAACCTTACGATCATCAACAGAAACCTGCCCGATCTGAAAGGCCATCTTGTCGAGGATGTCTTTAAGCTCAAGGACGTCATCACGGCGATCGCTGATCTCAGCGTCAAGTTGGCTGTTTATGTCCCGCAGGGTGAGTCGTATGGCACTCAGGCTGGAGTGGGCATCAAGGGCAGATGCCTCGGCACGGTTTGCCACGGCGGTGACGGCGGCAACGGCGGTCAGGTCAGGCGCAGTGGAGGCCAAGGGCTTGACGGGTGCGGCGTTGCGGATGTCATCAAAAGTCAGGTTGTTGGCCCGAATGCAAGATGTCAAATAATCAGCGGCTTGGCTTTTCTGTTTGTCTGCTGGCCCTGTCAGTTGCCCACTGCCATACACGGCGTAAGCACCCAGCACAGTGGCAATGGGCAGTCGCAAGATTTCAATTTTGATTTGTGCGTCAGTCATGGTTGTTCTCCAATTAAGAAAGGTTGAGGGTGTCGGAATCTACGGGGCAAGAGGGAAGGCCAAGATCGGCCCATTTTTGGGTGAGTCGCACGGTGTACCCGCATGACGGGCAGACTGCCTTGAGCATTCGAGTGGTCTGCACCTTGCGTTTGCTCATGCTTAGGGCGGCATGGGGGTATGTGCCCAGCGAGTCAATGATTGACCCGAATGTCGGGATGAATGAGGACGAAGGGCCAGTGGCTTTCCAGCCCTTTGGGCAAGTGCTGGGGACAAGGTGCATCAGGCCAGCCACTTTCTGGAAGTTGCCGGAATGATTCATGGCCCCAGCAGTCGAGTGGCACAACTCATGCACCAGCACCGCAAAGACATCAGCCGGGGCGGCAAGCTCGGGGTTGATGAGAATCTCAAAGGTCTTGTCAGCAGAGGCGGTGTCTGCCCAGCATTCACCCAAAGCACCAGTGCGTCTGGCGCTCAACGGGAAACCACAGGCAACCCGAACGTTCGCAGGGAGGGGCTTGCCCACAGCGTCAAAGAAGGGGCGCAATTCAGAGACGGCGGCAGAGAGCCAGTCTTCACGGTTGGTAGTTGTCATATCAAATCTCCAGTGCTAGTGATTGTACACAGTTTAAATGAGGGGGGTCAAGAGGTCAGCCAACCTCTATTGTTTCAACAGTGTTGCCGCCGAATTCTTCGGCTTGCTCCACCATTGCGGCCCAAGATTTGTAGCCAGCGTCATGGGCGAATGCCTCTTGTGCATCTGCCAGTGTCTGCCCCTGCCAGTTGCCAAAGTCGATGGCGTTTGCGGAAAAGTTAAAGGTCTTCATAGGTTCCTTTCAGTTGTTTAAACGGGTTGCACTCCAATGCCCCGCAGGGCAGTGGGCTGGAATCAGTCCTTGTAGATGTCGATCCATGTGATGGCATCACGCTTGGTGCGGCACACACGCACCGTCATGTCACCGACTCGCACAACCCACTCAATCAGAGGGGTAGTGCGATGGTTGTAGCTTTCCTTGCGATACAGGGCCGCACGGCCCAGTGTGTAGATCAGTTGCATGGTCATGCCTTGATGTTGCGTTGGGTGCGGGTGAATCGGGCCATTGCTTTCAGCATGACCCGCCGGGGCAGGTTGTAGGACTGGGCCAACCCCTTGGCGACATAGGGCAGGGCATCAATCGGTGTGGCTAACAGGATCAGGCGCAGTTCTCGGATGATGCGCTTGGCATCACGGGCGTTGATGTTGTTCATGGTTGTTCTCCAGTTGGTTGCATGAGACCCCCGGAGGGGTTTCGACCATTCAGGTCTCATCAGTCATGCTGTGCGTTGCAAGTAGGCGATGCGCTCTCGCATGGCATCGATCTCGGCCCAGAGGCGGGTGCTGTAGTCTGCGCTGATGTCCTGCCCCCAAAGCTTCATGGTCTTGTGGCAGTCCTCAAGTGCGGCCTTACAGGCGTTGAGCGGGTAACCCTTGGCCTTGATGGTGTAGGTCTTGTGGTATTCGTTGTAGGTCATGGTTATGCTCCGATCACGGGTTCAAATTTGGACGCCTCTGCAAGCATTTGCTCTGGTGTGTAAACCTTTCGGATGCGCTTGCCAGATCCGAATGCATGGGTGACCATGTACTTGCCATCAGTGCGCTTGCCTGTGATGGTCATGGTGTGGCCGGACAGTCTGCCGTCTGCCTCAGTGGTCAACGCCCCGTAGCTCTGTTTGAAAATGATCATGTGGTCTCTCCAGTTAAGTGCAAGATGGCACTGCAATGCCCACAGCATGGGCATCACGGTTGC
>Ga0315905_10006810_pt1 | contig 11616 bp, 6 predicted proteins | sample LakEriMetagenome_5_FD_203522 | JGI IMG/M metagenome (GOLD analysis project Ga0315905, IMG submission 203522) | Freshwater fungal communities from buoy surface, Lake Erie, Ohio, United States - Buoy 4 MA121 | ecosystem: Environmental > Aquatic > Freshwater > Lake | place: USA: Lake Erie, Ohio...
CGGCCGCGCCCCCGCCGCCGCCGCCCCCGCGCCCGCCGCCCCCGCGCCCGCGCCCGCCGCCCCCGCGCCCCCGTGCTCGTACTCGCGCTCGTCCGCGGGCGGCAGCGGCTCGCGCCACGAGGGGGCCGACAGCTCGACGCGGTCGGGCCGCGCCGACGCGTCGTCTGCGAACGCGCGGAACCGGATGCGCGGGGGCGGGACGGGCGCGCACCACACCTGCGCGCAGTTGGCCAGCACGCCCTCGTCGTACGGGTTGGACGAGCGCGGGTGGCCGTGGTTGTAGCGAAAGTTCTCGTACGTGGTCTGGTTGGTGGCGGTGAGGTAGGTGTGGAAGCCCGCCAGGCCCCCGACGAACCAGAAGAAGATGAAGCAGAAGACCATGAGCGCGATGGCCGCGGGCGACTGCGCGAACGCCTGCGCCCAGGCGTTGCCGCTCGCGGGCGCCGCGCCGCCGCCGCCGCCGCCCGCGAGGAGCGCCCCCCGCGACCCCAGGGCCGTCGGCGGCCGCGTTCCAAACGCCGCCGCCGCTGCTGCTGCTCCTCCTCCTGCCCCTCCCGCCGCCGCCACGAGCTCCTTGTGCTTGACAAAGACCGACGCGAGCGACAGGCCGAACGCCCAGAGCACGTAGGCCGTGGTCACGTACACGAACAGCAGGAAGCTGCGGTAGTTGCGCAGGCCGACGGTCGTGCCGACCCACGGGCAGTGGTGGTCGAAGCGCTGGATGCAGTTGTCGTTGACGGAGCAGTGGTGCGCCCGGGGCGGCTGGAAGAAGTGGCACGTGTCGTTGTAGCGCACGGTCACGCGGTGCCCGCGCACGCACACGTCCTTGGAGCGCGGCTTGCGGCCGCTGAGCCACTCCTCGTCGGGCGCCTGCCGCGGCAGCACGCCCGGGTCGACGCAGGCCGTGGCGAGGAGGAGGGCGACGCTGGCGGCGGGGAGGGCGCACGAGACGGCGAGGAGGGCCCAGGAGACGCTGCGGCCCATGTAGGGGGCCACCCACCCGAGCAGCACGGCCGTGGGCAGGAGGATCAGGGCGGCCGAGCCAAAGCACGAGCGCCAGTTGGGGCCCGCCATGCAGTGCCCCCAGCAGAAGAAGCGCTCGTTGCCCTGCCACACCTCGTAGATGCGCGCGCGCCTGACGGGCGGCGGGGGCAGCGGGGGGAGCGGGGCGGGCAGGCTGCCGCCGCCGCTCGTGACGGTGGTCGTGCGGGTCAGGGCCGGGGCGAGGAGCGGGACCGGCGGCGGCGGCGGCGGGGGGGGCTGGGGGAGGCCCGGCGGGGCGGCGGCGGCGGCGGCGGCGGCGGCGTGGGGGTCGCCGCCGTCGCCGCCCGAGGAGCTGCCGCCCGTGAGCGAGGAGGCGCCCGTGTACATGGCGGTCGAGACGGTGGCGCCCGTGCGCGCGTGCTCGATGTCCATGGGCGACGGGGCGGGCGGCGGTGTTGGGGTTGCTGTTGTTGCTGCGGCTGCTCCGGCGCCGCCGCCGTCAACGCCGCCCCCGCCGCCGTTGCTGCGTCCGCCGCCAAAGATGCCCATCGCTCAGTCGTAGAGCGTGGTCACGTTGCAGAAGCAGCTCGCGGCCGGCCGGCCGCCGGGAACGCACGGACCAAGCGGCAGTGGAGGCTGCCGCTGCTGCCGCTGCTGCTGCTGCCCGTGGCGCGGCGCGAGCGCTCCTCCTCCTCCGGGACGCGCAGCCGACGCCGTCACCGACGCCGACAGCGGCGGCGGCAGCGGGGACGCCGAGGCCGGCCGGGCGTGCGCGGCGGCGGGGCGGCCCTGGAGCAGCAGGACCAGCTGCTCGCCGGGCGAGGTTGCTGTCGCGCGCGCGTGGGCCTCGGCGGTGGTGTCGGGCGCCGGTCGATGGGGGGACGAAGCAGGATGCTGATGCCGCTCGCTGCTGTGATCGCTGCTGCTGGCGTGACTGCTGGGCGCGCCCAAGCAGACCTCCGCCGGGCGCGGGTGCACGACGACGACGACTGAGGGGGCTCGTTGGCGTCGCGCGTTACGCAGCAAGAGAGACATCGCGGAGCATTTCGGGCCGTTTGATGGACGTCGTCGTGTGCTGTTGTGGCCTTCAGTTCGCGCGCGCCTTGGTTTCGGCGAATGGATGTGTCTCGGAGGGAGGGGCGTTGGATTTGGATGGGTGGCTGTCGGCGCGATGTGCAGGTCGTCGTGCGGGGTCGGACGCCCGAGCCTGATGAAGGGCGTGTGTCGCCGGCGCGTGTCGCCGGTGCGTCGGTCGCCGGCAGCGGCTCCGCTCGCGCTCTCGACCGTCGTCGCCGGCAAAAGACGCGCGCGATCGCCGCCATCCGCAGTCTCCCAGAGCTCGTCGACGTCGATACTTGGTCTGCAACGCATCGTGTGCGAGCATCGCGTGCGCGCGCGCTCAACACATCAGGTAACGCGCACGCGCGCACACACACACACACACACACACACACACGAATCACCCAAAGCAAAAGCGCGCGCGCCGCAAGGGCACCCTCCATGCTGCTCCGCTTCCCGCCACCCGCCACCCTCGCCAGCTCCTCCAGCCGCCCCACGACCACCCACCCGCCCTCATCCCGCCGCAGCCTCCGCCGCCACCCCCTGCCGGCCCGCGCGCGCGCCTCGTTGCCTCCCTCGTTCGAGGACGCCGCTGCGTCGCCGTCGCCGACGCCGCCGAGCGCCGCGCGGCGCCGCCGCTCCCCGCGCCGCCGCCGCGCCTCCTCTTCTTCTCCCCCCATCATGGCCGACGCCGACCCCGCCGCCACCACAGCGCCCTTGGCGGCCAAGCGCCGGCGAAAGCTGCGCATCGCCGTCCAGGGCTGCTGCCACGGCGAGCTCGACCGCATCTACGCGTCGCTCGAGCTCCTGGCGCAGAGGCACCTGCCCGCCCGCGGCGACGGCGACGACGACGAGGGCGGCGGCGGCGGCCAAGGCGCCGACGGCGGCAAGAGCCCCCCCGCCCGCCGCCCGCCCGTCGACCTGCTCATCATCGCCGGCGACTTCCAGGCCTTCCGCAACCTCGACGACGTCGAGACCATGGCCTGCCCGCCCAAGTACCGGCGCCTGGGGGGCTTCTGGCGCTACTACAGCGGCGAGCGCGCGGCCCCCGTGCCGACGGTCTTCGTCGGCGGCAACCACGAGGCGTCCGCCTACCTGCAGGAGCTCCCCTTTGGCGGGTGGGTCGCGCCCAACATCTGGTACCTGGGCGACGCGGGCTGCGTGCGCTTCGCCGGGCTGCGCGTCGCGGGGCTCAGCGGCATCTACGCCCCGCACGACTACCCGCTCGCGCGGTGGGAGCGGCCGCCCTACACGCCGGGCTCGCTGCGGAGCGTCTACCACGCCCGGCGCACCGACGTGCACCGCCTGCTGCGCCTGGCGGGCGGGGCCGGGGTCTCGGCTGCCCCTGCTGCCGACGGGGCGGGAGAGGCGGGCGCGGCGGGCGCGGGCGGAGCAGCAGCAGCAGCAGCAGCAGCAGCAGCAGCAGCAGCGGCGGCGGGCGCCTTTGCCGACGTCTTTGTCTCGCACGACTGGCCGCAGCACATCACGCGGCACGGCGACGGCGCGGCGCTGTTCCGGCGCAAGCCCTACTTCCGCGACGAGGCGCTGCGCGGCGAGCTGGGGTCGCCCGCGCTGCAGCAGCTGCTCGAGGCGCTGCGGCCGCGCCTGTGGTTCGCGGCGCACATGCACGTCAAGTTCCCGGCGCTCGTCAGGCACCCGCAGCAGCAGCAGGGTTTGGGCGGGGGAGGCGGGGCCGCGGCAGCCGCCCCCGCCGCCACAACAACAACAACAACAACAACAACAACAACAACAACAACAACAACAACAACAACAACAACCCGCTTCCTCGCGCTCGACAAGTGCCTGCCCGGCCGCGACTTTCTGCAGCTCCTCGAGGTCGACGACCCGCGCACCGACGCCGAGGTGCGCGCCGCGGGCGGCCCGGGCGCCGCGCCGCGCCTCGAGTACGACGACGAGTGGCTTGCCGTGCTGCGCGGCTCGTGGCGCCTCGGCGCGGGCGCCACGGCGACGGGCGCGCGGGGCTTTCCCCTGCACGCCCCGCCCGGCGGCTGGGACGACCCCCGCCCGCCGGGACCCGGGGCGGACGACTTGGAGGCCGTGCGCAGCGCGCTCGACGCGCGCTACGGCCCGCGGCCGGCGCCGCGCGCGGTGCCCGACAACTTTGCGCCGACGGCCCCCGCGCACCCGCTCGGCTGCGGCGGCGGGCCCGGGCGGGGCGCGATGCCGCGCGAGCTGCTGCGCAACCCGCAGACGACGGCGCTGCTGGAGCTGCTCGGCCTGCCGGCCGACTGCCTGGACCCGCCGCCGCACGCCGTGATGGCCGCCGCCGCCGCGGCGCAGCAGCAGCAGGGGTGGGGCGGGGCGGGGGCGGGGGCGGCGGGCGCGGGCGGGGGCGGACAGTACCCCCAGCCCCCGCCCCGCCCCATGCCCGTGCCGGCCGTGCTGAACGCGCCGTGGCTTCCCCCGCCGACCACTGCCGAGGCCGCAGCGGCGGCGGCCCGCAACAACCCCGAGGCCATCGACATCGACGACGACGACGACGACGACGAGCAGGGAGCGGGGGGGCAGCGAGCGCCGCCGGCGCCGCAGCAGGTGCCGCCGCCGCCCGCGGCGTGGCTGCCGCCGAGCGGGGCCGCCGCCGCCGCCGCCGCCGCGCGCAACAACCCGGAGGAGATCGACATCGACGGCAACGAGGACGACTAGTAGGCGCGCATGTGTTACTAGGAAAGAGAGAGGCACTCGCCAGAAGGGCTTTGAGTAAGTTTAGGGGGCGCGCCGCGGCGACGACGACGGAAAAAGGGGAAATAAAGGCAGCCTCAGTTCTTGGCCTTGCTCCGGCGCGCCCGCGCGGCCGCCGCCGCCTCGGCCATCCCCGGCTGCCCCGCCAGCCACGCCTCGGCCGCCCTCTCGCCCACGGCCACGAGGTAGGGGACGTACTTCGCGGGGGTCGTCAGCAGGGTGTAGGCGCGGATCTGGTCGCGCGACAGCTCGACCCGCGGCGCCGACGGCATGCCGATGTAGATGTCGGGCGCGTCGGCCCCCGTGGCCGCGACGCCGCCGATGGAGGCGGCCCAGTCCATCTCGGCGTCCTCGGCGGTGCGGGTGCCGCCCGCGTTGTACGGGGCGGCGGCCGGGGCGGCGCGGTTGGTGGCGACGGCCGTCGCCGCCTCGAGCAGCAGCCGGCGGCGGCGGCCCTTGGCGTCGTCCGCGGCGGGCCTGCTGTCGCGCGGCGCCGCCGCCAGCTGCCGCGCCGGCGCGGCGTTGGGGCCGACCGAGCACTCGACGCGAACGCAGTGGTACGCCGCCCCGGCCGGCAAGCCGGGCGGCTTGGGCGGGCAGCTCCGCCCCCCTGCCGCGGGCCCCCCGTCGTAGACGGCCTCCCCGTCGTAGACGACGAACCGCGCGGGGCCGCTCCACTTGGGGATGTAGGAGCTGGCGGCCACGCCGTCGAGGAAGATGGACTGGTTGTCGTAGCGGATGGTGGCGGGGACGGCCGGCAGGAGCAGCGCCCCGGGACGCGCGGCGGCGACGGCCGTGGCGTTGCCCTTGACGCGCGACACAAAGATGGTCGTGGCGGGCGGGGCGGCGCGCAGGTAGGAATCCGCGGGGAAGAATCGGTCGAGCTCCTCGCGCAGGGCCGGGCCGAGCCTGCCGGGGCAGCCGTTGCTCGGGCGGCAGCGCGCGTTGAGCGCGGTCGTGGCGGCCAGGCGCTGCTCGGGCGACATGCCCGAGTGGAACGCGGCCGCGGCGATGGCGCCGCCGCTGACGCCGCCGATGGGCGTGACGCCCTGCACGATCACGCCCGCGCGCTCAAGCGCGGCGAGCACCCCGACGTAGAAGAAGATGAGGAAGCCGCTGCCGTTGAACGAGAGGACGAGGCCGCCGTCGCGGAGGGCGGCGGCGGCGGGCGACATGGTCGCGTTGGCCGCCGCCATCATCATCGCCATGGGGGCTGATGCGGGGGGTGACGCGGCCACACGCGCGCGTCGGAGGGCCCCGGTCGTCCGTCCCGGCGTCCCTTGGGCGGCGGGCGGGGGGGCGGGGGGGCGGCGGCTGCTCCCGTGGACGCGGTGATGGGCAGCGACCCCGCGGCCCCGGACAATCGAGACGTCCGAGTCCCCGCGTGCGCGATGCCTAGGCGCGCGGGCGCTTCCGGCGGCGGCAGGCGGTCGAAGGGCCGGACGGTTGCGGGAAGAGAAGGACGGGGGAGATGAAGCTGTCGGCCGCTTGCCTCTCGTTGCGCTCGAGCGCGAGGACAAGGGCTGCAGGGGCGGGCGCGCGCGCGCGCGAGGTGCTGCCGTCGCGCTCTTCGTGCGTGATTGCGGAGCAGGCGTTCGGAGGCAAGCGTCTGTGTGTGCGAGAGAGCGACAGGCGTGTGAGCGGAAGCTGATTTGGTCGCGCTTCGACGACGGTGACGGACGCCCGCCGCCGCCCGCCGCCCGCCCCGCCCGCCCGTGCTCCAATCTTGGTCCTCCCGTCTCGTCCACTACTCGCAGCCCCCCTCCCCACTCACTCTCTCCACTCCTCGAGCGCTCCTCGTCGACGTCCCAGCAGCCCCCTCCTCAACAGCATCCAGTCCGCATCTCGTTGGCGCAACGAGGCAAAAACACACACACTCGCGCCGACCCTCCGTCTCTACCCTTTTTCCCCGCGCATACCACGATGCACGCCGCGGCGGCCAATTCCGCAATGCGGCTGCCCGCGCGCGCCCGCCCAATGCGCGTGGCCGCAGCCCCGCGCCGCCCCACCACGGCGCGGCGCGCGGCGGCGCCGCCGGCCTCGGACAACGACGCGCCGGCGGCGTCGCCCTCGTCGCCGGCCGCCGAAAGCGCCGCCGCCAACGGCGACGCCGCCGCTGCCGCCGCAGCAGCCCCGCTCCCGCCCCCGGAACGCCTCGAGGAGGAGATCATGGCGATGGCCCGCCGCGCGCTCGAGGCCGACCCGGAGGCCGCCGTCCAGGTGCGCCGCTACCGCGACGCCGTCGCGCGGCTCGAGCGCGCGCGCGCCGCCGAGCGCCAGCTCGAGCGCCTGATGGAGGAGGCGCAGGCCGACGCGGCGCGCGAGGAGGCCGAGGGCCGCGCGGCGGCGCGGTCGCAGGCCGACCGCGTCATGGCGGACGCCGAGGTGGCGGCCGCGGAGCGCATGGTGCGCGCGGCGGAGATCGAGCTGGGCACGGCGGAGCGGTCCGAGGCGGCCCTGCGGCGCGCGGCCGCGCGCGACGCCGACCGCGCCGAGTCGGGCAAGGCGGCCGCGCTCGCCGCCGCGGGCGGCGCGCTGGCCGCCGTCCCCCTGGGTTTGGCCGACCCGTTTGGCGCCGCCGGCGGCGGGCTCGCCGCGCTGGCCGTGGCCGCGGCGGGCGCCGCCGTCAGCTGCGCCCTCTTTGGCGTCACGTACCGGTACGCCGCGCGCGGCGGGAGCGAGGCCAACGACTCGCACCTGCGCGGCGGGGTCGTCGCCGCGTTTGGGCTCGTGCACGCCGCGGGCGCCGCCGAGGCGACGCTCGCGCTCGAGCGGCCGGGCGCCGCGTCCTACGCGACGCAGGGCGCGGCCGCCGTCGCGGGCCTGCCGGTCGAGGCGCTGCTGCGCGCGGCCCTGTTTGCGGGCGAGAGCATGCTGATCTTTGCGTTCGCGGCGGCCGCCGTCGAGGCCGGCTTCCGCGCGGGCATGGTCAAGGCGCTGCAGCCGCCCGGAGAGCCGTGAGGCGCGGGCGAGAGAGAGAGAGAGAGAGCGAACGAGCGCCGCCCCCACCCCCGATTTAATAATCTCCCGCCGTTCCGGCGACGTTGAAAAACCAGAAAAACTCTTTACAGCCCAGTTTCGAGGATCCCTCTCCTCTCCCTCTCTCTCTCTCTCTCTCTCCGTCTCGTCCGCGCAGGCGCGGCTGTTGGGGATTAGTGTTTATGCAATCAGCGGTAGAAGAGGAGAAAAAAGCGCGTTGGGCCCCGCCCGCTTCCAACGGCGCGGCCGACGACGTAGCGCGGTGTGGAGCGCGTTCGTCCACAGCAGCGCGGGGTAGGGAAGGAGGAGGAGGAGGAGGAGGTCAAGGTTTTGGGGGGTGTCAAGGTCAGGGAGGCGAGGAAAAAAAGGGGATTGAGGAGGGGAGCAGGCCAAAAAGAGCGGGCGCGCGCGCGGCAGAGGGCGACGCGCGCGCGCGGACGAGAGGAGGGGCGGGGGCGGGGGGGACGAGGCCCGCGCTCCCTTCCCTCACCGCTGCCTGCTCCGCGGGTCGAACGACTGCTCGTTGGCCGCGTACTCGTCGTCGATCGCCTCGTCGATCATGTCCTCGTACTCCCCGTCGCCGCCGCCCGCCTTGCCGTCCGCCCCCCCCGCGGCCTTGGCCGCGCCGTCGGCGCCCGCCGCCGCCGCCGCCTTGCCGCCGCCCGCCTTGCGCCCGCCCTCGAAGTTGTACTTGCTCGGCCCGGGCGTCTGCGCCTCCTGCAGCAGGCGCCGGATGTCCTCGACCCCCTGCACGCCCGAGTAGTCCTCGTCCCGCAGGTAGGCGTCGTTCATCGACACGGCCTCGACGGGCAGGTTGGCCAGGAACCACGGGTGCCGCTGGATGCCCTCCATCGTCGCGCGCTCGTCCGGCTCGCGCACGAGCATCTTGCCGAGCAGGTCGCGGCACTCGGCCGAGACCTCGACCCCGGCGGGGATGACCCACGGCTGCGAGACGATGCGGTCCATCATGCCGCGGATGCGCGTGCCGTGCGCGTTGTCGCCGCCGGCGGCGGCGCCGTTGCCGGCGCCGCCACCGTTGGCCGCCGCCTGCTGCCGCTGCTCCTGCTGCCGCGCGGCCGCCGCGGCGGCGGCCGCGTGCGTGTTGGCGTCAAAGGGGTACTGCCCGCACAGCATCACGTACAGCATCACCCCGCACGACCAGATGTCGGCCTTCTTGCCGTCGTAGTTGCCCGTCGCGCGGATGATCTCGGGCGCCATGTACGCGAGCGTGCCCACCTTGCTCTTGGGCGCCGACATGAAGTGCGCCTTGGAGTAGCCAAAGTCGCAGATCTTGAGCAGCGGCAGCGGCAGCCCTTGCACCATCTGCAGCAGGGTGTTCTCGAGCTTGATGTCCCGGTTGACCACCCCGCGGCGGTGGCAGTAGTCGAGGCCGATGACGAGCTGCTGGAAGAACCACCGCGCCGCCGCCTCCTTGAGCCGCACCGCGCGCTGCACGTACGTGAACAGCGACCCGCCCGACGCATACTCCATGGCGATGCAGATGTGCTCGGGCGTGAGGAAGACCTCCTTGAACTCGATGACGTGCGGGTGGCGCAGCATGCGGTGGTTGAGGATCTCCGCCTCGACGTAGCGGTTGACGCGGTCGCCGCGCTCGATGAACTTGACGGCGACGAGCTCGTTGGTGGCCAGGCAGCGGGCGAGCTGCACAAAGCCGAACGAGCCCGACGAGAGGTCGGCGACCTTGACGTAGCGGTCCGAGCCCTTGAGCGGGTCGGGGTTGGCGGCGGCGGCGGCGGCCGCGGCGCCCCCGGGCGCGTGGGAGGGGGGCGCGGCGGGAGCGGGGGAGCCGTTGGCGTGGGCGGCGGCCGCGGCGGCGGCGGCGGCGGCGGTCGTCGCCATCGCCGTCGTCGTCGGGGCGTCGGGCGTTGGGCGGCGGCGGCGGCGGTCGAGAGGAGCGGCGCGCGCGCGCGATGCAACTTCCTCCGCCGGCGCGCGGCGCGCTTTGGCCGGCCTTGAAAGCGAGCGAGTGTGCCGAGGCCGCGTGCTCAGCGGGCTCGCGCTGGCGGCAGATGGGTGGCCGCTCGCCTCGCTGTTGGGGCAGCGCGGCGCGGACCGAGGTTGCGAGCGAGCGAGAGGCCACGCGCGGGCGGGCAAGGGACAGCAGCAAGAGAGAGAGAGAGAGAGAGAGGGGGAGGAGCAACGAGGACAACCACCCCCCCTCCTTCTCAGCTTCTCGCTGGCGCCGCGCGCGCGCGGTTCGAGGGCGCGCCGCGTTCGCCGAGCGAGTGCACGGGCTGCGTCTGGACGGTGAGTCGCCGCCTGCCTCGCGAGGCTCTGCGAACGAAGACGCGGTGGGAGCGTGTGCGGACGAGCGACCAGCTTCTTCTTCCGCGAAGAGTGGTGAGGTGGAGAGAGCGGACCCGCACAAAAGTGCACGCGTGGTTTTGCGAGACAGGAGAGGGCTGTTCGCGCAGCTGTGATGGGGCGTGGAGGAGGGGGCGTTCTGTATGTTCCGCGCGCGTGTGGTCTGCGACGTGGGTTGGCGGCGGCTGCAAGAGAGAGAGATGACGTCGAGGGGTCGGTCGCGCTGCTGCCTTGCTGGGAGAGGGCAAAGGCACCCCTTGTCGAACGCTCTCGCAATCGCCAGCGACAGAGACACAACGTAGCCAACCAACACGTCAACGTAGAGCAGCAGCATCGGTAGCTTCACACACGACCGCACACCCGCAACAGACGCAGACGCGAATCCAAACAGCGGCGCACACACGAGACGACGACCAACAAGGGCGACCCGCCAAACAACGCGTCTCCCGCCCCCCTTTTTTTCGCCGAGCTCGCGTCCAGCGCCAGCGACGAGCGCTTGCGAGAGACCGCGCGCGTGCCCCTCTCCCATCCGAGGCCAGCGCGCAGCTTTGCTGGCGCTGAGAGCGATGGAGGCGGCGGCCTCGTTGGTGTGAAGTGAAGAAGAGCCGAGCGAGCGGGGGGGAGAGAAGAAACAACAAGCGCGACGCGCGCTGCGGCGCCACTGCGCGCGCCACCTCCCACCGGCGCGAACGATGCGCGGCGCCGCAGCCACCAAGCGCGCCGGCAACGGCAGCGCCTCAACGACAACAAAGGACGAGGACAAGTACGCCGACCTGCTCGCCCCGTTGCTCGCGCGCAGCGGCGCGCTCGACGGCCCCCGCGCCGTCGCGCCGCTCGTGCGCGACGTGCTCCCCCGGCTGCCGACGGCCACGTCGCGCCAGCTCGCGTGCATCGTGCTGCAGATGTCGTCGCCGGACGTCCTGCACGCCTTCTCGGCCTCGGAGGGGCCCGAGCTGATGGCCGACTGGCTGCGCGAGGCGCTCGAGCGCGCGCTGCCGGTTGCCGACGCCGGACACGCCGACGCCGCCGCCGACGCCGCCGACGCCGCCGCCGCACGCCCCTACTCGGCGGCCGAGGCGCCGCGCGCCGAGGCCATGGTGCTCGACGCGCTCAAGGCCGTCGGGCCCATGCCCGTGACGCGGCCGATGCTCAAGGCCTCGCGCCTGCCCAAGGCCATCGGGGCGCTGCACAAGCGCCACCCGGCCGAGGGCGTGCGGCGCGCGGCAGGCGGGGTCATGGACGCGTGGAAGGGCGCGCTGCAGCAGCGGCCGGCGGCGGGCGGCGGCGGCGGGAGCAGCGGCGGCGGCGCGGCGGCGGCGGCAGCGACGACGACGGCGAGCGCGAGGTGCGTTTCTCTTTTCAAGGCGGTTTTTTTCCCCCTCAGCAGCAGCAAATGATCGCTTGGTCGGTCATCACACGAGATACCCGCTCATCCAACAACACGACCGGGGGGGGGGGGGGGGGGCGGGCCCGGGGGCCGCGCCCCCCGCCGCCCCCGCGCCGCCCGCGGCCGCCCGCGCCCCCCCCCCCCCCCCCCCTCGCTGCCGTAACAAACCGAGAGAGTGATAG
>Ga0315905_10006811_pt1 | contig 11615 bp, 12 predicted proteins | sample LakEriMetagenome_5_FD_203522 | JGI IMG/M metagenome (GOLD analysis project Ga0315905, IMG submission 203522) | Freshwater fungal communities from buoy surface, Lake Erie, Ohio, United States - Buoy 4 MA121 | ecosystem: Environmental > Aquatic > Freshwater > Lake | place: USA: Lake Erie, Ohio...
AATGCGGCAGCGCATTGTCCATGTATTCGGCTCGAAATACAACGAGAAACTGGTTCCGGTCGAGGAACACACCGATATTGTATCGGTTAGCGGCTTCATCAGCAAACCGGAAATGGCGAAGAAGACGCGCGGCGAGCAATTCTTCTTTATCAATAGAAGATTCATCAAAAACACCTATCTCAATCACGCTGTAACGAATGCGTTTCAGGACTTGCTGCCACAAGGTACTTTTCCGATGTATCTGCTCTATTTGGAAATTGATCCGGCACAAATCGATATCAATATTCATCCAACAAAAACCGAAATAAAGTTTCAGGATGATCGCGCCATTTATGCCATCGTGCATGCAGCGGTGCGAAGAGCTTTGGGCAAATTCAGTATTGCTCCCAGCATTGATTTCGAACAGGAGAACTCAATACCCATTTCGCCTGTTCGCCAGAACGCGGCAATTCATCCTCCCAAAATTGACGTAAACCCCGACTTCAATCCCTTTGGAAAAAGCATAGAGCCATCGAACAGATCGCTGAACTTGCGCGGCTGGTTCGACAGAAAAGAAAATAGTGCTTCCGGCTGGCAGGATCTGATGGAAGTTGCAGCTCATATTGATCGCGAAAAAGAAACAAATACCTCGTTGGACTTAGAAGTTCAAGACGAGATTTTCTTCGCGCAACATAATCGCAAATACCTGGTGTGCTCATCGGGAGAACGCATCCTAATAATCGATCAGCAGCGCGCCCATCAGCGCATTCGGTATGAACGCTTCAAAGAGAACGTTTCATCCGGAAAAGTACAAGTGCAGCAGATTCTATTTCCTGTTATACTTGAATTAAACCCTGTGCAAGCCTCGCTGTTGGATAGTTTAACGACCGAATTGGAAGCGATTGGATTCCGATTTACCAAAAAGGAATTGAGGCAAATTGAACTCACAGGAGTACCAACAGAATTTGCATCGGGTAATGGCGAAGCTGCTTTTTTAGAAGCCCTTTCGGACTTGGAAGAAGAGACAGGAGGTAGTAGTCCTTTACGAGAAACTCTTTGCTGGAAACTTGCTTGCTCAGGCAGTATCCGATACGGACAAATGCTCACAACACCTGAAATGCAATCGCTATTTCAACAACTGATGGAATGCGCTCAGCCGTATTATTGGAAAAATAAAAAAGCTATCATCATTCAATTTGATGCACAACAACTGAACGAATATTTCAACTAATCATGTTCAACCAACTTCCTGTTGTAACGAAGAATATTTTAATCATCAATATTTTGATGTTTCTTGGGTGCGAGGCCATTCCTATGCTCAAAGATCCTCTTACCGGTTATTACTTTGAAAGTGACTCATTTCGAATTTGGCAAATCATTACTCACATGTTCATGCATGGTGGCGTAGGCCATTTATTCATGAATATGTTTGGTGTATACATGTTTGGAGCATTACTCGAAAGTTACTGGGGGCCCAGAAAATTTCTCAACTATTACCTCATCTGCGGTCTGGGCGCTTTCGGACTCCACCAATCGATCAGTTACTTCGAAATTCATCATCTTATGGCAGAAATGCCCTCAGAATTAGTCAATGAAGTTTTGATGAATGGCCGACAAGCACTCATGGAGAGCAAGAACTTTGTAGACCATAATGCTGCACAACTTAACCTCGCCATGAACATTGGACTAGTCGGTGCCTCAGGTTGTCTTTTTGGTTTATTGATCGCCTATGGCATGTTGTTCCCGAACAGTGAATTGATGCTGTTGTTTCTTCCCTTCCCTATCAAGGCGCGCTATTTTGTGATTGGCTACGGCGCTATTGAACTTTTACTGGCGTTAGCAGACCGCCAAGGAGACAACGTTGCGCATTATGCTCACATCGGAGGAATGCTAATTGGCTACGTTATCTTGAAATACTGGCAGAAGCAAGGCCGACTTTATTCGTAATCATGGAACCGCAACAATCCTTGTTTTCAAGAATTCGCAAAAGAGACCCCTTGATGATGATTCTCATCATCAATCTCGTTGTGTTCGTTGCGATTCAACTCCACTTGCTAAATCTATTCCTGGCGGGAGAAAAAGCCAGCTTACCCTTGGGAGAAGATTTGATGCTCGCAGCCAACTCTTCCGTTCAAATAATGATGCAACGGCCCTGGAGTTTGATAACCCATCTTTTCGCACATATTCAACCGGGGCATTTCCTGTTCAACATGATTGCCTTGTATAGTATGGGCAAGCTTTTTACCACCATGGTTTCACCACGAAAACTATGGTTAATCTATTTTCTTGGAGGTATAAGTGGATACTTGCTTTTCCTGTTAAGTTTTTCGGGTTCCACCATTTTAAATGCCGGGCGCGACTACTCCATTCTGGGAGCTTCCGCTTCTGCCATGGCAATTGTAACTGCCACTGCGATTATCCAACCCAGTAGAATTGTATACTTGTTCAACGCGGTTCGACTTGAATTGGCATGGCTAGCCATTATCCTGGTAGTTCTCGATCTTGCCAGCATACGAAATGGGATCAACAGCGGCGGTCATATCGGTCATTTGGGCGGTGCATTATTCGGACTACTTTACGGCATAGGCGTTAGGTTCGGTATTACTCGTTGGCGCGACGTCTCTTCCTTCTTTTCCGGACTTATGAAACGTAGCTCCATGCGTACTGTTCATCGTCAAGCCAGGCCGAAAACGGACGATGAGTTTAATGCTGAGCGCGCCGAGCGACAAAAAAAGATAGACAACATATTGGATAAAATTGGGCGTTCAGGTTATGAGAGCTTAAGTCAATCAGAGAAGGACTTTCTCTTCAAACATTCACAGAAATAATCATATTGTACGTTCGAACTCGTTCAACAAGCACGACCTATTTTTGACACATGCCTGCGTCTGCTGCCACTATCGAGAAAAAAAACAAAACATACCGGTTTCTGCTGGCAGCTAACTTAGCCGCTTTAGTGCCGCTGCTTCTCGCCTATGCCGCAGCAAACTTTTCCCCAAATGCCATGGGGTACCTTGCACTCTTCGGACTAGCTTATCCCTTTTCGATATTAGCCAATTGCCTTTTCATCTTAATATGGATCTTCCGGAAGCCAAGCTATGCTTTAATCTCAGCTTGCTGCATACTACTCGGACTAAATCACTTCACATCTTTCTTTCAAGTAAGCATGCAAGGTTCAATAAACGAGCAAGCCAATCACTTGAAAGTCCTTTCATATAACGTCCATGTATTCGACGTATTCAACAAAAAAAATGGATCCGAAACTCGCGATGCCATTTACGATTTACTAAAACGTGAACAGGCTGATGTAATTTGCTTCCAAGAATTTTATCAATCAGAAAAATCAAAATCTTTCCCTACTCGCGATACGCTCATAAAATTTCTTCCATCTAAATACTATCACGAGCGCTACACACATGCCATCAGCGGGCAACAATACTTTGGTGTCGTAACGCTTTCCAAATATCCAATTGCTGAACGTGGACATGTACCATTTGCAACAGATGTAAATAATTTCTGCATTTACACCGACATTATTAAAAACTCAGACACCGTTCGTGTATACAACGCACACCTGCAATCCATCCGCTTCAAAAAAGAAGACTATGATTTAGCTAACGGCAAAACAGAACAACACGAAATCGATGATGCCGGAAAAAGAATTGCACGACGACTGAAAAATGCCTTTGTAAAGCGCCAGGAGCAAGTGGATCGAATTGCCCGTCATATGAAAGAATGTCGATACCCAATAGTCCTTTGCGGTGACTTTAATGACCCCCCTGTATCGTATGCTTATTGCACGCTTTCACGTGATTTGAAAGACTCTTTCAAAGAATGCGGAAATGGCATTGGCAACACGTATATAGGCGCCTTCCCATCTTTCCGGATAGATTATATCCTTCACAGTCCAACATTCGAAACAATTGAATATTCTACTCTCCCCGAAAAACTAAGTGATCATCACGCAGTGACAGCCACAATTCAATGGCCACGGTCTAAAAAATAATTATACCTTTTTCAGATTCTTGCGATATGCTGCAGCTTCAGCGAAGTACTTTCTGGGAACGTAGAGCATTCCGAAGCATTCGCCATGCTCCTTATTGAGGTGCTTATGGTGAATTTTGTGCGCCTTGCGAATCGCTCGGAAATAGAGATTGTCTGTACGGGAAAACCAATCGAATCGTTGATGAATCAGGACATCATGAATAAGAAAATAGGACACTCCGTAGAGTAAAATGCCTATTCCCACATAAAATCTCCAATCGAACGCAGCCATTGAACCAAATACAATCAGCAAACAACTAGGCACTGCGAAAATCAGAAAAAACGCATCATTCTTTTCGAAGAAGCCGCCTCGAGGTTGGTGGTGATCTTCGTGGAAATACCACATCCAACCGTGCATGACGAATTTATGAGTGCACCACGTGATGCCCTCCATGAGAATGTAAGTGAACAAAGTTACAAGGACTCCCATCATGACATTTTCGATTTTACATGCGCCATTACTTCCGGCAATGCAATTTTAAACCATTCGGTATAATTGGCGGGATTCAATTGTACGTCGACGTAGACGTCATAAACAGACATCCATTTCCAGTCACACACTTCTTCCAAACATATGGTGGGCGATTGATTGGTAACACCAAAAAAGACATGATCAAATTCATGTTCAATCAAATCATTGTCGAGATGCGCTTTATAAATAAAATGGAACTCTTTCTTCATGGTGCAAGACATTCCCATTTCTTCTCTCAACCTTCTATCAGCAGCGGCTTCCAGAGATTCTCCAAACATTGGATGCGAACAACACGTGTTTGTCCACAAACCGGGACTATGGTATTTACTCAGTGCCCTTCGCTGTAGCAACATTTCGCCCTTATCGTTAAAAAGAAAAATAGAGAACGCCCGATGCAATACACCTTTTTCGTGCGCCTCCATCTTTTCCATAACACCAATTTCAGCGTCATCCTGATCGACCAGCACCACCTGATTGATATCCATCCTCGAATTAAATAAGATTCAAATTATTCTTTATGTAACAAGACATGAGTAGAGCATACTTACTTGAGTTGGGAATACGAATGCGCTCTTCCATTATTCGATGACTTGGAATAGATCGAATTTTAGCAAAAAGTCTGCGGTAGTATACATAGGCTATGAGCACTCCTAAACGCGCATCTTTGGGCAACATCAAGATACCTTTATATGCCACATCGAAATCTTCTTCTATCTCATCTTCAATTCGGGCCTTCATTTCATCATCGAAGCGCTGGAAATCGAGGCCGGGGAAGTAGGCTCTTCCGAGACCATTGAAATCATCCTTCATGTCACGAAGGAAATTGATTTTTTGAAATGCCGCACCTAAACGCATAGCGAATGGCGTCAGTTTTTTGTATTGCTCATCGTTGCCCTCCGTAAAAACTTTCAAGCACATGAGCCCAACCACTTCTGCCGAGCCCAGAATGTACGCCTCGTATCCGGCGCGGTCATATTCCTTCTGCTGAAGGTCCATTTCCATGCTAATCAGAAAACGATCAACCAATTCGAAGTCAAAATTGTATTGATGATACACCATTTGGAATGCGTGCAAAATGGGATTGAGCGACACTCTATGTTCAATGGCATGGACTGTATCACGGCGAAAATTACTCATGAGCTCCTCCTTATTGAACTCGTGCAACGTGTCGACAATTTCATCGGCATACCGCACAAAACCATACACACCATAAATGGCATTTTGAAAGCGCTGATGCAATAAGCGAATTCCTGCACTAAAGCTTGTACTATAGGCCTGTGTTGCTGTCTTGCTGGCCTTGAATGAAACAATGTCGAATATTTCGCGCTGGTTATGAGACATGACTGTGATTATCGTTTGTGAAAATATTTCTCTACTTCATCGGCCACTATTTGGCCGCTGATAATACTTGGAGGCACTCCAGGACCTGGCACGGTGAGCTGACCAGTAAAAAAGAGATTTTTTACCTTTTTGCTTTTCATGCGAGGTTTCATTATTGCGGTTTGCATGAGTGTATTGGCAAGACCATACGCATTTCCCTTAAAGGCGTTGTAATCATGAATAAACTCTTCATGAGCATACGTGCGAACATATTCGATGTCCGCTTCAATATCCTCTCCAGTATGTTTTTTGATGCGCTCCAAACACATCTTAAGGTAACGCATTCTATCTTCCTCGGTGCTGGTAAGTCCGGTTGCAACAGGAATTAATAGGAACAGATTTTCTTTTCCTTCAGGGGCAACCGACGGGTCAGTTGACGAAGTGCAACAGAGATAAAACAAGGGATTTTCGGGCCATGCCGGAGAATCGTAAATCTCGCTTGCATGTCGGTCAAATGGCTCATCGAAAAATAGATTGTGGTGAAGTATCCCTTTCACTTTTCTATTCACGCCAACATAGAACAATAAGGATGAAGGAGACATTACGCGACGTTGCCAATAATCGTCGCTATATGTTCTGTGTTCCTTTGCAAGCAACTTAGACTCTACGTGGTGATAATCGGCGGCGGCAACAACCGCGTCAAAGCGCTCTGTTTGTCCGTCAAATGAAATTGCATGAGCCTCGTTTTGTGATACGTCAATTGAGTTTACCTGGCTCGAAGTCACAATCCGAACACCCAATTCGGTAGCAAGACGAGTCATTGCCTCAGCAATTTTATGCATGCCTCCCTTGGGGTACCATGTTCCGAGCATGATGTCGGCATAATTCATCATGCTATACATCGCAGGTGTTTTTTCCGGTTTCGCTCCCAAAAAGAGAATTGGAAATTCCAGTAATTGAATGATCTTAGGATTCGAAAAGAACTTTTTTGCGTGATCAGTAAAGCCAGAAAAAAGATGAAGTCTAAATGATTCGATCAATAAACGAGGTTGCGCAAACTCAAGAATACTGAGTGAGGGTTTCCAAACGAAGTCGGCCATACTCACATCATACTTGATCTTCGCCTCTGCCATGAACCGATCGATCTTTACGGACGCTCCCGACTCAATGCCTTCCAGCATTTTCTTGAACTCTTCATAGGCTGCAGGAACGTCGAGAGGAGCTCCCTCGCGAAAGAATACTCGATACGATGGATCAAGACGTTGCAGCGTGTAGTAGTCGCTAACTTTTTTACCGAATCGATTAAAAAACTGTTCGAACACCTCGGGCATCCAATACCACGAAGGCCCCATGTCGAAAGTATATCCTTGATGCTTAAAAACTCTACCTCGCCCGCCGGTTTCGGCGTTTTTTTCCAAGAGAGTAACTGCAAAACCTTTCTGCGCTAAAGAACAAGCGGATGCAAGACCAGCGAATCCGGCACCAATAACGGCGATTTTTTTGGCAGGGGAACCTTGCATTTGTTTAGCGTTGAAAGGTATACAATAAACAAACGCTGGCCTAATTGGTTCAATAAATTACAGCATTCTTTCTACTGAAGAAAATCAGAAACGTCTATCTAAGTTTGATGCGCTGGCCCAACCGCAGCGTACTGGATTCTTTTATGCCGTTTAGTTTACATAGAGCTCGAATGGAAGTTCCGTTCTTACGAGCAATCGAGTAGAGACTATCACCTCTTTTTACGACATGGTATTTTGATTTGGTTGATTTACTTCCGCTACTTGAAGCCTTTCTTGCAGCCACCGTTTGTGGAGAAACACCAGATTCTTCGAAATGTTTGGGAAGCAATGTAAACGAGGACGCTAAAAGCGCCTGTGCCGAAGGATTGACTATGAGCAAAGGATCGAACGCCTGACCTTTGTAACGAAACTCAAAGTGCAAATGAGCACCATATGATCTTCCTGTATTACCTCCAAATCCAATAACATCTCCAGCTTCAACATGATCCCCGGGGATTACCTTTCGTTGGGACAAATGGGCGTAAAGAGTTTCCAATCCATTATTGTGTCGCACCACCACAACGTTTCCATAAGAAGAGTGGTATTGTGAAATCCGAACCATACCCTCGAAAGCAGCGAAAACATTATCTCCAACCTCAAGATCTATATCGAGGCCGTAGTGCATTCTTCCCCATCGCGGTCCGAAAGGCGAGGTCATAATTCCCGCCGCAGGATAATGAAAGTCACAGTCGCCATATGCGAGCTGGAATTGAATTCCACTTCCAATTGAAGTCCTGTCTGCGCGATTAGCGAACAAGTTTTTTGTGTCCCAACTGTAATATTTTTCGTAGGCAGGAATAATTTGAATCGAATCTACACGAGTAAAAAGCTGAAGTTCAGCCTCCCTGTCGTTGTAGATGGCCATCGTATTTATTTCTTCTTCTATTGCACCACCGGCATGAGGTAACAGGGAGTCATTCTTCGAGATTTCTGTCTCTGAAAACAACTCTTCATCGAACTCCTGAGCGCATAAATCACGACCGAAGCCGATTAGTAAGAACAGTATACAGGCTATTTGAATTGATTTTTTCAAAGTGCGGCGAAGATAGAAACAGACCATGTCTATTATGTCTAGAAAGCACATTGAAGTTCTAAACGAAACGTTAATTTCGACAAATTACCCATATTCGACTGACGGAACTCTTGATTAACATCAATGTACTGAAGCGATTCTGAACCTCTACTTTTGCCGTCCATCACATACATATGAGTGAAATCACATTAGACATTCTGGCCTTTGGAGCTCATCCCGACGATGTAGAGATTAGTTGTGCTGCAACAATCATTAAGTCTATTGAAGAGGGAAAAAAGGTAGGGATCATCGATCTTACCGCTGGCGAGCTTGGAAGCAGGGGAAGCAAAGAAAATCGCCAAAAGGAAGCGGAACAGGCGAGCCTTCTTCTCGGTCTTGCAATCCGTGAAAATCTAGAATTTCGTGATTGCCATTTTCAGAACGACGAGTGGCATAGGCTCAAGATTATCGAGAAGATTCGTCAATACAAACCACGTGTAGTTTTGGTCAATTCACCCAACGACAGGCATCCTGATCATGCCAAAGCATCCGTTTTAGTTCGCGAGGCATGTTTCTATTCGGGTTTAGTCAAATTGGAATCAAGGCTTGATGGTGTTTTGCAAACCGCCTACAGACCACAATCTGTTTTCATGTATGTCCAGGATTACCATGTGAATCCGAGTTTCGTGGTCAATGTTTCAGGATATTGGGAGAAAAAAATAAATGTGCTGAGGTGCTACAGTTCTCAGTTTTATAATCCCGAAGCATCAGAACCAAATACTCCGATTTCGGGGCAGGAGTTTTTCGATTTTCTCTATGGAAAAGCGCTCAGCTTCGGACGGCCCTGCGGGTTTTTACTAGGTGAAGGATTCGTCACAGACCGATACACGGGCGTAGAGAGTATTAGTCACGTTATCTAATTCCCTTTCCAAGTGCGAGGACCTTGGGGCAAAGTCTTCTCCGCCTCAATAACTTGATTGATAGCTGCCTCAAAAGTATAATCAGTGGGAGAAGGGCAATGGTCTAGCAGCACGAGTCCAGCTGCATCCATAAGCATAGTATGCGGTATTGATTTGATATTGAATTTCTCATGAATGAAGGGCTCCGCATTACCAAATAGCACTGAAATGGGAAGCTTTAGGTTATCCTCCAGAAAGCGCCGGTAATTTTTATAATCATCATCCATACAAACAGCAATCATCTGAACTCGACCTTTATACTTTTCCTGCCATCGGCTCATTACCTGCAGCTCTTTTAAGGAAGCAGGACTCCAAGTCGAAAAAAACAACATGTAAATAGGCATCCCATTCGCATCTGTCAATTTCCATCGGTCTTGGTTTTCATTCGAGAAAATAAAATCCTGCATTTTCCATCCTTTACGACATCGTCTCATTTGATAGAGCGAGGCAGATGCAATTGAATCTAGCAAGGTATCGCCTGTTGCAACCTTTTCGAGCAATAATTCAATAGAGGTTCGATCAAATATACCCTTGTTGCTAACCTCCTTCAAAGCAACCAATGCTGCGAGGCATTTCATTCTGCCTGCGGACAAGCCAAACTCAGGATCTATAGCGTCTGACAAGCTTACCAAGTCCCGATCTACATCAATTGCTTTCTTGATTGCAGACTGAATCACTGCCGGTTGGCTCAATAGACAATTCTGTATAAAGAGCCGAAAACAACTGGAATAAGCGGGATTATGCTCAAGAGGAGAATCGGAATAGAAGTATCGGCTATACAATTCAGCACGCTTCAAACCTGACAGCAGATGTAACTCGGCACATGCGTATTTTTTGTATGCTTGTGTAAAAACAGTGTCATTGGAGTGGCTAGATGAGGCGATTACTGAGTCTTCAAAACTTGTTACCCATTTGCTAAAGCCCTTTTCAATTTTGCTATTAACCGTGTCGAGAGTCGCCTGGCGATGGTATAAATCTACATCTAGCTTCTGATTTTGCTTGTACTGAATGTACTCAGGAGCTCCCCGATATTCATCTTTTGCGAAGTCATAAAAATGATCTCGTAAAAAGGAGGCATAATCTGAATTGAACTTTCGTATCACTAGATTGACATCATCCTCTGGGAGCCCAACCAATTGCAAACTCACCTCCGTGTTGTCAAAACGCTTGTAATCGGCCTGTTGTATTTTCGGGAAAACCACGGAGTAAGAATTTCCCGGGGTAATGTAAATGGGTGCTTCCACTCGTTGAATGTGGATGTAAACTCTTTGCGTGCATGTAACGTTAAACTCCACCTCAAAATGACCTGCGTCGCTAATCTCCGTTTGTCCGAGCAAAATCCTCTTTCCTGAAAATTCATCCTGAACACCGACGACAGCAACCAATTTTCCCTCATAACCCAATGCTTCGCCCCGCACCATTGTAACTTGAGCTGATGCGCTAAAGGACAATAGACACCCAATAAGAAAGCATAGTGCGTTATTCATAGACATGAACTCCTTGCGGCAAGAACTGAGATACTTCACCTTTATTTTTAATAAGCTCTCGAATGATGGTACTACTAAGCGAAATCCATTGAGAGTCGGCGAATAAAACAATCGTCTCTATCTCATTTGAAAGTGACTTATTCATCAATGCGATGGAGCGTTCGTATTCAAAATCGGCTGCACTTCGTGCGCCGCGAAGTATGAAATTTGCCTTATTCTGCTTGCAAAAATCGACTGTTAAGCCTTCATACAATTCCACACGAACATGGGCAAGGTCGGCAAAAGTATTCTTTACCCAACTTAAACGCTGTTCAGTAGAAAACATAGAAGCTTTGGATGTGTTGTTTCCTATAGCCACAATAATTTCGTCGAACAATTGGGAGGCCCGACGAACAATTTCTTCATGCCCCTTTGTGATAGGGTCGAATGACCCGGGAAACACTGCTACCTTTTTCATGTTCACAAACGTAGCTGAAAAATACGCTCAGGTCGTAAAGAAGCTGAAAGTGACGTTGCTGTACTTCCTTTCATTTTTGAATCCTTGTTCCTTTGAGAAATCGGTGTGCTTTCCATGTTCAACAACCAACAATCCACCCTCTGCCAGCAACCCACTCTCTAAAATGAGCTTTGGCAACCTCAACAAACCGGGAATATCATACGGAGGATCAGCAAAAATGAGATCAAATTTCTCGTTGGCACTTGGAAGCCATTTAAATACATCCTGCTTCATGGCCATTGCGTTAATCGCGCCGAATTTCTTGAAGTTATCATTGATGAATTTCA
>Ga0315905_10006812_pt1 | contig 11614 bp, 16 predicted proteins | sample LakEriMetagenome_5_FD_203522 | JGI IMG/M metagenome (GOLD analysis project Ga0315905, IMG submission 203522) | Freshwater fungal communities from buoy surface, Lake Erie, Ohio, United States - Buoy 4 MA121 | ecosystem: Environmental > Aquatic > Freshwater > Lake | place: USA: Lake Erie, Ohio...
GATTCTAGGCGTTACTAATCGTTTGCCAAAAGATGAATGAATTACTAAAACCAACATTTGATTGGATTCGAGATGACTTTAAGTCTAATAGAATTCGCTTTATTGTTGAGTTGTTTGCTTGGGCTATCAGTATTGGTTGCAGTATTACTATGGCGCTCACAGTCCCGACGCCGCCGCTTCTTACTCTGTATCCTATTTGGATTCTTGGCTGTGCCATGTATGCTTGGGCTGCTTGGACTAGGAAATCTTTTGGTATGCTGGCTAACTATATATTACTAACCACGATAGACACAGTTGGTTTAGTAAGAATGATAATTAATTAAATAAACAATAGATGGTAGGCGGGCCATAATCCGCATGTTGGTATTTGCAAGCCGTAAATTGCATAGGAGAAATTAATTTGTATGTAGACGCATTTTTTCAGCGCGACGCTGATATTGTAAAAATAGTAGAACGCAATAACGAAGGAAAACGAGTATTTAAAGAGTTTCCTGTACGTTATACGTTTTATCACACTGACCCTCGAGGTAAATTCCAAAGCATTTATGGAGAACCTTTAAGCAGGGTAACTTGTAAAAACTCCAAAGACTTCCGTAAAGAACTAAGCATACACAACAATAAAAAGTTGTATGAAGCAGATATCAATCCAATATTTGTTACACTTAGCGAAAACTATTTAAATCAAGATGCACCAAAGCTCAATGTAGCTTTTTGGGATATTGAGGTGGACTTTGATCCAGAACGTGGCTATGCTAGTCCAGAGGACGCATTTATGCCAATCACTGCTATTGCTGTTCACCTACAATGGTTAGATACTCTTATTTGTTTAGCTATACCCCCAAAGGGCATGAGTATTAAGCAAGCTGAAGAACTAGTTAAAGACTTTCCTAACACACACATCTTTGACAACGAAGCAGACATGTTAGATACATTCTTGAATATTATTCAAGATGCTGATATCCTTAGCGGTTGGAACAGTGAAGGATTTGATATGCCATATACTGTTAACCGCATTACTAAAGTACTAAGCAAAGACGATACACGTAGACTCTGCTTGTGGGATCAATTTCCTAAGAAGCGTGAGTATGAAAAGTATGGCAAGATTGCCACTACATATGATCTACACGGTCGTGTACACTTAGACAGTCTTGAACTCTATCGCAAGTATACATATGAAGAACGACACACCTATCGATTAGATGCTATTGGTGAGATGGAAATCGGTGAATCAAAGACTGTCTACGAAGGCACATTGGATCAACTGTATAACAACGACTTTCGTAAGTTTGTTGAATATAACAGACAAGACTGTGCATTGTTAGATAAACTTGATAAGAAACTAAAGTTTATTGACTTGTCAAACAAACTAGCACACGAATGCACAGTATTGCTACAGACCACTATGGGCGCCGTGGCTGTTACTGAACAGGCTATTATTAACGAATGTCATCGTAGAGGATTCCAGGTTCCTAATAGACCTAAGCGAGATGAAAATGCCGATAACGGTGCCGCCGGTGCGTATGTTGCCTATCCTAAAGAAGGCATACACGACTGGATTGGTTCATTAGATATTAACAGTCTTTATCCTAGTGCTATTCGTGCGCTTAACATGGGTCCGGAAACTATTGTTGGGCAGTTACGTCAAGACAATACTAAAGCATATCTAGAAGATTTACAGGCCAAAGGAAAATCCTTTGCGTCGGCTTGGGAAGGTATGTTTGGTAGTATAGAGTATACTGCCGTAATGAATAAAGAAATTGGCACTGAGATTGTTATCGACTGGGAAGATGGTACTGTTGATATATTAAGTGCTGCAGAAGTGTATCAATTAATCTTTGAAAGTAATCAACCTTTTATTCTAAGTGCCAACGGCACTATCTTCACTTACGAAAAAGAAGGTATTATTCCAGGATTGTTAAAACGCTGGTATGCAGAACGTAAAGAGATGCAGGCCAAACTAAAAGAATGTATTAAAGCTGGAAATACTGTTGAAGAAGAATACTGGGACAAGCGACAACTCGTTAAAAAAATTAATCTTAATAGTTTGTACGGTGCTATTCTTAACCCCGGTTGCAGATTCTTTGACAAACGTATTGGACAATCAACTACATTAACTGGTCGTGCTATTGCTAAACACATGGCCGGCAAAGTTAATGAAATTATTACAGGAGATAATAACCATGTTGGAAAAGCTATTATCTACGGTGACACTGATAGTTGTTATTTTTCTGCTTATAAGACGCTTAAGAAAGATATCGACTCGGGATCGATCCCGTGGACAAAAGAAACAGTAATACAATTATATGACCAAATTGCTGAAGAAGTAAATTCAACATTTCCTCAGTTTATGCTAGATGCATTTCACACTCCAAAAACACGTGGAGAAGTTATTAAAGCAGGTCGTGAGATTGTTGGCAGTAAGAGTTTGTTTATTACTAAGAAACGTTATGCTGTTCTTTACTATGATAAGGAAGGTAAACGGCTTGACGTAGATGATAAACCAGGTAAGATCAAGGCCATGGGTTTGGATTTGAAACGTAGCGATACTCCTGAATTTATTCAAAACTTTTTAAGTGATATTTTAGAAAAAGTACTTACAGGTCATACTGAAACACAAGTACTAGATCATATTACTGAATTCCGTACTAATTTCAAGGCCAGACCAGGTTGGGAGAAAGGTAGCCCTAAACGTGCTAACAACATCTCAGCATATCGCGGCAAGGAAGAGAAAGCAGGTAAGACTAACATGCCCGGACACGTTCGTGCAAGTCTTAACTGGAATACTTTAAAGCGTATGATGGATGACAAGTATTCAATGCAAATTACAGACGGTGCCAAAGTTATTGTCTGTAAGCTAAAAGATAATCCGTTAGGATTTACCAGTGTGGCTTATCCGGTTGATGAGTTGCGCTTGCCTAAGTGGTTCAAAGAATTACCGTTTGACCACGAAGAAATGGAATCTACAATTATTGACAATAAGTTAGAAAATCTAATTGGCGTTCTTAATTGGGATATCAGATCAACCGAACAGACAAATACTTTCAATAAATTATTTGACTTCTAATCTAAAAACCTATATACTAACACAAAGGAAACATTATGAAAGACATTTTACAAGACATCGTAGCACATACACATCAATTAGGCTTCTTACCACTAGTTAAAGTCACCGGCGAAAAAGATTCTACTACAATTGAATCAATGGCTGAAGACCGTAGTGTTATTGTTACTGCAAAAACACACAAAGAAGTACCTGAGTTCGAAGGGGTGTTTGGCATGCCTAACTTAGATAAGTTAGCACAACATTTGAAGAATCCAGAGTACAAGGAAGGTGCAAGTATTGAGGTTGTTAAACAACAACGCAATGGAGTTGATACTCCTACTAATTTACACTTTGAAAACGCAACTGGAGACTTTGTTAATGACTATCGCTTTATGAATAGCGAGATCATTAATGAAAAACTTAAGACAGTTAAGTTTAAAGGTGCTAACTGGGATATCGAGTTTGAACCTACAGTTGCTAGTATGGGGCGTTTAAAATTACAGGCAAGTGCTCATACAGAAGAAAACGTTTTTCAAGTTAAAACAGAAGACGGTGATCTAGTATTCTTCTTTGGTGATGCAAGTACCCACGCAGGTAGTTTTACATTCCAGTCAGGAGTTAAGGGTAAATTACGCCAAGCATGGTCATGGCCCGTTAATCAAGTTATGAGCATTCTTTCTCTTGCAGGTGACAAGACCATGCGTATTGCAGATGCAGGTGCTATGCAAATCACAGTTGATTCAGGCCTTGCTGAATACAACTACATTCTACCAGCACAGAGCAAATAATGAATAAGAACCTGACAGCCCAGCAAAGCGATTACGCATACTTCTTGCCGGCTACGTCAGGTTTCTACTCAACGTTCATAGGCAAACAACGCTATGGAAATTATGTAGATCCTGCACGTATACCGCCAAGTTTAGCTAATGGTGTAGAAAGTCTCAATTATCTAAATCCAGATAAAGGTGCATTTTACTTTGATCATTGTTTATACTCTGCAGGACATGCTAACTTAGATCTTACTAAGCCAGACGAAACTGAAGATATGTTTCGTAATAGAGACAGATCAACAAGCTGGGTCTTAGGCGACTCGGGTGGATTCCAGATTGGTAAAGGTGTATGGGAAGGTGAATGGCGTGATCCTACAGGTCCGGAAGTTGCTGCCATGTGGGCAGAAGTCAATGCTAAGGGTGTTGAGCTAGTACCACAGGTGCATCCTACCGGCCATCCTAAGACTGACAAGAATGGTAATCAAAAGTTTACTAAAGTTGATCATCCTAAACTGTATCAAGCTCGTTTAGATGCCGCACAAAAGAAGCGTGAACAAGTATTAACTTGGATGGACACGCTAATGGACTATGGCATGGTACTTGATATTCCAGCATGGGTTGAACGCAGTCCCGCTGGACGTAAGGCAACTGGTATTGAGTCATATCAGCAGGCAGTCAATGCTACTAGATTTAATAATGAATATTTTATTAAACATCGTAATGGCAACTGCAAGTTCTTAAATGTTTTACAAGGTGAAACACACGAACAAGCAGATGATTGGTATCAACAGGTTAAAGACTTTTGCGATACTAAGATCTACGGTGACAAGGCATTCAACGGTTGGGGCATGGGTGGGCAAAACATGTGTGATATTCACCTTGTACTTAAACGCCTAGTGGCTCTACGCTTTGATGGATTGTTAGAACAGGGTCAACATGACTGGATGCACTTTTTGGGTACAAGCAAGTTAGAATGGGCTGTGCTACTAACAGACATACAACGTGCTGTACGCAAATATCATAATCCAGACTTTACTATATCGTTTGACTGTGCAAGTCCGTTCTTAGCAACTGCTAATGGACAGATTTACATTAACACTGAAACAGAAGATCGTACCAAATGGGTCTATCGTATGCAGGCGAGTGCGGATGATAAGAAGTATGCCACTGACTCACGTCTGTTTAAAGATGCAGTATTACAGGACGGCGTCTTTGAAAAATTTGAATCTAGTCCAATTATTGATCAAATTCAAATGAAAGATATTTGTATCTATGCACCAGGTGACCTAAATAAGAATGGCAAGGAAGGCAAGACTAGCTGGGATTCATTTAGTTATGCTCTAATGATGGGTCATAATGTTTGGATGCACTTGAACGCAGTACAAGAAGCCAATCGCCAATATGATTTGGGCAAATTGCCTGCCATGTTGGTTGACGAACGCTTCGATAGAGTGTATTATAAGGACATAGTGGAAGCAATATTTGCTTGTGATAATAGAGATGATGCAAATGCCATTGTTGAGTATTACAGTAAGTTTTGGATGACTATTATAGGCACACGTGGTGCAACTGGTAAGAAAACAGTCAATGCACACACTAAAGCTGAAGAATTTGGTATTCCAACTGCAGATTTTTCTGATTTAAGAATAGCTAAAGTTGAAGAACCCGTTGTTACAACCTTTGATAGTTTATTTGAATGACATTACCTGATGAAAGATATCGTGCTGTAGTACAGACACAAAAATTTCTAATAGAAATTCTACATACTCCACGAGTTCCAAAAGCAATTAAAGAAGGTGCTCGACATTGCTTACGACATTACCCTAGCGATTGGGATATGAAGGCTGCAAGTGAATTGGCGCCGCATGTGTTCCAAGAACGTATGGAAGCTGTAACTAAATTGTTTAAACTATACGAAGAAGGCAAGAAAAATGAAGCGTGATTATACAAACGGTCAGGCAGATAATATTATCTTCTTCACAGGTGTTGAAATTGAACACACACCCGCATACGGTAAAAAGACATTATTTGTTAATGGCGTACAACCGGTTGAAGATATTGCATTAAACTTACAAGGTTGTGAGCATATCTTTTTTGGTGCCAATCATAGTTTTAATCCACAATCATACGAAGAGCATAAATCATGGGAAAATATGATCTTTTTCTTTTTAGAAAAAGAATACCTGTGCAGCCTTGACATTCCTATTAATCAAGTTGAACAATTTCACGAAAGCGGCTATTGTGAGTACAACAATTTTATTCCGCAGATAAGAGTGCCAATTCCTTATGTAAAACTTTGGAATTATAATACAATGCTTAAAATCGATGACAAAGATTTTAAAGCAACCAATCCCGGTGTGTGGTCCCACAGTCTACACACACTAATGGATCGTAGTAAGTTTACAGACTGGTCACAATATAAAAACGATGAGATCGTAAAATGATTATTAGACAAGACGTTCGCCCTAATAAAATGATTTGGGTTACCTTCCGTAAAGAAGGTATGCACAAGTATCCAGCAGCCGCAACAGATCCAAACTTAGCAACAGGAGATGAGTATGATGTTTCGTTTTTGGCTAATCTACATCGCCATATCTTTCACTTTAGGGTCTGGCTATCTGTTACGCATAACGACAGAGACGTGGAGTTCATTCAATTCAAGCGATGGCTTGAAAAACTGTATTCTAGCAACGAAGGTGTATTGTCGCTAGATTACAAAAGTTGCGAGATGATGAGCGATGATTTATATGCTCAAGTCTCACAAAGGTATCCCGACCGTGAGGTTTGGATTGAGATCTCCGAAGATGGAGAAAATGGTTCATTTATTAAATATTAAGGAAAGCTATAATGGCTAAGAACTATCGCGATGTTAACTACTGGGAAGCTAAACCCGAGATTGTTAAGATCTTTGATGATTTAGAAAAGTTTCACGATTTTTGTCGCTTTGAATTGTGCGATTTTAACGAAGCTAATCTCTACAACAGAGAAAGTCAAGTGTGGAACAACTACTACTACAGTACTCGTCCACGTAAACCACGTGGCGAATACAATCGCAGTGGTAACAATAACTATCGTCAACGCAATGACAATTTTTCTCGTTGATTTAGAAAGCGTAGAAACAAGGTACACGGGTCAATGGAAGACTCATGTGCCTAAACTCTTACAGAAAGCAGGACACAATGTTCAAATTATCTCTGGTCCTACGGACATTCCTAGTGCCACTACTCCTGGCGCCTTTCTTAATTTCGGCGGCACTAATATCTATAAGTCTGCACAAGTTGAGCAGATGGGCCGTTTATTTTGCTCCGGAGCAGTTAAGCCTGGCGATCATTTTTTGTTTACTGACGCTTGGCATCCTGGTATCATAAATTTAAAATACATGAGTGAATTGTTGCAGATTCCTGTAACTACACACGGTCTATGGCATGCTGGCAGTTATGATCCGCAGGACTTCTTAGGTCGCCTTGTTGGAGATAAACCATGGGTTAGACATGCTGAGAAATCATTCTATCATGCGTTTGACCACAACTACTTTGCCACAGACTTTCACATTCGCATGTTTTACGAAAACTTGATCCAAACAGATTCAGATCGTAAATCGTCAATGTATAAGACTGTAATAGAAGATACTGTATTCAACAACAAGGTTGTGCGCACAGGTTGGCCTATGGAGTATATGGATTCTACACTAACTCCATATAAAAACATGCCTAAGCGTGATGTTATTTTGTTTCCACATCGCATCGCTCCAGAGAAGCAGGTTGAAATTTTTAGAGATCTAAAAGAACACTTGCCTCAATATGAGTTTATTGTTTGTCAGGATCAGCAGTTAACTAAAAACGAATATCACAACTTACTAGGTGAAAGTAAACTAGTGTTCAGTGCTAACTTACAAGAGACATTAGGTATTAGTTGGTACGAAGGCGCACTTGTCGATGCTATTCCTATGATGCCCGACAGATTAAGTTACAGTGAGATGGCGTATGATACATTTAAGTATCCATCGGAGTGGACAGAAAGTTGGGATCAATATTTAATACATAGACAAGAAATTTGTCATAAGATTATACAGTACATGGATAATTATGAAAAGTTCTTGCCGCAACTTAAAAAACAAACAAGAGATTTACATGAGCAATTCTTCTCAGCCAAAGAACTTGTTAGACAGTTTAGTTAATGATACTATGAACTCTACAGGTGCAATCGGATCTGTTAGTAATACTATTACTATCACTAGCAGTGATTATTGTTATAATTCTCACGATTTTGGAACAATTACACTACCATCTAGTGTTGGAGCTGCTCAATCTGTGTACACTGTGGGATCTGGAATTACTATTAATGATATTGATATAAACACTGATCAATTCACTTTTAATTTTCCAGAAGAATGGATTGACACTTTCCCAGACTGGGATAGAGTAAAAGATATGTGTGAAAAATATCCAGGTTTAGAAATAGCATTTAGAAATTTTCAAACTGTGTATCAATTAGTAAAGGATGATTATGATAATCCAACTCCTAAAAAATAAATTCTTTAGTTTTTTAGAACGCAACGATCGTAAAAGAATTATTATGGATCGTGTAGATAACGACCCATATCTAGAACGTTATTATGTTTTTCTCAAAGATAGAAAAATGTTCCCGTTTAACATATTCCTACACAAATTTCTTAAGTCAGACCCCGATGATGTGCATGATCATCCGTGGCCCTATGCAACCCTAATCCTTAAAGGTGGATATTATGAATGGACTCCTATCTTTGACTCAGCAGGTAAACAGATCGCTGAAACGGTTACATGGCGAGGACCCGGCAGTTTTCGTGTATGTGGCGCTAACAGCTATCATCGTATTGAGCTTGATCCTAGCGTAGATTGCTGGACTATGTTTATGCCTGGTCCACAAAAACGTGAGTGGGGTTTCCTTGTAAAGAACAAATGGATACACAATGAGCAATACCTCGAACAACGTCGTCAGTAATGGATTAGTAGGCAGCACAGTAACTATTAGTCCTGGATACGGTGCTATTCCGTCGGGTGGTACAACATCGGCACTCAACACCTTACAGCAATTGTATACTACCAACACTACTGCTGGGAAGTTTCTAACAACTGGATCGAATGGTACATCTTGGGCTAATACTAGCGACAATGTAATGATTGTTAAGAACGACCCTGCTAGTCTAGAAGTTAAAGGTCGAATGGTTATTAACGGGATTGACTTAGAAGACCGGTTAAAGACCATTGAACAAGTGTTGACTATCCCTGAAAGAGATGTTAAACTAGAGAAGAAGCATCCAAAGCTAAAGAAACTGTATGACGAATACATTCATGCTTTGGCAAAGTACAGAACTTGGGAGGCAATCAAAGGTGAAGAATGATGACGTAGAATCTCGCATGCGAGAACTTATGCAACCTATAGATCAACAAATCTATATGTGTGATAATCCAGAAGATATGTTAATGATTGCTTGTGCTATGTTACAACGAGTTAGAGAAATTTTTGACGAAAATTTAGGTGAAGATGGTCGTAAACGAATGTTTAAGGACATGGTCTAATGACAACTGATTTAGAAAAGGCATTAAATGAAAAAAGAGCTCCGTGGACAGAAATTGAATTCAGAACAAAAGACTTTTGGATCTTCAGAGATGCTTATCCAGTTACCCAGGGGCATTTGTTATTTGTGCCTACCCAAGAGTCAAGTAACAATCTCTGGGAGTGCTACAAAGCAGCCTACAAATTCGGCTTTGAAGGAGTTGAAGCAGAAAGGTGGGATGGCTTTAACATCGGGCAGAACGTCGGGGAAACAGCTGGACAAACAGTAATGTATCCGCATATACATATGATACCCAGACGTAAGGGTGACATGGAAGATCCACGTGGCGGTGTTAGGCATGTTATTCCAGAGAAAGGTAACTATCGCAAATGATGGTCTTAGAAAAACCTTGGTGGACTTATATAGATAATCCTGATCAAATTGTACAAGTTGATTGGAGTCACGGTATTAATGTCGCCTATGGGTGGAATGAAGCATGTGCTAAAGTATTATCAGTATTTGGATTGCCAGGCGATCGATTTTATTACAGACCAAAAGAAGATTATATGATCTTTATCTTTAAGTCAATAAAAGATGCAAAAATGTGTCGTATATTATTAAGTGAGGTTATATGACAAAAATAGGTATTGTTGGATTAGGGTTTGTTGGAGAAGCTGTACTCAATGCCTACGAAACTTTGTTTACTGACGTAGTTGTTGTAGACATTGATCCAAAAAAATCTACAGGAACTTATGCAAATTTACATGACTGTGAGGCAGTATTTGTATGTGTGCCTAGTCCATCAAAAGATTCTGGCGAATGCGATACTAGCATTTTAAACTCTGTATTGTATATGTTGCAGGATTATAAAAATGTAATCATTAGTAAGACTACTGCTCCTCCGCAGTTTTACGAAAAGATGCAGACAGTCTATCCTAATCTTGTACATATCCCGGAATTTTTAGTAGCCAGTCGTGCTAGTGAAGATTACCTTAAAGAACAAAATGCAATTATAGGGGGCAAGATTGCTGCCTATAGAAATGAAGCAGAACGTATTATCAAACTAGTACAACCTATAACAATGGTAGAACATTGTAGTATAGGTGAGGCTGCCTTTGTTAAGTACACTATCAATAGTTATCTAGCCACTAAGGTAGTGTTTATGAATGAGATGAGTGAGCTAGCTATAGCACACGGATACAACTGGGATACTATCAGAATGTATCTAGCAGAAGACAATCGTATTGGACTAAGTCACATGCAGGTACCCGGTCCAGATGGTTACTACGGATTTGGCGGTATGTGCTTTCCAAAAGATACAACTGCTTGGGTAAAGTATGCAAATAAATTGGGCGTACAATTGAGCGTATTGAAGACAGCAATTAAGAAAAATGTCCTATTAAGGTTGCAAAAACCTAAATAATCTAGTATAATGTACAACAGTCATCCACGACAATAACTCGGAGAATAATAAATTGACAAGAGAATTTACACCAGACCCTGCACTTAGACCTTCACCAGAATTTAAACCAGATAATTTTGTACCTTTGAAACATGAAGTGTATGTAAAAGCAGGTGAAGATATGTCTGACAAGGGATACAAAGAAGCATATTTTGCAGATGTAATTCGTACTAAAATGAAACGTGACAATAAACGTTTCTGGGCAGGTGATAATATTAGCGACTACTTGCACGAAGGTGATGTAGAGAAACTAATTGACGAAGCAACTGAAGCATTTGAAACTGTGCTAGATCGATTACTTATTGATCGTGAAAATGATCCTAATAGTAAAGGCACTGCAAGACGTCTTGCTAAAATGTACTTTAATGAAATAATGGCAGGTAGATATGAAACAGCACCAGACGCAACAGCATTTCCAAATGATTCAGCGGATCGTTACGAGGGCATGCTTGTTGTCCGCAGTGAGCTTCGCAGTATGTGTAGCCATCATCATCAGCCCGTTAGTGGCGTGGCATATATCGGGATCATTGCCGCCAACAAACTCATTGGGCTTTCCAAATACACTCGTATCGCACAGTGGTGTGCCAGGCGCGGCACGCTTCAAGAAGAGCTCTGCAATGACATTGCCCGTGAAATCATGCGAGCCACTGACTCAGAAAATGTAGCAGTCTACGTTCAGGCAGTACATGGATGCTGTGAGAATCGTGGCATTATGGCACACTCTAGTCTTACACAGACCACAGTACTTAAAGGTGCATTTAAAGACGACCTAGGTACAAAGAAAGAATTCTTTGACAATATTA
>Ga0315905_10006813_pt1 | contig 11611 bp, 7 predicted proteins | sample LakEriMetagenome_5_FD_203522 | JGI IMG/M metagenome (GOLD analysis project Ga0315905, IMG submission 203522) | Freshwater fungal communities from buoy surface, Lake Erie, Ohio, United States - Buoy 4 MA121 | ecosystem: Environmental > Aquatic > Freshwater > Lake | place: USA: Lake Erie, Ohio...
CACCACCACCACCACCACACACACAGAAAGATGCCGCGCCCTATAACAGCGGCAAGCAGGAGCTCTAGAAGAGAACAAGAAAAAAAAGGTTCGTTTGTCGCGCGAGCGCCGCGGCCGGCCCCGCCCTCGCCGCCGCCCCCGCTCGCGCCCGCCCGCCCAAAAAAAGCCCAGCCACGCAACCAAAAAAAAAAGGCCTCACATCGCCTTGGCCGCCGCCATCGCCGAGCTCGCCGCCGCCGAGATCGCGGCCGCCGACGCGTCCGGCAGGTAGTAGTACTGCCCGCCCCCGGCCTTGGCGATCTCCTCCGCGAAGCCCGTCGACACAAACTTGTTCTCCGTGTCGATCACCAGCAGCGACGACCCGCTCAGCGCCAGCTTGCGCGCCATGTCGCGCACCTCGTCCTTGAGCTCCTCGGCGCCGGGCTTGACAAAGTCGGGCTCGAGGGCGGCCGGGTCGTCGTTGGACTTGGCCAGGGCGACGTTGGCGCGGCCGTCGGTGATCAGGACCGTCATCACGCGCCCGACGTCCCCGCCCTGCTGCGCGGCGAGGCCCGTGCGCGCGGCGAGCGACACGGCGTGCGCGAGCGGCGAGCCGCCGCCGCACGGCAGCTGGTCGAGCCGCTTGCGCGCCATCGCGATCGACTTGCTCGGCGGCAGGAGCACCTCGGCCTTGTCGCCGTAGAACGGGATCAGGCACACCTGGTCGCGCGACGTGTACGACTCGGCCAGCAGGCGCATGCACGCGCCCTTGGCGGCGGACATGCGGTTGAGCGCCATCGACCCGCTCGCGTCGACGACGAAGATGACGAGCGCGCCGGCCTTGCGCGCCATCTTTTTCGCGCGCATGTCGACCTTCTCGACGTACACGCGCCGCGGGGGCTTGCCGTCGGCCGCGGCCTGCGCCCGGCGCATGCGCTGGAAGGGCGCGGCCGCGCGCAGGGTGGCGTCGACGGCCAGGCGCTTGACGCGGTCCGTCTTGGGCAGCATCGGCTTGATGTACCGCCCGCGGTCGTCGGAAAAGATGAGCGCCTTGGCGCGGCCGCTGCGCCCCTGCGCGCGCTGCTGCTGCTGCGCAAACATCAGGATGGACGGGTCGAGGATGACGCCCTCGGCCTCGAACATGAACTCCTCGGGGATCTGGTCCGGCTGGTCCTCCTCCTCCTCCTGGTCCTCCTCCTCCTCCTCGTCCTTGTTCTCGTCCTCCTGCTCCTCCTCCTCGTCCTGCATCTGGTCCTCGGGCGGCGGCGGCGGCGGCGGCGGCGGCGGCGGCGGCGGCTGGTCGTCCTCCGGCGGGGGCATGTCGAGCAGCGTCGCGCGCGGCAGGATCACCAGCTGCACGGCCTGGCGCAGGTCGTCCTTGGTCACGCTGTCGCGCCCGTCGAGGGCCGCGGCCGCGCGCGCGACGCGCACGGCAAACAGCTCGGCGCGGTGCCCCTGCACGCCGCCGCGGCGCGCCTCCTCCACGAGGTACTTGACCTGGTCGGCCGAGATCTTGACCTCGGGCAGGTACTCGCGCGCAAAGATGACGCTGCTGCGCAGGGCGTCCGTGAGCTCGCGCGCGTCCGCGAGGACCTCCGAGGCGGCGTCCTGGAAGCGCACGGCCGCGTCGATCGCCGCGACGCGGTCGGCAAACGTCTGCGGCGCGTCGGCCGACAGCGCGACGGCAAACCGGTCGAGCAGGTGCTCGCGCATGGGCCCCTCCTCGGGGTTGTAGGTGGCGACGAGGAGGGGCCGGCAGGGGTGGCTGATGGAGATGCCCTCGCGCTCGACCGCGTTCACCCCGTCGCTGATCACGGACAGCAGCAGGTTGGCGATGCCGTCGTCCAGCAGGTTTAGCTCATCGACGTAGAGCACGCCGCGGTGCGCCTCGGCGAGCAGGCCCGGCTGGAAGACCGTCTTGCCCTCCTTCATCGACGCCTCGAGGTCGACGGTGCCCACGAGGCGGTCCTCCGTGACCCCGAGGGGGATCTGCACGAAGGGCGCTTCGCGCACGCGGCGCGGGGGGTCGGCGGCGGCGGCCGGGCCGAGGCGCTCGCGCAGGCCGTCCTCCCACGAGCGCGGGTCGTCCGGGTCGCTGTTGCAGAACGAGCCGTCGACGACCTCGATGGGCGGGAGGAGGGCGTGCACCCCGCGCGCCATGACCGACTTGGCCGTGCCGCGGCGCCCGGCGATGGCGATGCCGCCGAGGCCCGTGTCCACGCAGCCCAGCAGCAGGGCCTGCTTGATGGCGTCCTGCCCGACGACGGCGGCGAGCGGGAAGGCGCGCGCGAGGCGGCCCGTGCGCTCGCCTCCCGAGGCGGCGGCGGCCTCCTGGGCGACCTCGGCGGCCTCGACGGCGGCGGCTGTGTTGGTGGTGGTGGTGGTGGTTGTTGGTGTGGTGACGGGGGCGGGGGCGGGGAGGGGGAGGGGGGGCGGGGGGGGGGGGTGGGGGGTTGGTTTGCGATGGAGGGGAGAGAGGAGGGGTGGCGCACACACAGAGGGAGGGGGCGAGCGGGGCAGCGTCGGCGGCGGCGGCGTCGGCGGCGGCGGGGCGAAAAAGCCGAGCGCGCGAATCGCGCGCGGCAAAGGGAGGCCGGCGGTCGCGCGCGTGGGCCGCCGACAGGCCCGGCGATCGCGCCGCGCAAAGATTGCGGGCGCTCTCGAGGTGGACGCGCATCGAATTGGGCGCGTGGAGCGCCGGGGCTTGCAACGGAGGGGGCGCGGGCGCGCAATCGACTGCTCATCTCGACCGAGGAGGAGGCGTCGACCGCGCTGTCTCGCCGCGCCCGTCCGCGCGTGCTGGCAGCCCAATTCGCCGCGCTCGATGGAGATAGCTGCGTGAGACATAGGCATCAAAAGACTCACCACGCTCGGCGGCCGCGTCGACGGCGGCCACGCGCGTCACGAGGGCGGATGCGCGACGCTGCTGCTGCTTCTGCTGCGAGGAGCACGACGACGCGCGCGCCTGGGGACGCGCGACGCTGCTGGTGCTGGTGCTGGTGCTGCTGCCGCTGCGGCGCTGGGGTGCCACAGGCGTCGCGCGCCCGCCCGCGGCGGCGGCCGCGGCCGCGGCGGCGCGCGGGAGCAGGAGCATTGAGCCGCTGCTGGTGTGCTGGTGGTTTTTGCGGTGTCTGGGTCGATCTACGCGCCGTGCGTTGGCAGCAAGCCGCAGCGTTCTGTGGCTAGAGTTGGATGAGAGAGGGTGTGCGCTTGAAGGCGCTAGAGCTCTTGTGGACGAGCGCCGAGTGAGTGACGAGGCAGTGGACCTCGGAGCCGTCGCCAAAGATGAGGCGGTCGGCGGCGCGAGGCGGTCGGCGGCGGCGCTCGCCCTGCCCCGCCCCTCCCCCCGCCCCTCCCCCCTCCCCCCCGCGCAGCAACTCGCGACTTTTCGTTTTGTGTGTTTGCACATGCGCTGCGCTTGCACCTACATGCCATTCCTCTCTCCCATCAGGCAAACAGCGCCGCCGCCGCCCCGGCGATCGGCAGCCCTTGGCCCTGCGCCCCGGCCGCCGCCGCGCCCCCAGCGCCCACCTCGCCCGACCGCGCCGCCGCGTCGGCCGCCGCCAGCGAAGCCTCGGGGACGAGGTAGATGCGGAGCAGGTCCTTGTTGGGGTCCTTGAGCAGCACGTACGTGCCCTCGGGCGCCTGCAGCAGGAGGTCCGACAGCGCGCGCACGATGCCCCACCCGCTCTCGAGGCTCATGTTGATCTGCGACGCAAAGTCCTTCGGCTTGACCGTCTGCACGTCGAGCAAGACGTGGTGGTGCGGGTCGCGCGGGGCCGCGCGCGACACGTAGCCAAACTTGACCGCGTCCACGCCCGCCAGCAGCGCCGCGGCCGTCCACTGCGCCATCTTGTTCTTGTTGTTCTTGGTCTCGAACGCGAGCACGGCGCCGCGCTGCGACTCGAGGCGCTTGCGCCAGTCGGTCGCGCGCGCGTCGCTCTCGTTGAGCGCGCGCACGTGCAGCAGCTGGTCGTCGGCGCCGGGCTTGGTGGCGACGGCGTCGACGTCGCAGCGCACGATGATGTCCACGCCGTCGGAGGGGTTGAGGGTCCAGCGGCGGTACCGGTGCCCGCCCGAGGCGAGCTTGGCCCCCGCCGGGAGGGACTGCGCCAGCGGGTGGGCCGCGGCCGCCGCGGCGGCGTCGTCGGTGCCCTGGAGCGCCGCGTCGACGGGCCGCGCGGGCGGCGCGTCGGCGCCGCCGGCCACCCCCACGAGCACGGCCTGCGAAATGTTTTGGTTGGCGTGCGTCGCCTCGATCGACAGCGCGAGCACGGCCGCGTCGTGCGTGCCGCCGCCGCCGGCGCCGCCCATCGCCGCGTTGCCGCCGTCGTGCCCGGGGCCCGCGGGGCCCTCGGGCGCCGTCTCGTTGACCGTGAGGCGGTCAAGGCGGCTGCCGTCGCGCTTGTCCAGGAAGAGGCGGTCGCCCACGCGCCGCGCGACGACGTCCCACCCCAGCAGCGACGTGCGCGCGCACATGAGCGCCGTGATGACGCGGTCGGTGGCAAAGACGCGCGCCGGGCGCGCCTGCGGGGGCGCCTTGGCCGAGACGCTCTCGCCCGCGGCCAGGCGCCGCATGATCGGGTCGTCGCTGGCCGTCAGGCAGCGGAACACGCGGCGCGTCTTCTCCAGCGGGCGCTCGGCGCGCGCCAGGACGCGGTCGAACGCGCGGTCGTACGCGTGCAGCGCGCCCGCCGCCGCGACGTCGACGGGCTCCCCGACGGCGCACGACAGGCGCGCGAGGGCCGCGAACGGGATCTGCTCGCGCACGGTCCACTCGGGCCGGATGTCGATCGAGGGGGCGTACTGCAGGGGGCCGCCCTGCATGTTGTAGCCTCCCCCGAAGCCGCCGCCGGGGCCGCCGCCAAACCCGCCCCGGCCCCCCGGGCCGCCGGGCGCGCCCGGGCGCCCGCCGCCGCCGCCGGGGCCCCCGCCGCCAGGCCCCCCGCGCCCGCGGTCGGACGGCCCCTCCCCGCGCGCCTCGCGCTCGCGCCGCTGCTGGTGCATGCGCTGCTGCTGCAGGCGGCGCTGCTGCCCGAACCCGCCTTTGGCGCCCTTGGCCGGCTTGGCCGAGTCGACGAGGCGGAAGGCGTCGGCGCCGCCCGCGCCGCCGGCGGCCTCGTCGTCCTCGCCAAAGAGGAAGACGGCGGGCGCGTTGGCTTCGGCGGCGCCGCGGCGGTGGTGGTCGTAGCGGCCTGTGTTTTTTTGGGTTTTGGTTGTTTTGTTTTTGGATCGGGGCGAGGGGGCGAGGGCGACAAGGGGGTGAGAGAGGGGGCGAGGGGCGAGGAGCGGCGGCGGCGTCGGCGGCGGCGGCGGCGGCGGCGCGGCGGGGCCGGCGGAGCAGAGCGTCGGGCTGCTCGTTCGTCCCCGTGCGCGCGATCGCCGTGGATCGGGCGGCCGGCGGTCGCGAGGGAGCTCCTTGCGAGGAGGAGTGTCGGGACGAGCGACGCTGCAGCGAGCGAGCCGCGCGGCGGTCGGGGGGGCGTGCTGCTGCAGCAGAGGGAGAGCCGCCGCTCCAGCTCTCTTGGTCGCACTGCAGGCTCGATCGACCTCCACGCGCGCCCATCGGGCCCCACTGCGGTGCCAGCGCGCGCGCACCGCCCCCGGGCATGTCCGCCACAGCACACGCACCCTGGTACTTGAAGCTGGACGTGGAAAAGTCGGCGATGCGGCCGATTTTGTCGTTCACTTTGCTAAAGTTGCCAAACGGCAGGCCCTCGAGCGCGGCGGGGACGTTGTTCGCGCCCGGGCCCCAGTCGAGGGACTCGGCGCCGCCGTCGCCCGCCTCGGGCAGGGCGTACGGGAGCGGCGCCATGTCTGAGAGGCGGGTCGCCGATCGCTGTGGCGGTTTGTAGTGTTGCTTTGCTGTGTTTGGCGCGCGCGCACGCCTGGTGTGGTTTTGCGCGAGGGTGGCAGTTGAGAGTGGTGGTACTGAGGTGTGCCCAGGCGCCTTCTGAGAAACAATGTGTGTGTGTGTGCGCGGGAGCGACTGCAGCAGCGGACGGCAGACCAATGCGGGCCAGTCGGCAGCCGCCCCGACGGCGCGGGCGGCGCTCGTCGTCGTCGTCGTCGTCGCGCGGCCATGTTGTTGCGCTCCTCGCACGTAGCTCCGCGCGCGCCAACAGCCGCTCAGACGCCCACGGTCCCACAGTCATCCGCTCCTAGTACTCGCTCGGCGTTCGCTCCTTGCTACCACCCCACCCACCGACAACGCGCGCGATTCGTGCCCTCTCTCTCTGTGTTTGCGCGCGTCAAACATCAAAGCCCTCCGAGCGCCATGGTGATCTTCGAGCACCTCCCGGCGCTGTCGACGCGCCGGATAATCCTCGCCTCGCAGTCGGTCAGTTGACACGGTGGTTCCGAGCGCAGCAGGCAACCTCGGGCGCGTGCAAAACCCGATGCTCTCACGAAGCGCTCGCCCCGCGGGCCCCCGCATCTGCGACGCCGGCGCCGCCGACCCTCTCGCCTGACGCCCCCCCCTCCCACACCACACGCCCACCACCACCACCACCAACAACAACAACGACAACAGCCCCGCCGCTCCCAGCTCCTCACGCAATTGGGCTTGAAGGACTTTACGATCCGCGTGTCCACCTTTGAGGAAGACCTGCCCAAGGCGCAGTTTCGGCGGCGCGCCGCCGCCTACGCCGTCTCGACCGCCCTGCACAAGGCGCTCGACGTGACGCGCATGGAGTGCGCCGAGATCGCTGCGGCGGCGACCGAGGCGGCAGCTGGAGGGGTGAGCGGCGTGACCCCCACGGCGAGCGTGCGCGCCCTGTCGTCGTTTTCGGACGAGGACAACAGCGGTCGCGGCGGCGGCAACGGCGGCAGCGGCGGCAAAGACTCGCTGCTGGCGCTGCCGCCCTCGCTCCTGGCGCTGCCCGACCTCGTCGTCAGCGCGGACACGGTGGTCGAGAGCCCCGCGGGCGACATCTTGGAAAAGCCCGAGAGCGACGCGCACCACGCGCAGATGCTGCGCGCGCTGTCGGGCGCCGCGCACCGCGTGCACACGGGCGTGGCGCTCGTGCTGCCGCGCCCGGCAGAGGCGGCGGTCGAGGCCCTGCGGCGGCGGCAGCCGCAGGAGCAGCAAGCGGTGCCGGGCGAAGGCCTCACGGGCCCGTGCCTGCACGAGACGCGCCTGACGCCCGAGGGGTGGGTCGTCCGCTCGTTTGCCGTGACGACGCGCGTCAGGTTCGCCCCCCTGTCCGACGCCGCGATCGACGCGTACGTGCGCAGCGGCGACGGCGCGGGCAAGGCTGGCGGGTACGGCATCCAGGGCCGCGCGTCCGCCTTTGTGGAGGAGCTGTGCGGCGATTATTTCAGCGTGGTCGGGTTCCCTCTGCACTCGTTCTCCGCCGAGGTGTGCGCGCTGATCGAGCAGCGGGCGCTCGACCTGTACCCGGGGCTCGGCGGCGGCGGAGGCGGCGGCGAGCTGGCGGCGGTCGCGGCGGCGGCGGCAGCAAAGCGAGGCGTGTAGCCCGGATGCCCGCGCGCCTCATTCAGTAACTGCCGAGTGTCTGAGTGTATCCTCTCGTCCATTCAGACCTTTGTCATCGCGGCCGGCCGCGATCGCCCGTCGGCTCTCCGCCCCTTTTGCGACACCGCATCATCTTTCTCTCTCCCTCCTTGACGCGCCCGCAGCAAACCACAACTCCCCCACGCGGTATCTCGATGCCCCAATCCCGCCCAATGCTGGCGGCGGCGCTGGCGCTCGCCCTCGTCGTCGCCTTCGTCACGGCGCTGGTGACGCCGGGAGCCCACGCGGCGCGCACGCGGGCCGTCGCCGTCGCCGTCGCCGCCGCCGCCGCCGCCGACCCGGCCGCCGTCAACTGGCCCTCGGGCCCCCCTGGTGGTGGTGGTGGTGGCGACTGGCCCTCGGGTCCGCCGGGTGGCGGCGGCGGCGGCGGCGACTGGCCCTCCGGGCCGCCCGGTGGCAGTGACGAGAAGAAGAAGGACAAGAAGAAGAAGAAGAAGAAGCATCACGGCAAGGGCGGCGGCGACGACACAAAGCCGTCGGGCGGCGGCGCCGCCTCGTGCTCGGCGAGCCGGACCAAGGACGACTGCCACGCCGCCTCGGACGCCGGCGCCGAGCCGCCGTGCGTGTGGTGCCAGAACACGCGCTCGCCGTGGGCTGGAAGCGACGGAGTCTGCCTAGAGGCGACCAAGACGCACGACCTCCCGCCGATGGTCTACGAGTGCGAAAAGCCGCCTCGGCGAGACGCGGACGACGACGACGACGACGACGCCGCCGCTGCCAAGGGCAACGGCGCTGCTCGGCAGGCGACGTACTGACGCTGTGATAACACACACACACACACACGCGCGCACACGCGCACACGCGCACACGTAAACGCGCGCGATAGCGATGCATATGCTAGGGGCCAGATGTGAAAGAAGAAAAAAGAATGGGATCTCTACATATCTGCAAAAGGGCGGGGGAGAGAGAGAGAGAGAGGGGAGAGAGAGAGAAAGGAAAAAAAAACGTCGCTTTGCTCACTCATGCGCCCCCCCTGCGCCGGCGGCCGGCCCCCCCATCCCGGGCACGTTGCTGCCGTCCGCCACGTCGCCGTCCGGCCCAAACCCGACGGCGTTGAGGTACTCGCGGTACATGTCGCCCGCGCCCGAGCCGGGCCCGCCCGTCGCCCCCACGCCCGAGCCGGTCATCCCCATCGCCGCCGCCGCCGCCGCCGACGCGCCCGCCGAGCCGCCCCCCGCGTGCGACAGCCCGATCGGCGCGCGCAGGATAAAGTCCGGGATGGCCCACGCGTCGACGAGCGGGAGCGCGACGCCGCGGAGCTCCGCGCACAGCCGCACGATCAGGCGCCCGATCGCCTTGGCCTTGGCGGGCGCGACGTACTCGTCGTTGCGGAAGAGCGGGTCGGACGCGACGGCGCGCAGGGCGTAGAGCTCTGCGCACGCGCGCAGCGCGCGGCGGCAGTCGCGGTCGCCGCAGCGCTCGGCGGCCTCGCTGGCCGCGTCGAAGCAGACGCTGTCGATGTGCGCGTTGGCCAGGGCGAGGATGTGGTTGAGGCACGCGTTCCAGGCCGCAAAGTGCGAGCCGCCGTGGCGCGCGCGCTGCGCGCGCATGCGCCGCGCCAGCGTGAAGAGCAGGCGCGCCGTGCGGTGGCGCAGCGCGGCGCGCAAAAAGGCGGGCGAGCGCAGGTGGCGCTCCGACACCTCGTGCGTGACCAGCGGGTTGTGCGGGAGCACGTACCCGCCCAGGTACTGCGCGAGGTACTGCGCCGAGGCGGCCACGGGCGCCCCGCGGAACTGCTCGCGGTAGGCCTTGAGCAGCGTGGCGGCCACCTGCTGCAGCAGCACCGTGTTGTCGCCCTCGAACGTCTGGAAGATGTCGTGGTCGGAGCGCAGGGCGCCCAGGCGGTTGACGGCCGCGTACCCGTGGCCCCCGCACGCCTCGCGGCACGTGCTGAGGGCCTGCGCCGTGTACGCCGTCACCTGCGCCTTCAGGCCGGCCGACAGCGCGTGCACCTCCTCGACCGCCGCGGGCTGGCGCGTCTTTTTTGCCTCGGCGTACTTGCGCACGAGCGCGTCGCGCGCGAACGCGAAGACGTAGGCGGTGGCGACGATGGGCATCAGGCGCTGCTGCAGGGACTGGTAGTCGAGCACGGCCACCTCGGAGGCGCCCCCGGGCGGGCCAAACTGCTGGCGCCCCGCGCAGTAGCGCACGGCGATCGTGGCGGCCCCCTTCAGCACGCCGACCGACGCCGAGCACAGGCCCACGCGCCCGCCCGTGAGCTCCCCGAGGGTCGCCCCGAAGCGCTTGCCCTCGCTCGGGAGCGGGGAGGAGTACCGCCCCGAGCGGTCCACGGAGGCGAAGCGGTCGAGCAGGTTGGTCCGCGGCACGCGCACGCGCGTGAAGCGGATCGCGCCGTTGTCGACGCCGTTGAGGCCGACCTTGTAGCCGCAGTCGTGGATCTCGACGCCCGGGAGCAGGGCCTTGGTGGCCGGGTCGCGCAGGGGGACGACGAACGCGTGGACGCCGTGGTCGACGTACGACGTGGTGGTGGCGGCGGTCGGGGAGGACGAAGAAGAGGCGGCGGCGGCGGGCACCTTCAGGCGCGCAAACACGGTCGCCGCGATCCCGTCCTCGGCCGCGTTGCCGATCCACCACTTGATCGCCCCCTCGTCGGGCGTGTGCACGACCCACTCGTCCGCCGCCACGTCGAGCACGGCCTCCGTCTGCAGGGCGGCCACGTTGGACCCGTGCTTGAGCTCCGTCATGGCGAAGCACCCGGGCAGGCGCAGCGAGGCGATGTCGTCAAAGTACTGGCGGCGGTGGCGCTCGGTGCCGAGGTTGAGCACGCTGCCGCCCCACAGGCTGAACTGGACGCCGGACTTGACGGTGAAGGAGAGGTCGACCATGGACATGAGCTCGGCGAGGTAAAAGTACTTGCGGTAGTCGCTGTTTGTGTTTGTTTGTTTTTGTTGTTTGTGTTGTTTGGTGGTGGTGGTGGTGTTTTTTGGGGGGGTGAGTGCGGCGTGTGAGACGCGGCTCGCGGGGGGCTCCGTCCGCGGCGGCGGCGGCGCGAGCTGGGACGGCCGTCCCGCTTGTCCCGCCCGCCCGACCGCCCGCGGGAGCGGCCGCTTCCGGCCGGCTACACGCCCTCACCGGTCAAAGTAGCTCAGGGGCGAGAACCCGGCGTCCACCATGGCCCGCAGCAGCTTGCGCACGAGCTCGCGGTGCGCCTCCTTTGTCATGCCCTCCTCGACGGCCGGCAGCAGGTCGCCGCGCCCCTCGAGGCTGCCGTACACCTGCTTCTTCATGTCGCGCAGGTCGTCGAGGTAGCACTCCATGACGTAGGCGCTGAAGCGCGGGAGGGAGCGGGCGACGCCCTTGGCCGGGGGGTCGTCGTCCTCGTCGCGGTCCTGGGCCGAGGAGGGGCCCGCGGCGGCGCCGTACGCCGGGGTCGTCGTCGGCGGCGTCGCGGCGGCGGCGGCCGTCGGCGCGAGCAGCAGCTGCTTGGCGACGACGGCCAGGCGGCGGCGGCCGGCGGCGGCGCTGTTGCTGTTGCTGCTGCTGTTGCTGCTGTTGCTGCTGATGGGGCCGCTGCCTTGCGGAGGCGGCGGTGGCGGCGCCATTGGAGGGGACGCGCGGATGTGGCCAACTTGGCGCGCGCGAGAGCCGCACAAAAGGTTTTCGACAGGGGGCCGTTCCTCCGTTGTCTCTGACGCGGCTCTTTCGTCTCCCGCTCCTCTCGGCGGTTTGGGCTGTTCTGAGGCTCCGCGCGCACGTGGATGGGCGTTGCTGCTGAGGAGATGATGTGTGTGCGTGCGTGTATCGGATGCGCGATTGGCGGCTCGTCTTCTGGCTCGATAGAGGAGGCGTGCGCTTTCGTGGTGTCGGGGAAGGAGAGAGAGAGGGGGGTGGGGGGGAGGCTGCCTCCCCGGGAGGCAGGAGCAAGTCCAGAACTCAGCGCTCTCTGTCGAGACGCCCCGCCGCGCCACACTCGTGAAACTCCGCACTTCCCCCCCCAAAAAACACGCGATCCGCGCGCAAGAAGCCACGCCCGGCCCCGCGATCCTTCGGCCACACATCACTGGTGGTGCAAGCATGGCGACGGCGGCGCCCGGCGGCGGCGGCGCGGCGCGCGGCGCTGCTGCGACGGCGGCC
>Ga0315905_10006815_pt1 | contig 11610 bp, 8 predicted proteins | sample LakEriMetagenome_5_FD_203522 | JGI IMG/M metagenome (GOLD analysis project Ga0315905, IMG submission 203522) | Freshwater fungal communities from buoy surface, Lake Erie, Ohio, United States - Buoy 4 MA121 | ecosystem: Environmental > Aquatic > Freshwater > Lake | place: USA: Lake Erie, Ohio...
GTGAAATCCATGTTCACCGACCAGTTCAACCACGGTCCGGCGCAGCTCGTGATGCACACCGGCACCGCCACGCCCGGCGCGGCGAGCTTTGGCGCGTGGTCCACCTACGGACTCGGAACGGAAAACGAAAACCTCCCCGGCTTCATCGTCCTCACCAGCGGCGGCAAGAATCCCGACGCCGGAAAAAGCGTCTGGGGCAGCGGCTACCTGCCCGGCGTCTATCAGGGCGTGCAGTGCCGCTCCGCCGGCGAGCCCGTGCTCTTCCTCCAGGACCCGCCCGGCATTGACCGCGCCCTGCGCCGCAGGAGCCTCGACGCCCTCGCCGAGATCAATGCCCGCACCGCCGCCGAGATCGGCGACATGGAAACCACCACGCGCATGGCCCAGTATGAGATGGCCTTCCGCATGCAGATGGCCGCCACCGATGCCTTCGATCTAACCAAAGAGCCGCAGGACATTCACGAACTCTACGGCACGCAGCCCGGACGCGAATCCTTCGCCAACAACTGCCTGCTCGCCCGCCGTCTTGCCGAGCGCGGCGTGCGCTTCATCCAGCTCTTCGACTGGGGCTGGGACAGCCACGGCGCAGGCAAGGAGGAGGCCCTCAACCACGGCTTCAAAGACAAGTGCGCCAGCATTGATAAAGCCTGCTACGCCCTGCTCACCGACCTCCGCCGCCGCGGTCTGCTCGACGACACGCTCGTCATCTGGGGCGGCGAATTCGGCCGCACCTCCATGCGCGAAAACCGCAACGGCCAGGAGATGGCCTTCATCGGACGCGACCACAACCCCGGCGCCTACACCCTCTGGATGGCCGGCGGCGGCGTGAAGCCAGGACTCAGCTACGGCGCCACCGATGACCTCGGCTACCAGGCCGTCCTGGATAAAGTCAGCCCGCACGACTTCCACGCCACCGTGCTCGCCCTCCTCGGCTTCGACCACCTCCGCTTCACCTGGCCCCTCAACGGCGTCGCCATGCGCCTCACCAACGTCGCCAAACCCGGCAGCAAAGTCATCAAGGGGCTCATGGCCTGAGTGCCAATGCACCGTCAATCAGCCAGCCTCTCCCGCCAATAATCGGGCCGGCGGCTGTGATGCTTTACCGCCAGGATGCGCAGTTCATCAGCATAGACCCGGTAGATCAGGGCAAAGGGGAAGCGCGGCAGTAAATAACGGCGCACATCATCCTCCAGAATGCGCCAGCGCTCCGGGGCTTGCATGATGAGGCTCACGCCCTCGTCCACAGTGTCGAGAAAATCAGCCCCCAGTCCCGGCACCCGGCGGTGATAAAACTGAGCGGCTTCGATGAGTTCCGTCTCCGCTTCCGGGTGGTAAATGATCCTCATGCGATCGCACGGCGGGCAGCAGCCATGACCTCAGCGTGCGTGCGCCCGGTCACGGTGCCGGCGGTCATCTCTGCATCCCGGCGCAGGGCCTCCGCCATCACACACTGGTCATCCGGCTCCTCCTGGCCCTCCTCAAGACTGGCCCACAGCATCTGCGCCAGGGCCACCCGTTCCGCCAGAGGCAGCGCCAGTGCTTCTTTGCTCAATTGCTGAACACTCATGGGCCAAGCCTACCCCGGAACCAGGGACAGTCAAACCTCCGCTTCACCTGCCCCTCAACGGCGTCGCCATGCGCCTCACCAACGTCGCCAAACCCGGCAGCAAGGTCATCAAGGGGCTCATGGCCTGAGTGCCAGGCGCCAGCGCACCGTCAATCAGCCAACTCCGCTTCCAGGGGATAACTGCCCCTCATGCAATGGCGCGCCGGGCAGCAGCCATGACCTGCGCGTGCGTGTCGGCCCCGGAACTGTCAAACCTGCGATTCCTCCCGCCTCCGCCAAGAGGTCGGGCACTTGCGACGCACCCACGCCCGGCCCGTGAACGTCTCGGATCAGGCGACTGCGAGCGGAAAGCGTCGATGACACGACAGATGCCATACGAGCCGTTGCCTGCATCCGCTTTGTTCGGCGTCATGGTTGGTGCTCCCTGAGCGCGAGAAGAATGTTGTTCAGGTTTCCATGAGCTGTGTTGAGGTTCACTCGATTGAGCAGTTCCAGAAGAACGGCCTTGGTCGCAAAGTGTGGCTCAACATACCAGAGGGAGTTCCCGCCTTGGTTTGGATAGTCGTCGTTGTATCTGACGCCCAAGCATCTGATCGGATTTTGTTCGTAGCTGCCCCACACGGCAGAATTGGTTCCATCGTCGTAAAGATCAATGACGTTGCTCCACTTGTGTGGTCTGACAATGTGTCCTGCTGGCATAAGTGAATTGGTGGTTGATGATGCTGAATTAGGTTATCGGGTAAACGTGAATGACGCCGAACGCAAAGCGCAGCCACGCCGGGCCGCTGGCGCTCGATTGGAACCGAGGCGGCCTCCCGGCGTTGGCTGGCGCGTCTGGTTAGCCGATAGCAACATCTGGATGGTCCTTGGAGAGAGCATTGGTGAGCGCTTGCAGCAGATCCTGAAACTCCTCCAGTGTTGGGTTCGTATCAACCGGCAACGGGCGGTCGAAACCCGCCAACCCGCGGCCTCGTGTCTGATAGAAGAGCCGGACTCCTTTTCGATCAGTGTGACCACTAAGCCAGCGAATCTCGTTCCACGAATGAAAGGTCTTACCATACCTGACGCCAGCGGTGGAGATCTCCAAAATCAGGGTTGTCCCTGCAAACCAACGCCGCAGCACGATCACGCCGCACAGGGCAAGCATGCCTCCGATTGCGCCGACGAATGCCGCTGCCCCGTATGCCTTCAGTGACCAGGTCGTGTGGGGGATGGCCAGTAACAGATACCGCAGCGCATAGCCTCCAAAAGTAATAGCGACTGCGCCGACAATCAAAGCACCGGGCTTTCGGTAGGAATACCGACCCGCGAAGAAGATTCGAGTTGGTGCATCCATTGTCGGCTAACATGTATTCAGCCTCAAAAAGCGGCCCGAAGAGTGATATTGGGGCGGGTGATAATGCGGCTTGCCGGGCGGATTATCCGGGATCCTTCCCGGGAATGAACTTGAGGCGGGTTGATAGTGCTGCTGATAGCACTCATGGATAATACGGCGCTGATCATAGTGGGCGGGGGGGCTGCTTCTGGGTGTGATATTGCGGGGGAGGCGGGGTAGTGGCAAGGTTTTTTCGTTTGGGCCGGGATGTTGTTGCTGGCGGGGGTGGGGGAGCGCCGCATCTGGTGAGGGAAAGGCTGCTGGGTGGACACCCTACGGTGGACGGCACCGTCGCTGGGCGACCTTGCCTCACGAGGCGGTCACACCCGATGGTGATGACGCGGCGCTTTCCCCGTCACGAAAGCGTCCGAGCACCGGGAGCGCGGTGTGACGGGGGCGGCGTTCCTGTAGTGTTGCGGCCAGCAAGCCCGCGCCGAAAAGCGGGGCACAGCCCCGCACTCTAAAGCCTGCGGCCACGGGCCGGCGCGCTTTTCCCGGGTCCGGACCCGCTCTGAAGTTCCATGCAGGCTCTACCGCCTGCGGCGGAGGAGGCCGAGGGCGGCGAGGGCTGCGAGGGAGGCGGTGCCGGGCTCGGGGATGGAGAGTTTTTCGAGGCGGAAGGCGTCGGCGATGAGGAGTTCGGAGGCGCCGGAGTTATTGTTGGCCAGGCTAAGCGTGAGGGTGGACCCGGTGACGGTGACGCTGGTGAACATGTCCTGCCAGTTCACTTCCTCGAAGGTGTCGCTGGCGGCGGCGCCGGGGCGCTGGTTGAAGGTGGTGCTGCCGGAGCTTCCCGGGGTGCTGTAGCTGAGGGTGGCGCTTTGGGTGCGGTTGCCGCCGGCGGTCCATGCGGTGGAGATGCGGTAGGTGCCGGGATCGATGCCGGTGAAGGAGACGGTGATAAGGTCTGCGATGGAGCCGTTGCTGAAGCGTAAGTTGGCTCCGTGGTCGCCGGGATCGCCTCCCCAGGTATTCCAGCCGCCACCGGATTCCGAATACCCGGCATCTCCATTGCCAATGATGTAGAGCTTATCCACGTCGCTGCGGACGGATTCCAGGCGCACGGCATCGGCCACGAGGAAGAGTGAAGCGTCGTTGTCGCTCAGGGTGACGGAGACATTGCCATCGGTGACCTGGACGGGGATGATCGTATTCGCCACGGCGGAAACGCGGGCGAAGGTAATGCCGGCATTGCCGCCGGTGTCGATATCAAAGTGGTTTGTCGCGAGTTGCTGACTGCGCGTATGCACCGGGCCGCCGTCGCTGACGGTGTAGGTGGCGCTGCTGCTGAGATTGCCCTGCGTGAAGGTGGTGGCGGAGACCACATACTTGCCGCTGGGCACCGCTGCAAAGGTCCACGTCGCCGTGTCGCTGCCGGCAGAGTCATTCTGATACTGCCAGTCTCCATTGTAACGGCCGCCGATGGTCTGCGAGGCCCACGAGTCGGTGGTGCTGTAGCCGGAGTCGAGGTCATCGAGAACCGTGACGGCGGCAAATGACGGGCTGGCGGCACCAGCAGACAGCACAGCTAGACAGAGTGGACGGAGCATTCTCATCGGGTCAGGAAATAGCGGCCGGGCGCTCTGGCGTCAAAACTTTTTCTCATACGCGGCATGGACATTCCCCGCCCCGGGCGGCTAAATCTCACGCTATGATCCGCCGTGTTTTGCTCAGTGCCCTTACCCTGCTTTTGAACTCCCCCGGGCTCGCGGCACCGCTGCCGGTGGATATCCGGAATGCTTCGTTCGAGGAACAGAAGACGACGCTGAATGGCGACGGGGACGGGACGCCCATCGGGAGTGATCCCGGCGACTACACGGCGGCGGTGATCCCGCAGTGGACGGCGGCGGCGGCGGGGTTGTTTCACCCGGATGCGCCGGTGAACTTCGCGCCGGACAGTGATCTGGTGGTTTATCTGGATAATGGCGGGGTCATCACGCAGGCGCTCACCTTCCCTGGCGGCGCGGCGGTGACGGCGCAGCCGGGGATGAGGCTGACGCTCACGGCGAAGGCGCGGGGACGCACGGGCGGCCAGCCGGGCACCACGGTGAGCCTGCGCGCGGGCGGGGTGACGGTATCGGACGCGGTGCCGCTGAATGTTCCGGCGAATGCCGCGGACTACTCGGATGTGACGGCGACCGTCACCGCTAACAGCAGCCTCGGGGCGAATCTGAATCAGCCTCTGTCGCTGGTCATCGCGAACAGTGGCGAGCAGCTCAATATAGACAGTGTGGGCGCGAGCGTGGTCTATCCGCCGGTGATCAGCGTGCTGACGGCTTCGCCGCAGCCAGCCACCCCAGGACAGACGGTGGCGATTTCGTGGACGGTGACGGGCGCGACGTCGCTGAGTTTTGACGGCACAGATGCCACGGGGCAATCGTCGCGCGTCATTACCGCGCCGCCGGTGCCGCAGACCTACACGCTCACTGCGACGAATGACGACGGCACCACATCGCGCACTGTGCTGGTGGATGTGCTGCCCGGGACGCTGCCTGCTCCCGCGGTGCGCATCAGTGAAGTGATGACGCAGAATCTCACGGGCCTCACCGATGAAGACGGCACGCGGCAGGACTGGATCGAGCTGCAGAACATGACGGGTGCGCCGGTGAATCTGAATGGCTGGCATCTGACCGATGACCGCAGCGCGCTAACGAAGTGGACATTCGGCAATACGACGGTGCCGGCGAACGGTTATGTCGTGGTATTCGCTTCGGCCAAAGACCGCACGACGTCGCCGCCGCATTCGAATTTCAAACTCGACAGCGATGGTGAGTATCTCGCGCTGACCGATGCCGGCGGGAACATCGTGAGCTTCCTGGAAGTGCCGGCGCTGGCGGCGGACAGCACGTTTGGCCGCGGCACGGGCCCGACACGGGAACTGGCGACGCTTTCTCCTGCCAATGCGGCGCTGAAATGGACCGTGCCCGCTACTGCCGTGAGTAATGACTGGCGCGGCGGCGCAGCGTTTGATGACAGCGCGTGGACCAACGGCCAATGGGACCTCGGCTACAACGCGACGACGACCACAGCTTATAACATCGCAGCGGGTACGGTGGGCGGACAGCAGTATGCCGGCGCGCTGGGCATGGACTTTGATGTGAACCGGGCCGTGCAGGTAACGGAGCTGGGGTGCTTTGACAGCGGCTCGAACGGCATGAGCCGCAACATCACCGTGGTTCTGTGGTCGCGGAATCAGAATGGCTCGCCGTCGAACACGGCGGACGACTTGCCGGGCAGCGTGGTGGCGAGTGAGATCTTCACCACGGCCGCGCCGGGCACGCTGGTGGGCGGGCAGCGGTTCAAGACGCTGGCCAGTCCGGTCACGCTCGCGCCGGGCAGCTACACAATCCTGGCCTATAACTACGGCAGCGGCGAGCCTAACGGAAACAACGCGGCGTTTAACAACGGCACGAACTCGGGCGGCGGCGCGCTCTCGTTCGTAGGCACCAGCCGCTATGGGGTCACCGCCCCTCCGCCTTCCGTGGCGGACTCGTGGCCCGGCTCGCCGGACGGCGGTCCGGCCGCGCGGTATGGCTCGGGCACGTTCCGCTTCAAAGAAATCGCGGCGTTCGTGACGAACACGCAGGCCGCGATGCTGAATGTGAATGCGTCGGTGCTCACGCGCACGGCCTTCACCGTCGCGCCGGGCCAGGTGCCGCAGTGTCCGGTGCTGAATGTGACGTATGACGATGGCTTTGTGGCATGGCTGAACGGCGTGGAGATCGCGCGGCGGAATGCCCCGGCTGCGCCCGTGTTCAATTCCACCGCGACGGCGGCGGCGAGCGCCACGGCGGCCATTCCGCTGAGCGCGGCCTTCCTGCCGGGCGCGAATGTGCTCGCCATCCAGGGCCTGAATGCGGCGGCAGGCGACGCGGACTTCCGGCTCGCGGCCTCACTCACCGCGGAGAACAGCGGGGAGATTTCCGCCTTCCTCGCCATGCCCACTCCCGGCGCGGCGAATACCGCCGGGCAGTCCGCGGCGGGCATTGTCATCAATGAAATCCACAGCGACCCCGTGGACTCCAAATCGCGCTACACAGAGTTCGTCGAGCTGTTCAATCCGCTGAGCACGGATGTGAACGTGGGCGGCTGGCTGCTCACCGGCGGCATCAGCTACACTATTCCCGCGAACACCATCATTCCGGCCTGCGGCTATCTCGTCATCGGGGAGAATCCGGCGCACCTTCAGACCTACCTGAGCTACAGCGGCGCACTGGGGCCGTGGAGCGGGAGCCTGCGCAATGACGGCGATGAAATCGTGCTGCGCCGTGCCGACCTCAGTGAGGCGGACCGCGTGGAGTATGCGCTGGGATTTCCCTGGCCGTCCGTTGGCGATGATCCAGGCGACTCCATGCAGCGGATCAGCGAACGGCTGGATGGAAACCTCGGCGGCTCGTGGCGCAGCGCGCTGCCCACGCCCGGCGTGCGCAATAGAGTGACCGCTGCCAGCGCGCCGCCGGCGGTGCGTCAGGTGGATCATGCGCCCGCCGCTCCGCTGCCCGGACAGAGCGTGGTCATCTCGGCGAAGATCACGGATCCCGACGGCGTGTCCTCGGCATGGCTGGAATATCAGATCGTCGAGCCCGGGGCCTATATTCGCAGCACCGATCCCGCGTTTGCCACGAACTGGATCACAGCACCGATGAATGACAGCGGCACCGGCGGGGACGCCGCAGCACAGGACGACACCTTCAGCGCCACCATTCCCGGCAGCGTGCAGCAGCACCGCCGGCTCATCCGCTACCGCATCCGCACCTGGGACGGCACGCTGCAGCACATCCGGGTGCCCTATGCCGACGACGACAGCCCTAACTTCGCCTACTTCTGCTACGGCAGCGTGCCGGCGTGGAGCGGCGCGGTGCAGCCGGGCGTGACGCCGGTGGACACCTTCTCCAGCACCACCATGAGCAAAGTGAGCGCGTGGCATCTGCTCTCGAACGCGACCGACGTGCAGAACTGCCAGTATAATGCCGCCTTCAACGATGGCACCTACCGCTTCCAGGGCGCGCTCGTCATTAACGGCAAAGTCTATGATCACATCCGCTACCGAGTGAAGGGTCAGAACAGCACCTTCAACACCGGGAAGAATAAGTGGAAGCTCAAGTTCAACCGCGCCCGCCTGCTGCGGATGCCGGACAACTACGGGCTCAGCAGCACCCGGGTGCGCACGCTGAATATCAGCAGCGTCCCCGCGCCGTGGGCACCGTGGAACCGCGGGATGCACGGCCTCGACGAGGCCATGGCCTTCCGCCTCAATCAGCTTGCCGGCGTTCCTGCACCGAACACGAGCTACCTCCAGTGGCGCGTCATTGACGGTGCTGCGGAGACGAATCCGGCGAACCAGTTCGATGGCGACTTCTGGGGCCTCTACCTGGCTTTTGAAAACACTGACAACACGTTCAAGGACGAGCACGGTCTGGAGGACGGCAATATCTTCCGCCTCATCGGCAACGAGGGAGGCAATCGTGTGCTGGGTCAGGGCAAAGGCCAGCCCGGCGACTTGAGTGATCTGAATGCCTTCACCAGCACCACCACCGGCTATCGTGCCGGCGGCGGCAGCGCGACCGTCGCACCGCTGGTCACCGCCATTCAGCCGGTGGCCTGGTTCCAGAACAACGTGGACCTGCCGGAATACTACTCGTGGCGCGCAGTGACGGAGGCCATCAACCAGACCGACCGCCGCGAGCAGGAGAATGTGGTCTATTTCCGCCGCCCCAGCGACAACCGCTGGCAGATTCTGCCGTGGGACTGCGACCTGCTGTATGAGAACTTCGACCGCTGGGGCCCGCAGAGCGTGCAGACGGCGGTGAATCTCCAGCAGTACGAGCAGATCAGCCGGGCGCTGATTCACCCGACGATCCTCACGGACTTCCAGAACCGCTCCCGTGAACTGCAGGACCTCCTGCTCAACAACGACCAGGCATGGAAGCTGGTGGACGAATTTGTCAGTATCATCACGGACGAGACGCCGCGGATCATTCCCAACGGCGGCGCGATCAATGATGGCTTCGTCGAGGCCGAACGCCGGCGCTGGGACTACAATCCCACGAACCCAACGCCTCCGCGCGGGGCCGGCCCCACGGGCAATTACTACAGGACGCCCTATCCTATCGGCAACATGACGAACGGTCCGTTCCCCCAGCCCTACAACCGCGTGCTCGCGAGCGACGACTTTGAGGGCATGGTGAAATGGGTGAAGGACTTCATCGCCACGGGCCAGCATGGCGGCGCGCGCCTGACCAGGATGGCGAACGGCGAAATCGCGCCTTACACGCTGACAGCCACGACGGCGATCCAGATTCCGGCGACACCCGCCATCACCTACAGCGGCCCCGGCGGCTATCCGCTGAACCAACTCCAATTTACCAGCAGCGCCTTCAGCTCCCCGAACGGCCCGGCCTTCACCGCGATGCAGTGGCGTGTGGGTGAAATCTACGATCCGTCCGTGGCGGGGTTCATCGCCGGTGAGCCGTGGCGCTATGAAATCGAAAACGTCTGGACCTCACCGGAGATCGCGGCCTTCAGCGCGACACAGAAGTTTCCAGCCACCAATCTCATCGCCGGGCGCACCTATCGTGCCCGGGTGAAACACAAGGACAGCGCCGGACGCTGGAGCCACTGGAGCGCACCGGTGGAGTTTGTGGCCGGAGCAGCTGTTCCCGGTGATGTAGCGACGAATCTCGTGGTCAGCGAGATCATGTATAATCCACCGGCACCGGAGGGTGGCGATGCGGAATACATTGAGCTGATGAACATCCACCCCACGGCGCCACTGGACCTCACCGGCGTGCAGTTCACCGCGGGACTAACGTATGCCTTTCCGTCGGGCACTACGCTCGCAGCAGGCGCGCGGCTCGTGCTGGCGAGGAACAGCACCGTCTTCACGGCAAAGTATGGCGGCGCGGCGTTCGCCACCTTTGGCGGCAGCCTCGACAACGGCGGCGAGCCCATCGCACTGAGCATCGGAGCGGGCACGCCGTTCCGCACCCTCAGCTACGACAACAACTTCCCCTGGCCCACTGTGCCGGATAACGGCGGGGCCAGCCTTGTGCTCATCGCGCCTCACACGAACCCCGATCACAACGATCCGCTGAACTGGCGCGCGTCCGCCCACCCCAATCCCGGCGGCTCCGACACCACGCCCTTCACCGGTAGCGCCACCGACGACGCGGACCATGATGGTCTGAATGGCCTCCTCGAATACGCCCTTGGCGGAAATCCAGCCGTGGCCTCACAAGCCCCGCTGCCCGCCATGACCCGTCAACCAGACGGCAGCGCGCTGCTCACCTTCACGCGCCCTCTGACAAACGACGCCGCCGTCTGGGAAATCCAAAACGGCAGCGACCTCGCCGACTGGACCGCCGCCCCGGCGACGCTAGTCAGCCGCAGCCAGTCCGGCGCAGAGGAAACCTACACCTACGGCATCTCCGCCAGCGCCTTCTCCAGCGCACGCCGCCAGTGGCGGCTCCGGGTATGGCTGCGGTAGAGGCGGCTACACTGCCGGACACCAGTTCTGGGCCGTGAGCCCGCTGACACGGGTAAATTCCGCCACGTTATACGTCACCACCGTGAGCCCAAGCGTCCGCGCATGGGCCGCAATTTGGATGTCATAGGCACCGGTCACTTCGCCTGCCTTTTCCAACTGGCGGCGAACTTTTGCGGCCTCCGTCGCACAGGCATCCGTCCACGGCGGAATCGTAAACGGCATGAGAAACGCACGGACATTGGCCCTGGCTTTAATCGGGTTCGGGTGCCGCTTGACGCCATACCGCAGTTCATAAGCCGTAACCGCAGACAGCCACACGCGGTCAAATCCCACCTCCTCCAGCTTTTTCCGCACCGCCACAGGGCGCTCCCGCTGGCAAAAAATGCAGGTGTCCGTATCCGGGAGGTAGTCCATCGGGCTACTCAGTGAAAATGGCGCTCCTGCACGGCAGGCTGATTGCGGCCTTCCTCCATGAAATCAGGCAATGTCTCCCACGAGTCCCACCACACGGAAACGGTGGCAGGAGTATCGAGAGGGGTGATCAGCAGCCCGGCTGCGGTTTCTTTGCTCATGACCCCTGAGCTTTCGAGATTGAATTCCCTGGGAATGCGGATGGCGGTGGAGCCTCCAGGCGGAAGGTTTTGCTGCGCGCCTTGCGCACCTCGTTCAAAACATCGCGGCAACTTACTTTCGGCTCCGCCCTCACACCTTAAGTACATACACCAGATACATACTTCAAGCTCTTTTGGCCAAGCATTGGCATTCCCCGCGCTCCTGGCTTCCGCGATGCGGCGGGCCGGGTGTGGACGTATCAGGACACCGGATACTCCTGAGGATCGATCAGTTGAGGCTGGACTTTGCGTTCCCAGATGTAGCGGCGGAAGATGACCTTCAGGGAAGCCGTGAGCGGCACGGCCAGCAGGGCCCCCAGCAAACCGCCGATGAGCAGCGACCAGAACAGCACGCTGAAGATAACCGTCAGCGGGTGCAGACCGACGGCATCGCCCACGATGCGCGGTGCAGTGACCAGCGAATTGATCTTCTGAACAACCACAAAAATCCCGGTCACAATCAGCGGATAGGCCCAGAGCGCCTCAATCCCCCAGAGGGAATTTACCAGCGTTCCGGTGGTCGTGTCCACCTTGCCAAAATGCGCCATGGAAATGCCCACGGCTGCAAACC
>Ga0315905_10006816_pt1 | contig 11608 bp, 7 predicted proteins | sample LakEriMetagenome_5_FD_203522 | JGI IMG/M metagenome (GOLD analysis project Ga0315905, IMG submission 203522) | Freshwater fungal communities from buoy surface, Lake Erie, Ohio, United States - Buoy 4 MA121 | ecosystem: Environmental > Aquatic > Freshwater > Lake | place: USA: Lake Erie, Ohio...
TTTTGTGGCGCGCGCGCGCGCGTTTTTTTCGGGCCGCCCGCGCTCGCAGGCCCCTTTTGACCCTCTTTTTGCGCAAAACCGACAACCCCGACACACACGCGCACACACACACACACACACACACACACACAGACATGATGGACGGCCGCGTCGGCGCCATCCGCGCCGCCCTCGACGGCTCGGGCCACTCGGACGTCTCCATCATGGCGTACACGGCCAAGTACGCGTCTGCGTTCTACGGCCCGTTCCGCGACGCGCTCGCGTCGGCGCCGCGGCCGGGCACGGGCGGGCGCCGCATCCCCGCGCACAAGCGCGAGTACCAGATGGACCCGGGCAACTACCGCGAGGTGAGGCATGCGAGTTCGCCTAGTGTGACCTCTGCGTCGCTCAAGGGGGCGAACTTGCCCCAGGCTCGCGACTGCGGACGGCACGCGCGCGCCTCCATCATGCCCTCACGCCCCCCCCCCCCCAAAAAAAACACAAAACAAAAAAAACAGGCCATCCGCGAGGCCATCGCCGACGAGGCCGAGGGCGCCGACATCATGATGGTCAAGCCCGGCATGCCGTACCTCGACGTCGTGCGCTGCCTCCGCGACAACTCGGACCTCCCCGTCGCCGTCTACCACGTGTCGGGCGAGTATGCGATGCTCAAGGCGGCCGCCGAGCGCGGCTGGCTGGTCGAGCGCGACGCGGCGCTCGAGGCGCTGCTGTGCTTCCGGCGCGCCGGGGCGGACGTGATCCTGACGTACTACGCGACGCAGGCGGCCAAGTGGATGGCCGGGGAGAAGTGAGGGGGAGGAGGAGGAGGAGGAGGGGCGTGTTTTTTTTTTGCGCTTGGCGGGGGGGCGGGCTGTGGAGCGGGGGGGTGGGGGGGGGGCAGGGGGGCGCGCGCGCCCCGCTCTCGCTGTTGCCGGCCGCCCCCCGCTTTCTGCCGCCGCCCGATTGCCGCCCGATTGCCGATGCGCGTCGCGCGCCGCCGCCGACGCCGCCGCCGCTAGACGGTAGAAGGATCGTAGTGTTAGAAGACCGCGCGAGCCTGAGCTGGGGCGTGAGATCGAGCGAGCCGCCCTCCTCTTTCGCGCGCGCGGGCGGGCGGAGGGCAATCTCGCAATGGCGGCTTGATGGGGCGCCCGCCGAGTGGCGGCCGCCCCGCCGCGCCCCCTTCTCCTTTGCCGCCGCCGCCGCGCGCCGGCGAGCGCCCCCCCGCTATCTTCCCCAGCATCGCGCCCACCACCGAAGCAATAAAACCGTCGCCGGCAAGCACTCGTGCTCCCAGCCTACAACATCAGCCCGCCAACCTCCTCGGACTCTGGTGAGGACACGCGCGCGGACCCAAAGGAAAGAGGCCTAGCGTGGTCTTGCGCCGAGAGCCGGCCCGACCTGATTTCCGCCCGCCTTTGGTTCTCCGCCTCCCCTCGCTCGCGCGCGCCGGGTGCATTGCGGCGCGAGGCGCGCGCCCGAGTGCATCGACAGCTGTGGGGGCATCCCGCCTGGCACAGCAGCGCGCGTCGTCGCCGTCCCGGGAGAACGACCACGGCCAAGGCAGGCAGGAGAGAGAGAGAGAGGGGGAGCCGCAGAGCAACTTCGCTCGGGGGGGGGGGGGGGGGGGGGGGGGGGGGGGGGGGGGGGGGGGGGGGGGGGGGGGGGGGGGGGGGGGGGGGGGGGGGGGGGGGGGGGGGAGGCCGCCTGGAGATTGAGCGAGCGGGGGCGCCCCCCCCCAAATTCGCTCCCCCCCCCCCCCCCCCCCGATATTTTTGATCGTTCCCCTCCCCCCCCCCCGCATCGCCCGCCACAGTCCTCAAGCAGCAGCAGCAGCAGCAGCAACAAACACAATGCCGAAGCCGCAGTCGAGCCGCCGCAGCCGCGTCGTCGCGGCCGCGCTCGTCGCGGCCGCGTGCGCGGCAGCCCCGCTCGCCGCGGTCGCGGGCCCCAGCGCGGCCTACTCGGTGCCTTCTTCTTCTTCAACCTCCTCCTCGCTCCCCGCGCCCGCCCAGCTCCCCGCGCCCGCGCCCGCGCCCGCGACGACGACGACCCCCGCGGCCACCGCCCCCTTCCTCCACGCAGCCTCCACCGCGAGCGCCAAGCGCCACCAGCTCGACGTCTGCAGCCTCCACTACGCCACGGACAGCAAGCGCGCGCTCGCGTCGATGGAGCTGTCGTACGCGCGCGGCCGCTGCGTCGTCGCCGCGCGCACGGTGGCCGGCGGCGCGTGCGCGCCCTCGGCCGCCGACACGGCCGTGCTCCTGGGCCCCTTCGACTGCGAGGCGCCCGTGACGCTGAGCGCCGTGAGCGCGCGCCTGGCCGCGGACTCGGCGCGCCGCGCGGCGGCCGCGAAGCCGTCCTCGTCCTCGTCGCCGCCGTCGCTCGCGGGCCCGGGGCTCAACGCCTGGCTGACGGTCGGCTCGGAGCCGTCGGCGGCCGTCAACGCTTGGCTGACCGTCACGCCCGCCGCCGCCGCCGCCGCCAGCAACAGCAGCAGCAGCAGCAGCAGCAGCAGCAGCAGGAGCAGCAGCAACAGCACCGCCGCGCCGCTCGCCGCCGCCGCCTCCTCCTCCTCCCCCTCGTGCATGCTCACGCTCCAGGAGCCGACCAAGCTGCTGCGCGCGCCCGGCGGCACGCTCGGCTCGGGCGGGCGCGCGCCCTTTGTGCGCGGCGCCTACACGCTGACGGGCATGGGGTGCCGCGCGGGCGTCGACCCGTCGCGCGCGAGCGTGGACGCCGCGGCGGACGCCCTGCTGGGGCGGCCCGCCGAGCAGCGCCGCCCCTTCACCTTTGGCCTCTGGGTGGCGCCGCACGACGCCGCGCGCAAGGCGTGCCGCCTGATCGTCTCTGCCACGGCGCCCGCGGCCGAGCGGGCGCGCGCGGCGGCGCGCAGCACGGTGGCCGGGGACGCGTTCCTGTCGGCAGACGCGCTCGCGTGCCAGCACGTGCCGCAGATGCCGCAGGACGGGCCGTTTGCGGACGGGTGCTGCTACGCCGGGCGCTGAAGGAGGGTGTTTGTTCGGCGGGACGCCGCTTGCCGCGCCCCCCTCCTCCCGCTCTCTCTCGCTCGGGCTCGCTGAGCAAACGCGCGCGCGCGCCCCGTGGGAACCCCGGCCGCTGAGATTCGGCCTGGGTTTCCTTCGCCGCCGCGTTGATACACACACGCTGACGCCCACCCACGCAATAAAGGCGCCGCCCACCCCCCGCGCGCGCGCGCAAGTTGTTTGATTATTTTTTTTCCCATCGCCTTGGGGGGGGGGCGCCCCCCCGCTCCTCCGCCCGCCCCCCTTCCCCCGCTTTTCGCGCAGACACAAGCCGCGGCCGACTCGCGGCTCTGTTGCCCTTCCACACCCCCCTCCTTTTCAACCCGCTCGGGACATGCCCCTAGCGCCTCAAACCCATTTGTGAATGACCTAATAACGACTCTTGAGTCTGGCGCGTCTGGAGCGCGATGTCCGTCGCCTCTCGCCTCCTCCGACACACTCACTCGGCGGCCGCTGCTGCAATCGCGCAGCAGCAGCACGCCCGGCCGCCGACCAATGCGGCCGCCGCGGTGCGCAGGAGAGACTGCTCGCCGCTTCATTCGAATGGCCGCCGGTCCTCGCGCCCTGCGCCCGCCGCCGGGCGGGGGAGGAGATGGACAGTCGCGGCGGCGGCGGCGGCGGCGGCGGGACGGCCCGCCGACGCCCCTCCCCCTCCTCCCCCTCCCCCTCCTCCCCCTCCTCCTCCGCCTCGCTCGCCCTCCGCGTCCTCGTCTTGGCGCGACGAGGTGGCCGACGCCTGCGCCGACCCCTACGCGCTCCAGAAGCTCACGCTCAAAGGGCGCCTCTCGGAGGCGACGACGGCGGGAGAGCAGCACGGCGGCGGGGGGCCCGCGAAAGGCCCCTCCCAAACGACGGCGGCGGCGGCGATGCCATACCGCCGCGCCACCGTCCGCCCCGTCGCGCTGAAGAGGTCGGGCCCGGCCCTCCAGGTCTCGCTGCTGACGGCGCGCCAGGACCTCACGCGCAACTACGCCCCCGGCCCGGAGGCGCGCGACGCCGTGCGCGCGCTGCTCGACCTGCCGTGGCGCAGCGCGGCCCTGACGCTGGCGGACGGCCTGGGGGGCCTGGACGTGCAGGTGAGCCGCGAGGAGGGCGGGCGCGAGGAGGTGGTGGCGCGGCGGCGGCGGCGGCCCTCGTCCGCCGCCCAATCGCCGCCGTCGCCCGCCGCGCCCCTCGTCCTGCCGTCGCACGACCGCCGCAAGGCGCTCCCCCTCCCGCCCGACGAGCCCGACCCCTTTCTGCAGCGCCTCGGGCTGCAGGGCGCCGACGGCCGCGCGCGCGCCGACGGACGGCGCAAGCTGGCGCAAGTGAACGCGCTGCTGCGGCTCATGGACGCCACGGGCGCGATGGAGGGCGGCGGGAACAGCGGGGAGGAGGAGGACGGGGATGGCGAAGAGGTGCACGTCTTGGACGCCGGGTGCGGCGCCTCGGTGCTCACGTTTGGGGTGTACCGCCACCTCCAGAAGAAGCAGCGAGCGGCAAGGGGCGGGCGGCCGCGCGTCGTGAGGCTCACGGGCGTCGACACCAACGCCGCGCTCATGCGGCGCAGCGCCGAGGCCGCGCGCGAGCTGCTCGACCCGTCCGACCCGCCCGCGGCGTTCCTGGCGATGCCGATCCGCGACTACGGGCGCGCCGCCCGCGGCGAAAAGGCGGCGGCGGCGGCCCCGCCCCCCGCTCCTCCTCCTCCTACTCCGCCGCCAGACCTGGTGCTCGCGCTGCACGCCTGCGACGCCGCCACGGACGAGGCGCTGGCGCTGGCCGTGCGCACGCGCGCGCGCCTGGCGCTCGCCGTGCCGTGCTGCATGGTGTCGATGCACCGCGGGTACGCGGCGGCGGTCAAGGGAGCCCGAAGGGGGGGCGAGGAGGCCGCGGCCGGCGGCGGCGGCGACGGCGTCGGCGGCGAGGGCGCTCTGGAGGCGGCCGTGGCGCGGGCCACCGCCACCTCCAGCGCCGCAAAGCGTCGGCGGGCGGGGGCCGGAGGCGCGCCGCCGCCGCCGGCCGAGGCCCCGCTCGCCGCCCTGCTGCGCCACGGCATCCTGAAGCAGCGCCTCCTCGACCTCGCCACGGACGCCCTGCGCGCGGCCCTCCTGCGCTGCTTCGCGGGGTGCCAGGCCGACGCCGTCGAGTTCGTGTCCACCGAGCACACGCCGCGCAACCTGCTGCTGCGCGCGGCCCTGCCGCGCGCGGGCGTGCGCGAGGCCCGGCAGAGGCGCGCGCGAGGGCTCGAGCCGCTTCCCCTCCCGCTCGACCCCGCGGCCGTGCGCGAGTACCGGGCGATGCGCGCGTTCCTTGGCGGGGCGGCCCCCGCGCTCGAGTCGCTGCTCGAGCGCGACGGGCAGCTGCCGCCTGGGTGGTTGCTGCTGGAGGAGGAGGGGAGGGGCGGAGATGGCGGCGGCGGCGCGTGATCGCGTTTTGGTTTTTGTGTTCGCGTGTTATGTGCCTAATTACACCCTCCCCGACGCGGTGCCGTACACGGCCAGATTGGGCACCGCCTCGAGCAGCACGCGGGCCGGGAGCGCGAACGAGATGCCCGCGTTGGCCGACGGCTGGACCGACGGCGCGCCGCCGCCGCCGCCAAACGAAAACGTCGGGCAGACCGCCACGCCCACGAGCGCGCCGCTGCTGTCCACCAAGGGCCCCCCGACGTTTGCCACGCCGACCTTGGCGTCCGTCTGCACGGCGCTGTACAGCCTGGCGCCCGAGGGGGCCGGGGCGGAGCGGTTGAGCGCGCTCACGACGCCCGAGGCCAGCGTCGCGGCGGCCGGCGACGGCGACGGCGGCGAAGCGGCGCCCGCGCGCCCGAGCAGGAAGACGGCCTGGCCGCGCTTCAGGGCCTCGGTCGCGGCGAGCGGGAGCGGCGCGGCGGGGCAGGAGCGGGGCACGCGCGCGCGCAGCACGGCGAGGTCGCGCGTGGGGTCGAGCCCAAGGACGGCGGCGGCGTAGGGGCCGACGGCGTCCGAGTCGGAGGCGTCGGGGTCGGCGCCCTGTTGGACAAAGACGCGCACGGACGGCAGCCCTCCGGACTCGCGCGCGTCGGCGCGCGCGACGCCGGCCACCTGACGGTACGTCGCCACCACGTACACGTCTTTGTACTCGGCTCCTGCGGCGCCGCCGTCGTCGTCCGCGTCCACTGCTGCCCAGACCGTGCCGCTCCCGAGCGGGACGAGCGCGCCGCCCCGCCCCTCGGCGGCGAGGCCGACGACGGCCCGGGCGGCCGCGGCGTAGGCGCGCTCGGCGGCGCTGTCGTCGTCGAGGACGAGGAGGGCCGCGCGGGCGGCCAAGGGGCGGGGGGGTGCTAGGCTGATTGCTGCTGCTGCTGCTGCTGCTGCTGCTGCTGCGCTTTGGAGCAGGCGGCGGCGCGAGGAGGAGGAGGCGGCGACCGGAGGAGGAGGAGGAGGAGGCGAGTCGGCGTCGCCGCCGGCGCGGCACCGGCAACCCCTCCTCCTCTTGACTGCGGCGACCCCTCCTGCCGGGCGCGCCCAGCCATCCTTGCTCCCGAGCAACTCCAGCCTCCCGACCTGCAGCATCTCTCTGCTCTCTCTGCGATCAGGCAAAAGCACCCAAGCACGCGATCGCGATCGGGTGTTGCGAGAAGTGACCTGATTTTTTTCCTCTTTTGACGACCGCGCGAAACGGCTCTAGCCTTGGCGCTGTGCAAGAGAGGGATTCGCAAGCGTGCGCAAGTGGTGATCAGTAGTCGGGCCCTCTGTTTTCTCCGGCTGCCCGGGGAGCGTGGCTAAATAACAGAGGCTCCGCGCGATGGCGACCGCCGCCACCGCGCGGCCCGCCGGCGCCGCCGCTCGCGCCGCCCCGCGCCGCCCCTTGCTCGCCTCGCGCCCGCGCCGCCCGCATCCGACCTCGCCCGCGCGCCCCTGCCCGCCGCGCCGCGCCTCCGCCTCCCCCGCGGACGGCGGCGCGGCGCCCGACCCGCCCCCGGCCGCCGCCGAGGGCGGCCCGCTCGCCGCCGCCCGCCGCTTCTTCGGCCTCGACAAGAAGATCGGCCGCGCCGAGCTCGGCAAGCTAGGCGCCGGCGGCGTCCTGGCCTACTCGGCCGTCAGCAACGTCAACTACGGCACCGCCATCGGCATCAGCTGGATCGCTTTCGTCAAGCAGAAGGGCTTGTCGCCGCTGGGCGACCAGTGGCCGACGTTCCTCGCGTTCTACGCGGGCATGTGGGCGGTGCAGAACTTCCTGCGCCCCGCGCGCTTCGCGCTCGCCCTCGCGCTCGCGCCCGGCGCCAACCGCCTCATCGACCGCGTCGGCGAGGCCACGGGCTTCGGGCGGCGCGGGGCGTTCGGGATCCTGCTGGCGGCCATGGCCGTGACGATGACGACGACGCTCGGGCTCGCGCTCTGGGCGTTTGGGGGGTTTCCGCCGCCGCCCAAGTAGTGAGCGCCGCCGCCGCGGCGCTAGGGAGGCGCCGCCGCCGCCGCCCTCCCTAGCTTTCCCATCCGCGCCTCCTGCAACAACAAAACAACCCAGACTCACTTACCGACGTCGCATTCGACCGAATTGAAGTTACCACCACCTAGCCGCCTCCCTATCGATCGAGAGAGAGAGCGCGGACCCACTCGCGTACTTGCCCCCCCTCCCCCCCCCCGCGTCCACGAACGCCACACCACACCCGACCAATCCCCCGGATGGCAGCTCTCACGGCCGCGTCGCAGCGGCTCGCGTCCGCAGCGAGCGCCAGCGCCCGGAGGACACCCGTCGCCTGGGCGCCGCGCCGCGCTGTTCCCGCGCGCGCCGCCACGGCCGACGCCAAGGAGGCGGGGGCGGCATCGGCGTCGTCGCAGCCACCCGCGCCCGCCCCCGCGCCCGCCCCCGCTTCCCCCGCCGCCTCCGCCTCCTCATCGCCCCCGCCCCTGACAACCTGGGAGTACGGCAAGATGAAGACCCCGGGGCTCGAGTGGTGGTACATCTTCATCATCTTTGTGCCCGTGGCCGCCCTCATCGCCCTCCCGCTCGCAATGAACGCGTCGTCGCCGCCGCCGACCTTCACGCCCGCGCCCAACACGTCGGCCTTCTGAGTCGAGTGAGTGGATGATACGCACGCCGATTGAGCCCGCGAGTGTGTAACATCAGCAACGCCACTGATCCATTTTCGCTTCAAAACTGCAAGTCGAGCGGCGGGAACTCGCGGATGCGCACGGCCATGCCGATCTCGAGCAGCGCGCCGTTGTTGTTGTTGTTGTTGTTGTTGTTGTTGTTGCCGCTGCCGTTGCCGCCGCCCTCCGGGCCCCCTTCCGCCCGGGGCTCCTCGTCGTGCCCATGCCACGCCTCGGAGGCCAAGGCGCGCGCATAGCGGGGCGAAACCACGGCCAGCACAGGCCGCTCAAGCTCGACCCCTTGCAGGTCGATCTCGAGCGACGTGAAGAAGGCCGCGAGGCCGCGCGCCACGGACGCCGCGCCCGTCGCGTTGGGCGCGGCGCCCGGCCGAGGGAGGTGCTGCGCCCCGACCTGCAGCTGCGGCGGAGCGGGAGCCCCCGCTGCTGCCGCCGCCCGCGGCACCATGACGACGCGGTACCGCTCGCCGTCGCCCACCCACCGCCCCTCCATGACCACCCGGCCCGCCGCCGGCGCGCCGCCGCCCGCCGCCGCCGCCGCCGCCGCCGCCCGCCTCTCAGCCTCCTCCTCCTCCTCCTCCTCGGCGACAATCCGCACGCTCGCCGGCTCAAACTCAAACGCCGCGCCCTCGACGCACCGCGCCGCCGCCTTCAAAAACACCGGGTGCTGCGTGAAGCGCCCGAGGTCCCCGGGCGTCAGCAAGAAGGACGTGCGCCCAACGGGCGTGTTTTGCAGGCGCAGGCGCCGGCGCCACACCAGGTCGGCCAGGTCGACGCGCACTTCGCCGACCTCGACCTCGAGGCGGCGCGCCGTTAGCGACAGGGGGGTGCGCCACCCGAGGCCGATCACGCGCAACCCGCCAAACCGCCCGCGCAGCAGCGCGCGCGCGTCCGAGAGCACGCGCGCGTCCACGCCGCCCAACGAAGACAGGCGCGCCCCCAGGGCCAGCTTGATGGCGCCCTCGAGCAGGGCGGCGGTGGCGTCGCTCGACTCGCGCGCGGCCTCGTCGAGGCTGCTGGTGGCGCGGTCGTAGCCGTAGCCGGCGCTTCCGTCGGTGCTGCTGGCTGATGGGGGGGGCGCGCGGCGCTGCGTGTCGCGGCGGCGGCGGCGGACCGTCGCTGATGTCGCCGCCACTCCTCGCGCCGTCGCGGCCGATGATGGCGCTCCTGTTGTTGCTGGCGTCCGCACCGCTCGCCGCCGCTGCAGCGCGACAGACGAGCAGCCGAGAGAACGCCCCGTCGGTGCCGCAGCATCGACCGCGCCGCCCGCGGGCGGCCGCGCGCGCGAGAGCATCGGGTCGGTGGGGTTCCGTGGCCGTCGGCGCGCGCGCTCGCTTCTTTTTTTGGTTCTGCTCGATCGTCCTCGCAGTTGGGTTGCGGTGGTGGTGGTGGTGGTGGTGGTGGTGGGTGGTGGTGTATAGAGCTATGGATGGGCAATATTGGGGCGGGTGGGGCCGCCCCACTGGGGCGCACGCGGACTGGCGTACAATGACGGGGCGTGCCCGACCGTCGCTTTCTTGGCGCGCGCGCGCCGTCGCCCCGGGGGGGTCGAGTGGAGGCGGCATGCGGCGCGCGCGCGCTCCCTCCGCCTCCCTCCCTCCCTCCCTCCCGCCAAACAAACAAACCAAGGCTTGGGCAACATGATGAAGAGGTTACAAAGGGGAAAAAAACGATCCACCCGTCCGAACAGGCCCCGGGCGACGAAGCAACGCGTCGATCCACGGCTTTTCAGTACCCAAGCAGCACCGCGCGCATGGCCGCGATCGCCGCGGCAAGCGCCTCGGGCGCCAGCTGCCCGCGCGCCTCGGCGAGCGCGTCCGTGCGCGCAAACACCGCGTCGGGCACCGCCAAGCCGCCCTGAACGGGCCCGAGCGCCTCGCGCCACTCGGCCAGGCTGACGGCGCCGCTGCGGTCGCGGTCAAAGACGCCGAGCACCCCCGCGTCGAGCGCGCCCATCTCCGGGTCGATCGCCGCGTCCAGGGCCATGGCGCGCAGCAGCTCGTCCGTCGTGAGCTTGCCGTCGCCGTCCAGGTCGTACAGCCGCGAGGCAAAGCGCGCGGCGTCGCCGGGGAGCTGGGGCAGGCCCGCGTCGCGGCCCGTCTGCGCGGCGGCCGCCGCGAGCTCGTCCGCCGTGACGCGGCCGTCGCCGTTGGCGTCGGCAAAGCCGTAGTCGTCGGCCATGAGGGCGGCGAGCGGGGACAGCTGCTGCTGGGCGGTGGCTGCTGCGGCGATCGGCGGGGGGGCGGACCAGCTGTGGGGTGCGTCGGGTGAGGAGGAGGAGCAAGGGCGGGGACGAAGGAAGGTTGGGTGAGAGACGGTGGCGCACGCGCGCGCGCGGCCGCTCGATCATATAGTCCTCATTGGCAACACTGCGTCAAGCAGCACGCGCACGCTCGATCATTGTGCTCACCTCACGGTGCAGCTCAGCGCCACCGCGGTCGCGGCGAGGGCCGCCCGCTCCCAAGTGCTGGTCTCTCCGTCCTGCTGCCGCCGCCGCGTCTCCTGCTGCTGCTTCTGTTGCTGCTTGATCGCAGATGCTGCGATCACGGGCGCGGCGGGCCTTCCGCTCGTGCTCGCGCCGGACCCGCGCGCATGAGCGCACGACGGCGACGAGGACGACAACATTTCTCGGGGCGCCGACACACACCAGCAGCCGCGGTGTTGCTGTTTTTTTTGTCCGCGCGCGCGGGCCTCTCGAGGTCTTTGCTCTGTGGTGGTGGTGGTGGTGGTCGTGGTGGTGGTGACGGCGAGCTGTGTGCGACGGGATCGACGCGACAGAAAGGATAACAACGAATGAGCGCGGCCTGGCTGCAAAGGATCGCGCCGGCGGCTTTGTCCGTCGCCGCCGCCGCCTCGTCGTCGGCGCCGCCGCCGAGCGCGCGCGCGATCGATCGCGCCCTTCCATCACCGCCGCCCCCCTCCCTTCCCGCCGCTCCCCTCGTCCTCCCCTCCCACGCCCGCCGCCACCATCATCTCCCGCGCCCTCCCGCCCGCCACCGCCAGCCGCGGCGCCAGCTCCTCGTAGAGCGTCCAGACGAGCGCCGTCTGCAGCACCCGCTTGGCCGCCCGGGGGCCGACGCCCGTCAGCAGCGCGGCCGGCCCCTGCGCCCTGAGCACCTGCGCGAGCGCGGCCGCGGCCGACGGCGCGGCGCCCCCGGCGCCCAGGCCCAGCTGCATGCGCGTGCGCAGGACGTCGGTGGGCTGCGTGGCGAGGGTGGCGGCGGCCGCGGCGACGACGCCCGAGACAAAGTTGACGGCAAAGGCCGGGACGAGCGGGGCCGCGGGGCCGCCGCCGCCCGCCGTTTGCGCCGCCGCCCCGCCGCCGCCGCCGCCGCCGCCGCCGCCACCACTGCCGCCAGGCCCGAGCGCCGCCTGCAGGCGCGTATAGAACAGGTAGTACAGGGCCGAGAACGGCGCGTTCGTCAGCACGGTCGGCCCCGCACCCCGGAACAGCCCCCTCAAGCCCCCCTCCTCGCGCGCGATGGTCGCGAGCGCGTGCCACGTGTTTTGGTAGCG
>Ga0315905_10006819_pt1 | contig 11605 bp, 16 predicted proteins | sample LakEriMetagenome_5_FD_203522 | JGI IMG/M metagenome (GOLD analysis project Ga0315905, IMG submission 203522) | Freshwater fungal communities from buoy surface, Lake Erie, Ohio, United States - Buoy 4 MA121 | ecosystem: Environmental > Aquatic > Freshwater > Lake | place: USA: Lake Erie, Ohio...
AAAGAAACATACCCAAACACACAGACACACACCTGACACACACACACACACACACAGAGAGAGAGAGAGAGAGAGAGAGAGAGAGAGAGAGACAGACACAGACACGGACACGGACACGGACACGGACACAGACACACACACACCTGCAACAACACCTCAGTCGCTTTGTTCACCTGCCCCGCATGCCCAAGCCCCTGCGCACAGTCAGAATTTCGTCAGTGCCCTAGCATATTTACTCCTCGAAGGCAATATTAACTGACTTCGAAAGACAAAAATTCTCGGACTGTGACTGGTCACCACAGGAGCATTACACCATAGGAGCATCATGACGTGTGCACACGCCGGAATTCCACACACACACACACACACACACACACACACACACACACACACACACACACACACACACATGCGGGATTCCTTGCCAACTCTCTCTCTCTCTCACTCTCTCTCTCTCACGCACGGCCCCATGTCCCATTTTAGGGTTGAAGGTTAGGGTTGAGGGTTTTGGCCTCAACACCTGTCCCTGCACCCTAAATGGGTGTGCTGTGCGGCGTGCGCCATGTCACATGTGCACAGAGAGAGACACACACAGGGGCAGAGAGACAGCGAGAGTACCGCGGCAAGGATAGCGAGTGCCTTGGGGCCCTCTACTGCCGGCTGCGCGACGCGCATGTAGGCGAAGGCAGAGAGCATGTCGTCAATGCGCCCCTGCTTGCTCAGGGCCGCAAGCAGGTCCAAGCAAACGGACTTTGAGAGCGAGGCGCGCAGTTGCCGGTGTGCGTGCAGCACCTGCCCGTGTCACATTCATTGGAGACAGAAATCAACAGACCCGGCGACACCGAGAAGCGTCGAGCGCGCCAGGGAAAGAAGAGAGAAACACACACCTGCAGTGCCAGGTCCAGGTCTTCAGAGCGCAGGCACGCGCGGATGAGAAGGCTGCCTGCCACTGGCTCCAGTTTCGGCATCCTGGGACGCATTCCAACATATGTCAGCGCATGCTCGTTGCCTCAGCGGGAGTCGAGAGGCCATGCCGAGCGCGCGTTGCGGGTTCAGCACCAAGGTCTGTAGGCCTTGAGGAGCGTAACGGCTTTCCCGGCGTCCTCTGTACTCTGGCACTGCATGATGAAGCGCATCACGTCCGCCTGATGCTCTCAAGAGTCAATCCCCCACGCTGACGTGGGCCGCCGGCGGAGCAGCGGCATGCAGGAGCGAAGCAGAGCAGGCGGGCGCGGAACTGACTCTGCGCGGCGGGTCGCGGGCCTGGATCTTGACGTGAAGCCGCTCAAAGAAGGCACCCACGTCTGCATCCTCCTGCCGCATGCCCCACTGGGCTCCCGGTTTCCACGCGGCGGAGGCCGTCGAGCCGGCTGCGGCGCTGCCTGAAAAGCTCCGCTGCCTGCTCAACGGCCACACCGGCTCGCACATCAGCGGCCCTCTGTCCGCACGCGCCCCACACGCCGCGCTGCGCCGGAGGTCTCCCGGGGCTCTCCGCAGGGGCTCCTGGATCGCGCAGGCGGCCCCACACCCAGCCTGGCGGGACACGCACCACAAGAACTGGCGCGACGCTGCGGCAGGCAACCAGTGGCCTGCGGCCCGCGCTCCGGCCCCCATCGCTCTGGTGCCGAAGCCAACGCGCGCCCCCATCACTCTGAGTCTTTTATAAAGCCTGGCACGGCACCTGAGAAATATTTCTCAGTACCGTGGCCGTGATGACAAGAGTTTTTTTGGATTTTTCAACTACGGCTTCCTCGTACCATCTGTTTGGCTGTGTCTGCCGATCGCACGCTGCTGTGCCTGAGCCTGGGGTAAGGAACGGGAAAGCCTCGGCACAGAGATGCCCGTGGGGCAGGATGGGCAGCTTTACCCGAGCGAAGACATGCGGCAGCTTCACAGCATCCCCGTCCTGCCCATTCCGTCAGGTTGCTGCATACGCCATGCACTCGCCCTGCGGCGGTGAGGACCGTCTATTCAGATGGGGACACCGCGATGCGGAGGGCGGCCGGACGGATCTTGCAACCCTGTCGGTCTGACCTGGTCTCTTGTTGCAGGTGGAATGTATAGCAATGGAGGGACTTCGTCGGGCCGAACAAGTCCGTCTCCCTGGGGCGTGGGCATCAGCCCGCGTGACCAAATGAGACCACTGTACAGTAGCGGCGGATCGGCGCAGGGGCAAAGTACGACTCCGCGCGGACATGCCGGTAAAGCGCTGCCGCGGCGCCGGCCCACTGTCTCCACGGCCGGTATGACTCACTCCGGGTTTCGTACCCTGTTGGCAGGCATCGGCATCCGGGTGGAAACAAATGAGAGTGGCGAGTTTGTGATCGACCACGTGCATCGCAATGGTGCCGCAGAGCGCAATGGAAATGTCAAACACGGCGACGTGATCGACACGATCGACGGCCGTCCAGTGAATGGCCTCAAACTCTCAGAGCTCGGGGTACGATGCCTGATGAGGCGATGCATTGTGTGCTTGCGCGCGTTCCTGCAGTTCTTTCCTAATCGGCGAATACTGACTGCCCCTCCACCGCAAATAGCCTCTAATTCGCGGGCCCGTCGGCTCGACAGTCACGTTGGGTCTGCAGCGCCCTGTCCCTTTCACGGAGAAGAAGCAGGAGCATCACGTGGACTTGGTGCGTGGCAGTTCGCTCTTCTTTTTAACCCAGGAGAACCAGCGCGCCTCGAGCAAGCTTGGGGCCATGAACACGCAGTTGGGGGAGGTGGAGCTAGAGCTAAATGGGCTCAAAAACGTACTATTTCAGGCGGAGAATCAGGTCATGAGGAATAAAACAGACCTAGCGAATATGCAGCATCGCTACGACACGGTGCAGATGCAGATCGAGAAGAGTCAACAGGAGATTGCAAGTGAGGAGCACAAGCTGCTCCTGGCGCGCTTGTCGGTGCCCACCGCGGTCTGTATGCTTCTATCTGTATTTCTGCAAATCGATGCTTGCATTGTGCATGCTTACGCGTGCGTGCGTGTGCGCCTGCATGCCATGCGTTTTCGTGCTTGCAAATACACCTACAACCGTGCATGCGCATGCATGCATATACACGTACATACGGCAGGATTCGGCTTCGCGAGCGCGCATGCGAACGCTCCATGATTCACTGTCAAGCGCTGAAGTAAGCCTGTCACGAGTCATGGAAGACCTGAAAGAAGAACAAATACATGCTTGGCAACTCGAGAATGAAATTGCGAAAGAGCACTCCCTCACCTCACACCTCAGCGCCAAAATCGGACTCGAGATGAAAGAACTCGAGAATTTTCCTGACTATGCAAACAGAGGGATGAGCGCCTCCGAGGTGGAGAAACGCAAACGCAATCGTGAACTTGAAGTCGAGTTGGACGAGCTCAAAATGGGAGACTCCTTTGTTGCACCTGACCACCTCATTCCTCAGAAACTGGCAGAAGAGGCAGGTCTCGAGAAACTTTGTTGTGTGCATCGGCGCGTGATTCATTGCACCTGGTGTTATGATTTCAGTAACAATGACACGAGTTGACATTTTGCTCGCGTGCTTGTCCCTGTTTGATGATATTCCCAGCAAATGAGCTCATGCGCCTGAGGCAGTCGCTCGAGGACGCCTCAAGACATTTGCAGGAGAAGCAAAACGAGCATCATTTGACTATGGTAAAATCGAGTACGTTGCAGGGTGCCATCGAACGTGAACATGCGGGTATGCCTTTCCCACTTTACCGATACTTTTGTTAGGCGAGGAACTGGGGTTGCCACGCATATTTGGGACCACATGTAGAGACGTTGGGAGAAAGAGTGAGGGTAGGGCGAGTGTGAGGGCGAAAAGTACAAAGGGAGAGGGGAGGGAGAGGGAGAGAGGAACGGAAGGAGGGAGAATGATGACATTTCATGGACATGACGAAAAGTGGTACAGCAACTCAGGAATGCGTATCAAATCAAACGCGCGTGACATTTCTCACACCATTCCTGTGCGTTTCAGTGCTCAAGGACCAGGAGCATACCCTAGCGAGATTGCAGCAACAGACAGAACAAGATTCGCAGCGAGCCAAGGACGGTCTTGCTCAGCTCCGCCGCTTCCGTGAACAGGTTTCCGCTCCTAGACATATGAAAACTTATTGGTACTTTAATAACATTCGAACTCCAGACAGTACGTATGCAAACATGATCCAAGATATCTTCTTCTTCAAATCTGGAGACCATTGCTGCATGTAGCTTGGTCGGCATCGCCTGAGCATTGTGAGCTCTCCCTTGGATGGAATTGCAACCCTCAGCTCTGGTGTCTTGCGCAGCGCTCTCGGGAGCACAACGGCATTCTGAGCGATCTTGAAAATCGTCTGCAAGCCCTGAAGATGGAGAGAATCGCTGCTGAAAATGAAATGCAATTGATCCAAGTGGATGGAGCCGGACAGGTGAGGATGAGTGAGGCGCGAGGCGAGGTCCAAGACGTTGGATGCAGGGTACAGGGCTTAGGTGACGAAGAGTACATGTATTTTTAGTTTTTTTTTCTGTGTGGCCGCAAAGGCAGCATACGCGCACTGCACACACGAAAACTTATTTGTCCCGTTGATCCAGCTGCATGATGCCAAGCTGTCAGCCCAAGAGTTGGCTGCACTGCTTCCCCGCAGGATACGCGACAATGAAGAGCTGCGAGAGCAGATGAAGCTCAAGGAGCAGGAGCTTGAAAGGAGCCGCGCCGCCGTGTCTGAGGCTGAAGAGAACCGAGATCAATTTATGGAGCAGGCCGCATTGGTAAGGGGAGTTTGAAAGATGGGAGGTGGGTTTAGGGGCGAAAGAGGGAATTGAGAAATTTTGTGTATCCTTTTGCTCGTGCCTTATGTTGGCGCGTGGGGTCGCAGGAAACTATTCAGTGTCAAGAAGTGTGTCGCAATACGGAGAACATTGATGGTGAAATCATTAAGTCTATTCAGCGGCAGCATGCAATTGACTGCATGCTATCTGGAAAACAAAAGGTATGTGCATCTTTACAGCTTGAATTCGTCATGCTTAAGTTTCAAAAAAATCCTGCTGGTTTGAGCGTCAGGCATGACTTTCAATTTGGCAAATCAACGATGGTCATTACCACCTGATCGCTCTGCCTGCATTGCGTGCTCGATTGCGTGCAGGAATACGAGGAGGCTGACTTTGAGCTTACACAAGAGCTGCTTGATGCCCGCAACGAGCTTGTACGGTGCGTCTCTTTGTGATGTGTTTTGCGAGCGCGTCGACACCCTATTCCCCTTCAAAATGCAGCAGACTGCAAAACACAGGCTCCAGAAAAACAAGATGACGAAACTTGCTCTGATTGGTTCAGCCTTTGAGGTCAATCTTTTGGAAAGAAATGTTTGTTCTTTGGTGGCAGGGAATTTCAAGAGCTGCTGGCTGAAAAAGAGGAGATTGTCAACAACCATCGAGGCATCGAACAGCTGCGCGAGCTACATGACAATCTTAACGCCCGCTCCAAAGACTTTGAAAAAATGCGTGCTCGAAATTTAGGTGCGGGTCACATAGCCTGATTAGGAATTAGGAGTGACATTTGAAAATTGTGCCGCAGTGCATACTCTTTGTTGAGGACCCTGCTTGCGGTGAAAGCCCTATCATCCAAAAGCCGGCGTAAACTCGTACGATATACTGCACACTGTTCGGCAAGAGTTCTGCTTGCTCATACTGATTCGCAAGGGAATGGGGGGGGGCAACAGAACGCCTGCACGAGAACGTGGCCTTGCATGGCGATCTTTCTGCGAAAATTGAGGCAGTGGGTATCACTCACACATGGGAAGATAGTTTTTTTGTTTCGAATCACCAGTCAACCTTGGAGATCGAGGATAGCATACAGGTGTTTGTGTGTATGTGTGTGTGCGTTTGTGCGAGTGTACTTCTTCATTATCATATCCCCTGTGTGCGTCAATGGGCGCAGCCCCGCCGATGGCAAATTCCCTGCGAGGGAGGCTAAATATGCCGCCTTGGCCAGGCCCTAAGTGGGACACTTCTAACCCAACTAATTGTCCAACCCCAATGTTCAAACCCAATTAGCGCTAATTGGGGCGGGGACACTATCAGCCCACTGCCCTCAGCCAACGGCCGGCAGTGTGCCCCCAGGCGGCTAATGCAGTTCGGCGGGGTAATAGAATAGGCGGGGTACAGTTTCTGGGTGGTTTATTTCGCCCTGGCGGGGTCTTGCCCCTCGGCGGGGTCTTTATCCCTGGCGGGGGCCGGGGCGGCTCTTGCGCCCATGGTCGTGTAGTACGCATGGAAGTTGGGCTTCAAGTCCTAAAGAACTTGCGATACTCCGTGTATGAATATTCTCCTAATTGCCTTCGATAACACAGGCGCTTGAGCGCTGTAAGGCCGATTACGAGACCCGCCATAAGCCAATGTCAATGCCGCCAATTTCTAGTCGCACGCAGGAATTGTAAGCAGCCCTCTCTACGATTGTGCTCTCGCACATCTGTGATTGCCTCAAAAACAGCAATATGGTTCTGATTCGTTGCTGTTGCAATCTTGGCTATGGTAGGATCAATCAAGAGGTACCGGCTCCCCCGGCTACCCCGGAGGTACAGGAGGTATCGGTTTCTGTTCCAGCAGAGCCTGGATATGTGGGGTTGGTTGTGACCAAGACACGTCCCCATTCTATCTTACGGGTAAGATGCCATGCCTGCTATTTTCACTGCGACAGGTTGCATGCGATCTCTGATGTCTGTGGTGTCGAACGCCTATGAACAGATCGACGATCTTGTGGATTCGAACATGGTCAAGCAAGGCGAGCCGGGTTATTCGAACCCAATTGCAAATACAGGGGACCTGATACTGAAAATTGACGGTCGGGATGCGCAAACTGCATTGCTGGCTGATCTTCATGACATGCTCAAAGGTGAGATGTCGAGTGTTTTCCTCTGACCCGAGTACATCGAAATTTTGCAATGTTTGTTGTGGTGCGTAACTGGAAGCCAAAAATGTGCAGGTCCGCTGCACACCATCGTGACCCTCACTATGGCCTGCAAGGGCTCGGGAAGAGTGTACACGGTGCGATGTCTCCGTCACCGACACCACGAGTACAGCCTCCCTGCATCAGTGCCGGATGAGGAGGATCAGGAAAAGGCGGATCGCGCGAGAGCCCTTGAAATATTGAAGCGGGAAAAAGAGGAGCAGGAAAGGGCGGATCGCCAGAGGGCGCTAGAGATCGTGGCCGCAAACATGAAGGTTTATCTCTGTGCATTTGTGCGATTGTCCTTTTCGTGTTCCGCTAAGTCCGACATGTTGCCCTAATGGACAAGTGCTAAACAGGAACATGAAAAGCGCATGATTTTGGAAGAACAGGAGAGAGAAAAAAGGGAACGGGAAAGATCAGATGTTGAGAAGATGGTGAGAGAGGACCTGGAGAGAATGCGAAAGAAAATGGACGAAGAGCAACAGCAAAAGAAGATAAGGGAGGCGGCGCAAGATAAGCAAGAGGACAAGAGCAGTAGACAGGAAGCACAGGAAGCACAGAATGGGACGCAGCATGCCTCACCGCCGAAAGACGAAACACAAAACAGAGAGCAGCCAAAACCTCAGGTCGTTCGAGTTCCTAGTTGCTTGTTATTTTTTGTTGTTTGTTTCACATGTAGGGGAGCTTTTCCGGGTTGAATTAGGGCAAGTTTATATCACGCACAACCTAACGCTAGTGGACAGGTCGAGGAGCTAGATGCGCTGTCGAGTGATGACAATGCCGAGGATGGCGATCAAGCCGACTCTACGCCTGAGGCTGGCGCAGCGTCAAACCGACCGGGGAGCGGTGAGATCCCGCACCTGAGCACGCGTGCGCCCACACCCCATCCCAGAGCACACATTTCGTCGCCGCTGCAGTGCCGCCGCGACCCATCACGTGCTCGTGTACATGTGTGCAAATGGTATGCAGTAATGGCGAGGAGAAAGACACAAGCTCTCGAACGCTCATAATCGGCAATCGAAAAGAGGGAGACAGACGCCGTTTGCACACATCGTCTATGCACTCGTCGTTTGCTTGTTGTTATTGTGTGGATGCAACGTCTTGGCGTATGCAATATCGTATATTTAGCCAGAAATGTGGTTGAAGGGCCATTTTTGTTGCAAAATGAGTGCCCTAATACACCCGCACATCCCCACATGCACACACAGGCACCTGGGCTGCAGCAAATTCGCAAGTGAACTCTCCAATGGCACCTCCTGCCAAAAGTCCGGTGGGCAAACCGCGCGGCGATCAGAACTAAGTCAAAGATAAGGGCATGGAACGTTACCCTGGGACGTCTGTACGGCAGCCTTCAGACCTCTTTGAGAGCTAGCAAGTCTTGAAAAATGTCTCGCGTCCGTGCAACTTGAGGACCGTGGATGGCCCGCGACCCTGAGGCTTCAGCGCGAGAATGAGAACGGGTGTCGTAATGATCAGGGATGTCGTAAAAACGCGAGATAAGAGAGTTATGTCCCGTTAGATATAAAGGCCGGGCGAGAGCTCGGGCGTATCTCTTTTCTCCTTTGATCCTTCGACACCGGTGCGGCAGTGAGCCTTGCACGCTGCCATGCTCTTGTGCTGACGGTGCCCCTTTTTTCTATACACTAAGAATAGAATTCATTTGGCCTCTGATATCTTACACGCGCTCTGAGAATCCTTATTAACGATAGGCATCTCTCACTCTCCTTTCCACCCTCACTTAATCTTATCCCCTACTCCTCACGCCTTTCCTCACGGATGAATCTTCTCGTATGCTATAAGTTTTTAATTGGGGCTTTCCCGTCCTTCCTGAACTTGCGCTTGATCCTACATAGAATTCGTGGTCATGTTGGACTATTTATTAATTATCCAGCGGGTCAAGAGACCAGAGTTTTTGTGAACATACTGCGTATTGGAGAACAGAGAGGAGAGTATGAAAAGACCTAACGGAGACGAATCTAGAGTCGAATGGGCCACCTCGTACGCAGAATGTGAGGGAGAAACCTGATTGTGCACAATTTTTGTTTGAGTCTGGGAAAGAAGCATCCACGACAAGAGCGGACAACCTCGACCCTAAACCCTAAAACCCTAGTGCCCCATGCGGCATCTAGCCTCTTCCGCCATTGGGCCTCCAAGTCCTGGGCTGGGGTCTGGGACTTCCTTTTTCTTCAGGGAGGGCATGTCAGGGTTTTTATGCCGTAAGCTAAAAAGGCGAAACGTAGTAAAACGCTTATGGCGACCACGAGCCGAGTGAGAGAGAGGGAGAGAACGCGTTGTGGAGTGGAGAGTTCTCGGAGAAGGAGTGGGCGGGCAGAGGGCTCGTGTCAAGCCGAAAATCTTCAGCCCCATACCGATTCTTCCTAGTGTAGGAAAAAAACCTAAGCTTCCGACAATACCGCTGTATCTGCGATGAAATGCAGGCTCAGGATGAGGGTCGCATTGCTCTTGCGTCAGGCGCCTGGTATCATAGGAGTAGGGCAGGAACACATTCCCAATAGTCATATGTGCGCAGGACGTCTTCAGCATAATGTTTCTGAGACAAAGGGTTTTGCCTGCTTCTAATTCATTGAGAATTTTGCATCCCAAATATGTGTGCACCTCGCAATCATAAGTGCCTTCGAAGCGTTGAAGAAGCGCTGTGCGGAATTCATCCAAAACCCGTCTGTCCGCACATGCGATAATAAAATCATGTATGTGAGCAGTAATCAGAATGGCACGGCCTTCTTTGACAACCGTCCACATGCTGCGTTCGAAACCTACCAGGGCACATCCTTGACTTTTGAGATACGTGCTCATAGTGTGATGCCAGGCTTGAGCTGCGCTGGGCATACCGTAAAAGGGGTCTACGCAGGCGATAGACGTAATTCGGGTGTTCATCAAAACCAGGAGGAGCAGAGATATAAACTTTTCCATTATGGCCGTCACCTGGGAGCAAATCCCCTTGAACAAATGCCTGACTAATGTCCACGTGGTCACAATGCATGTTATGTTGAGTTGCAAGGGCTAGAATCATGCGAAACCCGCTGGCATGCGGGACCGGGCTGAAAGCATCCTCAAAATCCCCACGTCTCTGGTCATCCTTTCGATGCATGTGTTGCCCTTGGACGACGAGACGCACTTTGCATTTTTCGAATGTCCCCTGCTTTCGCTTGATTTTATAGTAGAAGCGAGTAGAGAAGACTTTATCTTGAGCTGTTAGAGTAGATCTGTGCACGCGCGTCCAGCATTTTCTGCGTGTCAGGCCCTCCATTTCCAGTTTCTCGGCTGTGATCCATGCGTCTTTGATAGAGCTGCGAAGCATTTGGCCGTGGTGTTTAGGATCTTGCATACCCCGCGTGTACCCTGGGGGAGCATTAGCAGATTCCTCTTCCCCCTCAACAAGAGAATGTAAGTGTGTGGGGCTAAGTTGAGAAGTTTCCATGCCCAAATCCAATTTGTCAGCCACAAAACGTTCACCGCCAGAATATGCCACCAAAGCTGCAAGAGCAGACGCCGTAGTGTGCGAATTTGAAGGAATTGCCACGCCCAAATCGCGCCAAGTGGTAGCGTGCGGGAATCGTGCTTTCACAGCGGTAAGGAGACTAAAATCAGCCCCTTGTGCAGGTCCATTCTCATTTGGTTCTAGGCTTTTTGGATATAGCTGAATCTGCTTTCCTACGTGTGAAGGAGGCGAAAGAAATTCTACCCATACTGTGGCTTTGTCACGTGTCTGCTTCTGGGCCCCAGAAGCAGACACAGCTACCACTACCTTTTCTCCCTTAGGAGTGGGCATGCCAGCTGGATTATAATGTGCTGGCAGAGTGACCAGGAGCTTGTGAGTTACAAACGTGTGCGACAGCGATAGTTCCTGCATTTCTGACCTTGGGATATCATTGTAATCTTTTGCTGTAGATAGCGGTTTAGAGACAAGAATTGCCGTAGCACTTTTCTTCGAGGAATGTTTGGCTTCAGCTTGCTGCGGAGTGACGGATTGCTGCGGAGTGACAGACGGGACTAGGTGATTTTGTTTAGCGTGTTCGGCCGCTTGAGATTGAGACCGGGTGATGACATGAGATCGCAGCTAGTCCGCAATGAGCTGATCGTCCTCTTCATCTTCCGCATGCATTTTCGCCAATTCCTTCCGTAGAGTATCCGGCGATCGCGCCAAGCACGAAGCGTCTCAAAAGAAAAATTCATCCGGATATGACTTGAAATCTTTGACCGAAAGTTCAGTCTTTGAAGCGAGATCAAACATTCGGATAGTGGGTGTTTGCGAATCAGCGTGCAAGTATATGCCCTCGACGAATCTGTCTCCAAAACTTCCGTTCACGACCCTGCGGTGCTCGCGTGGCAACACGGAGACGACACGACAACCAAAAGGGATTGCTACCGTGCCGCGCGTGCCAGCAAATGCTGGTTTCATGCGCTCGTGCGCCGTTGATCATTTTCCCGACGTATCTTCGGAGTACCATAGGTAATTCTTTTTGTGAATAAAGTCTGTCGTAGCCTGTGGCCAAAACCGTGTGGGTACATTTGCAGCTAGCATGGCCTGTGTTGCTTAACATAGCCTATGGCGCCTTCCACGCGTGCCTGCATAGTGTGATTATATGCTACCACAGTCTGGAGGATGATGTGATTTTCCACACAGTATTTTACCATGTCGTCACTCACGAACTCTTTGACGGCACTCGCAAGTACCTGGGAC
>Ga0315905_10006820_pt1 | contig 11605 bp, 8 predicted proteins | sample LakEriMetagenome_5_FD_203522 | JGI IMG/M metagenome (GOLD analysis project Ga0315905, IMG submission 203522) | Freshwater fungal communities from buoy surface, Lake Erie, Ohio, United States - Buoy 4 MA121 | ecosystem: Environmental > Aquatic > Freshwater > Lake | place: USA: Lake Erie, Ohio...
CCTTTAGTAAAATTGTATTGTATATTTTATTACCCTCAGTGGTTTTTGGCGTTATTGGTTGGATGTTAAAAGGAACGTATTCGGATACCAATACCGACAGTTATATCTTTGGTTCTGATAGTACGGATGCTTTTATATTTGCTTGTATCCCCGTAATTTTCTTTTACGGAAGTTTGTATTTTAAGGCCAAAGTCGAAGAGAAGCGTCCGATAGGAGCCTTACTTTCTATTTTTGCGGTTGTAATTTTGTTCTGGGCGGTTTTCAAATTAAACGGTTCGGCTTTAAATAATTGGGGTGATAAATATACCGATCGTGAATTAACGGGTACAGCTCAACAAATTGGTTCTAAATTAGTATTAGTAGATACCTTGCACTATAAAAAAGACAGTGTTGCTTTATATGATGACTATTTCCGTATTCAAAAGAAAGACGGGGAAGTGGTTAAAACGGTCGATTATCCCTTGTATTTCCGCAATGTGGCTCCTGAGAAAAAGCCACAAGAAGCAACTTCGGTCTTCACCTGGTCATCCAATTTAAGTCAGTCCATTAATCCCGGGTGGGTCATTTTATTAACACCTTTGGTCGTGGCCTTTTTTACGTTTTTACGTCACCGTCAAAAAGAACCAACAACGCCCACCAAGATCGCATTTGGCTTATTAATTTCGGCCCTATCCGTTTTAGTAATGGTTGCAGCCGTGAAAGCGGGTCAAAATGGTGCTGAAAAGGTGTCTGTTTGGTGGTTGGTGGCCAACTATGGTGTAATCACCATTGGGGAACTCTTTTTGAGTCCGATGGGTTTATCTGTAGTGTCCAAATTAAGCCCGAGGAACATTACTTCGTTAATGATGGGCGGATGGTTTTTAGCTACTTCTATTGGAAATAAGTTGTCGGGAGTTTTGGCGAGTATGTGGGATAGTTATGAAGATAAATCCAATTTCTTTTGGATAAATTTTGCCTTGTTGCTTTTTGCAGCTACTTTAATGTTTGTCTTATTAAAACGATTAAACGCCGTAATGCGTGAAAATGGAATTCGCTAATGGAACCACTAACAATAGAAAAGATTCAAGATTTTAAAGGAAAATACCCGAAACAGTTGTGGTATTTATTTTTTAGTGAAATGTGGGAGCGATTTAGCTTCTACGGTATGCGTGGAATGCTCGCTGTGTTTATGGTGAGCCAACTCGATATGAGTGAAACGACCGCCAATTTACAATACGGTGCTACCCAAGCTTGGGTTTATGCCTTTACTTTTATTGGTGGTTTATTTGCCGATAAAATTTTAGGCTTACGCCGATCTTTGTTTTGGGGTGGTCTTTTAATGATTATTGGTAGTATTATACTTGCGGTAAGTCCGAAAGACTTGTTTTTTACCGGAATCGGATTTACCATTGTAGGTACTGGATTTTTTAAACCCAATATTTCTTCAATGGTAGGTCAATTGTATCGCGATAATGATACTAGACGCGATGCAGGATTTTCTTTGTTTTATGCTGGGGTTAATTTAGGCGCACTAATTGGTGGATATATTTGTATTGCGGTTGCTAATGGAAATTTGTGGAGTACTTTTATTCCGGAGCAATTACGTTGGAATTATGCGTTTGGCTTCGCTTCAGTAGTTATGATTATAAGTTTATTAACTTTTACGCAAACTCAAAAAAGTTTAGGTAATATCGGACTTTCACCGCTAACCAATTGTGAAGGGTCAAAGCGAAAAATTTTGGAGGTTGGAACCTATATAGCCTCGTTGATTTTTATTCCAATCATTATTAAAATGGTTGCCAATACCACTTATACCGATTATTTTATGATGGTAATTGGTCCCTTGTCGGTGGTCTATCTGCTTTATGAAATGAAAAACTTTTCAAAGTCGGAAAACCTCAAGCTACTAGCAGCGCTAATATTTATTATTTTCTCTATTTTCTTTTGGGCTTTTTTCGAACAAAGTGGGGGTTCCTTGAGTTTGTTTGCAGCAAATAATTTAAAAAATACAGTCGGTGGTATTGAATTAGATCCTAACGGGGTCAATAATTCGGCCAATTCACTTTTTGTAATTGTTTTCGCAGCTTTAGTTGGAATGGTATGGATTTGGATGGCTAAAAAGAAAATCGAACCCAATACAGTTGTGAAATTTGGACTCGGGTTTTTATTTCTAGCTGGCGGTTTTTGGGTGTTTTATTACACACAATTCTTCGCTGGACCCGATGGAAAAACCTCTTTAGACCTATTTACATTCGGTTGGTTTGTAATCACTTTTGGAGAATTGTGTCTATCACCAATCGGAATGAGTGCCATGACCAAATTATCGCCTCAAAAAACGCAAGCCGTTATCATGGGAATGTGGTTTTTAGCCAGTGCCTATGGCCAATATTTTGCAGGTCTATTAGGTGCAGGAATTGCAGAAGCTTCAGAAAATGCTACCAATAGTCAAAAATTAATTACCTATACTGACGGTTATTGTCAATTGGCTGTTTATGCATTAATCGCAGGTGTCGTATTAATTGCTATTTCACCTTTGGTCCGAAAATTGATGCAAGACGTGAAATAATTTGTAAATTCGGACCTTAATATTTAGGAAATTATGAGAAAGATTGTGATCACACTAGTGCTTATTATAGGGCTACAATCCTTGCAAGCGCAAGACGGTTTAACATGGCACACCGATATTAATAAAGCGGTAGAGTTATCGCGCAAAGAACAAAAGCCAATGTTCTTATTTTTTACTGGAAGTGATTGGTGTGGTTGGTGTATTCGTTTACAAAGCGAAGTGTTTAAAAAACCAGAGTTTGTTCAATGGGCCAAAGAAAAAGTTATTCTAGTTGAATTGGATTTTCCAAGAAGAACTGCTCAATCGGATGCACTTCGGCAACAAAATATGCAAATGCAACAAGTCTTTCAAGTAAGAGGTTATCCAAGTGTTTATTTTGTTAAGCCAACTTCGGTCGACGGAAAAACCAATTTTGAGCAATTAGGACAAACAGGATATGTTGCAGGTGGTCCTGAAAAATGGTTAGCCGGTGCCAATGAAATGATTGCACGGTATATTCCCGATCCCAAACCTAAAGGCAAAAAATCTAAAAAATAGTTATAGCATAAAAGGTCCCTTTTCACTCGTATCATGAAAAGGGATTTTTAATTTTTTACAACTTTGTTTCCATAATTTTTTCAGGGAATTTGACGAACTTCCGTCAGCGATTACACCTTTAACAGCATGTGTTTCCAACCAATAGTGTAAATGACATTTCGGATTTTGTATAAGCACAATATAATCAACGGACTGAATAGGAAAAACACCCTTTTTATCAATTACAACTATTTTCTGCCCATTACAATACAAGCGTTGAATCGGACTTTTACGAATAACTTTAGGTGTAAATGTATTGGCTAATCTATAGTTGTCTAATGGTTTTTCAAAGGAACTATTGTTACCTAAAGTATCAATTTCTCGGTTGTGTTTCCAAGTAATGAAATGTCGTTTTCGTAAATTATACACCACCAATTCTTCTTCCGAATTTCGGTATTGAATGACCATCCAATTGCATTGCAGTCCTAAAAGCAATACTACAAGCCAACAAAAGTTTGGATAGTTACGTTTTTGAATAAAATGAACTACAGAAAACACGAACGCATAGAGTAAAATCACAAATGGTAATTGCATCGGAATATCTTGAATTACAAATTTTTCATGTTGCGCAACCCAATGAATTATGCCATTCATTTGTTCCACACTCCATTGAACAGCATTTGTTAACGGCTCCCAAAATACATTAGCATAGGCAAAGATGCAGAGTAGGAATCCCAATAGAAGGAGTAGTCCCAAGGGTGGAAGAATAAGCCAGTTGCTTACTAAAAATAATCCCGGGAATTGATGAAAATAATAAAATGATAAGGGTAGTGTTCCTAGTTGTGCTGCAATTGAAACTGTAGTAAGATTCCAAAAATAGCGCATCACTTTATATTTTGGCTCCCATAACTGCTGTATTAAGGGTTGTAGCCAAACAATAAAAAACAAGGCGCAATAACTAAGTTGAAAACCAACATCCCATAAATAATTGGGTTCACAAAGCAAAATCAAAAAGGCCGCAATACATAATGTATTGTAAATATTAACGGTACGTCGTAAATGATGCCCAATGGCCACAAATGAAAACATCGTGACCGACCGTAATACCGATGGAGCTAAACCGGCGATACAACCAAAGCTCCATAATACAACTAAAGTAACCAGCAATTTTAAGCGGCGGAATGGAGATGTATTGGGTAGAAGACGAAAGATAAATTGAAGTAATATGACCAAAAATCCGACATGCAATCCCGAAACAGAGAGTATATGTATTGCACCTGCCTTTTGGTAGTCTGAATTGATTTCTGCCGCAATATCATTTTGTTGGCCCAATAGTAAGGCCATGACAAGAGGGCGTTCGTTTTTCCCTAAATGATTCTCAAGATTTTTAGCAATTTGATTTTGGATTGCGGAAGCAAAAAAACGTATGGAACTATTTTTTTGCGGTATTGATTTTATTTTTTTTACATAGAGTTGGCCAAATATATGTTTGTTTTCTAGATAGTTTGAATAGTCAAATTGACCAGGATTGGGAGGGGTGTTGTTGAGATTTAACCATGCCCAACTAGCATAAGTTAGTCCAACTTGTGGTTTGTTTTCTTTTTTGGAAAGGGTTACTACAACTTTTCCTGAAAGCGATTTGTCGTTAATGGATTGAATAGTTCCAACAAACCGATGGTTTCGGGCAGTGGATCGCAATGCAGATTCAACTTGAAAAATGACTTTTACTGCTTGCGATTTTTTAAAATGATGGGTAAAATGAGACGATTGATGCAATTGATTATGGACCTGTGTAGTCACCATTCCCAATAGCATAAAAAAGAAAAATGTAAATACCCCAAACCAAGGCTGGGGTCGGATTCTCTTACGAGTATGGATGTAAAGGGCGCTTAATGAGACCGCTGTAATCAAAATTCCTACATATAATACAATAGGATTAACACGTACATTGTTTTCCAGGATAATTCCTGAAATAAATGTTAGTGTAATTCGAATCAGCGGAAATTGAATGGTTTTCATATTTCCGACAGTTTAGTGAATACGTTCTTATTCGATAACTCGATTCACCTGTGCGAAAGTTCTTTGGTAATAAGGCTCTTTTGTGGAAGATATAACGACGCCTTGTTGTGTTGACGAATGTACAAATTTTATTTCATTTTCCGAAACTTCGGTCACCATACCCACGTGATTTATGGTTCGACTCCCATTTGTTCGAAAGAATATTAAGTCCCCTCGGCGAATTTCGTCACGGTTTACTTCGCGACCAATTTTTGCCATTTCATGAGAGCTGCGGGGTAAAATGATTTCAAAAGTTTCAAAAGTAGTAAACATCAATCCACTACAATCGAAACCATCACGACTTGTGCCTCCGGAGCGATAAGGGGTTCCAATAAAGGCGAGGGCATTGTTTACCAATTGTTCAGAAAAGTAAGGGTCCTCTTCGTGAGCTATAATGATATCGTCTTCGTTTTGATTTACGATACCCGGAGTGTTTTTGATTTTATGTTCAGAATTCGGATGCGATTCTTTAATCACAGGAGCCGATTTCACCTTTCTTCGTGGAGGTTCTTTGATAGCAACTTCAGTTGATGAAGGTTTATTTTGTGGGGTATAAGTACTGTATTGGTTCTTTTGGATAGCCACTTTTTTGGATGTTATAACGGTAGGTTTTGATGAAGTACACGACACCAATACCAGAGCAACCATGATAAAAGCCAATAGTTTTTGCATTTTTAAATTTTTTTGCAAAGATAAAGCAAAAGAGCTAAACATGGGGTGTTAAACTATTCCAAATATGGTTCGCTGTTTTTTGACTAGCGCCCAAACCACCTAATTTTTGCTCCAATTCATCGTATTTTTTTAGCAATTGATTCCGGTAAATGGGGTCAACTAATTTTTGCAATTCTTCTTTGATCCGAACCGAATTAAAGTCATCTTGGATTAACTCAGTTACCACAAGTTCGTCCATAATTAAATTCACCAATGAAATATACTTTAAGGTAATAATTCGTTTTGCAATTTGATATGAAATTTTACTAGTGCGGTAGCAAACGACTTCGGGAACTTTAAACAATGCGGTTTCCAATGTAGCGGTACCCGAGGTGACTAAAGCTGCATGCGCAACACGCAATAAATCATAGGTTTTATTGGAAACGAACTTTATCGATTTTCCTTGTAAAAAAGGTTCGTAAAACGAATATTCTTGGCTTGGCGCCCCAGCAATTACAAATTGATATTCTGGAAAATCAGATACAACGCGCAACATTTCTTTGAGCATTTTGGAAATTTCTTGCTTTCTACTCCCGGGAAGCAAAGCAATGATGGGTCGATCATCAAGTTTATGAGTGGTCTTGAAATCAGATTCATCGGTAACCGGATGATTATGAATTGCATCGATCAACGGATGCCCAACAAAATCAACGGGATAATTATGTTTTTTTTCAAAAAAATCTTTTTCAAATGGTAATATAACATACAATTTATCAAAGTCGCGTTTGATGGCTTTGATTCGGTTTTCTTTCCAGGCCCAAACTTGTGGTGCGATATAATAATGGGTTTCTAACCCTTGTTTTTTTGCCCATTTTGCAATGCGCATATTGAATCCAGGATAGTCAATAAAGATAACAACATCGGGTTGAAACTCGGAAATATCTTTTTTACAAAACGAAATGTTTCGAAGAATAGTTCCTAAATTGGCTACCACTTCTGCAAACCCCATAAAGGCTAATTCGCGGTAATGTTTTACTAAAGTTCCGCCAACGGCTTGCATCAAATCACCTCCCCAAAACCGAATTTCCGATTGAGGGTCATTTTGATACAAGGCTTTCATTAAATTGGAACCGTGTAAATCACCAGAGGCTTCACCTGCAATAATGTAATACTTCATGCTAAATCAATACGGTCAATAGGGTTAGCAGGCATGTTGCTAGAACCACACCATAGGCCCAAAATTCTTTATTTTTCTTTAAAAACCAAAAGAAGGTTGCCAAGTTTAACAACGATCCTAAGGTGATTACCTTGCCCAATATGCCCTCAGCTCTGATAGTGCTTAAGCTAAAATGATTTGGGTAATCGGTCAGTGTGAAAAGAACCACGAGTATTCCAATTCCCGCCGTTACTAATCCTATTATACAACCGAAGAGTAATGCTTTTCTTTTCATTTTAAAAATCCCACGAATTAAGCAACGGAATTGCATGATGCGCCGTTAGATCAAATTGTACAGGCACAATTGATACATAACCATTGGCCAAAGCCCATTCATCGGTATCTTCACCTTTATCCAAATTGACAAACGTTCCGATTAACCAATAATAGTCTTTTCCAAAAGGATTGGTTCGCTTGTCAAATTTTTCTTTCCAATAGGCATTGGCTTGCCGACAAATTCGAATTCCTTTAATTGCTGCTTCGGGTAATTTTGGAAAATTAACATTTAAGATTGTTCCTTTGGGAAGACCATTTTCAATTACTTGTAATGCAATTTTTTTAATCCAAGCGCGGGTTGGTTCGAAATCGGCTTCCCAACGAGCATCTTGTAATGAAAAACCTATCGCAGGAATGCCTTCAATTCCAGCTTCAATAGCCGCACTCATCGTTCCTGAATAAATTACGTTTATGGACGAATTGGAGCCGTGGTTAATGCCCGAAACACAAAGATCGGGTTGGCGCTTCAAAATTTCATGAATGGCCATTTTTACACAATCAACGGGAGTGCCAGAACAGCTGTATTCAACTACAGCTGTATCGGTGTCAGTCATTTTTTTTAAATGCAAGGTGTCATTCACGGTGATTGCATGTCCCATTCCGCTCTGTGGACTGTCGGGGGCCACAACATATACTTCGCCAATTTCTTGCATAACGTCAATTAAGCAACGAATACCCGGTGCGTCAATGCCATCATCATTAGTAACAAGAATTATAGGTTTTGAATGCATAAATACAATTTCTGTTGTAACAAAAGTACGTAATTTGGGACTGATACGTGACAATTTCCTTAACTTTGACAAAAGTGCAGGTTTAACAAAACTTTAGTCACTCTTCGGTAGAGCTGGCATGGTTTTTTATGTAATTTAGAATTATAAATGAATGCAATTGTGAACTTTATGAAAAGACACTTTAAAAAGATTCTGGTGGTGCTCGTTGTGGCCATTGGGTTGTGGAGTTTTATGCCCAAATCAAAAGATGGGGATCCCGAAAAAGACAAGCTACTTTTGGAGTTATTAACCTATGTAATTGAAAAAGGACATTATAATCCGTCAACGATTGACGATAATTTTTCAAAAGGAGTTTATAAAGAATATATCGAAGCACTAGATCCCTCAAAGCGGTTCTTTTTGCAATCGGATATCGATGCGTTTTCTGTATACGAAACCAAAATTGATGACCAGATCATGAATCGCGATCTTACGTTTTTCAATTTGACCTATAACCGTTTAGTACAACGCATGGAAGAAAGTCGGACCTACTACCGCGAGATTTTAGAGAATCCGATTGATTACCGTGTAGATGAATCAATAAATACCGATTATGAAAATGCTCCATATTGCAAAGATGTAGCAGCTTTAAAGGAACGATGGAGAAAACAAGTGAAGTTGTCTACATTAGCTTCTTTAGTTGAAAAACAAAAACTTCAAGAAAAAGGAACGGACAAAAAAGATGCAAAAATCGAAGTGAAGTCGTATGAGGAATTGGAAAAAGAAACCCGCGAGAGTGCTTTGAAATCGCTAAATGAGAACTTTGATTTTATTAAAGATTTAACGCGTTCTGATTGGTTTTCGGTTTTCATTAATGCCATTACAACCCGTTTTGATCCTCACACTTCCTATTTTGCACCCGACGAAAAAGAACGATTTGATGTGAGTATGAGCGGCAAATTAGAAGGTATTGGAGCCCGCTTGCAAAAGAAAAATGATTTTACTGAAATTACCGAATTAATTTCAGGGGGTCCCGCTTGGAGAGGGAAAGAATTAGAGGCAGGTGATGTTGTTTTAAAAGTAGCCCAAGGCAATGCCGAACCTGTTGATGTTGTTGGTATGCGCTTAGATGATGTTGTGAAAAAAATTAAAGGTCCAAAAGGGACAGAAGTGCGTCTTACGGTTAAAAAACAAGACGGATCCTTAAAAGTGATTTCAATAATTCGAGACGAAGTTGAAATTGAAGAAACGTATGCGCGTTCAAGTGTGGTTGAAAAAAATGGCGTTAAATATGGCATAATTTATTTGCCCAAATTCTATATTGATTTTGAAAATAAGGATAGCCGTGACGCCGCTAAAGATGTAGCTATAGAAGTTGAAAAATTGAAAGCTGCGGGTGTTCAAGGGATGATTGTTGATGTGCGAGATAATGGTGGCGGTTCATTAAAAACCGTTGTCGATATTGGAGGTTTATTTATAGATCAAGGCCCTATTGTTCAAGTGCGTTCAGCAGCTGGAAGAAAAGAAGTGCTTTATGATCGTAATCCGAAAGTAGCGTGGGATGGTCCTTTGGTGATTATGACAAATGAATTTTCAGCTTCTGCTTCAGAAATTTTAGCTGCAGCGATGCAAGATTACAAACGTGCAGTAATTGTTGGGGGGAAACAAACCTATGGTAAAGGTACCGTTCAAAACGTAATTGATTTGAATCAGTTTGTTCGTGGAAGTGCTGTAGGCGATTTAGGAGCATTAAAGACAACGACTCAAAAATTCTACCGAATTAATGGGGGTTCAACCCAATTAGAAGGGGTAAAAAGTGATGTTGTAATGCCCGACAAATATGCCTATTTGAAAATGGGTGAACGCGATATCGACAATGCAATGCCCTGGGATAAAATTGATGCCGCTCAATATAAAATTTGGCCCAATCAACCCAACTATGATTATGCTTTAACTAATAGTAGAAAACGAATAGCCGCTAGTGCACAAATGAAACTGATTGATGAAAATGCAAAATGGTTGGATGAACGCAATGACGACTCAACGTTTAGTTTACAAATTGATAAATATAAACAAGAGCAGAAACATTTGGATGAGGTAAATAAAAAATTTAAGTCAATTGCTGATTATTCGAATACGTTTGAATTTAAATCATTGCCCGATGAAGCAGTTCAAATGCAAACTGATGCTACCTTAAAAGAAAAACGACAACGTTGGCACGAAAGTTTATCCAAAGATATTTATATTGAAGAAGCAATTCACGTTTTGGACGATTTACAACACGGTTCCAACAAAGGGGTTACCAATCAAGTAAAAAAAGAAAAAGCAATTAAGTCCTAATAGTTATTATCAAAAACTAAAATGCCCCAACTAATTTATTGGGGCATTTTTTATTTGAAAACATTTTTATAAATCTACCATTCATTTACTTTATTGGCATCCATTTTAAGAAAAATAAATAACAAAATTGTAAAGCCCCAAAGTCCAGAACCTCCGTATGAGAAAAAGGGAAGGGGTACCCCAATCGTTGGAAATACACCTATAACCATGGCTATATTTACAAAGAAGTGAATAAAAAGGATTCCAGCCACACAATACCCATAGACCCTACTAAATTTTGTTTTCTGCCGTTCGGCCAAATAAATTATCCGAAGAATTAAACCTACAAAAAGTCCGATCACAAATAAACTTCCCACAAATCCCCATTCTTCTCCTACGGTGGTAAAAATATAATCGGTGTGTTGTTCAGGAACAAAACCTCCTTTCGTTTGCGTACCTTCTAAATAGCCTTTCCCAATCCATCCCCCAGACCCAATAGCAATCTCTGATTGGTTGGTGTTATAGCCAATCCCTTTCATGTCGACTTCTTTTCCTAATAGAATATTGAATCGGTCGCGATGGTGCTGTTTAAAAACATTATTAAAAACAAAATTTACCGAAAATGCGAATACTGAAATCATTAAAAACAGCAAAATACTTGCAAAAATATTTCGGTCAACCAAGCGACTGCGGAAATGATTGGCAACCAAAGCCAATGCGGTCAAGCCAATAACAATATAAGGATTGTTAAAAGCCAATGTTAAAATAAAAAGGATAATAGCGATGAAACCCGTTACCAAGTACCAACCCGGTAATCCTTCGCGATACAAAACAATGAAGAATACAGAATAAATTAGCGCACTTCCTGGGTCGGGTTGGGGTAGGATTAGCATTACCGGCAGAAATACAATAAAAAATACTTGAATTTGACGATTCATTTCACGTAAATTCACCTGTACATCGCTCAAATACTTTGCCAACGCGAGTGCCGTAGCTGCTTTCGCAAATTCTGAGGGTTGTAATGTAAAGCTTCCAATACCATACCAACAGCGCTGTCCGGCAATGGTTTTTCCAAACACAAACAACCCGGCAAGTGTTAGTAGTGAAATGGCAAAAAGTATAATGGAATATTTTTCATAAAACTTGGCTTCTACCGCAAGAATCGTAAAAATTATCGGTATTGAAAATAGGATAAAGAGAAATTGTTTTCCATAAATCTGACTAAAGTCAAAAATCGAAGCATCTTCTGGAGCACCTGACAAGGAAGAGGAATAAATATTTAACCACCCCATAATCACCAGAGTACTGTAAATC
>Ga0315905_10006822_pt1 | contig 11603 bp, 14 predicted proteins | sample LakEriMetagenome_5_FD_203522 | JGI IMG/M metagenome (GOLD analysis project Ga0315905, IMG submission 203522) | Freshwater fungal communities from buoy surface, Lake Erie, Ohio, United States - Buoy 4 MA121 | ecosystem: Environmental > Aquatic > Freshwater > Lake | place: USA: Lake Erie, Ohio...
ATGCCCCCCTTTGCAAGACAACGGCAAAAGCTAGCGATCCGCCGTCGTCCCGCTGACACCTCATCCCCAAACATTTCGTTCCCCTCCCAAAACGCAGGATAGCGGCGACCTACAATTTCAGTGTTGCGAACCTCAACATCTTTGAACCAAAAGGTGTGTTTTGGCCCGTACACAAGCGTTGCCCAGTAATCACTCCACCAGTTTTGAAACGCAGGCGGATAGAAGGAGCCAAAGATATCGTAGTGCAGTCTAGAATGAAACGCAAAACACATATGTGTCTTGTGTCGATCTCTTACGTCCAGCGGTCCTGCCACGCCGAAGCCTGGAATTTCGCTGCTCTCAAGGGCAGAAACGAAGCGCCCTGCCCAGCCGTGTGTGAGAAGTAGCAGGTCATCGTTAACCATGTAGAAATAATCTGCCCCATCTGCATACGCCTGGCGAAAGAGGTCGTTGTAAATCCAAAATACTTTGCCCTCCATCCCCGTGTACTGCATCCAGTGGAAGGATACATCTTGCTCGCCCACCAATCGCTTCATCTCTGTATCGATCTGAACCCGAAGCAGCTCGTTATCGAAAACAGGATCGCCAAGGTCAAATCCAAGGTATACCACATATCTGAACGGTCGCGGCTCATGCACTATGGAAGTGACGAGGGAAGGTAAGAAGACTTTGATCATCGGTAGCTCTGCGATGTCCTCTATGAACCCCTCCTTCTCTCGATCCTGGACAACACGCATATCATCCTCCTCCTCTCCATCATATTTCTTCCGCGCAGATACTACAGGCAGACCAAGTGCAATAGTCTCGATCTGCCCCCCCCCTCCCCTCGCCCCGGACACCGCCGAGGCGCTGTGGAGTTGGTCTAGGGCACGGCAGGCCTCGTTCATTTCCAGGAGCGCAGAATCATCGAAGCGGTCATCGTAGAAGGGGCCCGCGGTGACCTCAGGGGAGCCTTCCTTCAGGAAAGTCACTTGACTGTTTGCGGCCGTTACCGGTGACCCGTCCCTACTTTCCAGCAGCAGCGTGAGAGAGTGCTGGCCCTCGCTCAAACCGCCGAGGCCGTCCATGCTGATGGTCACATGTTGCTGCCGTACCTCCATGAGTTTAGCGCCATCGAGCAGCAACACGCCCTTGCCCATGTCAGGCACGTCAAAGCCCTTGACCTCGACTTCAATCACAAACGAGCGCCCGGAGACTGTCGCGCCGAGCTGCGGGCTATGGAAGACCACGCTCGGCGCGGCCCTGGACTGCGGTGATGCTGCGCTGCACAGCACGAGCAGTGCGGTGCGTGCGGCCAGGCCCCGCGCGAAAAGGCGCCCGCAGGGCCGTACGCATGACATACACGAACCCTCTTTGTTCTTTTTGTTTTTGTTTTCCGACCATCCACCCATGGCATCTCACAAAACGGCAACCCTGCTGTTGGTTGCAGTGGCTGCGCTGGGACTGGCCGCGCTGACATACCCGATGACCTACCGCAGCGAGCTCTTGTGGAGCGGCCGGCAGGTGGCCGGCGCAGGTACATCTGCCCCCGCCCCCCGCCCACGTGCACGGTCGTGCCTTTTCGCACCTGCTGAGCTTGGAAATGCTAACGTGCTGTCATCGTGCGCTTGCTGCGCGGAGGAGCAGAGGTGAAGACGGCCTTTGACAACACGCACGCTATGAGCGCGTGGCTCTCGGTGTCGGGCCCCAGCGCCAAGTCGGCTGAGCACCATTTCCAGATGCCAGCCAATAGCGCAGAATTTGCGCGTGGGATCACCAACGAGCTGTTTGGCAAGGGCCCGCAGCTGCGCCAGCAGCAGCTCTTTGGTGGCAGGCACACATTCCCCGCCCAGCACGTTCTCGGGCTGCCTCACGTGGAGATGCCTGGGCAAATTGGCGTGACCACCACAGCGGACAGCGCAGTGATTGCGGCGAAAAGAGACATTGGGGTATACAAGGCAGCGCCGCAGCGCCGGAAGCGATCGCTCGCCGCCCCAACGCAAATGCTGTGGAACGCGCAGAAGACGCCGCCGTACAATCCCATGGCGCACTTGCGGCAGGAGGACAAAGTGAACAAAATGATCACGCAGTGGGAGAGTCACGCCGACACTGAGCCTGCTGGTAGCTACTCGGACTATTAGAGGAGTTGGCGTAATCTGACGGTAGCTAAACGACCTGCTGTAACTTCAGGAAGCCAACTTTCCCGAGGAGAGGGGGGGGGCGCGCGCGCGAGGAAAGCTGCGAGGAAATCTGGGGGAGCGCGGCAGAGAGAAGTTTATTGACAATCAAATAGATGACTGAAGGTCGCTAAGTACAACGCCTCTTCAGGGTGACACCGCCGCTGGGCACTCGTGGCCCAGCATGGGCGGCGATTACTATACCCCCACTCTCCGTTCGGCCTTGTGGTACGCGTTCAGCAACATACAAGAGGGACCACGGGAGCGAGGGAAAGAGAGAGTGCTGTTTCATTGCCAAATCAAGTGACTGAAGGCCCTGTCGAGTAACACTACATGTGGGCGAGGTAGCGCGCTGTCATTCATTAAAGAACACTAAGCCTGTTGTCGTGCATTGCCCATTGACTCGACCACCCTACGATGGAAATGTCCATCCCTACAGGGGAATCGCTATGTACGAGGCAGAGACAGAGCTGCTGCCAGCACCCATCACATCTGCCACGCGGCGCAGGCCTGCAAGCCTCCTATTCCACTCCCAGGGAGTGGAAATAGAACTTGTTTGCCAGAATGCTGCACGGTTTTCGGCATTGCTAAAACACGTTTGACACGGTGTTCTGTATTGCTGCCGTCGGCAGAAACCGTTGCGCTCGTTCCCGAAGCCTCGTTCCGCAATCCTTGTGGCGAAACTCGTATCACATCCTTGTTGCGAAACTCACATCACACTCCTGGGCAACCACCACGGCTTGGATTATCAAAGGCAGAGCGCCATGCCTGCAGTACGGGGTTTGGGGTTTAGTGTTTAGGGTTTAGGATTATCAAAGGCAGAGCGCCATGCCTCAAGTGCCCGATGAGCAGTCATCCACGCATCACTGCGCGCGGGAGCCAAGCAAAGACACCCCAGGAGGGGGGAGACGCCGCCAGGGCCCAAGGGCGGCGCGCGGCTGGGAGGAAGGCAGGAAAGCACAGGGAGGGAGGGAGGGAGGGAGGGAGGGAGGCCTGCAACAGTTGCTCATCTTCAATTGGTTCTGTCGTAGTCCCGTTGGCAAAGATAGTGTCGTACACGCACCTGTCAGGTGTGCGTGTGTGCATGTGTACGTGTGAGCGTATCTCGCAGGAGTAGGCCAGCGCGGTGCACAGCCAAAGTTCTAGCGGTTACACCCGCTTGTCTGAGGAGGTCGATATGTATTCATGTACACATGTATGATACATGTAGACGTATGTAGGTACACACGGAAAGGCGCTCCGCTTCGGTATGTATACATTCATGCATATCGACGACGGGTTTGAAGACAAATGGCGGCATGAACGCATACGTATACACATTTGTTCACACTCACGTACATGTACCTGATGTAACACTCGCTACCATGCCAGCCGAGACCAGAGCTAATGCAGCTCGAGAAGCATGGCGCATTGTGGTCTTCCACACGCTGCAGCAGGCGCCGTTTGACGCAATCTGCCGCGATTCTCTTCCCTTGGAATTTGTGTGTGTGTGTGTGTGTGTGTGTGTGTGTGTGTGAGAGAGCGCGCGCGCGCGCGCGCGCGAGCGAGAGCGAGCGAGCGAGCGCGCGATCGAGAGAGAGAAAATCAAACAGGTATGAAAACGTGTAGGTATGCAAGCATGCATGTTTCTGTGCCCTCACATACCCGCAGGCAGACCTGCATAGCAGCGGAGACGGCATGAGGAGGGAGAGGAAGAACATGGGCGAACATGAGGAAGAGGAGGCAGAGCGAGAGGAAAGGATTGTAAGTAGTGAGGAGAAGGTGAAAGCGGTGTCGTGGGGGGGGTGATACCTGAGGAAATCAGCTGCCATGTGCATTCAGAAGAGGCTGTAGTTTGAGGGGCGGCGGTAGGAGCGATGGGAGACCAAGGGATGCAAATATGTTTCGGTAAGCGCGAGTCAGACAACCGTGTCGCTGTGTGAATCTGATTGCACATGTGCACGCGCATCAATAAAAAGATCGACACGTATATCGATTACATACGATTCAGTTTTGCACTTGTATACCAACCGAGTGTTAGCGTTAGACACACAGGCACAGACAAGGCGTACACATCTGTGTCAAAAGAGACCTAGTAAAGTGTCAAAAGAGACCTAGTAAAGTGTCAAAAGAGACCTAGTGTTAGCGTTAGACACACAGGCACAGACAAGGCGTACACACCAGTGGATCGCTCAGCACCTTCGGCTGGCTGACTACGAAAAAAGCGTAGAAACTATACAATGAGGAAATCAGAGCAGAGCGGAAAGGGGATGAGGTGGCGGGGATAGGGCCGGCGAAGGGAGACAGACCATCCGGGAGTTGGATAGGAATTTGTGTGCTGTACACTACCCTGCTGTACCCTTTCAGACCATCTGGGAGTTGCGTTTGAAATCGTGAAGAATTGCATCGGCCAGCGGCCGGCAAACTCACCAGCATCCCTGCCTGAACATGCGTATAGGTGTCATTGTGGGTGTGTCTTGTGTGCTCGGGTATGTGTGCGCGGGTGCGCGTGCGCACATGGATGATTTGTTGTTTGGCTCGGCCCAGCACTTGCCGGGTCGTGAGATTACCGCATTCTGATCCCATGCCTGAGCTGGGGAAGTCTCAGCCTACTGGTCTGTTTTGGAGGGGCGCACCGGCAGAAGTTGAGCCAGCATGTAGCCCCACACCTCCCACGGACGTTCACAGTCTGCAAAGCGCGTTTCAGTCTTCTTGCACCGTGTTCCAAGGGGGCGAGCATAACGCTCAGTCAGCATGTTGCGGCCGGGGATCAGGTCTTTTGGTGCGCACTCTAATCCGCCTGCCGCATCTGATCGTGCTCCACAGCCGTGCGCTACGACTGCACATTCTGGTGCCTCGCAAAGCCCATTGAGGCACCGCGAATAAGGGCCCCATTTGCCTGGTGCGTGCATGTGAGTAGATACACGTGAGCACATCTCCTGCCGTTCCTTTTGATAAAGAAATGACATGCATTCGCTCGCATAGCAACTCGGAGCGCAAGGGCTACAGCGGCCTGTCCAGCTGTACACCCAGCTGTTGTCCCATCCTGGCAAAACAGAAGAACCTCCGAAGTGCAGGTGAAGCTGTTGAAACGTCGTTGTGTTGGTGAGTCGGTTTTCCCTGGAGCACGGACGCCAATTCTGTGTGAAGCACAGAAAGCGCAGGTGAGTGCGAAACCGGGTCGAAACGAACGATGTTGCATCAAACTGCAAGCATGCGCGCATGACGCGTGACGCTGAGGGATAATCCTTTCCATGCACGTGCGTGTGCGTGTGCATGTGCACAGACGCACCGGTTCATCCCGGCAGAGCAGGGGTAGAGCAACGTCGCGCAGCATCAGATAGATGTTTGCTGCGTCGTTCTCCAAATTTTCGTTTCCTGCCCGTATTCAGGGGTTCAGTCACACTTGCTGCCACGCAGGCCAACGCCTGCGCGGCAGGCGTTCCCCTGCCCCCTACGTTCTCCATCTCTTTCGGATGTCGTGCCCTGGTCAACGCACCTTTCAAGTCGCTTCCCGAGCGGCTGAAAAGCGCCAGCTCGTGTGGGATGCTTTGTCCCCACAGGCACTTGCCCCTGCAGAAGCAGGCACAGCTGCACTGGGCCAGGTCCACACACTCGTCCTCAACACTGCTCTCTTGAGCTGCAATGCCGCTGTTGCCGGGAGGGTAGGATAGAGGCCGGCGCGCCCTCGTTGGCGACGACACCTGCTGCTGCTTCCACCCGGACGCTACCGCTTCCTCGAGCTGCCGGATCTCGTCGCTCTCGTGGGCGCGGGCAAAGGACTCCATGGTGATTGTGCCCGCTGCAAACGCCTCGCCCATCGCATCGGGGTCCACGTTTCCCTCCGGCGCTGCAGACGCGCACACTGCCAGGACGCACACGGCAGCGGCGGCGGCTCTTCTTCGCAGCCGCGCGCAGCACCCGCCCCTCAACCGGGCCGGAGCCGTTTCCCGCAAGCCGCCCTGACGGTGGCCTGCAAAGCCAGCGACCAAAAGCATAGCCGAAACCACAACTGCAGCCGCCGCGCCGCGCGGCCTGGTCCTGTTAAACATGACATCAGTGACGTTGGTGCGTGTTTGGTTAGCCTTATGCATGCATGCATGGACATGTGATGTTGCATGAACATTCTTAGTTTTGCACATGTGTGCTTATTATGCAGGCACGTATCACGAGGTTAATGACAGGTTAGTTGTACATATTGGCTTCTGTGAGCATTTGCCGAGTTGCGGACAGGGGCCGTGATAAGAGTACTCAGGCACGGGACCTCAAATATTTCATCACAGTTTGCAAGTGCGGCAGAGCAAGAGCGGGGCCATCCAAGAGGATGGGTGCGGCTCTTGCCACACTGGCGGGCATCGGAACAAGCGTGGGCGGCGCGTCCATGTCGATGGCGAGCTGCGTGGCGTGCCAGGCGTGCTCGTGCGCCTCCTCGGTCGCCTGCAGCTACCTCTTCGGGTACGTTCCCGGGCCCCCCAATCGCGTGCTGCCGCGCCCGCGCCCGACGTCCACGCGCGGGCCGCAAGCGCCCTCTGCCGCTCGTCTGAGTGTTTGCGCAATCCCGCACGCCGGGCGCATGCGCGTCGCCGGGCGCGCCGGCCCCAGCGAGTCGGCGCTGACGCTGCGTTTTTGCATTGGTTTGTTCCGACTTGCTGCGCAGCAAGGTGTGCGGGGCCTCGTCCAAGGAGAAGGTTGTCTCGCACACGTCGCGACTAGTCTATTTTGGGCTGTTCCTCGTCACCGTCATCGGCGCGTGGGTCTTCCGTGACCAGCAGTCGCCCGAGTTCTGCGCGGCTACAAGCGACATCTTCTGGTGAGATAGCAGTCCTGCACGCGGCCATGCGCAGCCAATGAGCGCAGCAAGCGCCAGCGCAGCCTGCCCAGGGATGGGGTGGCATGTGTGTGCTGCGCTGGGCCGAGCCTTTTCTGGCCCGCCTTCTGCGTGAAGCTACAGCGCAGCCCGCCATGGCAGCAATCTACAGCTCTCCTCCAACGGTGTTGGAGGAGTGCTGTGTGAATCGCCGGGGAAGCACTGGACGTATGAACGCGCGCGCGCGCGCACGTGCGTGCGTGCCAGAGTCACGCATCTTACGTGCGCATGCTGGGTGCTGAACCCACCGCAGCAAAAACCTGAGGTGCCCGGCGGACCAACAGTCGCCCACATGCATGGCTCGGGCGTTTGTGCTGCGAGTAGCTTTCGCCACCGCAGTATTCCACTCGATGATCGCCCTCTTCACCTTCGGCGCCTCGGACTACTCTAACCCACGCATCATGGTGCATACGGCCCTGTGGCCCATCAAGCTCCTGATCTGGGTGGTTTTGCACCTCGTCGTCTTCTTCATTCCCTCGCAATTCTTCTTGGTAACAAAATGCATGTGCTTCCCCCTGCACGATGGCTGCTTTGGTTTGCAAGACTGGTGGGCGCTCAATCATGTGCCGCCTGCAGGGCTTTGGGTGGCTGGCGTTCGTCTCCGGCATCCTCTTCCTCGTTGTGCAGACCGTCATCTTTATCGAGTTCACGTTCGAGCTCAACGAGACCTGGATTGAAAATGATGGTACGCCACCCTCGACTGCGCGCACGTGAATGTACACGATGTTGAATGCCTGTGCGGCGCCCTTGCAAAGAAGGGGGTTGTTGCCTGCGTACGTTCATTTGCATACACACTCTTGCACGTTTGGGCTGACGAAGGGTGCGCGCAGGTGCCGACAACATGTCGGGAAAGTGGCACATGGCCATTCTGGCGATTTCGCTCGTGTGCTTTGGGCTCGCAATTGCGATGGAGGTTGTCATGTTCTCCTTCTTTGGCACCAACAACTACACAGGGGAGTCGGATGGATGTGAGCTCTTTCAGTTTTTCGCCTCGATGAACTTGATTTTGTTCGTCTTTCTCACCATCTTCTCGTTCCGCGCGACAGAGTGGATGCCAGCGACAGGCATTCTGCCGAGCGCCATGGTAGCCGTTTTCCTGTCCTTTAAGACGCTTTCCGCTCTCTACTCGCAGACGAAGTGCAACAAGCTTGCGGGCCAGATGGACCAGTACACCGCTCCGCCTGAGTTCGTGAGCGCCATGTCGATTGTCATCGCCGTCACGCTGGCAGCGTACAGCAGCGTCACCATCGGTGTGGGGTTTGACGAGGATGGAAGGTTCTGGGGCCGATCTGAAAATGCTTCTTCGCACCCCGAGAGTCGCACTGCGCCGTTAGTGGAAATGGACGCTGTCGCGTTGAATCAGATGAATGTCGACATGGAGGGCGGTGGTGCCAGTGAGGAGAAGCTGAAAGGCAGGATTGGGTATAACGTGGCGGCGTTCCATGTGGCCATCGCCTTCTCCATGTGCTACATCGCTATGCAAATGACAAACTGGATGCAGGAGTTCAGCAAAACGGATATGGACAAGGGCCTGGTCAGCATGTGGATCAAGGTGGTTGACGGCTGGATCCTTGCCGTGGCATTTGGGTGGGCGATGATTGCACCCAAAGTGCTCACGAATCGTGATTTCTGAGCTTTCCTGCGGTTGCTGGCGCAATGGGTGCGCGAAAAGGGCAGTGTGTTTGAGTGTGCGCGCGGGGGATGAGTACATTTAGGATTGTAGTGCGATTCTTGAGACACAAGCAACAACGCGTGTAGGCCACGCTTGTTTTCCAGAAAAACGCATGGCGTGACATCCTAGGATTGAATGCTGAGCGTCAATATACATGATAAGTTCTTAAGACAGATATGGTTTCAAGAAATGTCAACGATTGCTTGTTCCTGAACCATTGCATCTGTCTTGATCACGGACCGAGCCCCGTCTTGTATAATACAAAGCACGTGCAAACGCAAACAGGTGCCTCCTTGTCTCCTAGCACCTGGTCTCACAGCAAGCCCCCACTCCCTCCCTCCCCCTCGCCTGCGTAAGCGTCCACCTCGATAACTGCTTTTGCTTTGAACCCTCTTCGCCTCCTCTGTTTCCACCTGCCCTCGTCATCTTTCAGCCTTCTCGTCAGTACAGTACGCCGGTGGACACAGGCTGCTTGCTCTTGGTCAGATGTTCCTTGAGCGCTGGGATGGTTTTGAGGACCTCAGAAGTGCGGTGGGAAGTGAGAGGTGCCTTGAGCATGGCTTCTGCTTCTTGTCTATCCACATCTATCGTGCCTTGCGCAGCGAGTCTCTCCTGGACGTGCACGCTATCGAGGAAGAAGGGGGGCTGGAATGAGTTCCAGTGCTTTTTGTTCTTGAGGCACGCGCTGTCAAAGTCTGCACTGATGACATGCAGGTGCAGCAGCTTGAGGGAGGGCACACTGTGGTAGCCTACGCGAAAGCCCTCGCACTTGCCTGCACCAGCCTGCGTGCGTAAGCAGGAGACCACGTGCATAGCCACTCGGTGTAGGTGCCTGAGCAGGGGGAGGTGGTGCGAGCGGAGCTCGGAGATGGACATGACTTTTTCCTTGGGCAACACCAGCAGATGGAACCTGGCCTTCGGGTAGGCATCATAGATGACGAGGCAGGATGCGTCCTGCATGAGAATCACTTCCTGGTGCTTCTTCGCATCCTCCATTATGCGCACCAGCGCCCATTCGAAGCCGCCCTGAACCCCAAGCGCAGGCGGGGGCCTCCTGTGGTTCGGAATATACGCGGCGACAACAGGGAGCGGCGGCTCTCCTCGCCCAGCTTCTTCTTGTCCTGATCCTCCTTCGCCTCCTGCGCCTGCGCCTGCGCCTGCGCCGAAACGAGAAACGCCTCCGCCTTGAACCGGTCTTTTTGAGGGGAGTTCATCGTCGACGACTTGGTGTTGAGAGGGATGTTGAGAGGAGGCGAAGTGGGGCAGGGGATTGTGTGCAGAAGAGGTGGCTTCAGCGTGCATACATACATACAGGCGCATATACATGTATGTATATACATGTATGTATATACATGACACGTCCTAACTAGTTCGCGATTACGTCCTCACGCTGTGAACACTTCGTAAATTTGCGTCCTGCTGAAATTTTACTTCATAAGAGAGCTCGCCCAAGGGTCCCCCCTTGTAATGTCTTTAAAAAAAAATCCTTTTTGAAATTTTTGGAAAAAAAAACACTTTGTAAAAAATACATTTTACTGCTCGAGAGAGGCCACCCAAGGGTCCCCCCTTGTAACGTCCTTAAATTTTTTTTTTCAATTTATGAAGCAAAACACTTCAAAAAAATTTAAAAAAAAATTCAATTCATAAATGGCTTAAAGACATGACGCCTATATATAATATATAGATATTAAGACCACTACCACTTGATATTTTTGGCACATCATCTAACATTAACTTTTTAGCTTTAAACGATGATACGTATGTATGTATGTATGTATGTATGTATGTATGTATGTATGTATGTATGTATGTATGTATGTATGTATGTATGTATGTATGTATGTATGTATGTATGTATATAACAGCGCAACATGCGATTTTTCATCGGGGCGCATGGTGAATGGGGGAGGTGGCAGGTAGCGGAGTGAGGCTGAACTGCAGCACCGCCGTCGCAAACTCGCGCAGGCGAGATCAGTTGCTGTGTACCAATGATGTCAGCGCATGAGCGTTTGGCTTCTGTTCCCTTCTTTTCGCGCTCGACATCTCTGATGGCTTGCGCAGGGAGGACTAAGGCATACTTCTCTTCGTTCCCTGCATCGATCCACTCCCTGCGCGGAGGCAGGCGGGGGCAGCAGGCGAGATTATAGGAATCAACCCAGGAGAGGAATGCGAGGGGTGGGCATGCACGGCAGAGGGAGCGCCACACGCACGTCTTGTACCGCTTAGTGAGCATGTCCTCCATCCACGTCAGCGACTTCACCGCTTTCTCCCCGGCACACTTCTCCCACAAGCCCTGGACCTTGAGCATCAGCGCCGGTTTCTGTTCAACTTCCTTGGTCGCCAGGAAGAAGTCAGCACCGTCCTCCACGCTGCTCACCACAACGCCTCCGTTCTTCTTGATGTTCGAAGTGAAGATGGCGAGCCTCATCGCGCCTGCGACAAGCAACAGCAAGCAGGAGCGTCGGGCTTTCACTCGGCCGGGACTGTGCGGGACTGTGCGGGCTGGGCTTGCGGCAGCAGCAGTTCCCACCTAGTCCGATGGGAGCAAGGAAAAAGCGCTTGCTCCGCAGCATTGCTGCGGCCCCCGTCGCAGCCAGCGCAGCAGCGGCGAGCCACGACAACGCGACGGCTGTCGATGTGACAGGAGCGCGCGCTCGCCACAATACCAATACCGCTGCCCAAGAGCCGATTCCCGGGCGCATGCAACCAGAGCTCTGGTTTGCTCCCGCTCCTCTGCCGTCATGAACCTTGAGGTTCGAATCTTTTGCAAAGATCGAAGGGCGACGAGAGCACGTGCGCGGTGTGCCTCGCTGAGCGGACGGACAACATGGTTGGGGGAAAGCTGGGCGATCACCGTGTGGGAGATGGGCGCGCGAAAAAGCCCAAGCTCACCAAGCGCGCGCGCGATCCAACCAACGATCACCGTGTG
>Ga0315905_10006823_pt1 | contig 11601 bp, 4 predicted proteins | sample LakEriMetagenome_5_FD_203522 | JGI IMG/M metagenome (GOLD analysis project Ga0315905, IMG submission 203522) | Freshwater fungal communities from buoy surface, Lake Erie, Ohio, United States - Buoy 4 MA121 | ecosystem: Environmental > Aquatic > Freshwater > Lake | place: USA: Lake Erie, Ohio...
TGTGGCAGTAAAATCGATAATCATTCCGGTAAATCCTACCACACCATATTTTACAATTTTGAAAAAAAAAGGATTCATGGCAAAATAGTTATTTTAGAAAAAACGCTATTCAATGTAGGTCCTAGTAGACTACTGCAACCCAATCCAAAGGAGTATTCTCCAGGATTAATTTTAGGAAGTAAAAACGAAAAAACAACTTTTTTCTTCTCTCCTGAACTTAACTTGGCAATGGGTTCGCTTAAAGCCCCATCAATAATATTAAATCCATTCTTGTTTAAAACAATTGCTGTAAGACTTGCAGGCATTTCTGAATGCGGGAAAAGAAAATAATTCGGTCCTTTGTTTTCTATGTCAAGCAATAAGGTTACCCGTTCGCCGCTTGAGTATTTTTTCTTTGTTTCTTGAAAATTGATGCGAATATCATGCGTAGTTTGAAAACTATCTACAAAAAATCCATTTAAAACCTGATTGTTGATCCGGTATTCATTTGTACGATTGTCAAATTGTCCTGCAACAAATACCTTTTTACCTTGTAGGCCTCTATCTAATCTCCAGATGTCATATTGTGTTTGTCTGGAGTATAAACTGCTAATGACAGTTGTAGTATTTCCGGTGAAAAAATGATAAAGAGATGGTGATTGAAATGATCCGGAAAAGACAACAGGAGTATTTTTTGCTACACTATTAATGGCATTATATTTTGCCTTTTTACCGGAAAAGCCAATTTTTTCAGGTAAAATATCTGTCATCAATGCAATGCGCGCGAGTACTATGAGTATTATCGAAGCTCCAACGAAACGCCTGATGTAATGAAAAAACCTTTCATTAACCGAGCTAAAATTGACTATCAGCACAATGGCGGGAATTGATGCAGCAACGGTCCAATGGGGCTCAGCGTGACCTCTATAGGTAACCATCCAAAAAAAGAGTATCATGCCGGTAATGACAAACAGAAGCGACCTTTCAAATAAATTGCTGACCTTGTATTTTACTACAATCCATACCATAGCTGCGAAAACAAACGGACCGAAAGTAGCCAATTGGTTGGGGATATACTCGAAAAAATAATTCCATTTAAAACTTTTGGACCTTTCAACAAGATGATATTGAAAGCTTGGAAAATTATTATTTATTTGCCAGGCAAAATGTGGTAAGCATAATAATAAAGAGAGTACACCGGCAATCAAAAATCTTGGATTGCTTATCAAACGTAGGTTTGAAATAAAGACGAGTATAATGATTATGACACCTTGGTATTTACTGTAAACAAGTCCGGACATCGCGATTGCAAGCAATAGCGTATTGAATAGATTGTTGTTGAGGGTAAATTTTTTATAAGCCAATAAAAACAAAGCGGTAAAAAACAAAAGTGGAACATCGGGTGTGGTGATAAAACCATAGGCTGCAAGCATGGTCATTGCTGCTGCGGAATAAAAAAATACTTTCAGTCGCTTTTGGTAAGGCATATCTCCAGTATCGCTGAGCTGCCAGGTAATTAAAAGGGTAATTGGTTGAAGAATCAAGGTAATCAACCTTACACCAAGATTACCTTTAGAAATGAGGGAGCTTATGTAAATAATTATTGCAACCATTGGAGGATGATCGTAATAGCCAAAAGAAAGGTGTTCCGCCCAAAATGCATAATACGCCTCGTCTGGATTAATCTCAGTGAAAATTGCCTGGATAAGGTTAATGATAAACCACAAACAGAGGCATGCGTATAGCTGATGCTTTGGCAAAAAACGATTCTTACTGATAACATTCATTTTGTTAAAAATTTACTTCCCTGTTTTCGTTTTAGCGGAATAGTTATTGAAAACCATTGTAACAAAATCTATAACCATGTTAGTAAGCAAAATATTTTTCAATTAGAGAAAAAGAACACAAACGATCTCCTATCAAACTACTATTTACAAATATAAGTGACTTGTGCTTAATAACAATTTGACTAAAGTTGCTTGTATAAATACCTTTAATGGTTCCGATTGGCATCTGTAGAGTTTGTACTTGTTCTGATAATCTACTTCTAATAATCAACAATTGACAGTAAAAAATTTGTATTATGATTTAGTTGACAATGGTTGTGTTACAACACTAATGTCTCTTTCTATAAAAAAGATATTGTTTGGAAGTGGCCAAGCACATTCTATGTGAAAATGACGATGAAAATTATAGCGAAGAATACAAATTGACTTCAGTTTACTCAACACAAAACATCATTGAGCTTCACTATATTACTCCATTCCGGTTTATGAAAAAACACAGCATTGTTAGATCCGGAACGAAGCCCACGCAAAAACAAATAAATCACGCCGCCGAAATCTCTTTCATAGTTGAAGTCTGATAACCTGGTTTTAAGGTATTTGCTCACTGCCACCGTGTAGAGATGGTATTGAAGATTGTAGTTGTTTGCTGCCATCGCTTCTGAAAGCCTATCTTCCTGATAATCTTCAGGCGCATCTCCCAAATAATTCGATTTCCAGTCAAGCACATAATACTTTCCGTTCATTTCAAAAAACAAGTCGATTTTTCCATTCATAATTCCTTCCAAATCATTTAAGTCCTTTACATCCCAAAGGCTTATTTCTTCAGCAAGCGTTTTAAGTTGATCCGTATGAAAAGGCTTCAGCGGAAAATCAAATTCCAGTTCGTTTAGTCGTTGTTCGTTAGATACCTGATTCATGGAGAAAACATCGGAGTTTGTTTTTATCTCAGCACCTAAAGTATTTCTGAGCAATTCAATCAGCATTTCATTGGACCATGATTTATTGCTGTATCCGGTTCTTTTTACAGAAGAATCTGTAAGTCTGCTCCAGTTCTTCTCCTCTCTAAAATCAATGTTTTCAAAGATAAAATGCAGCAGGTTTCCGGTTTTAGCACCTCGCTTCAAATCTCTGAATACAAACTGATCGTATTCGTATTCCGGGTTTTTTCTATTTTCAATAGATGCTCCTATATGAGAAGGGCTCAGAGCACTATAGCTAAGTTTTCTCCAGTTGATTTGTTCAAGGGAAAATGCTGCACATGTTTTATAGGCAACCCCGGCATTGTTGTTGGTACTGATGTATTGGTAGTTCGAAGGAATGTCCGCAGGAGTTTCTTTTATTTCGATATAGTTGTTTAGGCTAGAAATTGTGCTTTCGTTCAATGCCGCCAAAAAATAGTTCATAGTGCTTTCTTTGGCGTTGATGGCTGTATGGATATAACACTTGTATTTAGCTCTCGTTAGTGCAACATATAGCAGTCTTCTGTTTTCCTGTTCGTCCTGTTTTATTTTCCATCCGTGAAATTTATTGTTATATAAATTAGCAAAAGAAGTCTCATTAGAGAAGTAATATTCTCCGTCCTCTTCATTTCTGAATTGCACAATGGAATTGGTCCCACTTAAATCGGCATTAAAATCCAGGTAGGGCGCAAAAACAATATTGTACTCCAGTCCTTTGCTTTTGTGAATGGTTATGATGGTCACCGCATTTTCATCGCTCTCCATTCTTTGTTCGAATTCATCACCATCTTCCGATTTTCCATTAGTGGCAGCGGAAAGCCAATTGATGAGTTCTGTTGGCGAATACTGTTTGCGGACCGATACGGTGTGTAACAATTCTATTAACTGCAGAAGATTAGAAACAATGCGAGTGCTGTTTTCAGCATTGCGGTTTTGCAAAACCGCTCTCACATTATAATCTGTAATAAATTTCATTAGCGCTACAAAAATTCCTTTTCCGGGAGCCGTCCAGGCATCTTTGTAAGCCTTAAATCTATTAAGTGTCTTTTCTTCATCTATGGCTAGTAATTTATCAATGTTGTATCCTGTAAAAGTGGTCAGCAGCGCACGATTGATGTTTGACTTTTTGATGTCGTCAATAGCAATCAGCACATAGAGCATTTCTTTTGCTTCTTTACTTTCCAGAATTTTCTTATCGTCTATCGTTACCGCAGGAATTTTATAATTTGACAATGCTTTTTTAACATGATCTGCTCCATACCGATCTCTTACAAGAATTCCTATATCGGAAGGTTTAATTTTTTCCTTTTTTCCATCTGCACCAATCAAAAAACCATCCTTAAGTAATTGCGCTACATTCGCGGCTACGCCTGTAGGAATAACACCTTTCGTTGCCTGTTTAAAAATTGACAATGGCTTTTGCGCTTCGCCATTGATGTAAAGTGTTTTAAAAGATTTGTCTGCGGGTGTTTTTACCGGTATATAGGAAATGCCGTCTCTATCTTGTGCATAATGAAAAGTGTCAAAAGTAGGGTTGGGTTTAAAAAACACATTCAACGCATTTACCACCTCCGTTGAAGACCTGAAATTGGTATTCATTTCCAATATTCTGTCAACGCCTTCGGCACGCGCCTTGAAGTAGGTGTTGATGTCTGCTTTTCTGAAAGCATAAATAGATTGCTTGGGGTCGCCAATGTAAAAAAGCAAAGTGTCTTTTTGAAAAACGGTATTGAAAATTTCGTATTGGTCTTTGTCTGTATCTTGAAACTCATCCACAAAAACTGCTTTGTATTTATTTCGCAGTTGTTCGCAAAAGGAAGAATTTTCACGAACAGCCTGTGCAACTCTTTGAATCATGTCATCGAAAGAGAAAACGCTGTTCTTCTCTTTTAGTAACTCTACTTTTTTAACGCCTTTATCTGTCACGTAATTAATTACTTTTTCAATGACAATCAATCTAGAATTTTTTCTTTCTTGTTCTAGTCTATCATATTCTTCTTGCTGGATAAAAAAATCGCCGAATTCTGCTCTGATTTTTTGATTAGGGCTACTTTTTAAAGAAGCAAAAAGATTTATTGGAGAATTGAAACTTTCTTTATTCCATTTTTTTGAAGTTGTCAATTTTTGGATTCTCTTAAAATAATTTTCTTTATTCTGATCTAAATCGGCTTGAAGGTTTTCAAGCAATTCCTCCTGAGAATTTTCAATTGTTTTTATTTCTTCAATCAATTCTTCCTGGTCATCAAGGGAATAATTGATGTTGTTGGCTTGCGTCATTTTTTTACCCGAAAGAGCAATCGTTAAGATTTTTTGCGCATTTTCTTTTTCAAATTTGTTGTCAATCAGGCTGTAACAAAGTACTTTTTTCAAAGTAGAAATCCGCTCTCTCCAGCATTCGTTCAACACATCATTTATAAGCGAATCAAACTCCAGTTTTGAAGTGGCTTTTGCCCCGAAAAGCTGACCGGTGTCAAACGCAAACGCCGTTAGGGTTTGTTGACAAAATCCGTGAATGGTCATGATGGATGTTTCGTCAAGCATAAGCACCGCTTGTTTTAACAACAGGATTGTTTTTTCTCTTCCAATCTTTTGAATGGAATTATCCACTACTTCAGCAATGGTTTTGTCGCAATCCGGATTGTTGTTTTTGCAATAATCGTATGCCGTTCGGACAAAAAGCCTCACTCTGGTTTCCAGCTCAGCTACTGCGTAGTTTGTAAATGTTACCATCAAGATCTCGTTGATCAGTATGGGCTCTTTTCTGTTTTCGGATTTTTCCAAAAGCAAACGCAATACTAAAATGGCTATGGAGTAAGTTTTACCCGTTCCTGCACTCGCTTCAATCAGGTTTCTTTTATCGAGCAAAGCATTTACAACATTAAATTCTTTATTTTCTGACATGGTATTATTGAATTAGGTTGACGTCTCCTAAAAGTTTTAGTGTATTTTCTTTAAATGACTCGAAGTTTACATCATTAAAAAATCCATTAGCCCGCGCATTTTTATAATAGAGATCATCGTATTGTTTTTTAAATTCATTTTCAAATTCATTCTTTGCCATAGTGATAAAATAACTCCAATCCTTAGAAACGGCCTCAAGCGGATTTTTGAAGTTTGGGTAAAAGTGAAACTTGCCCTCACAACCCTTTTTATACATGCTTACCCATTCAGCCAGGATTGTTTTAGCTTCCTCAGTACTCAGGTCTGCAGCAGAATGAACTATTGTTTTTAAACCATTGCAATGGTATGCATGAATCCAGTCCACATTATGTCCACAGGCTCTTGCAAAAACAAAACTCACTTTATTTTGAATGTACCCTTTGAATATTTTAGAAGAGACGCTGAAAGTCACTATTTTTCCATCATATACATTGTTAATAAAGCCGCTTACAGAAGAACCACTTAAATCAACATATCCGGAAAGTTTAGCTTCTTCCTTGTTTTTGGTTAATGTTAATAGGGCCTCTTTCATTTCCATTATTCCATTTACTGTATACTCTGCATTTGCCAGACCAAAATTGTGCAGAGGCACTTCTCCCTTTTTCATTTTTTCTTTTGCAAACTCAGTGAGGTTGTTGTGCGGTTGTTTAATCCAGTCAATCATAAAAAAAGAAGGATTGTCAATCTTAAACAATTCGTTTTCCGGTAGCAGTAGGTTTTCTGTTTGGTAGTAAATCCTCAATGTTTTATTAAAATAAAAATCAACCGGATTTTTAAAGAAGGAAGCAAGGTCTTTGATATCAATCTCCGAAAAGTCGAATGGTTCAGGAGCGCTTGTTTTTTCAGGTACATTGTCGGTCGTTTTGTAGCTCTCATAACTAAGGTAGCTAACAAACCTCTGTTCATTGCCATACTTTTGGCTGAAACCATGCAAGGGATGATGGGTAACCATCTTTTTTCTGATGTTCTCTTGGTCGCCCTCAACACCCTTTCCTACATAGTCGATAAACTCATCGAGAAGTGCCGATGGAGGAATGGCTTTACCATCCTTAATGTTACTGCCTACATAACTCATGTACAGAAATTCTTTCGCTGACAAAATGGTTTCAAGAAAGAGATGTTTATCATTATCTTTCACGTTTCTGTCACCTTTTAAGAAATCTTTATTGAACAAACTGAAGCTAAGTGGATTTTCTTTTCTCGGAAATTTATCAAAATCAAGCCCCAGCAAACAAATGACTTTAAAAGGAATGCTACGCATGGGAATGAAGGAGCAAAAGGTTATGCCTCCTCTCAAAAAAGAATGTGTCCTTTTTTCGTAGGATAGCTTTTCTTTAAATGCCATCCTGAACGTATCAAATTCAATCTCCCCAGAAATAAATGTTGCAGCGGTTTCTATTTTTTCCAACTGCTTAAGAAACACATGAAAATCATCATCCTCTCCGTTTGCCGACTCAAAGACCATGTCTTCCGCAAGTGTTTTAAGGTATTCAATCCAAGCCTCAAGATTTCTTTTGGCAGATCTTTCCTTTATATAATCAAGCAGCACCGTAGTGAAGTGGTAGAATTTGATCAACTCAAAGGAGTTGTCGCCTTCAATATTGTCGATTGGCTGAATAGCTTCCCTCTTGTATTCAAATGAATCTTCGCCCGACAAACAAAGTCCCAACATTATTTTACGCAGTCCATATTCCCAGCTCATGTACCTGGTGTCATTTTCTGTGCTACCAATTATTCCTGAAATAATATTCGCTTCAGCCATAGTTCTTCTGATGAGAGGAAGGTTAGATATTCCAAAGCGCGAGCGTATGTATTTGTTTTCCAGAAGCTCCAACACCCTCTCACTGGTAAATTTGTTTTCTTCCATACTCATAATCAATTCGAGGGCAGAGAAAAAATTATTACCCGAAGAAACAGATTCATCTGCAATGCTGAAAGGAATTTTATAAGGTGCATTATCGAACACCGCATTGATGAAAGGTGCGTATTTGTCTACATCATTTACCATTACTACAATATCTCTTGGCGACAAACTAGTTTTTTTCTCGTCAATCAACTGAATGATGTAGTTGTACAAAAGCTCTACCTCTCTGTATGAAGTAAAGGAAGCATTAATGGTAACAGATCCGTCTGAAATGTCCGACTCACTGATTTCATGCCTGGAATCCTGAGCAGCATTGTTGTAAATATCGCTTTGTACTTTTTGAAGTAAGGTTACAGGATGTTCAATAGGCTTTCTAAGGGAGTCGTTGTATGCGTTGATGGTTTCTTCATCGTTGAAGAGCAGCGAAAAGCTGTCTTTTATAATTTTGCCCCAGTTCAATAAAAGTTCATTGCCTATTGTAAAATCAGCTGTTGTTTTTGTTTTGTTTCTGTTCAAAAGAAAAATCATTCTTTTTTCCGTAACGTCATCCATCCAATAGGTTTCGGGCGATGGATTGATGAGGTAGAAACGAACAGGAATGTAGCGTGAAATGGAATGAAACAATTTCAGGTAAAAAGGCGTGATGATGGCTATACCAAAGAAATACAACCTCGGTATTCTGTTAACCAGCGCCTGTTGATTCTTTTCTTCGCTGAGCAGCGCCATGATTTTATTGGCCATTTCTGTTTTATCACTCAGCTGTTCTCCGTATTTTGATTTTACTTTATGCCAGAGGTAGGATTGCCATTGAAGATCTTCTGCTGTTTCAAGAGCACCGTTTGACCATTGCGTAATTTTCTCCGGACGATAAATTTGGTATTGATCGAAAAGGTCGGCTGTTTTTTGAGCAAGCGATAATCTTTTGGATTCGCTGTTGCCGAAGTAGTTGCTTATTTTCGGAAAGCTAGTGGCAAAATCCGTTTCGCCCATCAGTCCAAACAACAGCCACTTTAAGTGTTCACTGTGCATGGATTGCTGAAAACCTCCACCCAAGGCAGAGAAAACCTGACTTATCACATCGGTTGGACTCAATAAGGCAACGTTGGAGACAATACCCATTTTTTCGGCCAACTGAATTTTCAGCCAGCTGTTGATTCCTTCAGTCTGTGTAACGATGAATGGTTTAGAGAAAACATCAAACCTGTCTTCTTTGAGGTTCACCGAAAGCTGATCGGCAAGCGATTCCAAATCGTTAGACGCATACAATTCAATAGACATAATTTCCTTGTTGTTTTAAGCGAGTTCGTTGATACGGTCGGCAATACCCGATGCCCTGTTTACCTTGTTTTCGGCAGTTGCAAAAAAAGTGGACTTGTCCGCGAAAATGACTGCTTTTTCTTTTGCCCTGGTTATCGCCGTATAAAGCAACTCTCTGGTGAGCAGCGCTATCTCTTTGTTTTCGGGAAGAACTACCACAACTTTATTGTATTCAGAACCCTGACTTTTATGAATGGTCATGGCAAAAACAGTTTCTGCGTCTGTAATGTATGCCGGAAGCACGCTTCTGAGCTTGTTTTCATGGTCAATGAACCAGGCTTTGTAAGCTCCGCTTTTGTCCTTTCTGATGATGCCGGTGTCGCCATTGAAGAGCATCAGCTCGGTGATGTTTTGGGTTACGATAACCGGCCTGTTTTCATAAAAATCACCATCCGGAGAAAACAGAGAACCATCGTGATTTTTTATTTTCTTTCTTTTTAAAAACTGTTCAATTTTTTTATTGATGGCATACAATCCTCTCTCGCCTTCCCTAACGGCACAAAGCACACGAATCTGATTCAAAAGCTTAAGCGCTTTTTCTATATCCTCTTCCTGAATGTATTTCGTATATTCCATCAGATGAGGTTCCAAGAGCCCTTCATTCCATTCGTCATGAATGCTGACAGCATTGTTTTGGCTTTGCTGAATAAAAGCTTCCAATTGTGGAGTGTCGTTTTGAATGACAGCAAGACTGATTTTCCCTATTTCACTTTGTTCGTTGAATCTTCTGCTTTTTCTAAGTTCGATTATGTGATTGGTAAGTCCGTCAGGCGAACTATTCACTGCTGTTGAAGGCAGTTGTCTAGTTGCGTCTTTGATGTATTCGTTTATGATATTGATTGATTCCGAAGTGAATAGATTGGATTGTTCATGAATCTTACAAAGGTCGCCAAACAAACTCCCCGCCTCAACGGAAGAAAGTTGGTTTTTATCACCAAGCAGAATAACCCTTGTGTTTCCTCTTACTGCATCAAGCATTTTTGCAAACATCGCTACATCAATCATGGAAGCTTCGTCAACAATTACCACATCATGCAGTAACGGATTATTTTCATCGTGTTTGAAATAAATCGAATTGGGCTTATAACCAAGCATTCTGTGCAAAGTGGAAGGGATAAGTTTGTTGAATTTTGCCTTTACTTCTTCAGGTACTTTTAGGGTGTTTGTTTTAAGCGATTCACCCATGCGCATTGCGGCCTTACCTGTTGGTGCAGCAAGCGCAACCTTCAAATTAGGATCGGCCTGAAACAAAAGACTAAGAACTTTTGCCACCGTAGTGGTTTTTCCGGTGCCCGGACCACCAGTTACAATAGTGAAGTTGTTGAGGAAGGCAGAAACCGCCGCAGCCATTTGCCAGTCTGTTTGATGATCCTTTGGTTCGTTCGCCTCAAACGGATCTGTAATATTCATTTCGTACAAGGAATCCTGAAGGGAAGTGAGTTTCAAAATTCTATCTACATAATTTTCTTTTCCTTTATCAATCAATCTTTTTATAGATTTCAAAATGGAGCTTTCATATTGAAAATAGCGTTGTATGTAGAGTTTGTCTTGATGGCGAACAAAAGGCGCCGCTTTTTTCGCGTTACCGAAAATCAGGTTTTCAGGGTCAACAACTTGATGAACAGGAACAATTTCATCAAATGGCAGGCCTGCCGAAAAAACATCGCGAGCATCAATACAAATATGCCCTTCCGAAAGCCTTTTCGATAAAAGATAGGCATAAGGACGTATTTGGCTGTTATCGAAAAAAGAGGCAAACTGAAAATGAACGTCGTTACTGGTTTTCATGGAAAGAAATTAAATAAACGATAAAGCAAAGAAACATTAACGTATTGTAAGCTATTTACAATCTAGCTTATTTTTTTGAAAAAATACCGCTCGTTTTTCGCATTGTGTAACAATTCAAAGTTCATTAATGTTGAACGATACTGGTTTTTCTATTCAAAAAATATTTAAGCTACTTTTGTTGATAATCTTAAAAAACGGTCTTGAAAAAAACAATTCGGGTAGATATCATCTTGGTAAACTGGAACTCAGGAAAGCTTTCCTGCGAAGCCCTGTCTCCCTACCAGAACTATCAATCTGATTGTTTGGAATGCAAAATTCATGTGGTGGACAATGCCTCCACAGATGATTCTGCCGCTGTATTGTCGGCTCCCACCTACAATCTAATTGTCAACCCCCAAAACCTGGGTTTTGGCAAAGCTTGTAACAGGGCCTATTCGTTCTGTTCCGGTGATTACATTTTATTGTTGAATCCGGACACACGCTCTAACACAGCTGTGCTGGAGCAGCTGGTTGTTTTTTTGGAAAAAAATGCTTCCTATGCAGTTGCGGGCCCTCAGCAAATAGATGACAATAACAATATTTCACGCACCTGCGGACGCTTTCCAAGTTTTCTTTCTGCTTTTTTTGAAGTGACCGGTTTGTCGAAATTGGCCCCTTCCGTATTTCTGCCTTCACCAATCATGAAAGATTGGAATCATCTGCAAAGCAAAACAGTAGATCATGTAATGGGGAGTTATATGCTTATTCGTAAAAACGTGATAGAAAAAACCGGATTTATGGACGAAGCTTATTTTGTATACATGGAAGACCTTGATTTGAGCAAGCGAATACATGATGCGGGATACAAAACATTTTATGATGCAACCTGTCGGGTGTTTCATGAAGGGGGGGGCACAGGAACTAAAGTAAGTGCAAAAAGACTGTCTTACTCCATCGATTCGAGAAGGATTTACTGGAAAAAGCATTT
>Ga0315905_10006825_pt1 | contig 11600 bp, 9 predicted proteins | sample LakEriMetagenome_5_FD_203522 | JGI IMG/M metagenome (GOLD analysis project Ga0315905, IMG submission 203522) | Freshwater fungal communities from buoy surface, Lake Erie, Ohio, United States - Buoy 4 MA121 | ecosystem: Environmental > Aquatic > Freshwater > Lake | place: USA: Lake Erie, Ohio...
TACTTCGTGAGAGCGTTGAGTAGCAAGGCCTAAGGCGGCTTCCTCATACTGAAGTACCAGAAATCGCCAGCCGCCTTAGGCCTTGATACTCAACTTGTAGTCGGCGGAAAATGTCTGACCACCAACACTGCTGTTCGCAGCTGGGTGAGGGTGTGGTGGGTGGGTGACGATTTCTGGTACTCCAGTATGAGGAGCCCATCCACCACACCCTCACCCAGCGAGCTCAGCGATCTCAGCACGCTCAGCAAAAAAAAAGCCCCGCAAAAAAGAGGGGCTACAAGACCTGGCGGAGAAGGTGTGCGCCGAACTATGTTTCATCAAGAATTACCAAGATACATTTATCCTCTTGAAACCCAATAAATACGGGTACTTTACTTTACTGTAGTGTATTGCAAGTTACTGACAGCCACCTTATTATTGGGTACCAGAACGGGTACCAAAGAGGTGAACATGGCAGCAGAAAAACTTTTAAGCGAAGCAGCATGCAAGGCGGCTAAGGCTAAGGCAACCATCTACTACTTAAATGACGGCGCTGGCCTGCGAATGCGGATACGTCCAGACGGAAGTCGCACATGGATATACAGATACAGACTTGATGGCAAAGAAATGTCGACTGGACTTGGTGCCTATCCAACCATTAGTCTTCAAATTGCCAGAGTAAATGCACAAGAAGCTAGGCTAGAAGTATCCAGAGGCAACAACCCTTCTACAACAAAACGGATTGCAAGAACGAAGCAAATTACCAAAGGCGGCAACACCTTTGGAGTAATAGCAGCCGAATGGCTTGAACGCAATCAGGCGGGATGGAGTAGCACTCACTATGAACGTAACGAGGGTCTACTATGACGATATCTACTTCCTGATCTTGCCAAGCTACCCATTGAATCGATTTCAGAAGCTTACTTGTTCACTGTAGTTAAAAAGATTTATGACAAAGGTACAAAAGTTTCGGCAGCAAGAACAATAACGATAGCTAGTCAAATTTTTTCATATGCAAGAGCTACACACCGGTCAACAACAAACCCTGCTAGGGACATGAGCGACAACCAGTATTTCAAAAAACCACCGGTTAAACACTTTGAGGCATTACCGAAAGAACAAGTGTCAATGCTAATGACAGCATTAAACAAATCCACAGCTGATCAGCAGTTGGACATAAAAACAGTTTGCGCTTTAAAGCTAGCCATATATACGGGACTACGGGACAACTCTATCCGCGGCGCGAAATGGATGGAAATTGATCTGGATAAAAATACTTGGACAGTTCCAGGTTCGAGAATGAAGTCTGGTAAAGAATTTAAGCTACCCCTACCTGTTCAAGCTGTTGTAGTTTTCAAAACTTTAGAGCCTCTTACATTTAGAGAACCGAGCAGCTACGTTTTTCCAAGCAAAGGTAAGTATGGATACATGGCAGAAAACACTTTACGACTTGCTTTACACAGACTGGGATTCAAGGTAACTGTCCACGGAATGCGAAGCTTGATTACAAATGTATTGAATGAAAAAGGTTTTAACCGTGATGCAATTGAACGACAACTTGACCACCAAGAACCCAATCAGGTTCGTGCATCGTACTTACGATCTGATTTTATGGACATCAGGGCCACAATGATGCAGTGGTTTGCTGATTGGTGTGATGGCATTGTTGTTGAATCAAACGTCATAACCATGAAACGAGCCTAGTATGTCTGTGCGCACGCAAATGAAAAGATTTGGCGCTTTAGCAATTCAAATTAGAGAACGAAAAGAGCTGTCAGATGAACAACTCGATTTTTTGGCCGAAGCATTTGAAAAAATTAGCCAAGGTTGTCCTGCAGAAATCGCTCTTGCCCTAAAGCATGGAGCTGGTCAAACAGAATCAAAAGAAATTTCTGTGGAAGAGCGTGCAGTTGTAATTCATTGGATGCATTGCGCTATGCGGCCGATTGAAGAAAACGGTCTTGGTCTGAATTTAGATGAAGCCACTATTGCTGTTATGCATCTATCCGAAGGCGAGTGGGTTAATCCCAAAAAAAACGGTAAACGATTTAAATACACTGACAAACAAGGCAACCTAGTTCCTCAATTTAAAAAATACACGTACGCAACAATACAAAAGGCTTGGTATGCCCGGGAGAATAAGCAGTTTAAAACCTTGGATCTCTCGGCTCTCGCGGTTGGCTTACCTTACGGCATAAAAAATAATTTGCCTGAATAGGCTTTCAAATCAAGCATCTACCGGAAACACTCCCCTTTGCATTCCGAAAATTAAGTTGTCATCGTTTTAAGCTTGTCTCCTAGCATGCAGCTCTGTAACTGCATGTGCATTTAAAGGAGCATTGATGACGCTAAAAATCTATCGAATAACGGAAGTCTGTCGGATCACAGGACTTCGTCCATCCACAATTTATAAGCAGATCCGACTCGGCTTATTTCCCCCTGGCATAAAGCTAACCAATCGAAGCACTGGCTGGAGCAATGAACAGCTAGATGATTGGTTGCGTGCAAAAGTATATGCAGGTACCAATTCATGAATCTACAAAAAAATCGAGCTAGAGAGGGCGGCAACCCAAATCTAGCTCTGACCCTTAACCCAGAAACAACTCTTAACTTAAAGGCTGAAATTATGCTATCAGATTTTAATAGATCAACTGCGTACAAGCAAACATTTGATCTCACAAAAATACCAAGTCCAGCTGATTATTTCTCTGGCATGGATTATCAATTCAAAGGGTATAGCACTTGGCGCAAGACGATCTGCCCTTTTCATGAAGATTCAAGACCCAGCCTAGTAGTCAATATGGATAAAGGTGCTTTCAAGTGCTTTGCATGCGGCGCCAAAGGCGGTGATGTCATCGCATTCCATCAACTACTGCACAAGATGTCATTTGCCGATGCCTGTAGAGATTTGGGAGCTTGGGAGTCAAAATGAACAAGCAACTCATAAAAGATAAAGCAAAGTTATTAACTCAACATCTTGAGTCAAAAGGCTATCGGATCTCCCAAATACATCCCTACAACGACACAAATGGAAATCCGATTTACTGGCGATTGAGACTAAAGCACAAAGATACTGACGAAAAAATGATACGTCCAATGTCCATCAAAGACGGGCAGTTCGTATTAGAGGAGCCAGTATTTATTAGCAAAAAACCAATCTACAAACTTAACCTACTCCAGGACGCTGAATTAATCTTCTGGGTTGAAGGTGAAGCCGTAGCGGATGCCCTGTGCAAACTAGGACTTGTAGCGACAACATCGGGTAGCGCCACGTCTCAGTCATCATCTGACCTTGAGCCTTTAAGGGGCAAGGTAGTCAGGATATAGCCAGATAACGACAGCGCAGGCCAAGCACATGCTTCTTCTGTGGCAGACATATTGAAAACGATTAACTGTAGCGTAGCAACCGTAGACGTACCGCAACTTGATTTGCCAAAGGGTGGAGACTTCGTTGATTGGCAGAAGATTTATCCAGAAGCAAGTAAAGAGCAAGTGTTATCAATACCCTTGATCACGGATGACACACTGCCTGATGAAGTGGATGAGATGGAGCATTCAGTTGCACCCTACCCTATTGATGCATTACCGGGCTCGATAAGGAATGCAGTTGTAGAGGTGGCTGACTTCACTAAAGCTCCTATCGCAATGATTGCAAGCTCCGCCTTGGCAGCAGTAAGCGTGGCACTTCAATCGCAGGTGGATGTTGCTAGAGACAGAAATCTTACAGGGCCAAGCAGCCTATTCTTTCTTGTCATTGCCGATTCGGGAGAACGAAAAAGCACAGTTGACAAATATTTCACAAAAGCAATTAGGCAGTATGAGCTTGAACAAATTGAGCTCTCTAAACCAGTAATAAAAGAATATGAGTCAGATCTGGCGATTTGGACGCATAAGCGCAATGGATTGCTCAACAAGATCAAAAACCATTCACCCAAACATCCGCCAATTTCTGAACTGGAAAAGCAACTTAAGTCATTAGACAATGCTAAGCCAATAAAGCCTAAAGTTCCACAGTTATTGTTTCAAGACGTAACCCCCGAGGCTCTAAGTTATGAGCTGCACAAGGTATGGTCATCAGGGGTAGTTATTTCAGCAGAAGCCGGAATTGTGTTTGGCTCTCACGGAATGGGGCAAGACTCAGTAATGCGAAATTTAGCAACGCTCAATATTCTTTGGGATGGCGGTGAACTAAAGGTATCGCGTAGAACCCAGGAATCCTATTCACTCATTGGTGCAAGGCTAACTGTTTCTCTACAGGTGCAAGAACCTACTGTTAGAAACTTCATTGCAAAGTCAGGCAATCTTGCTAGAGGAACAGGATTTTTAGCGCGGTTTCTTATTGCACAGCCATCGTCAACTCAGGGAGAAAGACCTTATACAGAATCGCCTTTGGATTGGCCGTATTTGGATGCATTTAATTCTCGAATGCTAGTCATACTCAATTCACCACAGCCGCAGAATGAAGCAGGCTACCTAGAACCAACGCTTGTTTTATTGAGCAAAGAAGCAAAGGAGCTATGGGTAACAGCACACAACGCAATAGAGTCACAACTTAAAGGAGAACTTTTTGAAATACGCGATGTTGCTAGCAAAGTAGCAGACAACATAGCAAGACTCGCTTGTTTGTTTCATAAATTCTCTGGCGAATCTGGCCCAATATCAGCGGTGCATCTATAGGCGGCTACCAGAATTGGAGTCTGGCATTTGGATCAATCCAGACGCTTCCTGTCCAAGCTAGAACGTTCACCACAAGAAGTATCCGCAGATCGACTTTTTGACTGGCTTCTAGTTGAATGGAAGAAGACCGAAACTGGCAGTGTTACCCAACGGCATGCGCAGCAGTTTGGGCCAATTCGTAAGCATAAACCACTTGGTGAAACCATCAAATACCTTTGTGACGAAAAATATAATGAGGTAATCAAAAAAGGGAAAAGCACTTTAATCAAACCTAAACCTATGCAGTCGGAGCAAGATGAATGAAGATCACCGACCTAATAAAGAAAAACACACTCAGGAACATCCACCCTGCTACACCTGCTACTTTCGACCTTCATAAAGAAGCTGTAGCAACTGTAGCTAACGTAGCAAAGGGTAGTGACCAAAACAGCAGAACAAATATTCGGATTGAATCTGACAAAAAGCCTACTGAGTACGACAGTTATTGCTGGCCAAACACTAGTGCTTTCAACAGCGGGGAGGTAACGCTTACTTTAGAAAGACTGCGTTTCCTTGGAAGCCGACTAAGCGAAGACGACACCGAACGCATGGCTGATCTTTTAATCGAAAGGGACAGGGAAATGCTCGACATGACTTATTGCTTTGAATGCCATCACCTAGAGGGCTTCGGAAGTGGCCCGTGGAGATGCAACAACGCAATCGAGGCTGAAGTTAACAACTCAAAAAAATCGGTTCAGTACCAAGGGATTGGCCTTGGACGCTGATGCGTTGTTTTGGATTCAGAGGTTTACTAGATCAACATAAAACAGATGGATAGTCTGCAACCCAAGTATTGCATCAATAAAGTGACAGATTTTTATGAATCAGCGCAAAAAAAGTATGGTTTTTTTATGCGCATTTAAGGGGTAGCGAAAACTTTCGCGAGGAGAAATGCGAAAACGTCAAAACATCGTATTCCGCTTACGCCGCTTTGGCTCAATCATTCCAAGCCGAATCAGCAAAGATTCCAAGTACTTTATGTGGGCATTACCGTCAGCGGTTTGCCTCCTAGATTCCTTGGTGCAATGGCCGTGTTTGTAATTGGGGTGATTTTTCCCCGACAAGGACAACCCTCCATGAAGTCGACACCTTGTCTTTCCTTGAAGTGGCGGTTTTTGGCAAGGGTTGCCAGACCGTGTCTTAGCTCCGCAAGTCACTTTTTTGGCTTACGAATTAGACCAAGCTGATCAGAAATTCGTAGTCTTCGACGAATTTCTCTTCTCAATTCTGAAACGGATAAATTTTTGGGAAGACTCGGAAAAATAGAAGGTCTTTTCATTTCAAATCCTAGTAAAAATGCTGCCTATATTTTAAGCAGTTTAGGATTTTTTCGCTTATTCTTTTATTGAAATATGGCACACAACATCGTCGAAGTCTCTACGCTTAATTTGAGTGGTGTAGGGACTGTGGGGATTGAGTTGGCTAGAAATTCAAGGGCACTCTGTTATCAGTCGTATACTGTTCTAATCAAGCGTATGGCCTCGGCTTGGAGGGCTTGCAGTTCAGCGGCCAATAGACTTCAAGGGCTGGCGCCAAAGCGCCGCGCAAGTTGAAGGGTTCGGCACTTTCACCGCTGACCAGCAAAGTTTGTATTTTTATCAACGGTTATTCAGGCGGGTCTGGGCTAGGTTGCCAAAGACAAGACCACCGCGTTGATGACCCGCACGACCTCATCATCGGTCAGTTTGGGACTTAGCGGCAGGCTTACCGTCTGACGACCGATGCGGGTGGCGTGCGGGGTATCCTCAGGCGCCCAGCCTAAGTGCTGTTGGTAATACAGGTGTTCCGGCATTGCTAGGTAATGCACACCCACCCCGATGCCGAGATCCGTCATGCGCAACAAAAACTGGTCACGCGACACACCGCAACGTTGCTCATCCACCAGTAAGGTGTACAAGTGGTGGCCGTGGCGCACATGGGCCGGCGGCTGGGTAGGACACACCACTGGCAAGTCCCTAAAAGCGGTTTGGTAGCGCTGCCAGATCGCGCGCCTTTTTACCCAACCCTCCTCCACTCGCTTGAGTTGGTGTATTCCAATGGACGCTTGCAAGTCCATCATGTTGTACTTAAAGCCACAGGACATTACTTGATAGTGCTTGTAACCCGTGTCCGAAAAGCGCTGCCAGGCGTCGTGACTTAGACCGTGCAAAGACATCATCCTGATGAATTTGGCCCGTTCAGGGTCGCGAGCCAGCAGCATGCCCCCTTCACCAGTGGTCACGTTTTTAGTGGCATAAAAACTGAAGCAACCATAGTCACCCAGCGTGCCGGTGGGGCGCCCCCGGTAACGGGCCTCCACCGCGTGGGCGCAGTCTTCAATGACTTGCAAGCGGTGGTGCGCCGCCATGTCCAAAATAGCGTCCATATCGCAAGGCAATCCCGCAAAGTGCACGGGCAGCAAGGCCTTGGTTTTGGCGGTGATTTTGCGTTCAACCTGCGCTGGGTCGATATTCATCGTTAATGGGTCAATATCTGCCAGCACTGGCGTGGCACCTGTATACAAAATGGCGTTGACGGTTGCACAAAACGTCAACGGAGATGTGATGACCTCATCGCCGGACCCCACGCCCGCCGCCAACAAACTCAAATGTAAGGCCGCCGTGCAAGAGTTAACCGCGGCAACCTGCTGGCTTGGCAGCCCCTTGAACGCGGCAAACTGCGCCTCGAACGCAACGACACGTGGTCCGGTACCCAACCAACCGGATTGCAAGGTAGCCAGCACCTCCTGAACTTCAGCGTCTGCGATGTCAGGCGCACCAAATACGATAAAGGGCGCACTCACAAGGGCAACCCAAGGCGGGTACGCAGCGCACTCCGGGCGAGCAACGGCACATGTAGCGTCATGGCGCGTGTGGGTATGACCCCGGTGCAGGCCAGATTGATGATGAAGGGTTGACCTATCTGCATTTAACCTTCTGACGCCTCAAGCGCTGTTTTACTGGCTTTGCGAGCCGGGTTGCCTACATAGACGCCATCTGCCTGTGTGTCTTGCACCACCACCGCACCGGCACCAATGAATGTGCGCTTGGCAATGCGGATGCGGTCACGCAGCACCGCACCCACCCCCACAAATGCCTGCTCACCCACATAGCCTTCGCCTCCCATCGCCACCTCGGCGGCCACAAAAGCATGGTCTGCCACCTCGCAGTGGTGCGAGATATGCGCCCCACTGCGAATAATGCAATTGTTACCAATACGGGCAAAGGGTTGAATGATGGCGTCCTCGTAAATAAGCACGTTGTCACCGATCTTCAAGTCGGGCCAAACACTGGCGCGGCTAGAGACATAGCTGGCAAATGTGTAGCCCCGTTGCTTGCCTTGCTCGTAGCGGGCGCGGCGAATACCGTTGATTTGCTGGTAGCCCATGGGGATCAGCAAGCGGTAGTGCTGGGGCGGGTAGTGTGCCCCTAATGTTTCAAAAGGCACCAGCGGCAAACCCTCAAACTGGGCTGATGCGATATAAGCCGCATCCACGGTAAAACCAGCAACTTTGTAATCGCTGTCGTGCAGCAAACAGAACCAAGCCAAGCTGGCCGAGCGCAAATTGCCAAATATGACGATCGGCCTATCGTCGTTTGAGTTCGCTACTGACGAGTGTTCAAGCATGGTTATGTCATGTGCGTTGGTTAAATGATGCAATGGCTGCGTGGCATGCATGCATCAGGCCGTCCTGTGCCGGCGTACTTGACACATCAAGCCGCGCATGAAACTGCGCTTTGAGTGCCGCCCCCGCTTGCTGGCGGGCCGCTGCATTGAAGACCCAAGTCGACAACTGTTCAAAGTAGGCTTCCTCGGTGGCTATTGCCCAAGCGCCTACCTTGTCACCGCCATCAGCACCGGCCATGGTCAGCACGGCCAGTCCTTGCTCCATGGCCATGGCCACCGTTCCGCCCCCACCTACTCGCGGCGGATTGACGTACACATCACAGGCGGCAATCCACGCCGGCAACCCCAGTTGTGGGGCCAGACTGTGTATGCGGACATGCACCGGCAAGCCCTCCAAGGCGGTCTCCTTTGCAACACCCAGCAACAACCAATGCACGTTTTGGTGAGTCTCCATAAATGCCAGCATCCGACTGCGCCAAGGGAGCGGCATTTCTGTGTCCAGCCGATGACCGGTCGTTATCAAAACCACGGCAGACTTCGGAATTTGCAACAACCCCCGGTCAACCGGCACGGCCGGCCCTTTGGGCCAGAAGCGATACGGATAGTGGACAAGCTGTGGCACAGGCAAGTCCTGCCACAGCGCTGCATTCCCTTGTGGGTCGGCACTTAGCCAGACGTCAACCGGCGCGATGGGTGGCAAAGCATGCAGCGACAGCCCCAACACAGGATAGTCTTCGTACAGGCGGTAGACCAGCGGCGACATGAACCCGACAAAAATCACCAAGTCGGGCTGATAGGCCTGAATTTTAGCCAACATTCGCTCAAACCTGAAGCGCAGTGAAAAATTTCCGTCGGCCAACACCATCTTTACATTAGCTTTTACATTGAGCACCAAAGACCCGCGTTCGACCACAAACAGCGCCGACGACTCTAATCCTCCACTATGATGATTAGCAGCAGGAATAGTGGACTCTTGTGCCGTAAATACCCGAGTTTCCACGCCGAGCTTTGCCAACACATTCATGGTATTCAAGGTAAAAGCTGTCCCGCCGTGCCTGCTATTGGTGACCCTTGGCGTGTAAATGGCGACCCGCAAACCCGCGCCGACAACGCGGCGAGGCGCTCGCACCAAAGGCAGTCTTTGCGCTACCAAGCGCTGTAGTCTGGGCACATTGATGCCCCGCAGAAATTGCGTTAAAGCGTCTAAATCTGACGTTCGTGCAAGCGCGTGATACCTAACCAAGTCCAGCAAGTTCATGACTGCGTCGGTCGTCGTATCGGTATTGGCAATCGCCGATTGCTGAACAAACCAAACCGGGTTACGCGTCAAATAAGCTAATGCGCCACAGCGCAGCCAACTGGCATCACTATTGAGTAACTCAAGGGAGGCCACTTGGTCACACAATGAGGACTTTTGATCAGCCTCCAAGGCATTAACAAGGACGCAGAGTCGCCGCCATAGCTCCGACGATGTCGGCAGTAGTCTGACAGACGCCAAAGCGTCAGATGCCAATTCGTAATTCATGAGTAACGCAAGGCTCAGTAAGCCACGCCACCTCAATTCAACGTCATGGTGTCGCCAATCGAAGCTGGCAGCGCCAGTTTCAACGGATTGGCGTAAGCAATCCGGGCGGTTTGCGCGCTCAGGCGTTGCAACTCCGTATTGCAGAACTGAGGGCTTTGCAGTTGGGCTTTAGCCTCATCTGAAAGAGAGTCGAGCTTGTAGTTTTTGTTCTCTATGGTAATCATGGGTATGAGAGCATAGTTGTTGGGCGCCGCCGCTGTGGGTTGGCTATTGTAACTGTACCATTTTACTATGCGCGTATTGACTTTTTGTTCGGCTTGGATGGCTTTGGGGTTGTGATGCTGTAACTGAGACCAACGCTTGACACGGAACGCTTGGCTATGATGCAGGGCAAGTTGGCGCCCCTGCTCCGGACTGTGGGCCAGATTACAGATTTAACCGTGTAGGGCTTCAATGAGATTTGCGAAGATTTCATGGGGCATTGCCGCATCACGCAATACTGCTTCGCTTGGCAGGAATACCTTGGCTTGGTTCATTGCCATCATGTACTGACTGGTGTCAATCACTCCGATTTGCCCGGTCTGACTGACGTGGATTAGCGGGTAATATGGTGCCAGTTCTGGCAGAGCGTGGTAGGGTACAGCTTACCTTGCCAGTAGCTGGTGGCAATCTTTGAATAATGCCGGTAGTCAACAATGTGCGTGAACTGTGCTTGGGCAAAGTGCTGCATTTCGACTTTGGGCTTGGTTGGCACCACGGTATCGTTTGAAGCATCAATATAAAGCGTACCGAGCTGGAAAGCATTTTGAAAGTATTTACCGAGCAGGTCACCCCAAACTTGGCGCAAAGACCCGCCATGACGCTCTTAATTGCTGCTTTGTTGCCGCCACTCTTGTCTATAGTTATCTTCTCTGGCACATCTTGCAGGTTGATGGAACGCACGCCCGATGCGCCGTGCCGCAGCTCCATCTAGCTTGGGTCAGTGTCCGTCTTCAGATGGTTTTTGACAGATGGGTGAATTTCTTAGAGGAGAGATTGGCTCATTGAGGCTTCACATATCAGCGGTAATCATCTTAACCATCAGTTACATAACGACCCTTCACATTCTTTTCAAAAATTTATATATACCCCCACCCAATGCATTTCAAAAAGGAAGGGGGGTATTTGCAGGCTCACCGTTTGAGCAAATTAGTATGCGAAGGTAGACGGGAGTCCCATCGCCTAAAAGCGACTGTACGGGGTGGGTGGGGTCTGGCTGGGCACGAATTTGGAAGGGTGTACCCCTTTGCTTATTCACTGTAATTTCTATTTATTATTTTATCAAGTAGGCCCACCTCAGAACACCCAGCTCAATATGTTTAGACAAGTTTAACGGGACTGTTCCAGCAGGTTGTCCAACTCCCATATCTGAGCAGGCAAAAGAACCAGTCGATATTTACCGCCATCTGATTCGAAACCAAATAGCAATCAAAGATTCAAATAGAGTTGGGTACCAATGCGGATACCAACTTAAAAATTAAAAGCAGAAACGGAAAAAATTGTTATAAATCAACGATATTTTCAATTTTGCTGGCGGAGAAGGTGTCAGAGACTTCACATGTAATTTCTAAGCATGTGTTGGACAGCTTTAGCTCAAACATAGAGCTATAAAGCGAATCCCCAATTCACAAAATGCAGGCATTAACTAGTTAATGTCTCGCTACAGATCTGCTAAGAAATTACAACCCTTGCTAACACCTTGTCAATTCTGCCGAGGTGTTTTTGGCGTACCGAT
>Ga0315905_10006826_pt1 | contig 11600 bp, 10 predicted proteins | sample LakEriMetagenome_5_FD_203522 | JGI IMG/M metagenome (GOLD analysis project Ga0315905, IMG submission 203522) | Freshwater fungal communities from buoy surface, Lake Erie, Ohio, United States - Buoy 4 MA121 | ecosystem: Environmental > Aquatic > Freshwater > Lake | place: USA: Lake Erie, Ohio...
ATGAGCCCACTTCGGAAAATTCATTGCTCAATCCGAGCAGCCCTTACGGAAAATCAAAGTTGTTTGCAGAGCAGATTCTAATAGATGAAATGGCCGCGTCAGAAATTAAAGCCGTATCGCTCCGATACTTTAATGTTGCCGGCAACGGCAAAATTGTGGCTCATGACCAAAGTCCACATAATCTCTTTCCAAATATTTATAGAGCGATTGAAAGTCGGACTAGCCTTGATGTTTTTCATTCAGAAAAAGAGACCCGTGATGGCACATGCGTGCGAGATTACGTGGATGTGAGCACGCTTGCTTCCGCACATATCCATGCGCTATCAAAAATTCTCGATGGAGAAAAGTTAGATTTCGCCTACAACCTTGGTAGTGGGGTTGGAACTACGACTCTCGAGATTGCCCAGGCTGCTAACCGGCTTTTTGGGATTAACTACAGGCTGTTGCCTGCGAGAAATGGTGATCCTTCGACAATCCTGGCAGATAATCGAAAGGCTAGCCTGGATCTCAATTGGGTACATGACACAAGTGTTGAAGAAATGCTTTCTGACGGATATTTGGCTTGGAACAATCATAAGAATTAAGCTATTTCTTCGATGAAAAACGCAAAAATCGAGTCATGACGGCTGAAAAGCCTCGAGAAAATAATGTCAAGAAATAGAAAACTCCAAAAAAAACTATTGGTAAAAAGCAAGGTCTTCTTTTGGAGAACTCTGGCACAGAGTCTTCCTTGGGGAACATGTTCCTAATCTGCGAAACAGCCCAAGATGCATTTGGCTTAAATTGGAGTGAAGCATCTACTTGTGGAGAAAAATTCCTCAAACTCAATCCAAGCTCGGCAAATTTGACCAGTTGCAAATTTTGATAATTGCGAGCGAACAAGGGAATGGGCATTCCTTCTATTGCGAGAATTTGCTTCCCAAAAATCATCGCATCTAGGAGTCTGCCGCTCGAATGCCCCTTATACATTTCGGTGTCGTAGGCTAGAACAATTTGCTTTGAGCCTGCAAGAAGAGTCCTATACTCTTGTGGTGTCAAGTATTGGTCTTGAATTCTCACATTGTGCAACTCTTGTAAAATCATCTTTTGCTTTTCATTCAAGCCGTTGATTAAGAAAATTTCATTAGGATTGTCCTTAAGTGCGCTAATCAAATTCTCTAATTGCCATGGGTGCACAACTCTGCAAATCACCCATGTATGCGAGACTTCGACTATCTCTGAGGACTTTATTTCGTCCAAGACTGAGAAAACTGGAAATGGCTTTGGAAATATTCCAATTCTCCTCTCAATTTCACTCGAAAGTTCATCACTTTCACTCGTGATCACCACAGCACCAGAACTCAGACTCCTACTTAGTTTGAATATCGACTTAACAAAAAGCTTCCCTAACTGCGACCTCATTTTTGCTGACAGCTCGGAGGAGTAGTGAAGGTTGATCAGTGCGGATGAGTTTGAAAAGGCGCTGACACAAGTAAAAATGCACAGGTGAAATAGGCTTCCTTCGTAAACTACGAAATATGGATTCTTTAGATTTCGAGCTATTTGACAAAGTTGTACAAACTTTCGTAACCCAAGAAAATTTGGCCTGCTTCTAAGACTGTGTGGCGCCCAACCAGTCCACCATAGATCAGGATTATCGGCACTTTCAGCACCAATGTAAATTGATTGAGGGTTTTGAATCTTAAATTCCTCGAATAACTTTCCGTGGAACGGGAGGTAGTGGCCTGGCGCATTTATCGAAAGAGATGATGATACACCTATGTAGGTGGGAATTGTAGTTTTCAATTTTGCTCCATAGGCTAATCAAGTGATCTTTCTCGAGCTTTGTGTAAGAATATGTGAGTGAACCTTACCTCAATCAACCTAGCAGATTTCCTATCTGTCGCAGATTATCAAAAATTAAGTTCCTTTTATTCACAGAAAAATGTAACGGTTACCGGGGGTGCGAGCTTTATTGGTTCGCATTTAGTGGATCAACTTCTAGAGTTTGGAGCCGGAGTTACCGTTCTCGATGACCTTTCATCAGGAAAACTCTCCAACCTGCAAACGAATCCGAATCTGGAATTCTTAGAAGTGGATCTGGCAGATAAAAATTCTGCATTTTCGAGTATTGGTAAGGGCAATGTTTTGTTCCATCTTGCCGCTATTCATGGGGGCAGAGGTTTTATTGAAACTTACCAAAAACTAATGTTAACAAACTTAGCCATTGATAACAATGTGTTTAATGCTGCGGTAAGTCAAGAGTTTGAAATGGTGGTGCATGCATCAAGCGCGTGTGCTTATCCTTTAAAGAATCAATCAAGTGCCACAGATTTAAAGTTTTTGGCGGAAGAAATGTCACAAATCGGTGAGGGTTTTGAGTCTAGTGCGGATGGCGTTTACGGATGGACGAAGTTGATTGGGGAATATCAACTGAAGACCCTTTCTTCAAGCCAGTCCAGGGGCCGAAGTGCCCGAATTTTCACGGCATATGGTGAGAGAGAAAATGAAAGTCACGCAGCGATTGCACTAATTGCTAAGGGTTTGCTGAAAATGGATCCCTTTCCAATTTGGGGCACAGGGGAACAAACACGAAACTTTACTTACGTGGCAGATACTGTAATTGGATTACTTTTCTTGGGGGCGGACTCTCGCGGTCTCTCCTTTGATGCTGTAAACATCGGCACCAGTAAACACAACACGGTCCTGGAATTTATTGAAGAGATTTTTTCAAAAACTGGTTGGTGGCCTTCAAGGATAGAGAAGCAGCTCGACAAGCCGATGGGAGTTGCTAGCCGCGCTAGTGACAACACGAAGATACGCCAATTGTTTGGATGGGAACCAGAAACTGAAATCGCGGTAGGGATTGCGAGAACATTTGATTGGTATCAATCCCTTCCCGGTAGACCCCAAACTGAAGTCGAGTTAAATTCCGTTCTTAACTCCCGCTAATTTATAATCCCATTAGCTTGGCCTGATTATCAAAATCAGGTACTTGCTGGCGCACATTCTCGAATGTGTCAAATGCCAGCAGTTTGCCATTTTCAAGATAAGCGACTTTGTCTGCTGAAATCACTGTAGAAAGCCTGTGCGCAATTACAATAACTGTAACCTCGCCATGCAAACTTCTAATGGAAGTGGAAATGTTGTTTTCTGTCTGGCCGTCAAGAGCACTTGTCGCTTCATCCATAAATAAAAGTTTTGGGTTTGTAAACAACGCTCGGGCTATTCCAAGCCTCTGCTTTTGTCCTCCGCTTAGGGAGTTCCCACTTTCCCCCACAATGGAGTCAATATTTTGGTTTTCAAGGTTGATCAATTCAAGAAGTTGAGCCTTCTCGAGTGCTTCATGGATTCTAAAGTCTGAATCTTGCAATTCAGAAAAACCCATGGCAACGTTTTGACGAATAGAGCCTTTGTTAATCGATACTTCCTGGGGGACGTAAGAAATAGCTCCTGGCCATTTGTTTATCACTTCAACGGGAGTCATCCCCGAAATCAGAATCCTCCCGGATGACGGTCTTTGTAACCCTAACATTAGATCAATCAAAGTTGATTTTCCTGATCCGCTTGGTCCAACTATCGCGACAAACGAACCAGGGTTCACTGTAAGGCTTATATTGCTAAGTTGAAATCTTCCACGTGTTCCATATTGAAATGAGGCGTCTTTAAGTTCTATTGAGGGAACAAAGCCAGGGTATTCAAATTCTGAGATTTTTGCTTCGAAATTTGATGGTGCTAAATTCTTTATCTCATCAGCTAGATCTAAGGTGGGGCTTGCAATTCCCAGATTACCTCGGACTGAAATTGCGCCTTGCTGAATACGCAAGACTGCCGGGGCGATTCTAGAACCAGCAGCAACAAACACTGCCAGCGCACCGACCGCCGCTGTTGCATCTCTAAGTACAAATTGCGTTGCAGCAATAAACATTCCCCCAAGTACTACCACCGACTCAATTATGTACTTGCTTATGTTTGGCATGAAGGCCAACTCTGCGACGTAGCGTGCCAAACTGCTCCTAATTCCACCTATTTCTGAAGCGTAGTGTTGTCTTCGGCCGCGCACAAAGGTCTCTCTGTAAGAAACTAAAACCTCGCTAATTTTCTCATAAGATGTTACGTTTAGTTTTGCTTCGGCTTCACCGAGTACGCGGGCCCGATTGTGCAATGCGAAATACAGGATAAATCCGATTGAAGCGAATGTTGCAACGATCAATGTTGCCATTATCGGATCATAAACAAACAGCCCAATAGAGAGCATTAGCATTAGCGAAGAATCTGTAATTATCGTTATCGCACTTCCAACAATCCCAACTGTAATCGTTGACACTCCCGTTGTAAGGGCATAGATAGTCTCATGCGTTGTGCGCTTTTGGATCAACTCAAGATTTCCGTTCAATAATTTTGAGACCAAATCCGAGGAAATTGTGGCAGACTTATTTGACAGATAACGAAGAATTAGTCTTGAAAAATACATCGAGAAAAGAGTTTTAGTTACAAAAACTAAAGTAGCAAAGCAGCCAAGAATGGCAACTTGCGCTTGGAATTGAAAATTATTCAAATTAATAAAGTCAAGGAATGTATAGACGGTTCCTTCGGGCTGTTTTGACTGCACTCCGCTAATGGCTAGCGCGCCAAGTACTCCGATGACAGCCACACCTATGAGATCAAAAATTCCCATGGCCATCTGCAGTATCGTGATTTGGAGCAATCTCTTCTTATCTTTATTTGTCAATAAATCTAGGCACCGTGTAAGAGAATGAAAATGCACCTTCTCCCAGAACTCTTGCAACACCCGACCTATCATTCTTCTCATTCAAATCTCTCCACTTCTATCCATTCGGGTGGTGTCAATTTATTTGGTTGCGGACCACTGGCGAACCAAGGTTTGGGTACGAAGACTTTGGCATTAGGGTTAAACGCCAGTCTAGCGGCCCACCAAGAGTATGTTGAATTAGAAATGTAAAATTCAGTTGCATGCCGCATTAGTTGCCATTCTTCATTCGCAGATATCCCAGATTTTGCGAAGGTCTTGCAGTTTTGCTGAATCTCGTGTGGCATCATTTCTAAGGCCGCCTGGGGATCATCAGAAAAAAGCCAAACTTCTCTTCCATTTAAGTTAGAGATATTTTTTAGTACTTTGTCAAAATATACCGAGCCCAAAGCTCCGATTGAATTTTCCTTCAGATAATCGGTTAAGCGAACGTGTATGGCAATAATATAATTTGATGCAAAGTGTTTTTCGAGGTCCAAAAACTCTACAGACGGATTAGTAATGCTCAAGTTGGAGAGTTCGCGCCTGACCCTCTCTGCCGACGTCCAAATATAACTTTGAAAATATCCAATAGCGAGTAGTCTGCTTTCATCCGGATTCCACTCAGAGAATCCAACCCCTCTAGATATATGAAATTTTAAAATTTTTCGAGAGTGGGTACAAAGAATTATCTTCGAAAGTACATGGGTGGTTGTGATTGTAAGGAGATTGCGTTTTTCTTGAATGCTGCTTCTGAGAAGTAAGTTAAAAGCCTTCGTGCAAATGTTGTGTGGGGCACGATTATTGCTCGGGAAAACATTTTTGGGCAAACTGAAGGATTCAATATCAGGTTTACCGTTCTCATTTCGCCTTTGATGACCTAAGTCTGAGACTAAGCGAATATCACGTCCAGGATTGCTGTACAGCGCAGCTGATAGTTGGAACAATTGGTTTCCTAATCCACCGAGCAGTGGGAGTAAAACTTCTTTGGATTTATTTCTCACGCCTCTACAATCCAAATCTACTTTTAGATTTTTCATTTGCACCTAGATTAACTAAGTGATGTACTCCCTGAAGTTTATGTGATATCGCACCTCTTCTAATTAATGTTAAGCTCAACCGCCGAATCAGAGAATTACGATCTCTAATATTCTTTGGAATTTGATTTTGTTTTATGAATTCGATCACCTTGATCAGATGACTTATTTTTAGCTTTGAAGCGGTAGCTTGATTAGGATCGCCTTTTGAATAAGCATATGTAGCTCTACGGCTAAAACGTATCTTGGAGTCGAAAACTAGTGCCTCCCAGAGAAATACTTGATCCTCTGCCATCAAAAACTCTCGAAACTTTACCTTACCGACTAGATCGCGCAAGATAATTAATCTCCATATTCCTGGATTTTTGATCAGTTGATTTCGATTTTCGGTTTCTTTAGCTCTCTTAACTCTTTTCAAGATGATCTCAGAATACTGACAGCAAATCACATCAGTTTCGTTTTGGTCTTCTCTGAGGGCTTGAATGACAACTTCTGGAAATACTAAATCGTCGGAATCCCAGAAGGCTATCCATTTAGTTGCGGTTATCTCCAAGCCTGCATTCCTTGCTAAACCTGGACTCTTGAACACACCTTCAATGAATGACAAGTTTTTGTGGTTCAACCTTTTGATTAATGCACGCAATTCCGGCCCTGTTTCGTTATCTTGCTTGTCATGCACAAGAACTACGCAAATCCCTAGATCCAGCGCCTTAGGCAACCACGTGCACAAAAGTTGTAACCTCCCTCCCATTCTTGAAATCGGTACAATCGCCGTAAGTTCGTGCATAGGAGTAATATTAGTTGCATGCGGAGCTTTATTCGGTGATGGACTGACCTTTGGGACTAACAACTGACTCCTACAGTGCACTGTACATGCTCCGTAGATTCAATGCCGTTTTGCTTTACGTGAGACGTTTCCTCAACTATTTTCAAACCAGTTCTCCTTACGTTTCTGGGGATTCGATATCGGATTTGTGCGGAATAGTCTATTTCCCTCACAAATTTTGGAAATTTAGAAATATCTTCAGAAGAAACAGCAATCAAGGTTTGGTCTTTTGTCCTTCTTCAAACTATTTACATTTGATTCGTGCCCATAAATCTGAGAAAAAGATACCTGTGTTGGTTCTAGGGAACGGTGATCATGATTTTGGCGAGGTAGAACTCAAGGAAGTGCAGAAAATAGCTAAAAGGGTTTATGTGCAAAACCTAAATTATGAAGTTAGAGACGTCTCAGTACTTCCGATTGGGATTGAGAACTTAAGGCTGGGTCAAAATGGCAGACGAAAATTTGTACGAAATAGGGCGTCGTGGAGTGGCAAAAAGAGCCGAGTTCTCATCGGACCTTTCTCCAATACGCATCCAGAAAGGCAAGAGCTTCTTGAATTTTCGAACGAGGTAGGCCCGTGGGATGTCCAAGTTAATTTTATCTCCCCAAAGAACTATGCAAAAATTTCAGAAAAGTACAAATACATTGCCTGTCCTAGAGGAAATGGTTTAGATACACATCGATTTTGGGAGACTCTGTATAGAGGGTCAATTCCAATTGTAAAGGAGTCTAACTGGTCTCGCTTAATTGGAAGACTCGGTGTTCCTCTCTTGACCATTCCAGAATGGACTCCGGAAGCATTGAATGAAGCTATCTCCGGTGCGGTTTTCGTTGACTATGACCCAAGGGATGTACCTGCACTTTGGATCAACTATTGGAAAGAAGTTTTCAATTCTGACTTGGAAGAGTAATTTTTTTCAATACCTTTTTGATTCTAAGAAAAGTTTCGAATCGATTTAAGCGGTTAAATATGGGCAAATTTGCAAAAAGCTCAAGTAACTTGCCTCGTCTTTTATAGTCCAAAATCAGTCGAACAAACATGGTTCTGTAGAAAGTATATCTTTTTCTCCGAGTTCCTCCAAAAAGATATGGTCGGATGATTTCAATGTTTGTTAAATCAAATAGGTCTACATCCTTTGAATGAATATGCAAGGAGTAAATCGAATTCCCAAATTGATCAATTAGTCTCGACCCACCCCTATCAATCTGAATCTGTATTCTTGAGGGGTCGAGAATGGACTCTGGCATCTCCTTAAAGCGCACAGAAAAGCCATAGCGATTTCTTGGATCCTGGCCAATGTTCCACATACCGAGAGGAGCTGAATCAAAGTATCCACCGAAAAAATGCGTCAGTTCGGAGATTCTGTCCTTTTCATCAGAAGAGTATCGATTAAAAACTTTAGTATCCGTGGTTGGCGCGGAAGGAATAGTTAAGTACTCTGACCTAAACGTACGTCTTAACTTTGCCAGAACCGTCATATCCGTTAGTGAAAGATCTTCTTCAATCAAACTAAAAATGCGGTCTCTAAAGATTGCTGAGTTCTCTGCTGATGGTGAGAAAACTATTGAAGCAACATCGGATTCTGGGCCCAAACTTTGCCATCCCATTTTCTCTAATAAGTAGATTCTATTCCAGGGAAAATTATTGAGTAACAGAATGTCGGATTCAATGTGAAGTAATGGGCTAGAAATCGTCGAATGAAACTGCACAAAAGCAAAAAGTCTTTCTAGTGAGTATCGCCAAAATCCGTTTCTGAATTCATAATCAAATTTACCCTCTGCCCTACCAAAAAGTTCAGTCACTGAATTGTCTCGAGTGTAAAAATGGGAGTTAATTCCCAAATTCTTCGCCCTGTCAAAGAATTTCGCTGAGTCTACAATGAGGACGCATTCAATATCCTTGAAAGATTCCTGTAAGTAAGTCAGGTTCGCCCATAGATGCGGTACTTCCTCTTCGCCCAAATGAATCAAGCAAAGAAAATTCTTCTCCAAAACTTACCCGCTTTCAGTGGACTCCCACACTTATGCACCATAATATCGCTATGTCAGCTGACCTCGCTAAGTTTACCTTCGCATCTTTTATAATTAATTTAGATAGTAGGGCGGATAGACTTCTTAGTGCCCAGAATGAGTTCAAAAAGCTTGCGATGCCTTTCGCGAGGATAGCGGCAGTTACTCCAGATACACTCAGCACAAAAGTTGTCTTTGTGAAACCTGCCGTTGCAGCATGTTGGGCTTCTCACCTAAAGGTCTATGAAAAAATAGTTTCAGAAAACATTGATATAGCTTTAATTTGTGAGGATGATATAGTCTTTAAATCAGTGGATATAGATTCCCTGGTGGGCGCGATGCAGGAAGATCAAATTGATGTCCTGCAAATAGGATTTCTTTACGGAACCCTTGGAAGAAAAATTGACCTCTTTGGGAGAAATCTTCTTCATATTTTTCTTCTACTAATTAAAAAATTTAGTTTTCTTCCCTTGGGCAAGAAAGCCAAAAACTCTCCTCAAGTAAAGGAAGTTTCGCTTACTCATCCTTGGCTTGTCCCGGGCGATTTTCGATTTGGTACACATTGCTATTTGATTTCACGTGGTGCTGCTGAAAAAATTCTCAGTATCGGCGGAATCCAGTTTCTTGCTGCGGATGATTTTCTAGTTGCGCTAGCCAAAATGCGATTCTTCAATATCCAGCGAATGTTTCAATCTAAGTGCGGCCAAACAAATTCACCGAGCTCAATTCTCTAAACTTAGAGAAATTCGCTTTCTACGGAAGTAAATTTTGGAAAATCAAAATTTGCAGATACATGTGGGGTCCTGCTCCAGGGGGCCGGCATCAAGACTCTTCTCCCACGGTTGGCAGCAATCAGCCCACACCACCAGGAGAACGTTGAATTTGCCATTACGAATTCTTCGCAATTTAAGGCAAGAAACATGGCGTCATATTCGTTGCATACCTTTGGATTTAGATACTCAAAGTTTTTGCTTTTGACAAACAGCTCCCTCGGAGGTTCTTCCTCGTCCCCGATTGCGATGATTGGTAGACCTTCAGAGAGATTTCGAAGATAATACTCCATGCTCAATACTCCGTGAGTAGTTCTGTTACTTATGAAATCACGCCTACGAATGTGGATTAATTGGTAGGGATATGGTTTTTTGTGTATTTTTACTTTAGATAAAATTGTTGATTCAAGTTCACTAAGCACCTGCATTATTGCTTGAGTCATTTGCTGGGGGGATTGAAAATATCCCCTCACAATCTTTGAAGTTCTAGTGTCTAATTTTTCTAATTGTGCTTGGTTATCTTCTGTCACAATTCCAAAAACTTTAGAAATAATTCGGCTTAATTGCGGTGAAATGGTTGCTGACTTGTCTAGGGCCTGCAAAATTCTCCCGGTTGCCTCTGAAGTCCCAAATTGAATGCTGTGCGTACACTTATTTGCAATCAACCCAAGATGTGATTCTCGGTCAGAGGAATGAACCGAGTCGCGAAACACAGTAATTCTTCTGTTGGGTTGTTGAAGCTTCAAATGATGCGCATAAGACCACTGGAAAAGTTGATTTCCAAATCCACCTGTTGATTGTATTTTCACTAAATTCGACGCTGAAATTCTTCCACTGTTAATGTCAGCCCATCTTTTAATTTCACCTCTGGAATCCAATTTAGATGTTGGCTAGCTTTACTGATATCCGGTTTTCGTTGTCTTGGATCATCCGAGGGTAGATCCATAAAAATCAATTTAGAATTTGAGTTTGTCGCTTCAATAACAAATTTAGCAAGGTCTAGCATTGTGAATTCATCCGGGTTTCCAAGATTAATTGGTCCGTGTTCTTGATTGCTGTGAAAGAAGAGTGAAACTAATCCGCGAATCAAGTCTCCAACGTAACAGAATGATCTAGTTTGTAATCCGTCGCCGTAGATTGTTATCGGTTCGTTCCGCAGTGCCTGCACAATGAAATTAGATACGACTCGTCCATCATCAAGTGCCATCCGTGGACCGTAAGTGTTGAAGATTCGAGCTATGGCAATGTCTACCTTGAATTGACGATGATAATCAAAGAATAAGCTCTCTGCAGCTCTTTTCCCTTCGTCATAACAAGATCTGAGACCAATTGGGTTTACATTCCCCCAATAGTCTTCGCTTTGTGGCGACACAAGTGGGTCTCCGTAAACTTCACTTGTAGAAGCTTGCAGAATTCTCGCTCCAGTTCTCTTGGCAAGGCCAAGTAAATTCACGGCGCCGAGGACACTGGTTTTTATAGTTTGAGCAGGAAACTTCTGATAATGAATCGGGGATGCAGGGCAAGCTAGATTAAAAATTCCGTCAACTTCCACAAAGAGGGGAAGCGTCACATCATGCCTCAAGAATTCAAAATTTGGATTATCGAGCAAATGTTGAATATTTGCTTTGCGACCAGTATATAAATTATCTAAACCAAGGACTTCATGACCACGCTCAATTAGAGCGTCTGAAAGGTGTGAACCTAGAAATCCGGCCGCTCCGGTTACCAATATTCTCATGTCTACATATTACGGCTTTTCAATCGAATATGGCGCATTATACGAAAAAGCCTAAGCGCTGAACCGTAGATAATTCTTAATGTAAGCATGATGAATTGCATTAGCAGAGATACCAAACTGAACTCAATTGGTATAATTTTAGAGTGTTCCGAGAAAGAACGTGCGTGGTTTTGTCTAAGTAGCTGGTTAATTGCTCTTGTGGCTGTCGGTAGATCGTGGGATTTTCTTGCGAATTCTGGGCGAGAATCGCTTAGAATCTTCAAATGTAGCTGGTCCAACTCTGCCAAGCTAAAGGTGCTGTAGTTGCCATATTTTGAAGCCACGTCAGTTAACGCGCTTCCACTCATGATCATCAAGTGACAGCGGGCGACCAAGGCATCACATAGCCTCCCAGATGATTGATTCGAGAAAATAGTGGGGTCATATAAAATCACAACGTGGCTAAACGCTTTGTAGAAACCTGAGTATTCAGAACCTATGAGGTGTTTTC
>Ga0315905_10006828_pt1 | contig 11599 bp, 2 predicted proteins | sample LakEriMetagenome_5_FD_203522 | JGI IMG/M metagenome (GOLD analysis project Ga0315905, IMG submission 203522) | Freshwater fungal communities from buoy surface, Lake Erie, Ohio, United States - Buoy 4 MA121 | ecosystem: Environmental > Aquatic > Freshwater > Lake | place: USA: Lake Erie, Ohio...
CAATGTTTTCACCAAGAGCTCGCTCTTTCTGTACTACAAGACCCCTCAGCTCACATCTCTCACGCCGAGCTTGGGCCCGCGTGAAGGGTCTACTCACGTGACGATCAAGGGCATTGGCTTTTTGAAGAGTCCTGTCTTGATGTGTCGCTTCGACCTTGGGCACTTCTCAACAGCGAGCACCTATGTCGATGAAACTACGGTTATCTGCGCCACTCCTGCTGTGACAGTTTCGCAGTATTCTGTCGAAATCACTCTCAATGGGCAACAATACAGCCGCGGCTGCTCAGGCGTAGACGAAAGTGTGATACCAATCAAAAAAGGTGTTTGCTGGTACTACTTTTACAAAGAGCCCGTCATTGTGGCCGTGACACCACAGGCAGGCCTTAACACGGGCAAAACGCAGGTGAAACTGACCGTGGAGGAGCCGGTGATCAATTTTTATCAGCTTCGGTGCAGATACATGGCGGCAGATGCCCAGGATCGCGAGCGTCTTGCCATCGAAGGACTAGATCTCGTAACAGAAGCGTCTACATCGGCAGATGGGCGCTCTGTCACTTGCTTGAGCCCACAAACAACAAGCAAATCTGGGAAAGCTATCATGAGTTCTCCAACTGCCGAAAAGCCAAAACGAGGACTAACTCACGTGTCTCTGACTTGGAACGGGCAACAATTTGGCCCGTACGATGAAGCAAAAAGCACCCAAAAATTCTGGTTTCATGATGCAGTAGAGTCGATATCGATGATTCCTTCCGGGGGATTTGTTAACGTGGCTCAAATCGTGACTCTGTACGGTGAAAACTTCGTCAACGTTCCAACGTTGAAAGTGCAGTTTGGAGCAAATTTTTTCTTGTGCTCTCCAAGTGCTAGCATTGCTGATTGCCCAGACGATGACACGCACCTCCGGAACGCGATCACATTTGTGAGCAAACAGGAGCTCTCTTTCACAGTCCCGACCAATCCGGTTGCAGCCACGAAGACAGTCAAGGTTTCTAACAACGGGATACCAAGTGAGTACTCGTCCGTGGTTACCTATTACGCCTACTATTCCATTTCTGATACTTGCCCGCGAGAGTGCAAAGGGATGGCGCCCGTTGGGGCGGCAAGGCATGGCACATGCGTGCCAAACCAGATCAGTGGCTTCGAATGCAATTGCAATTACGGTTACTCGGGCGTCGACTGCAGCATCGGACCTACTGTTATATCGCTGCAGCCAAGCTCAGGGCTGGCATCAGGAGGCTGGTTCGTCACGGTTATCGGTCAAAATATCTGGAACTACAATATTGGTACCACTCAAAACACGTTCAAGGCTCTGCTTGACAGCCGAAAGGAGGTGTCAGCCGAAAAGGTAAGTGGCTGCACTCCAGCCGCTGGGGGAGGGGGCGGCTCAGCGTGTGAGAACAAGCTCGTCTTTCAGGTCCCAACGACTGACATACAAGTGGCTGTATCTGGTATAACCGTTGAAATAACAGTCAATGGCAAAGACTACACTGTAAATCAACGCTTACTGTTGCTTTTCGGGACTCCATCTATCTCCGGTATATTACCAGATGGCGCTCATTTCTCAGGAAACGTTCTAGTCACCGTTACCGGCACCAATTTCGTGGATTCCGATACAGTCTATCTGAGGCTGGGGCCCATTGACACCAAGCCGCCTTGTCCTTCCGAGCTTTGCCTACCTGTAGTATACGTGTCGTCAACCAAGATCGTCTTCAAAAGCCTGGCCTGTTTGAGCGCATGCAATTTCCAGAGTCCCCTTCTAGTTCAATTGGCGCTCAATAGCAAGGATTTTGTGGACACGAAACAGTACTTCCGTTTCCTAGAAGATACCAGCATCACTCAGATGGAGCCTCGTTTTGGCTCATCAAAAGGGGGAACTCGCGTCATCATTTCGGCAACCAACGTGAAAGCCACGACAGGATTTAAGTGCAAGTTTGGAGACAAGGTGGTGCACGGAAGTGTGGTTGAGGATGCTGGTCCCAAAAACGGTAAGCTCCTGTGCATTTCGCCATTGTCCTTGAAGAATGAAACCGTTCCCGTGACTATTGCGCTGGACGGCCAAACGTACACAAGCACACCGGATTGCATGGTTCAGTTTCATCGGTGCTTCGTTTATGTGAGCACACTTGCAATCACGCGCGTAAAACCGACACTGGGGCCTGTTCAAGGAGGTACTCCAATCACGGTTGTTGGAACTGGCTTCTACACGGTTGGCGGGGTGCAGGGACTGTGCAGGTTTTCGAGTGCGGTTGCCGATTACACGACCCCAATGACCTTCGTGGATCAGGCCAACTTCAAGTGTCTGTCTCCAAATATTGCGGAGGGCATCTATGACTTCCGTGTCGCTGGCAATGGGGTAGACTATGAAGCGATACCTTTCAGATTTCAAAGCTACAAACACCCGATATTAGTAGCTGGTGAAGGTGATGCCGTGAAGCCCATTGGCTCGCCGTTCAAAGGGGGCACGTCTGTTACTATCACTGGAACGGGGTTCATCAACTCAGCCGACGGTATACTGATCAAGTTCGTGGACGAGAGGATTGATGAAAACACACAGATAAATTATATCGTCTCCACGTTCCTGAGCAAGCGTGCAACTTTCCTCTCCGCGACGCAGGTTGTTATCAAGACTCACCAATACCCATATGGGACAGTGCAAGGCTCCGTGAAAACAAAGGTATTCTTGTCTCTCAACAATGGCCTGGATTACTCGCAGCCTGCAGCCGAAGACTTTGTGTTTTACCAGACTCCGACCCTGACCGAGTTGCAGCCCTACATGGGCCCGCGTCTGGGCGAAACGAGCGTTGCAGTGCTAGGTCAAGGATTCATCAATCTTCGCAATGTTGCCAAATGCCGATTTGGTGACCAGGTGGTGCAAGCTGCCTACGACGACACCGATGCAGAAATGCTGCCGGTTTTCCGCTGCATTACCCCGCCTTCGCAGTTGCCGGGGTCGTTCGACGTGGAGATTGCGATAGACGGGCAGATTTTCACACAGACGCAGACGACCATCAAATTTGAGTACTATGGCGAATTCGATGTGTACGAGGCGTTTCCGGCTGAAGGTCCCAAGGCCGGAGGCACCGAAATCACGATCTCAGGGGTGGGCATGTTTTCGACTGGGACATATTTGAGCTGCTTTTTCGGCGACGGCGATTATCAGTGTGGAGAGGGAATACAATACCCGTGCTACAAGGCGGTGCCGGCAGAATTCAAATCAGCAACAAAAGTCACCTGTGTCTCGCCCTCCATGCCAGAAGGCGGGGAAGTGACACAACTGTACTCTGTTCGCGTTGGATTGAACGCTCAATTTTCGCAGGCATGTCCAAATGTTAAGACTGACTACCAGTGTGCTTTGAAAGCCAACATGCAATTCACGTACTATGACGACGTGTTCATCACGGGCATCTCACCCAACTCCGGTCAAGTGCAAGGGAAAACGTACGTGACAGTGTATGGCTCAGGGTTCCGCATGGACCTATCTGCAAGCACGCGCTGCATCTTCACGCGCTGCACTTCCTCTGACATTTTCATGAGCGGAGAAAACTATGGCAAATTCAGGTCTCCCACACAGACTAGGTGCACCGGCGCGACCATGCTTGCACCCTTCAAAAGCGGTGATGTTGGTGTGATATCTACCACGATGATCCGGTGCATATCGCCCATGGCCAGTTCTGCCGACAGTCACTACGCACTCTTCGATATTTCTCTGAATAGAGGCGTGACCCATCAGAGCCTCTATGGGCCGCTGTGCCAAAATGGTTGTCCGGTGATGTATTTCTTCTACTCGCTGCCACAGCTCGCGTCAAATTCGCCGAGCCTCGGACCTGTTGTCGGCGGTACTGTCGTCACAATCAAAGGCGTGGGCTTCATCGGCACTCAGAACACAGCGATTCGGTGCAAATTTGGAGATGTCGAAAGCACCGCTCAGAGCACAGGCGTTGACATCGCCGTAAAGTACATCACGGACTCCACCATTTCGTGCGTCGCGCCTCCACAGTCCGTGGGCACGGTGCGACTGTCGGTGTCCTTGAACGGCATCGACTCGGACTTCACACGGGTAGAGCTCGGCGCCCCATATCAGTACCACCACCCCCCGAAGCTCACTGGCAAGCCTACACCCTCGGTGGGGCCAACCACGGGAGGCACTTTCATCACCATCAGCGGCACGGGCTTCCTGAATGGCAATCTCCAGTGCAAATTTTGGACTGGTGCATCCAAAGGCAATGTGAATAAAGTGGTGCGAGCTGACTTCTTGTCGTCAACTTCCGCCTCTTGCGTGACGCCTGCCATTGACCAGACACAGCTCGTGTCCGTGTCCTTGTCGCTCAATGGACAGGATTTCTCCCCCTTCTTCCTCGAAGATCTCTTCTACTACTTCCCAGCGCCCAAGATCCTTCTTTTGTATCCTCCTGGCGGCCCGGCGCAGAGCGGAGGATACACCATGATGAAAGGGACAGGCTTTCTCGACACCGAAGCGATCAAGTGCCGTGTTGGCGTTGTGATCACGGCAGCGCGATACTTTAATGCCACCTGGGTTGGCTGTGTGATACCGCAGATCCAGCGCAAAATTTATTCGTCGGTTGTTGAAGATCTCGGGATCTTTCCAGAGGTGCTCTCCGACACGTTTGCCGTATACCCGGTGCAGGCATATCCAGTGGAGATGTCGTTTGATGGCCAGACTTTTTCGACAAGCAATGTCCGGTACACCTATTACACGACTCCACAGGTGGACCAGGTCGTACCGAATTCAGGGGGGAAATCAGCGCTGACAACCGTTGCGATTATCAATGGCGCGAATTTCCGCAATGACTTCGGTGGCCCCATTTGCCGCTTTGGAGGCGCAGGAACAACCAAAGCAGTCTTTATGAGCGATCGCTCGATCCGCTGTCAGATTTCGCCCGTGCCCTTCGGCAAGACGGTTCTCGTCGAGATCTCCATCAACGGACAGGAGTTTGAAGACCACAACTCCGCCACTTTCAGTTTCATGGGAGTGGCACCAGTGCTTGAAGCCGCCAGCTTGTCTCGCTCCTTTTCCCTCATCAGCTTAGAGTTTGACGTGCACACGGACCGGGGCTCCCAATTTGGCATCTTTCCATGCGGCAAAATCCTGAAGTGGAGGCAAGAGGACCTGTATTTGCCCTCTTCCGGCTTGAGCCTGCAGCAGATTTCGGACCTTGGGTCAGCTCCCAGTGACGAAACTGTCTTCCAGGCCTTGTTTGGCTACGGCGTGGTGTGTCGCTTCGAGACCAATCAAACGGCCCAGCTTGTGGTGGGAGCTTTTCCGAATTTCAAATTGGGCCACCCCATCTGGCTCAAGGATCAGCTCTTTAGGCGTGGGGTAGAGCTGACGTACTTTGCATCTGGCAACGCGTCAATCAGCAGCCCATATGCAGCTCCTAAACCTGTCGCCTTGCTGGGGTCGCCGGAGGAGTTGGGTCGATGTGACGACCTCAACATTGACGCCTCTCCCTCATCTGGGGGCCTCGGCCGTTCGCTCTACTTTTCGTGGATTCTCGATCGCGGGAAAACGGAAATCACCGATGACAACGTGACTCCACTCGAGAAAGAGGCTTTGCTGAGCAAACTCGGGTTCCTGATTGCCAACTTCTCTGGACGCGCCTTCGACGCAGATGGCCAGCATTGCCAGAATGTCAACTGCAAGGTCGCGTCAAATACCTCGAAGTCACAGTACAAAAACTGCGTCTGCAATGCCATACAGATTCCCTTCAAAGACTATCCGCAAGGCAAATACACAGTGCACCTCAAAGTGAGCAACTGGCAGAATGCCGTGAGTGACACTGCCTCAATCACCATTAGTAAGCATTACCTGGCCATTCCCACCGTGGCGGTCGGCTGGTTCTCTAACAATCTTATCAACGTCAACCGGAGCATCATGTTGAGTGCATCGGCCTCCGGTTCCTCATGCAATAGTAAGCCTCCTACGCTGCACTACAAATGGACAATTCTGGACGCGAGTATGAATCCATTAGTTCTGGATGATTCTGTGCAGCTGACGGCCAAGTCAATCCAAATTCCCGAGTTCACGTTTCTCGAAGGTGCCACTTACCATGCGCAGTTGACAGTGACAGATAAGACGGACGCCACGTGCATCCCCCCTGATAAGTGCAAGCTTCCTGCGTGTGCGTGCAATCTTCAGTGTTGTGCTGTAGGCACAGACAAGGTGAGCCTTAAGACCTTCACGTCGATCCCTGTTGCAAAGATCAAAGGCGGTGAGCGCTCAGTGTCAGTGCAGAAGAAGCTGATACTTGATGGGTCAGAGTCTTTCCATCCGGGCTATCCTGGCTCTCGGCAGCCGATACTCCAATACAAGTGGACGTGCAAAGATGAGCCGACCACGCAGCTTGGATCATCGTCTGCGGGCGGCTGTTTCAGCCAATCCAACACTGTCTTCGGTGCCACTGACGAGGAATATCTGATGATCCCTGAAAACTCCATGCGTGCAAACGCTATGGTTGATGGACAGTTTGTAAGCGTCGTATACGATTTCACGCTCAACGTCAGCGACAGCAAATCATGGACCACCGCGGCTGTTCGCATACATCCAGCGTCTGATGCGGTGCCCCTGGTGACAGTTTCGCTTCAAAACGAAAAGCGCATTTACCCCCCGAACTTGCGGATCACCTTCACTTCAGTGGTTCAACCTGCTTCAGCCCCCATGGAAAGCCTGTTATATCAGTGGAAGACAGTTTCAGGAGATGTGGACTTGACCGAATCCCAGTACTTGCTGAGTTCTAGCAACCGCGGTTCGTCGCTTGTCATCAAACCAAATGTCCTGACGTCTGGACAACAGTATACTGTGCGTCTTGCTGTCACAGAAAAAGGAAAAGTTGGCTTTGATCAGGTCACTTTTGCCATGGACAATTCTCCATCGGGAGGTAAGAAGAATGCGCGTGCGTACTAATGTCATTGAAAGGCCAAAATAATGCTGCCTGCAGCCACCTCTGCCCCATATACTTCAGATTGCACAGATATTCCTGAGCATGAAAGGCTATTAACGTACGGTTTTGTGCAGGTGTGTTCGAGGTGTCGCCCACCACCGGGACGTCGTTGGACACGATGTTCAAACTGAGTGCCGTCAACTGGCAGGCCGACCCCGAGACGCTGCCCCTCTCCTATTCCTTCGAATACCTACGGCGAGACTCGAGCCAATCTCGGTTTGTGCAAGGCTCATCCCAGGTGTCAGTCGTGAATGCGATGCTGCCGCCCGGCGACGCCACAAACGCAAACACTTGGGCTCTGCAGTTGCGTATCAGCAACATCATTGGCTCAGAAACCGTCGCAACGACGTGCAACCTGCATGTCAGCGATTGCCTCGTGACTGTAATGCCGATGGCATTTGCCAGCACAGAAGCCATGCTTGAAGATTTGTCCGGACGCTCTTCAGCTGTCGAGGATCTCATTAATGCCGGAGACGGCAATGCTGCAATCAACTACATCAGCATTCTCTTGCAAAATCTCAACTCTGGAAACGTTGCCGTGGGGCGAAGAAACCTTCTTGCAGTCAACGACACTGCCCTGGCGGCCTACAAGTGTGGGACTGCCGCTGCCCTCCTGTACCAGGCGTTGCCTTCAGGTGGTCTTCTTGGCCACCCATCTGCCGGATCCTTGGCTCGGAACTGTATCGCGAGCACTCTTTTACTCTTTTCGGTAGCAGCTCAGGTCAATGATCAGTGCCTGGTGGAAATGAAGAAAATCTTTGATGTTGTGTTGGAGCACACGAGCAAGGGGAGCAGCTGGGCAGACCCTCCAGACCTTGTTCTGCTGCAAGATCTTTCCAACACCATCTCCTCTGCGATCGCTGCAGTTGAGTTGCAGCACACTGGAAAAAGCATCGCCAGGGAGACGACAGCTTTGCGCATGGCGACGCTCATCACCCAGCACCAAAACATCACTGCAGTTGTTGCATACGGCTCTCTGCCAGGCGAGGCAGCCAAGAATCTCGACTCGACTCTGACGAGGTCTAAGTCATGGAGAATCAGCACCCCCACTGCGTCGGTGTCAGCGCGGGGTTGGCACCGTACTCCAGGCCACGCCACCGATGATGCCTTCCTCACCGCATCCCCTCATGGGCCTTATTCACAGGATGCTGCAGATGTACCGCCACAGGAGCGGCCGGTGTATGCTGGTGGGCGGTGGTTGCTGGCCACGACGTATCCAGGCACAACGAGGCTTCCTGCATTGTCTGGTTCCTTTACGCAATCTGCTTTTTCGATACCAGAAAACGTACTGCCCTTTGCCATTAATAAAGTGCAGTGCTCCACGGGCGCCAAAGGAGCTCAACTCTGTGAGGAAGCTTCAGTGTCTGCTGTTGCAACCCACTATGTCAACTTCTTCAACCCACACTTTTACTCAGAGAACTCGGTGAATGTAATCGCACCTATCATCACGCTGCAATTGCAGGCATTTGGCACGCAGGAGGTGGTTTCGGTGGAGAATCTCAAAAACGTTGTCACTTTCGATCTTGTCCTGACTCGAGTGCCGGATTCAACGCAAGATGTGCCCGGTCGCCATCGTGTTGCAGCGTGCGTGTGGTGGAACGGCACTAAGTGGGACACTTCCGGCTGCATGCTCGACAAAGTTGTGCAGTCCGCGGGCAATGACATGCGGGCCATCTGCCATTGCAACCATACCAGCGTGCATACGGTGTTGGACGCACCAGCCGGCTGCGATGCCATACCCTACAGCACTAAGCTATTTGACGGCTGCAGGCTATGCGGCGGCGATTCATCGACGTGCATCGGCTGCGATGGCAAGGTCGCAAGTGGCAAAGTGATCGATGGCTGTGGCAAGTGCGGAGGCGACAACTCTACGTGCGCTGGTTGCGACGGCATTCCGAACAGTGGCTTGATCATCGACGAGTGTAACGTATGTGCCGGTGACAACAGCACTTGCCGAGGCTGTGACGGCGTCTCTGTGCATCCATATGTCACAGCACGCTTCCCTGCGAAACTAGGGCTGGAGTGGCTGAACGCCGGTACCTCTGTACCCACCAATGGCTACTGGTTGCGGAACACAAACCTGGAAAGAGATTTAGGGAGCAAGTCAGTGTTCACGCAAGAAGAATGGACATTTTTTGGCATCACCGACATTCACATTCTCCACTATGTCAAGTCTGGGGCCTCTTACTTTAAGCCCATTGCTCCTAAGAAGCCCAAGGTATTCGACAACTGCAAATCTGCCAAATTTCCCTTTGGGGTGTGCGGGGGCTGCTCTACTTCGTGCAAGGGCTGTGATGGGGTGGCAAACAGTCGCAAGCTCTACGACAAGTGCGGCAGGTGCGGCGAATTTGTCTCCACAGAGCAAGCAGCCAATGTCGGAATTGGTGCGGGGGATTGGTGGTCGCGCATGACAGCAAACAACTGCACTTTGGGTCTGAAAAGTTGTGCCACAGGATTTGTGGCTGACGATTGTGGCACCTGCGTGCCTTTGGGTTCAGGGTCTGACATCAGGAATCAGGAGTGCAAAGGCTGTGACGGTGTGGGTCTTGCCTTCTCATATCAACGAGATGCTCGCCAGTTGCGTGGCTTGCAACTGGATGCGTGCGGCTTGTGTGGCGGAAACGACTGTTCGTGTGTCGACTGCAAAGGGGTGGTGGGGGGCTCGGCAAAAGATGACCGATGTGGCATTTGCCAAGGTAACAACACGTGTCTTGACTGCAAGGGAATTCCATACGGCATTACCGTCATCGACATCTGTGGGATATGCGGCGGGATGAATGACACGGAGCAATGCCGTGGCTGTGATGGTAAGCTCTACCCCCTCCCCCTGAAACCGCCACGTCTCGATCGCTTCGGCCGGTCTCCTCTAAGTCGCTGCTGTCCGCAAGAGCTCATCGGGTGCAACGACATCTGCAACGCATCCGTTGGATGTGATGGAAACTGCAGTACGCGCGCCTTGCGCACTGACAAGTGTGGCGTGTGCGGGGGGAGCGAAGCGGCCAACACTGGCTCATGCGACTGCGCCGGCGTGCCCAATGGCCGCTCAGCCGTTGGTTGCGATGGCATTTGCTCCGACCCCCCTGTGAAAATCGACACATGCGGAGTGTGTGGCGGCACAAACCAGCGAGAAACCGGCTACTGTGACTGCGAAAACATGCCCTTCGGCAGAGCAGTGCGCGACAGCTCGGGCGTTTGTTGTTATCTGAGCGACATGGGCTGCGCAAAAGCAAACCAGTCCCGTTGCTTCTCGGGCAAGACTTGGGATGTCTGCAACACATGTGGCGGCGACGGTGGCACGTGTGTCCTGAGTCGCCCCTCCTCTGCCTCGCGCATTGGCGCCAGGCGATCGATGCAGTACGCCTATATGCCGGAGGGCTCTGAAGGCCCGCTTGTAATGGGATTGTTCTTTTCTCTTATTACTCTTTTCTCAATCCTTTGCGTCCGCTTGCACTGATCTCGATGGCTTCTTGTTATCACGCAAACCCGCAAGCCATTTCGAATGCTGTATTTTAGAGACAAATGATCACCTGCTTCTGCAGGTGTGTGTGTGTGTGTTTATGCGTGTCCTCATAACGTTTCTCCGTGCGTCTATGAAACACGTTGGCGTTGGTCTAGCGGTGGTCGACTGGCGTCGCTGGGTCTGTCACGGTTTCATGTGCAACTTCGTGGTAGCTATTGTAATAAACGTGCGCAGTGTTATTACAGGCGGTTTACTCTTCTGCTTTCATGTGTGCTTTGATCACGCATGGGGGCGTCGGCGCTTGGCCGCCCGCTAGCTGTAACCAAAGCGACGTGCGTTTCTTCAGTGCCATGAAACATTTTGCTGAAGCCGAAGTCGATCATCTTCACTTCCCCGTCCTGAAGGAGAACATATTCTCGTAAGTAACACACTCTAGTGCAAGAGCACATTCTTGATTTCTAGCCTGCTTCCGTGGATAGCCTGCAAGTGCTCTCTTCAAGTAAGGGCTACATCCGCCTGCTTCCGTGGATATTCCTGCAAGCAGCCACGAGTTCGAAAGCGCGTGGCGCAGCGGCGCTGTGCGCTTCGCAAGTTCGAAAGCGGGCGACACCATTAGACCTACGGCTGGAACCGCGCGGGGCAGGTACGGCGTGAAGCGCTGGCACGGCGGGCAAGAGGGCGCGCTAAAACAGAGGGTCCTGTGCTTGTCCTTGAGCGTCGCCGCACGCGGGAGCTCGGCGCCAAAGGACAAGCGACAGGACGAGGGACAGAATCCCGTCCACCTTGCGCGTGCTTCAGCGCCCGCGCGCGCTGAAGCTGTGGTAGGACGCACTACCGCCTCGTCGCGGTCGCTCGAAACAAAAAACAATCTCCAGCGACTTGACCGTGCCCTCGATGTGTACCTGCCGAACACGCATTGAAGCGGAAGGTTTAAGTAGAGGAAGGGAAATGTTCAGCACTATCGTCGTCGCGTCCCTGTGTAGGAGCGAGAGAAAGCGTCGGGCGCGGGAGAATCATCAACAGGTAGGACGCAAATGTCGCCACGCCACGTCGCAGCATCGAGGACGGTTGGCCTTTTTCTTTTTCTTTTTCTTTTCCCCTCTTTTGTCAGGTCACGTGACTCCTGCTCTCAGGAGCCACATGTTACAAATACAGACCCCCCATGTGAGGAGATGTAGTA
>Ga0315905_10006829_pt1 | contig 11599 bp, 5 predicted proteins | sample LakEriMetagenome_5_FD_203522 | JGI IMG/M metagenome (GOLD analysis project Ga0315905, IMG submission 203522) | Freshwater fungal communities from buoy surface, Lake Erie, Ohio, United States - Buoy 4 MA121 | ecosystem: Environmental > Aquatic > Freshwater > Lake | place: USA: Lake Erie, Ohio...
AGTGGAATTCTATATTTTATTTAATTAAAGATCCTAGTATTTTAAAACAAAAAGGTTTAAAAACTATTTATAATCATATCCAAAATACTTTTTCAAATTTTAAATGTTCCAAGAAATGCAAAAAAAACTCTGGCGTTAATTTTAATCCATTATATTTTAGATTAGTGAATAAATTACAAAAAAACATTTTGGATTTCAAAATAATAAATATATTTGAAAATTTTACCATCTTTTTTTTATACCTATTAATTCACGGAGATGTTTTTTACGGGGTTCTTTTTAAAGACGTTTTTAAATTTTGCAACAAATTGGAAAATTTTAGCTCCACAATTTTTTTTAATTCTTTTTATTTGATGTTTAATGAACATTTTTCAAAAGAATTGATTTTTTGTCTTTTATTTTCTGAATTTAAAACTCAATTTTCATTTGCATATGAAAAAATAAACTTTCTTAAATCTAAAATTAATCTACATAAAAACAATATTTCTAGATCAAAAAATTCAACATTTTTTATTTCACGTGGGTTTTTTTATAGGGTAATTAAAATTAATCATAATTACTGTGGAGAAATTTCAAATAGTTTAAACTTTCAAAATAAGATTGTGGAAAATTTTTTCATTCATTTAGAAAAAAGTTATTCTAATTTATTATATACAAATGTCAAATATTTACAAATTATTAAACATCAAAGCACCAGTTTTTTATTCCCCCCAATTTTTGAAAATTTATGGATTTTATTGGAAAAAATAAAGGTAATAATTATTCACCACAGATCAGAAGTTAAAAAATATAGTAAATATATGAATTTCTTTTTCATCTTAACAAATATTATGTTGAAAAAGGTAGTGAAAGAAAACAAGGTCAAAATTTTTTTGAGGATTTTCATATTAATATCAAATGTATTTTTAAATTTTAATTCTAAATTCGCAAAAAAATTTTTCCTGGTTTCTCTTGTTTTGATCCAATTTAACGAGTCAATCATGTTTCTACATGAATTGGTATTCTTAAGAAATGTGTTTCTTTTGAAGAAGAAAATAGATCTAGAAAAAATAACCTATAGAAAAAAAAATATTGGAAAAAAATTAAATCAGTGTAAAATAATTCGAGAAATCAAGAAAATATTTTTACAAAAAAAATACCAAAAAATTAACGATAATTTGTTTCTAAAATTAAGAACTCGAGAAAAAGAAAAAAATAAACAAGAAAAGTTTATAAATTTTATAGTTGATAAATTTGAATTAATGGATTTAAGATGTCTAACAAATCAAAAACTTAAATTTTTTTTTATCGAATCTTACAAATCCTTGGTATTATTTTCGACAAATAAATTAGGCGGTTTTTTTAGAAAAATAAAATTTAATCCTTTTAAAGAAAAAAAAATCAACCCCCTCAAATCTTATTATCTGAAAAGGCTAAATAAAGAGGAAATTCAAGGTATTTGTATTTTTTGTTTCCATAAAAAAAAAAAAAAAGTGTTAGGTCTTTTAAAAATTATTGTCCAAAATTTTGACAAATTAAAAAAATCTGAACATACCAGATTCAAACATTTTTCGATATTTTTTTCTGTTTTCAATTTTTTTACTCAAAGAATAAGCGATACTCAAAAAAAATTTAAAAAAAAAAATATTAAAGAGCTTGTTTCCATATCGAAACAAAGTATTTTGGTGAAAAAAATAAGGTTTTCTTCTAACAAGGCCCTTAGTTTGAGAAGATTTTCAAAATTAATCGAAATTAAAATCAACAAGAATTCAACTTCATCGATTTTTCAAAATTCGTTTTTTTTTCTTCAGGTTTACTTAAATTTCAAAATTCTATTTTTAACAAAAAAAAATTTTCAAACAGTAAACCTATTCAAAAATACATTTTCGGAAAAAATATCTGGATCATTAACCTCTTTAATAGAAATTATTATCCACAAAAAAAAAATTTTTTCTAGAGAAAATAATAAAAAAAATTTTAGAAAAATTAATTTTTTTGGAAATCCCCAAATTCTTAATTTTTCTCAATTTAAATTTTTAAAAGAAACAGAGTTTAACCATCGAAATCTAATTCAAAATTTCAAGAGATCATTTTTGGAAATGAGGGCTTGTAAAAAAAAAATTTTATTTATAAAAATTTACTTAAATATCGGAGAACATCAAAAATTTGAAGAAAATAAAAAAAAAACCGGGAGAAAAAACTATTATCCAAATAAAAGTTCTTTAGTTTTCAAAAAATTTTATAGAAAAAATATATACAAAAAAGGTTATAATAAGGGGATTTTAAATCTTTTTGTATCTTTATTTAAATCCTATTCGTTCAAAATATTTTGTGAATCCTTGAATTGTAATTTTTTTTCAAATTTTAATTTTTTACTGAAAATTTCAAATAAATTTCTTAAAAAAGTAAATTTAAGTATTTTTTTTAAGATAATTTCTAGGTTAAAATTTTTATTTAACTTTGCAAAAAAAAAAACTATATTAACCCGAAATTTTGTGTGGAAATACAAAGAAAATAAACATTTTCATGATGAATCGATAAAAAAAAAGGGTAAATTTTTCAGGGAGTTTATTTATTTCAAAAAATTGAATGAAATTTTTTTTCTTCATTTATTTTTTTTTTCTGTCTCTACAATAAATCAATTAAAGTTTTTTATTGGATCTAAAAAAAGATATTCCTCAAAAATAAGTTTTAAAAATTTTCCATTGAAATTCTTAGGTTTAAATGTTTTTTTTTGGTTTTTTAAGACCACAAAAATTTTTAGGGCGGGTGGGCAAGAAATATCAGTTTTTAAAAAGGAAGTTAAAAACCCATTTAAACATTTTTTTCCAATGAAAGGTTTGTTAAATTTCCCCACATTTTTGAAAAAAATAAAATTTTTTAATTTTTCGATTGAACCGAAAGATAAAACTAATAATCTTCACACAACATTTTTAAAAAACAAAGAAACGGAATTACTTTTTTCCCGACCAAATATCAAATTTTTTATGTTACTTATAACCAATTTTATTTTCTTAACAAAAAAAATAATTCAAGTTCCTGTGATACAATTATTAAGTTTAAAAACAAAAAGGAATAACGCAAGTCTAAATTTAAAGTTACTTTATTTTTTGTTTCTGAAAAGTTCTCTTTTTATGTTTATTAGAAAGAAAATCGAGTTTATATTGATAATGTTTATTTTTCAAACAAGTTTTAGATTTTTTAACTTTTCTAAATGGATTTATCAACCCAAATCTTACATCCTTAAAACCAAAGCAGAATTTTATTCAAGCCTTTTAGAAAAATTTTTTAAACGAAAAAAAAAAAAAATTTTAAAAATTTGTCAGAATCCGATCGTAAATTCTAGAATTTATCAGATTCCATTTTCATTTAAAAAAAAGAAAATAAAAAAAATCTTAAAATTTCATGATAGGTTTTATCAAAGGTTTTCACAAAAAAAAAGAAATATTAGAGAAGAAGAAAAAATTCAAAAAAACAACAATTTAATTTTAAAAAAAAAAAATTTTAAAGATGCAAAATCTAAGCGAATTTATAATATTAATTCTAAAAAAAATCTAACTCTTTTTTATTTTTTGAATCCTCAAGTAAAATCTTCAAATCTATTAAAAAATTTTTCCAAGAATTTGAAGGAAATGGGTAGATTTACCCAATTCAAATCTAAGAATTTTACTCAGAACAGTATCCCAAACCAGGAAAAAGCAGAAAATTTCCAACTTTCAAAACTTAAAAATGTTTCCTTTAGTTTTTTTAAATTATTCCGTAGCACTTTTTATTGGCATTTGTTTTGTTCAAACAATAATCGTTCGTCTAATTGTAGAAATTTTTATAAAAAATTAAAAGCAATATTGAATATAAACCACAAATTTTCAAACATTTTGATTATTTTTAATTGTTTCAAAAACGTTAAAAACAAATTTTTGCAAAAAAAGTTTCTTCAAAAATTTTTTGATTTTGATTATACTTTTTCAACTCATTTATATTTAAAAGGGATAAAAAAAGAAAATGTTTTTGAAAAGTTTGAAATTGCACTTTTTAACAATATTTTTTTTAAAGATAAACAGAAAGAATTTTTTTTTTTAGAAAATTTATATCAATATCAAGCTTTCCAAAAGATTTTCTCAAAAAAAACCTTTCGGATGTATAATTTATTTAAAACTATAATTTTTTACAAAAAATTTATCACATCGATTTTACTAAAAAAAAACATTTTATTAAACCATTTAAGAAAAATTATAAAAGAAATTTTTGATCCGATATCTACTTTTAGAAAAGAAATTCAAAAAAAATTTATTCCAAAATGCACAGTTCTCGAAGTGTTTTTAAAAAATTTATTGAATTCTAGTAACTTTAAAATTCAAAATTTCAGTATTAAAATTCTAAAGAAAATTCTCGATTTAAAAACAAACTTCTTTTTAAACAGTTACATATGGATAAAAATTCTTTTTATCGAAATTTTTGCAATAATTTTTTTTAAAAAACCTGATTATTCAATTTTTTTAAAGCTTTTTGAAAAAAATTATATATCTTTAAATTATTTGGGAGATATTTTCAAAATTTTATTCTGTTTTTTAAAAATCAAAAAAAAAATTTTGCAAAAGAATTGTCAAATTTTTATTTGTCTTTTAGTTTTATTGAGTAATCTTCAAGTTAATTCACAAATTTCGAGAAGCTTAAAAATAAAATTAGAAAAAATTAATTTTTTGATGGAACTTTTTTATAAAAACTCTTTCTCACTTTTATTTTTCACAATTTCGTTACATGGTTTCAATTTATATTTTTTTAACGATTTTTTTAAAGAATTTTCAATAAATTTTTCCGAAATCGTTGTATATAATCGAAAATATTATAATTGGAGTTTTTTCAATTTATTTTTCAAAAAAGCAGAGAAAAATAGAATAAGTATTTTATTTTGTAAAAAAAAACATGTACAGTATTGCTTTTGTTTTGATGAAAAATCAAAAATTAATGTTGGGTGGCTTTTAAAACTTAAAAATTTATTGAAAATTAGAAAATTGTGTGTTTGGTCCAATTCATTAAATTTTTTTAATACGTGCATAATAGAAAACCAATCACCTTTTCCTTTTAAAACGATGGATAATTTTCTTTTATTGAAAAATATTCTCCTTAGTTTGAATGAAATACAATATGGAAATATATTTCTTTTTGTATTTTCAGGAAAATATTTTAAAACCAAAATTGAAGAGTTTTTTTTTTTTCAAAAAAGGTTTTTCGGGATTATAAATAATCAAGTAATTTATGGGAAAGTTTTTTATCTTTATTTTTATCCATCATTTTTTTTTTATAATTCTAAAGAAAAAAAAATAATTTTTTGGGGTGACCGAATGTTGGAAAAAAATTTTATAAAAATTCGATGTGAGTTATTTTTATCTTATTTAAATCAAGTAGTTCTAGATATGTCTTTGAAAATATACCTTTGTTTTTTGAAAAAATGTCCTTTTTTACGATTTTTTCCTCAATTTGAAAATTATAAACAATCTCAATCTTATTTATTTCTTTTAATTAACCCTATTTATTCAAAAATTCGTCAATCAGAATTATTTTTAATTAAAGAAATTTTAATAATATTAAACTCATAATCATTTTGTTAGACCTTTTTATTCGGTTTTTTATTGAAATTATCAAATTAATAAATTTTAAATTTTTTATATTAATGATAATACCAATAAGATGTTTTACTTGTGGAAAAGTAAGTAAATTCGTTCCAATTTTAATCACAATTTCAGTTTCGTTAGATCAACTTAAAAAGGTGGTGGGTAATAAATGGGAAAATTATATTGATTTACTAAATCAAAACTTTTCAGAAAAGACAGCTTTAGATATGTTAGGACTCCGAAGATATTGCTGTAGAAGAATGTTACTAACCCATGTGGATTTAATTGAAAAACTTTTAGCTTATAACTCATTTGAAATCAAATCAAACAATCAAGACAAAAGTTAAAATTAAAAACAGAAATATTTGAATTGAAACAATTGATTGAATTTAAATAGTTATTTAGAGTTTTGTTAAGGAATTCAATTCTTTTTTTGATAATCTATGAATAAGAATATTTTTTTCGTGGTCAATTTTAAAAGTATGGACATCAAATATTTTAGAAGGTACGGTATACGATATTTTTTTTCTAATTATTCGAATCAAGAGAGAAAGAGCATCTAATAAAGAAATTTCCTCTGTATATTCCATATCCAATATAATTTGATTAGACAGGCTATTTGAACCGATTGAAACTGCTTTCCAGTTAGAAAATGTTCCAGAAGGATCAGATTTAATCACCTGGTGTCCAGAAAATCTATCCCAACCTGCGATAATTAGAGAGCAACCAATTGGTCTTGAGGTTTTAGATTGACTAAACTGTTGTTTTATACTACATATTTCAGTTACAATTTCATTAAGCGGTATATCGTCTTGATAAATAAATCTATATTGTTGTGCCTGTATTCTAACATGATTTACAATTATTTTTGAATCTGGTATATTCCCGGAAACCCCTATAATCACATGCTTGTCGATTAAAAAAATATTTCTTGGGTATTTTTTATCATCCTCAATTTCTGTATCATTCTGTATCTCAGTCCCTATAATAAAACCATTTATTGTTTGAATTACAATTAAATTATTAGAATTTTCAACAGCCTCCAAAGCATATTCTACTTGACATAAACGTCCATTTGGAGAAAAAGATCCTGGGCTTGTGAAAATTTTATCCATTTTAATATTTTAAATATATGTTTAATAAAAAATTTGAAAAAAATACTAATTTTTATAAATATAAGCTTTTTATGAATTTAAAAATTTGGACAAAATTTTTTAATCACTTTTCTGTCAAAAAGACTATTCTTCTTTATCACGATCCAAAAATTATTATTGAAAGGGAGAAAAAAATCAAAATTTATAATCGAAACATTAATAAGCTTTATTTTTCTATTGTTAAATCAAGAAAAAATTTAATTTTAGACAATTTTTGTACAAATTTTAAAAAACCATTTTTCTTAATTTCATTTTCTTTTTTCCTAATTCTAAAAAAAAAATTTAAGTTTTCTCATTTTATAAAATTTAAAATAAACTTTGGAGCTTTTTTTAGTAGAAACCCTAAAAATCTTAAAAAATTTTGTATTTTTCCGGAAACCGAAAATTTAATGGAGGGAAAGATTTTACATAATTATAACTTGAAGTTGATTAGAAATAAAATAAAACAGTTTAGATTAAAAAAAAAGTGTTCAGTAAACATATTTATCACTCATAGTTATTTAATTTATTTTTATTTTAAAAAAGTTTTTTTAAAGAATTTAACAATAGAAAAAAAAAGAATAAAATATTGGTTTCCTGATATTTCATTTAAATTTCTTTCTGAAATATTATGTAGTGTCGCATTTTTTTCTTCTTCGCTTAAATATTGGGATAATTTTTTACGATTTCCTTCACAAGCGATATATTTAAACCAAAGTCATCAATTTTCAAAAAATTTTTTTGAAAAACATTTTTCTATCGAGGGAACAATTTTCTTTGATTATCTTTTGTTTCTACAAACTAAAAAAATTTTAGACCTTGAAGAAATCCTTAATAAAATTCCACCTAAAAAAAACAAGGTTCTATTTTTCCAATTTTCAAAATTATTAACTCAACAAAAATATCATAAAGAATTTATTCTACAAATTTTCGATAACATTAGTAACGAGAAAAAAATACTAAAAAATTTGTTAGTGGTAATAAAATGTTTTCTAAAAATTCAGAAAAAGATAAAAACTAATCCGATTAGCTCAGTTTTTTATAATTTAGTCATGATTTTCAAAGAAAACTTGTATTTTCTCTTAAGTTTAGATTATTTTTTCCAAAATGAAATGAAATTTTTACCTCTTGGATGTTTAAGTAATTATAGGAATATCTATTTTTCGAGCATTAAAAAAGAAAAGGAGTTGAAAAAATGTTTAACCAATTTTTTTTTTCGCTCAATTAAAAAAAATAGATATTCAGGGTATTTAAAATTCTTTCTATGTAAGGTTATATCAAAAATTTTCAAAAAACCTAAAATTTTCGTTAAAGGTATAATATTAGAAATTATTCTTGAATTATTGAAAAAAATTTTAATGAATGTTTCTGGTATAACAGAGAAAAAATACATTAAAAACCTCAGAAAACACCGTGCAATTGTTTTAAAAAAGTGTAATATATTGAGATTATTTTTTGTCTATAGGATAAAACAAGCTCACTCAAATAAAAAAGAAAAAAAATTAGCTCATTTAAGGACTCTAGAAAACTTAAAAAAAGAAAAAGACATTAAAATTAGATCTTCTTTTAATACCAATTCATTTTCTTTTCTTGATTTTAACAAAAAAATCTAAATAAATAATTTTTATGATTGTAATCATATAAAAATAATAAATTAAAGTTTTTTTTGTTCATGCTTTTTTCAATTTTTTCTTCCATTAATAAGCACAAATTCTTGGGATCTTTAGCTATTTCTTCAAAAGAAAAGGATCTTGTTTTTTCTAGAAGATTTAAAATGATGTATCATCAAACTTTTCAACATAGAGCTAAAATAAGTTCTTTAAAAAAAATCTCTATTTTTCTTGATAAAAAAAAAAAAACCTTTATTAGCACAAATAACTCGGATTTTCTGGTTTCTCAGTTTACCAAAAAAAAGATAAGTCTTTCTAAAAAAGGAAAAAAGTTAGAAAAAAATGTAATTTGTAAAATTAGTGATTCGCTGAAAAAAAGAGTTTTAACTGAAAAACATAAAAATAACCTTAAAAAAGCTTTATCAGGAGTAAAAAATCCTATGTTCGGGAGACTTCATACAAAATATATTAAAAGAAAAATAAGTAAAAGTTTAGCAAAAAAAAAAATGTAACATGTTTTTATTTTTAAATCAATTAAACAATTTAAAAAGATAAAATCCAAATTCGATGATTATTCTTTTTAATTTTTTTTTATTTTTCATGAACATATATCGTTCTTCCTCGAACAGTTTAAGAATCTCATAAATCTTTATTTTCCTAAATTTTAAATCATATATCATCGCATAGTGAAAATCCCAAACTTTGGAATCGTATTCGTATTTTGAAGGGTCAATATAGATTTCCCGATTTTTTTCATATATACTAACTCCACTGAATATTATTTCTTTTGAATTCCACAATTTGACTTCTTTCAGACCTTGACTCAATGCGTTCAATAAAGCAATAAATAAATTGCCATCATTTTCTATAATAAAAACATTAATAGTTATTTCGTATTGAGGTAAGAGGTTTAAATTTTCCTTTAATATGATATCTAAACTAGCGTTGCATAAATTTGTTATTTCAGGATTAAATAAGAGACCAAAACTATCAATTTCTAATTCTAACCTCTTTTTTTTTGCTTCTGGATTTTTTTTGTTAAAAACTGCAACCATTACGGTCGTACAACCAATACTTATTTGAAATGATCCAGAAGCATTTGTGATAAAATTTTTGGTTATTTTTACGGGTCTAACGTCATTACATTTTCTCCCATCAATTCTAATCATTAAAGTTAATTACAAAACATAATTTTAATTTTATATTAAGTTAGTTTTTGTATTAATTATTTTATCTTCGTGTTAAAGTTTGTCATAGTAATTTTCAACTCCAGGTATTTCTTCTTTCATACCTTTTCTCTTTCTAATACTTTTAACAATTTCATTACATTTATCGTTTGGGTCCAAAGGATCACCTTGAACTACCTGCCAGTGGTCAAAAACACATTGAGGAAAAGCTTGACCCGAAGTTGCAGCTCTGAGATCAGCTGTAAATCCAAATGATTCTTGAACAGGCAAATAGGCCTTTAGATTGTAAAGTGGTGTTCCTGGACGTTGATTTTCTTCAAATACATGCCCTCTTTTGCGATTTAAAACACTATAGATTGAACCAACGACTTGTTCAGGACATTGAATTTCCACTAAATAAACAGGTTCTAACAGTTTGGGTTTGGCTAATAATTGAGCACCATAGAAACACCGTCTCGCAGTTGGAATAATCTGTCCGCCTCCTCTATGTATTGAATCAGCGTGCAAAGTAACATCCACAATATTAAAAGCAACTCCTCTTAAACTTTCTCCACAAAGGGCACCTTCTTTTGTTGCCCATTGGAACCCCGAAGCACATGAATCCTTGATTTCATTAACATATTGAATGCCTTTTGTTTTATCCATTAAAAGATTAGGTCCATTAGTATCTGGCCCGAAACACCATATTTTTTTAACTCCATCTTCGTCCATATTAAAAGTATTTTTTAGTTCTTTCGCCCTTATTTTCGGATCATCTCTTGGTGTAATTTTTCCGTTATCTATGGCTATAGATAGTTCTTCTGAAAAAGGTTCGGCATAACAATAAATTCTATTATGCTTATTTGGAGATTTTGATAAACAAATTCCATTCGTCTCAGGATTTAAAACCCCTTCGACAGTTTCTCTATAAGTAACAATGGGTTGAGAAACACGGATTTCAGCCCCATTCATATAATCATCTTGTAAGTCCTTCAAACATATCTCTAAATGAAGTTCACCTGCTCCGGCAATAATGTGCTCACCCGATTCTTCTGTCATACATTGAACCAGTGGATCAGATTTCGATAAACGTTTTAGTCCCTCAACTAATTTTGGTAAGTCACTAGGATTTTTTGGTTCAACTGCAACTCTAACAACAGGAGATACGGAATATTTCATTGTTTTAAAAGGAAAAGCCTCTTCATAGTCTGATAGAGTGCCTGATTTTAATAAAAATTGATCAAGTCCCACTAATCCTACGGTATTGCCACATGGAACAGAATCAACAACTTCTATTTTTCTTCCCATCATAATTAAAGCACGTTGGATATTTTTTATGGCTAAATCAGTTTTTTTACCTGGAACATAATTGGACCCCATAATTCTTACTTTTTGACCTGTTTTAACGGTTCCTGAAAACACCCTACCAAAAGCTATGAACCTACCTTTATCACTAGATGGAATCATTTTAGATATATAAACAGATAAAGGTCCGTTTGGATCACAATTACGAACAGCATTTGCAATTGCATCGTCTTGGGGCCCTTCATACAAATTACCGATACGATAAGTTTGTGCTGTTGCAGGGGATGGAAGTTGGAGGATAATCATCTCCCGTAGTGCCTGATCCGCTGGAAGCCATTTTTGAAGAACTCGTTTCATAAGTTGTTTCTGTTTTAATTGTTTATCATCATTTGTTAATTTTAATTCGAAACCATTAAGTGCTTTCTCGATTTCATCGATTTGATCGTTCATTGATAAATTAATAATTTTTCTTATGGGATCAACTATGAAGTGACAAAAAGATCGAGTAGTTTCTTTTTTTTGTTTTTTTAACCATTTCTTGTTTACAGGATCAAAAAAATTTTCACCCCATAATCGTTCAGTTAATTTTTGGACAAAATTTTTCAATTTCTCTTTTTCAATTTTCCATTTTTTTGCATACATTCTTGCAAATTGATTGATTGTAAAGGCCCAACCGTGTAAACCTGCTGAAAATCCAACTGTCCCCTTATCAGGATACACCTGAATATTCCCCAACGATTCGTCTTCATATATTGCCATAACTACATTTATATTTTCAATAACTTTCGCTAAAT
>Ga0315905_10006830_pt1 | contig 11599 bp, 12 predicted proteins | sample LakEriMetagenome_5_FD_203522 | JGI IMG/M metagenome (GOLD analysis project Ga0315905, IMG submission 203522) | Freshwater fungal communities from buoy surface, Lake Erie, Ohio, United States - Buoy 4 MA121 | ecosystem: Environmental > Aquatic > Freshwater > Lake | place: USA: Lake Erie, Ohio...
GCTTCGTGCCGCTGATCAATTTCCGCCTCGACTGGCGTTTCGCGCCACGCTTCAGCCTGCTGCTGGAGGGCGACGCGCTCGTGGGCCCCAATGGCCGTGCCGAGGATGTGCTGGCCGCCGTGCAGTTCCATGCCACGAAGAACATCGCCCTGCGTTTGGGCTACCGCATTCTCGAAGGCGGTGTGGACAGCGACAGCACCTACGCCTCCGCCCTCTTCCATTACCTCAGCGCCGGTATCACCTACCGCTTCTGATACGAGTCTGGGGGGCATGCGGTCGTTCGATCCCCCTACCCGCTATTTCACGATCAACGCCGCGCTCACCTCGCCGTTCTCGCCAGCAGTGAAGATGCGGTGTTTGTCATCGCTCTCGTGGACGATGATGAGCGCCTTGTTCCAGCCGGGCGTGGGATCGGCTCCAAGCCAGTTTGGGTTAGCGTAGAAGATCGCGCCAGGCTCGTCGAGCAGGGCTTTCACGCGGTCGGTGACGTCGGTGAACGCGGTGCCGGAGCCATACACGGCGGAAATGAGTTTCACGGGAATGCGCTTCGGCCTTGGTGCGGGTTTGCCGTTGGGCAGGAGCTTGATGAAGGACGCGTCGCCGATGCCGAGAGTGAGCGATTTCGTGTTCCAAAGGTTTTCATATTTGGCGAGGTCGCACACGCCGCTCATTTCGATGAGATCGCCCTCGCGCAGCGTGGCGAGCTTCGGCAGCATGTTTTCATCCTTCCACTGACTGGTGAAGACGCGGACGTAGTAGCCTTCATCATTCGGCAGGTAGGACCAGACGACGAAGCGCTCCCAGAAATCCACCCCGCGCACTTTGAAGCGCATCTTCGCAGGGCGCTGCGTGTCCACGAGTTTCTTTTTCAGCAGGCCGTTGGCCACTTCCTTCTGCGCCTCGGTCCAGTTCCGTGCGTTCTCGGGTTCCAGGTCCTTCGGGATCACGGCCAGGAAGTCTTGGTAGCGGCGCAGTGGCTTCGGCCCCTTGGGTTGGGTAGGCGCGTCATCGGCCGCGTTCAGGAGGCACACGGCGGCAAGGGCGAACAGGAGCAGAACAGGCGTGAGTTTCATGCGAGGTGGGCGAGTGTCGTGATTCAGATCACGGAATGCAATCAGTGTTCCTTGGGGCCGGATGCGGCCCGTGTTTGTAAAGGAGGCGTCAAAAGCCCGCTTCCTCTGCCATGGGCTGTCACCGTCTTTGATGGCCTTGAATCACGCGGTCGTTTCGGCAGGCGGATTCATCGAAGACGGGCGGATGTAGAGGACCTCTCCGTTTGTGGCGGTAAACCTGCCGCACATGTCACCGCCCATGGCGGAATCCAAGACCACCTGGAATTGTCCGGTGGTTTGCTGGTGCGCGACGGGTGAGAAGGCTAACTCAAAGAGAATGTTGTTAGGGATGAAGTCGTCCAACTCAGCCGTGGCAATGCCTGAAAAGCGAAACCCGATTTCGTGCTTCTTGGTGAGGACGAAGTAGCCACGGGAATCCACCTCCCGAGTCATCTCCCAGGCCTCGACGTGCAGTTCGATGCATTCCGGTGTCCGTGTGAATGCCAGAACGGGAGAATCATGGAAGCTGGGCCAGTAGCCGTATGCCTCCACGACTTGCTCATGTCCGAAAATGTAGATGGGGACCTCACGCATGGGATGACGTTGGAGTTAGATGGACACTTTGTTTGACCGCTGATGGGACGCTCATAAGACGCTGATGATAGGGCTCATGGATGAGCGACTAGTTCAGCAGATTCCAGCTACAGCAGATGCCGCCAGTTCGTGGGATCGCGTTTTTCGGGGACGACACCGATGATCCAGAGGGCGTCTTGCTCGATGCGATAGACCACCAGATAAGGAAAGGTTTTCATCAAGTAGCGCCGGGTGCGGGGCGAGAGCGGCTTGCCGGTGGCAGGGTGCTCGGACAACCAATGAGTGGCGGCTTCGAGGCATTCCAGGAAACGGCGGGCGGCTTGTTCCGAGCGCTCGAAATAGTATTCAAAGGCCTCCAGCGCCTCGGCACGTGCGGCGGCGGCGAACTGGACGTTCATGCGCGGAAGCGGTCGCGCATTTCGGCAAAAACGCTGTCGGCGCTGTGCAGGGCCATGTCGCCACGGTTCACGGCATCCACGCGTTCTTCCATCTCGTGAGCGATCCGGGCCTCCCAGGTGGCATCACAGGAGCTGATGATCAGATCATCGAGTAGGGTGGCCTGTTCCAGGGCAGGCAGTTGCAGGAATGCTTCGCGGAGGACGGCTGCGGACATAGTGGCACCGTAACAATCTCGGTGAAGGTCGCAAGAGCCGGTTGATGGCTCGAAATCGAGGCCACAGGGACGTTCGGGCGGCGGAACCACATGGCGGTTCATGCTCCGGCGGGGTGTGTGGGTGGCGCGGTTCCCAGAAGAGCGCTCTCCCGCTTCGCGGGATCGGCACTGGAGCGCGGGCCTCCGAGCCCGCAGCATGTCGAACGCACGGAGCATGTGGAGATGAGATGGGAGCGTTGTTCGATCTCAGATCTTCGGCTCGAAGTCATCGGAGGGGGTGAGGTGGACGTGGGGTGTCAGCCAATGGCTGCGGACTCGGAGGTCCGCGCTCCTTTGCGACGCTGTCACAGGGACGTTCGGGTGACGGAACCGCGTTGCGGTTCGTGCTCCGGCGGGGTGCGTAGCACCACTTTTCCTTTGGGCGCAGCAGGAAGATTGGGGAAGACATCGTGCTTGAGACGCTCCCGCATGGCGAGGCACTGTTTGGAGCTTTTGTGCCAGACACGTAGCCCGCGCTGGATGAGGAAGCTCTTGTAGTCCTTGGCGAGTTCGTCGTTCAGGCTCGCCCTGGCGACGTTGGTGAGCTTCATCTCCATTTTCTTGGAGGTTGCGGCAGCTCCGCTGCCTTCGGAGATGTTGCGAACGCCGCTGCGCGCGGCCTGCACCATCTGATCGTGGGTGCGGCTGCTTTTGTCGATGAAACGATCACAGAAGACGACCGTGGCGTCATAGACCGCCTCGGCGACAGCGTAGCTGCGAAGGTTCTCGTAACCTCCATGCGGCATCAAGGGACTGTCGGAGTCGGGCGGCATGGTGGGGTTTCGTCTGACGAGTCGGACTGGTCGGCCCCGTCAGACTCGTCCGACGGGCCCGAGGTGTGAAAGGCGCCTTACTGACACGCCTCGCACGTCCCGCCATTCCGCATGGCGTCGATGGAGCAAGCTTGCGCTTCTTCGGCGGTGTAGCGCTTGGCGCCGACGGCTCCGTTGATGACGGCGCTGCTGATTTCCTTTTGGAACTCGACGGTGCTTTTCTCAATGTTGGAGGCGCTGCGGGTGCGGAGGTAGTAGGTGGTTTTGAGACCTTTTCTCCACGCACCACGGTACATGTGGCTGAGGGTGCTCATCTCGGTGCTGCCGAAGAAGAGGTTCACGCTCTGACTTTGATCAATCCATTTCTGACGACGGGCGGCGGCGTCCACAAGCCAGGCCCAGTCGATGCTGAAGGCGGTGGCGTAGCGGCGCTTGAGGTCCACCGGGATTTCCTCGATGGCCTCGATCTCGCCGTCCATGTACTTGAGCTTGTTCTGGATGTCGGCGGTCCACAGGCCGCGCTTTTTGAGGTCGCGGATGAGGTAAGGATTGAGGAGCATGAAGTCGCCGGACAGATTGGCCTTCACGAGCATGTTGCTGAGCAGGGGCTCGATGCAGGGGCTAGAGCCCATGATGTTGGAGATGGTGGCGGTCGGCGCGATGGCGATGACGTTGCTATTCCGCATGCCCTGCTTGGCGATCTTGGCGCGGAGGGCGCTCCAGTCCATCTTGCCGCCGCGTGGCACCTCAACGGGGACGCCGCGCTCGTTTTCGAGGAGATCGACGGTGTCCTGCGGGAGGAGGCCGCGGTCCCACTTGCTGCCTTTGTAGCTGGAATACTGGCCGCGCTCGGCGGCGAGGTCGCTGGACGCCTCATAGGCATAGTAGGCCACGGCTTCCATGAACTCGTCATTGAACTCGACGGCTTCCTTCGAGGCAAAGGGGATGCCTTTGCGGTAGAGGGCATATTGCAGGCCCATGACGCCGAGGCCGATGGGGCGGTGGCGGGTGTTGGAGGTCTTGGCGGCCTCGGTGGGGTAGAAGTTGATGTCGATGACGTTGTCGAGCGCACGGACGGCGACGCGGATGGTCTCGCGCAGCTTGCTGTGGTCAATGCCACCGGAATCGTCGAGGTGGTTGTCGATGAGGACGGAGCCGAGGTTGCAAACGGCGGTCTCGTCAGCGGAGGTGTTGAGCGTGATCTCGGTGCAGAGATTGGAGCTGTGGATGACGCCGATGTGGTCCTGCGGGCTGCGGACGTTGCAGGGGTCTTTGAAGGTGATCCAGGGATGGCCGGTCTCGAAGATGGACTTGAGCATCTTTTTCCAGAGATCGACGGCCTCGATTTCCTTGCCGAAGATCTTGCCGGTCTTGGCGATGGCCTCGTACTCGACGTAGCGTTTTTCAAAGGCGCTGCCGTAGAGGTTGTGCAGGTCGGGGACTTCGTTGGCGCGGAAGAGGGTCCAGGTTCCACGGGCCTCCATGCGCTTCATGAAGAGGTCGGGAATCCAGTTGGCGGTGTTCAGGTCGTGGGTGCGGCGGCGTTCGTCGCCGGTGTTCACACGGAGCTGGAGGAAGTCCTCGATGTCGTTGTGCCAGACTTCCAGGTAAGCGCAGCCGGAGCCACGGCGCTTGCCACCCTGATTGACGGCGATGAGCTGGTCGTTGTGCAGCTTGAGGAAGGGAATGACGCCCTGGGACTCGCCATTGGTGCCTTTGATGTAGCCGCCGGTGCCGCGGACGCTGGTCCAGGAGCCACCGAGGCCGCCGGCCCACTTGGAGAGGAAGGCATTCTCCGCGATGCCACGGATCATGATGGACTCGATGCTGTCGTCCACTTTGTACAAGTAGCAGGAGCTGAGCTGGGAGTGCAGCGTGCCGCTGTTGAAGAGCGTCGGAGTGCTAGAGCAGAAGCGGCGGCCTTTGTAGAGCTTGTAGATGGCGATGATCTTGTCCTCGGGATTGCCGTCGCGTTCACCGACATTGAGGCCCATGGCGACGCGCATCCAGAAGAGCTGCGGCGTTTCGAGACGCTTGACGGGCTTGATCTTCTTATCGACGATCAAGTAGCGGTCATAGAGGGTCTGGATGCCGAGGAAGTCGAAGTCCATGTCCGCAGCGGGGTCGAGCGCGTCGGCGAGTTTGTCGAGGTCGAACTGAAGCAGGCGCGGGTTGTAGCGGTCGATCTCGACACCACGGGCGAGATTGCGGCGGAAGGCGCGGCGGTGGAAGTCGCGCAGGGCCTCGATGCCATCACGCACGATGTCCCAGCCGAGGACTTCCTCATAAATGTAGCTGAGCAGGACGCGGGCGGCGAACTTCGCGAAGTCGGCGTCCTTCTGCATCATCGTTTTCGCATTGAGCGTGATGGTCTGCTTCAGATGGTCCAGCGTGATGTCGGAATTGAGCGAGCGGCGCAGCTCCATCTCGATCTCGGCACGGGTGAGGCACAAATCGAGGCCGAGCATGGCGAAGTCGATGCGCTTCTTCAAATCGGCGCCGTCCCAGAGGAAGGAATTGCCGTCGGCGGTCTTGACGACGATGAGCGCCTGCTGGTCCTGGCTCTCGATTTCGTTGGCGATGGCGGCTTCCTGCTCGTCGGTGTCGCGCATGCTGGTGCGCAGCGCACGATACTGGATGTAACCACGGGCGACTTTGAAGAAGCCCTGCTTCATCAGTTCTTCCTCGACGAGGTTCTGTACGTCCTCGATGTGGATGAACTGCTTGTTTTCCTCGGCGATGTAGCGGCTGACCGTCTCGGCGATCTGGACGGCAGGCGAGGAGTCGAGTTCGAGAGAGAGGAAGGCCTTGCGGACGGCAATCTCGATCTTGTTGTGGTTCCAGGGGACGAGTTGGCCGCTGCGGCGGATGACTTTGGTGTTCACGATGAGGGGCTGCGGGATGGCATCGGCGAAGGGATCATGCGGCTCGGTGCGTTTGCGACGTTCAGCCAGAGTACGCGCCACGTCATGCGCATTGTGATGGATCAGGGCCCGCTCAATGCAGTGGTAGATGTCCTTTGCGTTCAGCGTGGCCGCCCGGCCGCTCCCTTCGGCAAGCTGGGCCGTGCGCTGGTGGATCTCCTCGGTGACGGCCTTGGAGATGTTCTGCACGAACTGGCGATTCGTTTCATTGTAGATGTCCCCTTCCTTCTGACGGGCCAGGAACAGGTCCGTCAGGGCGCTGCCCACGGTGTCTGCGATCTCGGCGGAGTCGAAATCACGCTCCTTGCCGCCGATGCTCACCTTGATGGAGGCAGGGACGGTTTCACCGATGGCCGCCACGGCCAGGGCGCTCCACTCAAACTGAGGCTTCTGGTCTTTGGGGGTTTGGGTGACCCTTTTGAGGACTTTGTCTTCTTGGAGCAGGTTGGCGATCATGGCGGGAGGAGCGTTGCGTTTGATGAAGGAGCGAGAGTGAATTGGGAGGATGAAAAAATCTTTGCCGGATCACTCCAGCGAGCATTTTTCGATCTGGGAGGCTTACAGGTCGTCGTCGGAGCTGTGGACGAGGGCGGACGCCTTTTGGTAATCCGTGACCTTGCCCTCAAAGAAGTTCTGCTCCTTGCGCACGTCCATCATCTCCGCCAGCCAAGGCAGCGGATTGGTGACGCCAGGGCTCAGGGCAGGCAGACCGCAGCCAGCCAGGCGGCGGTCAGCGATGAAGTCGATGTATTGCTCAAACTCGGCGGCGCTGAGGCCCACGGCGTTCACCGGCAGGCAGTCGCGGATGAATTCCTTCTCCAATCTGATGGCCTCGCGCATGATGCTGACGAGCTCTTCGCGGAATTCCGGCGTCCACAGGTCCGGATTCTCTTCGATGAGGTCCATGAACAGATTGCGGAAGACCTCGATGTGGTTCGACTCATCCCGCAGCGTGTAGCGGAACATCTGGCCGATGCCGGGGAACTTGTTCTGGCGGTAAAGGCTCAGGATCATGCCAAAGAGGCCGTAGAACTGCGTGCCCTCCATGCACTGGCCGAACATGAAGATGTTCTTGGCCAGGAGCTGCTTGTTCTCCAGATTCGTGAGGTCGATGTCCCGGCGCATGTTGTTGGAGATGCGGGTGACGAACTCGTTTTTCCTCACGATCGTCGGGATCTGCTCAAACATGGACTCGCACTCATGGGGATTGATGCCCAGGGAGGAAATCATATACAGCAGCGAATCGGCGTGGATGTTCTCCTCATGCGCGTGGCGACCCAGCACCAGCTTCAATTCGGGCGCGGTGACCAACTCACGAACGACGTGCTGAATGTTGTCCCCCACGATGCCTTCGGCGGCAGAAAAGTAACCGATGCCCATCATGATGATCCAGCGCTCGTTCTGCGTGATCTCGTTGGAGCGCCATTGTTCCACATCCTTTTGCATCTGGATGTCTTCCGGCTCCCAATGGTTGGCCTTCATCGTGCGATAAAGGTCATAGGCCCACTGGTACTTCAGCGGCAGGAGGTTGAAGGTCATGCTCTTGCGGCCATTGATGACCCGCTTTGCGGTGAAGGCGGCTTCGGCTTTGTCTTGATCGAGAATAAACTCGCGGTTGCCAATCTTGAATGTCTTGTCCATGGCGATTTTGTTGCAGATTGAGGGTGTTTTTGTCGGGGTTTTGAGGAAACAGTAAAGCAACCAAGACGCACTATAAATACCATATATTGCGGGTGCCGAAGCGGATCATGCACAAGATATAGTGTTCTGGCGAGAATTTTTTCCCATCCGTTGTGCTGAAATGCGTTTCTCATCGCAAATTCAAGGGTTCCACGCCGAAAAAAAAGTTCAGGCGTCAAAATGGCGGAGGTGACGACCAAAAATGAGAATTTTTTCACCGCCGCCACAGTTGACTGAAAACCAATGCGAAACCGAAAAAACTCCCAAAAGGCACCGGCCCTTTTGGAGACCGGCCAGATCTTGTCATGCAAACTGCTACCCAGTTTCAAACCATGAATTTCCAGAAAATCGTCGGCTGCGGGCTGCTAGCCTGTGTTTGGGGCTCCTGTTCGGTCATTGTTCCACAGCGCACGCCTCCCGGGGTGAGCGTCGATCTGGTGCCGAAGGGCCGCCACAACGCCATTGGCTATGTTGGCTGGCATTTCACCCTGGATGACCACTCCATCTACCAAAGCCTGCCCACCCACGAGCGCGGTGAGCACGCCGACTACGATGGGCCAGGCAACCGCAGCTCCATCGGCATCGAAATGTGCGAAAATCGCGGTAACGACCGCGCCCGCAGCCTCGACAAAACTGCCCGCCTCACCGCCTGGCTGCTCAACGAGCATGGCATTCCCACTTCCCACGTCCACCAGCGCTGGCTGGCTTGGGAGCAGTTTACGCCACTCTGGACGCCTGCGCCGGCTTGCATCTGCCTTTCGCTGGAGAACTCGGTGCCCTGGTCATGTTCCTCGGCATCGCCACGACCTAGCTGCGCGGACTGGCGTGCTGCATCGCTGAGACTCTGGGCACCCGTCAAACGAACTTCCAAGTGCTCGATCTCGGCATGACGAGCCTGACGGTTCCGCCCATGGGATGGCATCGCTCCTGCTTTGCTCAATGACGTCCCCGCCAGCCGCCATGACTCCCGCCCCGCCTGATACGAGCATCCCCACACTCGGCCCCTGTCTTTTCCCTTCACCCTTGCACCGCATTGGCGGGGTGGACGCCCCGTTCAAAACGGATGCGGCGGACCGCATTCTCTACCACAGCCATCTGCTCGAAGATGGGCGGGATGTCTCAACGCCGAGCTACGAGGAGGCCGGAGCACGGGAGAAGATTTACTTTGATCCGCAGCGCACGACGGCAGGCATCGTGACCTGCGGCGGCCTGTGCCCTGGATTGAACGACATCATCCGCGGTCTCGTGAATCAGTGCCACCTGCAATACGGCATCTCACGCGTCTATGGCTTTCGCTATGGCTACGAGGGGCTGGTGCAGCGCTACGGCCACACGCCCCTTCTGCTCAAGCCCTCCTCCATCGAGCAAGCGCATCACTTTGGCGGCACGCTGCTCGGCAGCTCACGCGGACAGCAGGACATCGGCGAGATGGTGGACACGCTGGAGGACATGAAGGTGGATATTCTCTTCGTCATCGGTGGTGATGGCACGCTGCGCGGCGCGGCGGAGATCGTGAAGGAAATCGAAAGGCGCGGCCTGAAAAAAGCCGTGGTCGGCATCCCGAAGACCATCGACAACGACATCCGCTACCTGGACAAAAGCTTCGGCTTCGAGACCGCCTTCGCAGCGGCGGTGCAGGCCTTGAAATGCGCGTATGTCGAGGCCACCGGCGCGGTGAACGGCGTCGGCCTCGTGAAGCTCATGGGGCGCGATTCAGGCTTCATCGCCTGCTATGCCGCGCTGGCGGGCAGCAACGTCGATTTCGTGCTCATTCCCGAGGTGCCGTTCCAATTGGAAGGCGAAGGCGGCTTCCTCGAATCTCTGAGGCATCGTCTGGCGAAACGTGGCAGCGCCGTGGTCGTCGTGGCGGAGGGAGCCGGGCAACACCTCATGCAGACGGATGACGCCACCGATGCCAGCGGCAACAAGCGCTACGGCGACATCGGCCCGTTCTTGAAGGACCGCATCAACGCCTTCTTCAAGTCCCGCAAAACCGAGGTGAACCTCAAATACATCGATCCCAGCTACATCGTGCGCAGCGTGCCTGCGAACGCTCAGGACAACGTGTATTGCTCCCGCCTTGCCCAGTCCGCCGTGCATGCCGCCATGGCGGGGAAGACCCACATGCTCGTGGGGCGCTGGCACGGCTCTTTTGTGCATCTGCCGCTCGAGCTTGTCATCCAGGGCCGCCGCAAGGTCGATCCCACACAAGAGCTTTGGCGTTCCGTGCTGGAATGTACGGGGCAACCGGCGGTGATGTGAGTTTCGCCGTCATTGACGATCTCAATACAACCCTGGCTTTTATCAATTCGAGGAAGTGAGCTGGCATGAGCACGATGCTGCCATGCATCTGCTCATCCTCGACAAGCCTTATCGTTTCCACTGCTATCCCGGCAGCTACCTCGATACCTCGGAGTCGCCAGAACGCCTGCTGGAAACCGTGGAACGCTTTGAAGAAGACCTCACGCACCCATGCGGGCCGTCGTGATGATCGGTGCAGCGATTGAAGTCTCGTCTGAGCGGCCACGCGGCGTGCCCGCTGATCCTGTCACCCTCCGCATTCGCCTCAGCATCGTCGTGCTAGCACTCGGTGCCTGGCATTGGACGTAAATCCTTATCGCCCGCAATACCACGCCGCGTGGCCTTCTTTTTGCTGCCCAAGGCCGGTGAAGTGCTGGCGGATCCGAATCTGCCGCGCAACGTGAACGACGTCTTGGGCATGGACGACGCGCTCCCGCAGACCTGGATGAGCGCGGAACTTTATCTCGTGACATGGATGGCGCTGCTGATCATCCTTGTGTATCTGCCGACGCATTTCCTGCTGCAGAAAATCTGCCCAACGCCTGAACAAGCCGCCGCCAAACACGCATGAACTCATCCACTCCCGCCATCAACGAGACGAACTGGAAACGCGGTTTCTGGTGTCTGATGGGCACGCAGTTCCAAGGAGCGTTCTCCGACAACGTGCTCAAGTGGCTCGTCATTTACCTGGTGATCGCGCAAAAGATGCCGAAGGAGCAGCTCGACAGTCTGGTGTCCGATTCCGGCATGTATTTCGCTATTCCCTTCCTGCTGCTCTCGATGTTCGGCGGCTGGATGGCGGATCGTTTCAGCAAACGGCATGTGATGATCGGCGTGAAGACGATGGAGATCGGCATCATGATCTTTGCCACGTATGCGCTGACCTCCGGCAAGATGGGGCTGCAACTCGCCAGCATCTGCCTCATGGGTGTTCACAGCGCGTTCTTCGCCGCGTCCAAGTATGGCTCGCTGCCAGAGGTGGTGCCGCCGAAAAAGCTCTCTTGGGCGAATGGCGTGATCGAAATGCTAACGTTCCTCGCCGCGATCTTCGGCACGCTGGCTGCCGCGTGGCTGGCGGAGAGTTTTGCAGGCAAACCGGCATGGTCCGGCGGCATCCTGCTCGCTCTGGCGATGATCGGCTGGCTCATGAGTTTGGGCATCACGCGCGTTCCCGCCGCGAGTCCTGACAAACCGTTGCGACTCAACTTCCTCGGCGATCTGTGGCGTGAGTTTAAGTGGATGCGCACGGATCGCGACCTGTGGCGGGCGAACCTCGGCAACACGGGCTTCTTTTTCATCGCCGTGCTGTTGCAGATGAACCTCGTTTTGTATGCAGAGCAGGTCATGCACATCAGACCGATGGAGAACAGCGCTTTGCAAGTCGCTCTCGCTCTCGGCATGGCCGCAGGCAGTTTATTGGCAGGAAAACTCAGCGGTGATCACGTCGAGTACGGCCTCATCCCACTGGGAGCCTTCCTCATGGCGGCGATGGGCTTTGCACTGGGCATGGCTGACATTTCCAAGTCCGCTTTCACCGTCTGCCTCACGCTGCTCGGCATCGGTGGCGGTATGTTCATCGTGCCACTGGCCGCTGTGCTTCAGCATCGGCCACCGGCGGATCGC
>Ga0315905_10006831_pt1 | contig 11598 bp, 13 predicted proteins | sample LakEriMetagenome_5_FD_203522 | JGI IMG/M metagenome (GOLD analysis project Ga0315905, IMG submission 203522) | Freshwater fungal communities from buoy surface, Lake Erie, Ohio, United States - Buoy 4 MA121 | ecosystem: Environmental > Aquatic > Freshwater > Lake | place: USA: Lake Erie, Ohio...
GCAACGCGGATGCCCAAGTCGGAATCCAAGTCCTCCAAAACTTCTGTCTGCAAGACAACGCCGCCAAAGACCCTTGATACGGCGGCGGCGCGGACCTCTGCTCGCTTTGCCGCGCGCTGCTGATTCCGTCCATCCCATACAAGCTTGCCAAAATCTGCAATCCTCTCACAAGAGGTGTAGAGTGCAACAGGTCGAAAGTACGAACATTGCCTTGTTTGCTCTTTCTCAACCAAAATGTAATCGTCGAAGGTCAGGTTCTCCAGCCCGAGCTTGGCTAGTTCTCTTTCAGTGAACTGTGTCCGGCCCTTTGCCAGATTCCCCCTAAGACAAAGATTGTCGATTTCAGTGCCGTGAGCCGGCTTGTCCGTGCCGATGTCGTCCCACCGCAAGCCCGGGGTGTTAGCCTCTCGGAACTCGCGCTGGGCATCTGCTGCCTCGGCTTTTTGAATAGAAACCTCTGCGTGCTGGCCATGAAGCGTCAAAGACTTTATTGGCACGGCCCTTCCAGTTTCCGGTCGAGAGCGGGAACCTCCACTCTGGCGGTGGTCTGCCATTGCGACCGGGGCGAGGGAGGGAAGAAAAAGATTTATGAAGGATGTCCTGTTCCACTCCCACCGTGCATGTGCCGGGCACGCAACACCCCGAGGAGAAGTTTGTAATCTAGCTCCTCTTTCGCGTCCTCTGCTCCCCGGCGCTGACGGGCCCAAGAGAAAGTTTAAGTCATGGCTGGAAAAAAAAAAATGCGACTGGCGACCTCCCATTCGCCATGGCAGACCACCGCCAGAGTGGAGGTTCCCGCTCTCGACCGGAAACTGGAATTGCCGTGCCAATAAAGTCTTTGACGCTTCATGGCCTGCACGCAGAGGTTTCTATTCAAAAAGCTGAGGCAGCAGATGCCCAGCGCGAGTTCCGAGAGGCCAACACCCCGGGCTTGCGGTGGGACGACATCGGCACGGACAAGCCGGCTCACGGCACTGAAATCGACAATCTTTGTCTTAGGGGGAATCTGGCAAGGGGCCGGACAGAGTTCACCGAAAGAGAACTAGCCCAGCTCGGGCTGGAGAACCCGACCTTCGACGATTACATTTTGGTTGAGAAAGAGCAAACAAGGCAATGGACGTACTTTCGACCTGTTTCGCGCTACACCGCTGACGAGAGGATTGCAGATTTTGGCAAGCTTGTATGGGATGGACAGAATCAGCAGCGCGCGGCAAAGCGAGCAGAGGTCCGCGCCGCCGCCGTATCAAGGGTCTTTGGCGGCGTTGTCTTGCAGACAGAAGTTTTGGAGGACTTGGATTCCGACTTGGGCATCCGCGTTGCAGAGCTCGAGGACGCGCTCGCTACGTCAATGCGTGTCTTCGAGGCCCCCATCAAACGTCACGGGCGCCAACAAGGCGAGCAGAGTGGAATCCAGGGCAAGCAAGGAAGGCTGCGCTCGCGGGAGGGAAACGAAGGGACAAAGCAACAAGAGGAGCCTCAGCGTCTGCTCAGGGCAGATCTCTGGCCTGAGCAGCCCATGGATGGCAGAGACTCTGACTTTACATCGAGACGACACGTGGGAATTGCTGGAAAGGGCTTGCAAGATTTCTCCTTGGTAGACATTCAACAAACGCGAATCAAAGGGATGTCACACACCTCTCCTCGTAAATCCCGCTCCGGGTCCCCAAGGAAGTCTAGAAATGCGCTGAACGTCTCTCCGGCGCAGAGGGGCGCAGAAGACGTGATCCCCGGCGGGTTTGAAATGCTGCGGCGAAAGGGTCAAGTGACGCCAGGAAAGGCCAGAACGCCCAGAACGCCTAGGAGCTCTAGGAAATCCGCTGACCGGGCCGTCCGAGCAACAGATGGCGGCATTGGCGGAGGAGGAGGCGATGCAACCGCAGCATCAGCACGTGGAGGGGACGGGAGAGACCCGGGGCGGCAGGTGCGGGACGGGGTGCAAGACGCGGCAAAGGCCAAGGGTGTGCACACGCACAACAAGGCGCCGGGATGGATGCCGCAGGAGGGACGGGTCTGGAATGATGCAATCTTTGAGGAGGCCCTTGACCCGCACTCCTTTCAGATGTCACTTGCCGCGGCTTCGGGCGCACACGTCTCGCAGTGGACGCCACAGGAGGGGCGGGTTTGGAATCTGTAGGTACATCGCTGATGCACAAGCAGTCTGGTGCAGCCCTCTTCCTGCAAACACCCGCGACTGTAGCGACATCCCGGAGGAGGAGGAGTCCCGCCTGCCTACTCTAATAGTGATTAAGATATTTCAGATCGGTTTAGACTCTCACTCTCATGCACACACACTCACTCACTCACCCACTCACCCATTCTCTCATGCGCGCGCGCTCTCTATTCACACGTTTCATGTACACTCAATCTTTTACCCTTCAACTTTACGCATGCTTTCTGTTCCTACGCTAAATGTTAAAACCGTGTATATTCACTTTCGCGTGCTGTATTTACACTATCCATGATGCAGAATACCATGCCGTGGGCAATCGCAACATTCTGATTATAGTCCCGAACATCTGGGAATCATGGGTTCAATACACACACACTCTCTTTCTAAGCCTTCTGTTCCTCGACAATTCCTTGTACACGCAAAATGCCGCTCTCCTATTTTTTTTACTTTTCCTAATAAACTCTCCCTCCCTCACCACTGTCTGGGATTGAAAATGATGTCAAATTTTTATTGAAATTTTTATTGAAATTTATTGAAGATCGGTGAGAACGTCTTTTATTGAAAATGGGCGAGCACGTCTGAGACGACATCACCCATTGCTCCATGCTTCGTCGCCGCCTTGCCCCACTTCCGCTCCTGCTCCTCATCTTCCTTGCGTCGTTCACTGCTCTCACACGTGCGCGCGGGCAGAGAGCGAGTGCGCGCACCCGGACAGACAAGACAGAGAAGGAGCAAGTATACGATTGATAGACAGAGAACGCCACGGAGCGTAAAGGGTGAAATGAGCCACGCACACACACACATGGGCCCTTTCTGAGCACACTGGAGACACGTTGTTATGCTGCACACTGATTCATGCACATACCCATGGACTCACCTGAGCTCTGCACACGCACACACACACACGACGCGCGCACTCTGGCTCTCCCTCGTATTCTCACGCTCTCTCTCTCACCTGTGAACGAAATCGAGTTGTTCTTGTGTCAAGGCGCTCAGTGAAATGAGCTCGTCGGTGATTTTCCGTTCTTTCAAGATTTTGTATTCTTCGTCCACCATCACGGAATCGAGGCGGAGCATCCGCCTCAGCAAGTTCACCTGTCAAAAGTGTCAAAAGAGGCCTACTATGGGGGACCTAGTGTGTGCGGACTTTTGAGAGCGTGCCAGGTGCCCCCCTGGAATGGGTGAGATTTGCGCAGGTCAAGCACGTTTCCAGGTTTAGGGTTCAGACTTGCGAATTTGAGAATGATGATTCACCTGCTGTTGGTGGTGAGGGTCAGGTTCTTCCGGGCTTGATGGCCGAGAACGATTTGGCGACACTCGTCCATCCTGCAGAATTAATTCCATGGTGACTAGAGGAGCGCCAACAAAGATGCACTCTTTTTCATCCTGCAGGCACTATGCATGCCTCTGCCAGCAGATTTCTCACTGTGTAGGAAAGTAGCATCCACAGCCAGCAGCTTGCGCTTCATATTCATTACGCCCCTTTCACATGTCTTTGATCCGCGGCTGTACCTCGTATTATTGCAAGATCCTGCCGCAAGGGAGAGGCGAAAGAGCAAATCTGCAGTACGTATAGGCAGTATACCTGCATTTCACCCATGGCAAGGAGTAAATCGACATGATTCTGGGACGAGGCAAAGCTTTGCGCCTCCAGCAGCCAAGTCATGCCCTCAAGGATCCCAGGCCGCTCTAAAATCACTTGCGAGAAGACGATGAGCGGAATCACCAACATCTTGAACTGCGTGTGTGTATACGATCGCGCGTGTGCGGGTGTGCATTCGCGTGCATGTGTTTGTGTGTGTGTGCGTGTGTGTGGATGCGTTCGCGCATCATGTACTGCCAATCTGGCGCTTGATGCGACGGGTCTGCTGAAGTGTTTTCTGGTGTATATTGTGAGATTGACGTACCGATGTCAGCCCGCGCACAGTCACAGGCCAAGGGTCACCGAATAGCAACTGCCGCTCTCCAAACAAGCTACCCGGCGTGCTCACAACCGCAAGCCGCTTCCCCCACTTCTTCTCTTCCATCCTGTTCGCCTCAGCAGCCGCTCGCGAAACCACGTCGTCCGACATACTTGACGCATCGCTGGCACTTGAATCTATACGAGTGGCAGCTCCATGATCGCTGCCTGGCGCGTTGCCTGCCAGCTTGCTAACAACTAGATCTCCCTGGACAAGGATGTACATTTGCCTCGTCACCCGGCCTTGCTTTGCCTCGCAATCGCCCTCGCGTGCAAGCACAGCGCCTTGGTTGAAGACATCAATGCGGCAGTGTGATGCCAGCTCTCGGCGCTCCGACACCTTCAGGGACTGTGTGCGAGCCGAGAGACAGAGGGGAGAGTCATGTGTGGCGTAGCTTTTGGTCGGATTCGTCAAAAAGTGTAATTCTCACCTGGAGAAGAGGAGAGGTACTCAACTCAATGGCCTGCAGTATTGGCTCAATAATTTCCTCATTCGCTTGCAACATCTCCCTCACCTGTTCACGTACACACACAGAGTTACACACGTGCGCGCAGACACATACACTCGCAAAGATCATCAGGAAAAACTATAGGAACGTTTCTCGGCATAGCTGGGCATCAATGCACGGGGGAATGGGGTGGTAAAACCTGCTGTTTCTTCTTCTGAGGCAAAAACTGCTCGTGAAAAAGAGCATCGTAGTTTTCCACAAGATATGGATACCTTGCCTCGATGTAGTCGCGTGCCGCCATATAACCTCCTTCTCAAACAAGCATCAGATTTTATGCATTGAGCTCGGGCCCCGCTGCGGGGCTGGCTTAGTTTATAACCATGAAACAGAGGGAGAAATTCGAGACAGACTTTGACCGGCTCTAACCTGGCCTTGCACCCGGCAAAGCAGGCCCGTCACCGCCTATATAATACGGGCGAACTTCAACGTTTATATGCTGCCCGCTGATGGGCATGTCTTTGACCACCACGTATACGTCTGCAGAAATATCACCCGGTTCAGTACGTTTGGAGTGCGCGGTCACATCTACCTGTAATATTAGAATGGAGGAGGAGCAGTTCAGTACGTGTGGAGTGCGCGGTCACATCTACTTGTAATATGAAGATTGAGGAGGAGCACAGAACACCGTAAGGCAAAAATTCACACAAAGCCCACCTGGGGAAACTCTGAGTTCCGTTTCGCGCAGAACAAACCTGGGGTCGACTATGGCATCGGCACCGAAGGGCACTTCCATGCCCGCCTGTACCAACATCGTCTGACCGTTGGTCAGTTGCATGGGGCATCCGGAACTCGGAGATATCAGCTTGCGTCTTCTCGAGTCATCGGTATGAATGACGGCATATCCGGTGATGCTAGCGATGGGTGTCATGAGCTCTTGGTACTCATAGCCAGCCATCTTGCGAGTAACAGGCTTCGCATTTGCAAGCAGCGCCATCAGGTTGGCACGAAACGGCGTCCATTGAAGACGCATTTTCAGCGGAGGAGCATTTTTTCGGCGTTTGGGCTTGACCGTCTTGATCTCAGCTTTGGCTGTTTTTTGCCCCCCCTCGCCCTGGACTAATGGATCTCCCGGGTTTGCTGTTGCATTCACTGTCCCTGCTGCTACTCCTCTTGGCGAGTCTATCTGCTCAGTAGATGGTTCAGCAATGCCCTCTGCTAGTGCCTTGCTTCCTTCCTCCCGGATGCCGTCCTTCGACCCCTCACCGTCTGCTTCGTTTCCTGCGTCCGTGCCATCAGCTTGCTTGTCGGCATCAAGGTCACTGCCTGAGGTCACGATACCCGGGCGCACCGGGTTCGCACCTCGAGCACTTCCAATGGAAGGATTGGACTCCTCTTCGAATGATTCTTTGTCGGCTCGCAGGTCCTTTTTAACACAGCCAAACATAGCTTTTAGCTGCTTTTCTTGCTGCCCAACGTGAGCGTACGTTGCTTTCCTAGGCTTCAACAACCCTTTGACTCTTTTTGTGTGAACAGTTTTGAAGTCAAGGATGTCGTAGTCTGCCTCCACCCGCCCCAGAGTACACCTAAACGTAACATCCACAGCCCGCTCAAGCGCCGATCTTGGCCGCGTGAGTGCCCTACGAGGCTCATCGCCGTCCTCCGACCCAGCGGGTGGAGACGTTCTTCCCGAGCGCGGCACGCTGATGTCGAGGGTGGTATTACCGGCCACTGTTGAGCATTTGTTGCGGCTCACCCTGCCCATGGACGTGCCCAGCTGGCGCAAGCCGCTGGACGAGTGGCTGAGCATGGACAACTGCGGCGAAACCATTGCATGACTGGTGGACGAGCCTGGGGCAGTTCCCGAGCGGTCTGGAGGGAGATCCTGCTGTGCACCTGTGCAGGCAGAATCGGCTGCTGATGCTGCCGCAGCGCGAATCTCCATCGCTGACATGGGACGAACAGTGGGGTCATCTCCTTTGCCTGCAAACATTGCATGTGGCAGGGGGTAGCCGGCGAGAGGAAAACAGCCGGCGCGAGAGTTTTTGCGTCGAAAGTTGGATTCGTTCAGCGCAGGGTGAATGACCGTCTTGCCGATATCCATGTTTTTTTCCTGTCCCGTCGGTCGATACTTGCCGTTCATTGCGGCCTTGATAGTGGGAATGTGGCGGTCAGTGGCGGCAACGAGCCGCAGGCTGCACGGCTCTAACCCACTCTCAACAGTAATGTAATAGGTGGTAGCCGAGTAGTTTCGGTCCGTTGGCTCTATGAGAATACTGTCCTTGACGTGCCACATGTTCTTCTCCCTGCGCGGGCTGCCCATCTCTTCTAATTCCTCTGCTGTCGTCATGAAGAGGTCAGGGTTGCCCGTGCGATCGAGCATGGTAATCAATATGCGACGCGCGAGTTTCCTGCTGCGTCCTACAAACGCGACATTCAGCTCGCTGAGCCGCACTGCTAGCTTGATCGACGAGTGATGCTCGAGCCTGACGACGAAGCCAGCGATATCGTCAATCGGCACCGACTTGCTGTCCATCCACACCTGCAGAGAGGATTTCTCCTGCTTTCTGCGCAAGGATGCAATGGTCTCTGCGGCTATCTGTGTCTGGTTTTTCTCGCTCAAATCAATGGGCCCACCTGCGGTATACATAGGAAAGTATTGTTTACATGGCATATTATCATTTACAGAGAGGAATTTCTTGTTACCTGCTCTGAAACTCAAGGCCTCTGTGCGCCTGTACTGTCTGTGTCTGTGTACACACACAAACATGAGTGTGTGTGTGTGTGTTTGTATACATACACGAGCCTGCGCACCAGACGCTTGTGAGGTAGGTATACATAGGAAAGTATTGTTTACATAGGGAAATATCATTAATATAGAGGAACTTGTTGTTTCCCTGCGCACTAGTGGCAAAACATCGAATGGCGCCGCGAAGTCGCCATCTCCTTACATAGGAAATTATTGTTTACATTGGAAATTAATATTCTTTCATTAGAGGCAAAACGCCAACCTATGTAAACAATACTTTCCTATGTATACCGATGGGCATAAACGGCTTGCCCTTGGAGGCGGCGAAAAAGCCCCTGGCGAGCGCCGGCCGCTCTTTGGCCACGATCTTGATCCGGTGGAGGCCGTACTGGGTCACCACGCCATTTGACGTGCGCGACTTGAGAGCAATTGCCTTCAACGCGACCTGTTTCTTCAAGTGAAAGGCCGCCATCTTGGCGGTCGCGGCGTGTCCCAGCTCGCCCTGGATGAACGACTTCACTGCCGCTCCGCCGTCCGAGGCGCTCATGGACATGGTGGCGGCAAGCTTTGTAAATCCTCCCGCCTCCATCCGATGGTGCCCTCAACTTTGTCCCCTACGCCTTGCGCCGGCCAGCTAACCGATGGCTCAAATGGGGTGTGGACATAAGTTTTTCGTGCCGTTTGCTTTGAGAGGTTTAAGGTTGACGGAATGCCTTGTTTACAAAATCCTTTAGTACGGAAAGGCTTACGTCTCTTACTTAAAAAAACATACGTGACCCCAATACCGTGACCGACCACCGACCGGGGACGCTGTGAAGAGGGTTTCTAAAGGAGGCTCCTACAGCGTCCGCGCTGCATGTCGAACTCCGTGCGCAGGGCCCACGGCCTGCTGCGAAACCGCAGCTCTCTGGCGGCGACCCGCCGACCGCCAGATGATGCGCCCGCCGATTCGCTGCGAGCGGGCGACAGGAGCGGCCCTGCAAGTCCACGATCTGCGTCCGGGCGGAAGACGAAGCCGGTTCGCCCCTTTGCATCGAGGCTGAAAAGGCGATGCGTTGTGTGCTAACTGCAGGCGTCTGCGCAGGTGGCACGCTCAGCTCACCAAACGCCACCCAAGGCCGCGCCAGAGCTTTTGGAGGAGGACGAGGAAAGTGCCCCGGCCGTAAGCTCAGTCGCGGTGAGTTCCTGCGCGTATTCATCGCTTGCTCAGTCTTCCGCCGCGCAGAGCGCGGCCGGTCCTTGCGCGTTGTCATGTTGTGGCGGGGCGTCGATTCTGCCGGAAAGAAAGATTGTAGCTTTTGCTTCTCGAAAACTGCGCCGCGCCAACCACAGGCTTAATCTATCCCGTGTGTGCTCAGACTCCGATACAGGCGCCCCACAACTCGCAGGCTGACGACGATGATGAGGGCAGCAAGAGAGCCTATTTCAACACCTCGGAGGGCATTGATGCCCGAGACTGGCAAACAGGTCGAGTCTCTTGTGCCGTTGCCCGAGGTGCTACCAATCAACCACGCAGCCTGACCTCGCATCCGCCGGTGAAAACAATTCTCAGATCTCTTGGAACTAGAGAGCAGCTGGCGAAAACGGCGATCGAAATGGGGCACATCAGCTCTATCTGCAGACACGCGCATAAACGGATCTGTCTCGCCGTCAAAAAAGAAGACCGAGGGCATCGGCTCGACTGGAAGTTCGAGCGCGGTGTCTCCGAGCAACAGACGCTCTGTGCTGAAGGAGCAGGTTCTCAAGTCCACCTTGATCAGTATTGCACGTGCTGTCGAGCGCGCTGACGGTTCAACGTGATGGCCGCACTGTGATGTCGTCCTTGGTTTTTTGTCCTTCCACAAGCTTCTTTCGCACATCGTGACGACTGATTTCAATCTCGTAATACTCTGCCTCACTGACGAGGTGCATGAATTGGAGCAGGTGCTTCTGAAGCAGAACTCAACATGGCCACGCGATTGGGTGAAACGGTGCGCATCCATCCACAAGTTGCGCTTGGGGACAAATGAATGTGTGATTAGCCTTAACCTTGCCTTCTGCTCCAACTGAATGGTGCAAACCTGCGGTATTTCCACAGGCCAACCGTCCTGTTTGCCGACTGGTCGATTGCGTATTACGAAAACAGTGCCGGACGGTTGCTGGGCCACGAACGCGGGAGGATGGTGCTTACTGCTGCCTCTTCCGCTTGGAGCATGAACGAGGAGGGCCGTTTCACTATCAGGGAAGGATCGGGTCTAGATATGGTCTCACTCCCCCGTCTCCGTGTTTCCGTGTCCGCCATACACCTCTTACACATGTTTCTCAGCCTACTCCTTGACATGCGCCCGTAGCGGAGGCGTTGTGTACGCGCACAGAAGATGGAGGACATATCTTTCTGGGTATCTTTCTGCTCGTTTGGTTTCCCCTCTGTCCGTTCATTTTTCGTCTACACTTTATTCAAATGCAGGTGTGGATCTTCGAAGCCGCCGACAGCAAAGAGCGCGACGAGTGGGTGGACCTCATTTCAAAGTATATTCTTGACTGCGCTCTGGCCCCTAAGAAAGATGCAAGCACAAAGGATCTTGATCCGAATCAGACAGCCGCAGTCGATGACAACGGAAATGCGATTCTACCAGCGTATACAATTCCAGTATCTGCAGTGTCAGTGCTGCGAGATATGAATGACCAATCTCTTAAGTGGACCCAGGTCAGGTCCCCATCCCCCCCACACCGGGGGTCGAGTGCCGCCCGTCCGATTAGAGTTGCGCCCGGAACCAACAGAGAAAACAACGGATTCACGTCCGACTCGCAGCAATTGGAGCATGCGGGAACGCTTTCAAGGTCGATGCCCAGTACGCCCTCGACAATGCTGGGACATTCCATGACGACTGTGGAGGGGAGACCCCGGAGCTTTCAAAACGAGAGTTCTCGGAAACGGCTCGAAGTCGATGACTTCTCGGCTCATCAATCTGTTCCCGCACCAGACAGTGCCTCGAGACCTGCCAGTAATGGCTCCTCTGCGTCTTTCAGCGCAGAGTTTTTGACAAGTAGCCTTCTTTTGCCGGCCAGGGTTCTGCGTGAAAGAATTCTAACCACCGCAGACGCTCTCGCCTGGGAGAGTTATCAAGTTTCGTCCATGTTGACGAGCACGTCTCCGAAAATTGGCGATAACTCGATCACGAGTGTTGGCATGGTGCAAGAAGACCGCGGACATGCGCAGCATGCCAAGAAAGACAAAAGCAGAAAGGGCGTGCGAGTGAGGTTCCATGATTTCAAAGCAGACGAGCACACCTCCTACAATGAGGATGAGTCAAGTGTGATGAGCGATGATGATGTCTGTACACAAGATCACGTCGACGAGGCTTGCGCAGATACGCCCGTCTTGGTGCCAGTCAGTGTCACTCCGCGCTCACCTAGTTCTTTGGATATCCCACATTCGACAGCCAAGCACGCATTGCCGATGTATGGACCTTTTCTTAAGGATTACAGTGAGTCGGCAGTATCGTCGCCCTTCTGTTCAGCCGATCCCGATCTCAGACAGACAGATTGTCAGTCCATGTCGCTAAAGGACCGTCTGTTGCAGCTCAACCCTCTCACGCAGGCATCCGGTGACCAAAATCCTCTGCGGAATGAAGTGGAACTGGAAACGGATGCAGTCAGGATGCAAAAGGCACCAAGGCAGGATGAACAGCTCACCTTTTGGCCAAGTCCTCCTCCATCACCGAGCTACAAGCCTTCATCACCGAGCTACACGCACCAGCAACGCAAGCAAGCTGCGATCCACTGCGCAACCTCGACGCCATTTCTCGGAATGCAGCACGTCAAAGATTTGACTGCAGGCAAACACCAGCTCGCGCCTGTCCTGCCAATAAGAATGAATTCATCGCCAGAGTCGGTGTCCTCGAGATCGCCAGATGTGATATCCTCCAGATCGCAAACCACATCTTACTCGACTCGGTCTTGCAGCAGCCCAGATCAAAGCCATGGCGAGGCGGAAAGACAAACAGTGCATAGTGACTCTTCCGAGTCTCCGCGAGCTTTTTCTTGCTCTATTTCTTCCACGCACCAGCGTCTCATGGCCGCTGTCAAGGGCACGATTTCAAGGGTAAATTTTTCCTACACAAACACATGTCAGACATACTCCGGCGTCGTCCAGTGTCCCCGCCCTTATTTGGCACAGCCAAATAAGAAGGGGGCACTGGGCGCTGGGGCCTGGCCTCGGTGGGGTATGGCTCCGGCAGGGTATTAAGACCTCGGCAGGGTGTTTCAGCTGAGGTGGGGTATTTTCGACCCG
>Ga0315905_10006832_pt1 | contig 11596 bp, 12 predicted proteins | sample LakEriMetagenome_5_FD_203522 | JGI IMG/M metagenome (GOLD analysis project Ga0315905, IMG submission 203522) | Freshwater fungal communities from buoy surface, Lake Erie, Ohio, United States - Buoy 4 MA121 | ecosystem: Environmental > Aquatic > Freshwater > Lake | place: USA: Lake Erie, Ohio...
CCTCGCGGCGCTCGGCAGGCATGGCATGGCGGCGGCGGGGTCGCCCGTTTTCATCCAGTCATTCGAGCCGGATTTCGTGAAGGCGATGGATGCACGCACCGACCTGCCCGTCGTGATGCTGGTGTCGGACAAGGCGGCGCTCGATGCGGCGATGGCCAAGCCCGGCGCGCCGTTCTGGCAAGGACTGGGCGCCAACACCGCGCTGGTGATGGACAGCACGGGCAAGTCGACCGGCGTGATCGAGGCGAGCCACGCCAGGGGCATTCCGGTGCACGCCTGGACATTCCGGGACGAGACGCCGCCCAAGGGCATGACGATCGATGCGTTCCTCACGCAGGCGCTGGCGCTCGGCCTCGACGGCTTCTTCACCGACCAGCCGATCACCGGTTATCGCGTGCGGAACAACGTGCAGTATGGGGCGGAATAGCCGGGGGGCGTGAGGCAGGGGCGTCCCACGCGACGCCTGTGATCCCGCCCTCGTCCTTCCAGACGATCGCACCGAAACCGAAAACAAACGGGCCGCGGATCACTCCGCGGCCCGTTGCATTTCAGAAGATCAGACGCCTCAGGCGGCGTTGCCTGCCATGGCCGCGAGCATGAGCAGCGCGACGATGTTGGTGATCTTGATCATCGGGTTCACGGCGGGGCCCGCCGTGTCCTTGTAGGGGTCGCCGACGGTGTCGCCGGTGACGGAGGCCTTGTGGGCGTCCGAACCCTTCTTGTGGACGACGCCGTCCTTGTCGCGGAAGCCGTCCTCGAATGACTTCTTGGCGTTGTCCCACGCGCCGCCGCCCGAGGTCATCGAGATGGCGACGTAGAGACCGGTGATGATGACGCCCATCAGCATCGCGCCAACCGCGGAGAGCGCCTGGCTGATTGCTGCGGCCTGCTCGAGGCCCTGCGCTGCGCCAATGCCCCAGATGACAAAGAACAGCACGATCGGCGAGAGGACCGGCAGGAGCGACGGGATGATCATCTCCTTGATCGCGGCCTTGGTCAGCATGTCGACCGCGCGGCCATAATCAGGCTTGCCCGAGTAATCCATGATGCCCGGGATCTCGCGGAACTGGCGGCGGACCTCTTCCACGACCGCTTGCGCGGCGCGGCCAACGGCCATCATCGACATGCCGCCGAACAGGAAGGGCAGCAGGCCGCCGAACAGCAGGCCGACCACCACATACGGGTTCGAGAGCGAGAAGTCGGCGACAACGCCATAGAGCAGCGAGCCCTCGAGGGCGGCGGAGGCGAAGTGGTCGAGGTCCGCCGTGAAAGCGGCGAACAGGACCAGCGCGCCGAGACCGGCCGAGCCGATCGCGTAGCCCTTGGTGACGGCTTTGGTGGTGTTGCCGACGGCGTCGAGCGTATCGGTGGTTTCGCGAACCGAATCATCGAGGCCCGCCATTTCGGCGATGCCGCCGGCGTTGTCGGTGACCGGACCGAAGGCGTCGAGCGCCACGACCATGCCGGCAAGCGCCAGCATCGTGGTGACGGCGATGCCGATGCCGATCAGGCCGCCCATCGAGTAGGTGAAGATGATGCCGGCGATGATGATCAGGGCCGGAACCGCGCACGCTTCAAGCGAGACGGCGAGGCCCTGGATGACGTTGGTGCCGTGGCCGGAGACCGACGCCTGGGCGATCGACTTCACCGGGCGATAGCCGACGCCGGTGTAGTATTCCGTGATCCAGATGATCAGGCCGGTGACGACGAGGCCGGCAATGCCGCACCAGAACAGGTTCATGGCGGGGATCGCGGTGCCGAGCGTGTCGGACATCGTGACCGTCGTAGTCATCGGATCACCGAGCGCGATGTAGATGGCGCCGTAGAGCGCCGGAACGGAGAGCACGGACGAGGCGATGAAGCCCTTGTAGAGCGCGCCCATGACATTGCGCGAGCCGGCCGAGAGACGCACGAAGTAGGTGCCGATGATCGAGGTGACGATGCACACGCCCGCGATGGTGAGAGGCAGGATCATCATGCCGGCCTGGGCTGCGCCCGCGAACGAGATCGAGGCGAGAACCATGGTGGCGACGATGGTCACCGCGTAGGTTTCGAACAGGTCGGCCGCCATGCCGGCGCAGTCGCCGACGTTGTCGCCGACGTTGTCCGCGATGGTGGCGGGGTTGCGTGGATCGTCTTCGGGAATTCCCGCTTCGACCTTGCCAACCATGTCGCCGCCGACGTCGGCCCCCTTGGTGAAGATGCCGCCGCCGAGACGGGCGAAGATGGAGATGAGCGATGCGCCGAGGCCGAGAGCGACCATTGCGTTGACGACAGTGCGGTCGCCCGGCGGCAGGCCGAGGCCGACCGTGAGCAGCGCGTAGTAACCGCCGAGGCCCAGGATGGCGAGACCGACGACGAGCATGCCGGTGACGGCGCCCGATTGGAAGGCGACGCTGAGGCCCTGGGCGAGGCCCTTGGAGGACGCTTCAGTGGTACGGACGTTGGCCTGTACCGAGATCTTCATCCCGATATAGCCGGCTGCGCCCGACAGGATTGCGCCGATCAGGAAGCCGACCGGGGCCTGCCAGTTCATGAAAAAGATGGCGACCAGCACGGCGACGACGGCGCCGATGATGGCGATCGTGCGGTACTGGCGGTTGAGGTAGGCGTTGGCGCCTTCCTGAATCGCCTTGGCGATTTCCTGCATCTTTGCGCTGCCGGTGGGCAACGCCATGAGCCGCTGGGTGGTAAAAACGCCATACGCCACGGCAATGACGCCTGCGATAATTGGCAGCCAAAGCGATAAATCGCTCATCTGTCGTCCTCTACGATTTTGAAATTGGACGACTTCCCACGCGATTCAGCAACGGAATCGCGGTTGGCCCGCCCGCAGGATGGCGCGGAACATGCCTAAATTGCCCCGGACGCGCAAGGTTGATCAATTGCCGACACTTTACCTTGGGGAAAGGGCCATCTTCGCTGCGCGGCGTCCGATTGAGGTGCGTGAAGGTTCGTGATGGATGGAGGTGATGCAGGCCGCCCCCCCTTTCCTGGCGAACACCCCTCCCCTCGCGCTGGCTGTGACCGGCGTGATGCTGGGGTGCTTGATGGATGCGATGGTGAAGCAGCTGGGCTTTACCTACGGCGTCGTGCTGATCGCTACGGCCCGATATGTGTTCGGGACCCTGTTTGCCGGCGCGACCGTGCTGGCGATGCGCTCGCGCCTGCCGGATGCGCCGGGCCTGCGGCGGCATGCGCTGCGAGCGGTGGTGATCACGGCCTGTTCGCTGCTGTTCTTCAACTGCCTCACCATCCTGCCGATCGCGGAAGCCACCGTGCTGGTGTTCTGCGCGCCGTTGATCATCGCGCCACTCGCGCGCTGGCTGCTGGGCGAGGCGATGCGGCCGGCGGCGACGGCGGCCCTCGTGGTCGGGTTCGTGGGCGTGCTGGTGACCGTTCAGGGCGCCGAGGGCGCGGCGGACAATGCGCGGCGCGCTGAGGGGATCGTTTCGGGTGTGGCGGCTGCTGCGCTCTATGCGTTGTCGATGGTCTTGCTGCGGCAGTTGTCTCGCAAGGACGATGCGGTGGCCGTTGCGTTCCTGAGCAATCTCTTCCCGATGATCTATCTGCTGCCCGTGGCGATCGTGCTGGGCGCGGCGCCGATGGCGGCTGACCTGCCGCTCTTTGCCCTGACGGGCGCCGCGGGATTCGCGATGTGGTTCATGCTGACGTCAGCCTATTCGCGCGCACAGGCGCAGAACATCGCGGCCGCCGAGTACACGGCGCTGATCTGGAGCGCGATGCTGGGGTATTTCTTCTTTGCAGAGGTTCCGCGCTGGCAGGTGTGGGCGGGCGCGACCGTTGTCGTAGCGGCGGTTGTGATGTCGGCATGGGATGCACGCCAGCGCAAGGCGCGCGGCATTGCGGATTGATGCGAGGCAGGCCGCGGCGCCCTGCCCGCGCGCTTGCTGGCGCATACGAATGCGTACACTCTCGGTTTCCTAAGTCAGGGGAGACAGGGAATGAATCGCACAATCAATCGCGGGGCAAAACTTGCGGCGCTGATGGCCGTGGGCGCGACGGCAGCGGGCGCAGCGCACGCGCAGGTCGCAATCGGCGGAAGCATCGGCACGACGGGCGCAGCGGTGGAGGCGCAGATCCAGGTGCTGCCGGGGCTGCAGCTGCGTGGCGGGTACAATTACTTCCAGTACGAAGCGGACGACACGTACGATGGCGTCGATTACACGGGCGATCTCGACCTCAACTCGATTGGGGCGTTCGTGGACTTCCATCCATTTGGCAACGGTTTTCTGATTACGGGCGGCGCGTTCCTGGGCGAGAAGACGCTGGACCTGCTGGCGACGCCGGCGAACAATGTGCAGATCGGCAACCAGACCTACACGCCTGCACAGATCGGCACGCTGGGCATGGCGGCGGATCTTGAAGACACCGCGCCGTTCATCGGCATTGGCTGGGACACGACGTTCGAGAACCCGGGCATCGCGTTCAAGTTCATCGCTGGCGCCATGTTCACCGGATCGCCGCAGGTGAACCTGACGGCGACGGGCGGCACGCTCGTGAACGATCCCGCCTTCCAGGCGCAGCTGGTGCAGGAAGAGCAGAACCTGCAAGACGAGATCAACGACTACGAGGTCTATCCCGTGGTTCAGGCGGGCCTGACACTTTCATTCTAGGATCGCAGACAACCCGAACGACAAACGCCCCGCAGTATCCTGCGGGGCGTTCTTTCGTTTCGGGGCGAACACTTACTGCGGCGCGGCGGCGCCCGGGTTCTCGCGGAGATAGCGTTCCTTCGCCTTGGCGATCTCGGCGGCCGAGCAGTCGCCCTGGTAGACCGCATCGGACTTCATCGAAAAGCCGGCCGGAATGAAGCCAACCGTGGCCGAGCCCTTGGCGTTGATCTTCATCGTCGTCGCGGAATGAATAATCGTGGCGTCAGCATTGCCCTTGGTCTTGCCGGTGCACTGCAGCTTGAAAAGATAGCCGCCCTGAATGGGGCGGACATTGTCGACCGAGCAGCCCTTCTCGAGATCGGACGCCAGCTTTGACAGCGTGATGCGTGCCTCCTCGGCGATGAGGCATTCGACGTTTTCTTCCTTCATGCCGATGCCGAGAACGCTGGTTTCCTGTTTCCACAGCCAGCGGCCAGGCTTCACCGACACGACGCCGTCCTTAACGGTGTCGGCGGCGGCGGCGCAGATCGCGAGGGTTGCGACAGCGGCCATGACCAGAAGCTTCTTCATCTCACGTCTCCTCGAATCCCGCGGGCGAAACATGATGCCCTTCACATGCGATATAGTCCGTTTTCATATGAACGAGGCCCGAATGAGGCTGCCCTTTTTTGGTCATGATCTGGCCGGTCCTGGCCTGGCCCAGCCATAGCCACGCAGCGGCAGGACCGCCATCAGAAGCGCTCCGAAAAGATAGCCGCCGGCGTGGGCTTCCCAGCTGACCGCCATGCCGATGGCGTAGGGCGCTGCCCAGACGAGCAGGACGTTCATGGCGGCGAAGATCGCGGTGGGCACGAGGAACCCCATCGACCACAGCGCGCGCCTGCCGCCATTGTCGCCGAGCAGCAACGCCGCAGCGATGAGCCCCGACGTGCCGCCGGACGCGCCGATGAGATACGGGGCGGCGTCATCCGTCACCGCGAGATAGAAGACGCAGCCGGCGATGATCGATCCGGCGAACAGCAGCATCCAGTAACCCCAGGCGGCCGCTCCCGGCCCGAGGGCGCGCGCCACAGGCGCGCCGAACCAGACCAGCATGGCGGCGTTGACGATGACGTGCATCCAGTCGCCATGCAGCAGGCCGCTGGAGAGTAGAGTGAGCAGGCCGGAGAGATAGTCGGGATAGACATTCGGCGATCCGGCAGGCGCCCAGAAGCGCCCCGGCATCAGCGCGAAGTTCCAGGTGAGTTGGTCCTGCTGATCGAACGGCGACAGCGTGAAGGCGAGATGCAGGCCCAGCAGCAGTGCGGCCATGGCGTAGACGAGCCATGTCACCGTGACGGGAGGCGGCGCGGCGGGGGTTGTGCGGGCGGCGGTTTCAGTCATGGAAGGAAGATGGAGGCTGAGAGGGTCGGCGGCAACGCGCTAGAGCGCTTTTCCCATCCGGACACCCGGAACATTGACGCCATCCTTCGAGGCGGCGACGATGCGCTGGATGTCGGTGTATCCGCAGGCCCGGTAGAGCGGCTCGCCGGACATCGTGGCCATCAGTTCCACCGAGCGGAAGCCGGCATCGCGGGCGGCGTTCTCGCAGATCTGGAGGATCAGGCGGCCAACGCCGCGGCGGGCGAAATCGGGATGCGTGTACATGGCGCGCACGCGCGCGGCGTCCTTCGCGATGTCGAGCAGGGCTTCGTTTCGCTGGGCCGTGGAGTGATCGCCGCCATAGAGGGTTGCGCGACGGGACCAGCCGCCGCAACCGGCGAGCCTGCCCTCCTCTTCCACGAGGAAGTATGTGCGATCCGCGATCAGTTGCGTGTCGAGGCCCATGATGGATTTCGACAGCTCGACCTGGGCTGGGTCGAGGTAGGCCTTCAGGTGCTCCGCGATGGCGACATCCATCAACGCGCGGATGGCGGGGAGATCGTCTTCGGTGGCGAGGCGGTGTGTGAACATCCTACTCCTCGTCGCGTTTCTGCATGCGCCATTGCAAGGCGAGGAAGACGCCTTCGGACACCATGAAGCCTATCGGCAGAAGCGTCATGTTGACGAGGCTGGTGGGCATGTTGGCAAGGCGCTCGAAGATGTCGAACACCGCAGCGATGATGACGCCCAGCAGGCCCATGCCGATCACTTCGGTGACGCGCGGCCTTGCGAACATCCACTTGAACGGGCGGTTGCGGATGACCCAGAAGGCCAGCGCCGCTGCAGCGCCAAGACACATCGACACCCAGAACGACACGTCGGGATGAATGCTGGCGACCTGGTCCGCGAAGGGCCTGAACCAGTCCTGCCGCGGCAGGAAGATCACCACCGCGGCGTAGACGGGGAGGACGATGAAGAGCCTGTGCATCTGCCTCGCCCCGCCCCGTTCGCGTGAACGCTAGTTGCGCTTCCGGTCCACCAGCCGGTTAGACTTCGACCATTGCATCATGCCGCGGAGCTTCTCGCCGACTTCCTCGATCGGGTGGTTGCTCATCTTGGCTCGCATGGCCTGGAAGGACGGCGCGCCGGCCTGGTTCTCGAGCACCCAGTCGCGAGCAAAGCGGCCGGACTGGATATCGTCGAGCACTTTCTTCATCGCGGCCTTGGTATCCGACGTGATGATGCGCGGGCCTGTGACGTATTCGCCGAACTCGGCGGTGTTGGAGATCGAGTAGTTCATGTTGGCGATGCCGCCTTCATAGATGAGGTCGACGATCAGCTTCACTTCGTGGAGGCATTCGAAATAGGCCATCTCGGGCGCGTAGCCTGCTTCGACCAGCGTTTCGTAGCCGGCCTTGATCAGCTCGACGAGACCGCCGCAGAGCACGGCCTGTTCGCCGAAGAGGTCCGTCTCGGTCTCTTCGCGGAAGGACGTCTGGATGACGCCGGCGCGGGTGTTGCCGATGGCTTTCGAGTAGGAGAGCGCGACAGCCTGAGCGACGCCTGAAGCATCCTGATGGATGGCGATGAGACCCGGAAGGCCGCGGCCTTGCTGGTACTGGTTGCGCAGCGTGTGGCCGGGGCCTTTTGGCGCGGACAGCGACACGTCCATGTCGGCGCGCGGCTTGATCAGGCCATAGTGGATGTTGAAGCCGTGGCCGAACATCAGGTGCTGGCCCTTGCGGGTGTGGGGCTCGATCTCGTTGGCGTACATCACGGCCTGCTTTTCGTCAGGCGTGAGGATCATCATCACGTCGGCCCATTTGGCGGCCTCGGTCGGCGTGACGACTTTCAGGCCTTCCTGCTCGGCCTTGGGCTTGGAGCCGGAGTTGGGCTGCAGGGCGACGACAAGGTCGCTCACGCCGCTCTCGCGCAGGTTGAGCGCGTGGGCATGGCCCTGGCTGCCATAGCCGACCACGGCGACCTTCTTGGACTGGATGATGCCGATATCGGCGTCGGCTTCGTAGTAGACTTTCATCGTGGTTCACCCTGGCAATCTGGCCGCCCCAATACGCGAACGGCTGGTATTCGGAAACTGAATTCGACGCTTAGCCCGGCCGGCCTTCCGGGTCGGGGGCGGTCGACGGCGCAACAATCGGATCGGGGACGCTCATCTCCATCGTGGCCTTGAGGTCGCCTGCCGCGTCCTTGCCCCAGACCGTGACATAGCGGCCCTTCTCGATCGTCTGATCGCCCATGCTGATCGTGTAGAGACCGGTGGTGACGGCGAGGTCGCCGGACGCCGCGCCATGGCCGCCATCGGGCTCCCAGGCGATGGCAAAGCCGGGCGGGGACTGGGCGAAGCCTGCAGCGATCGCCTCGGCGCCCTGCACCATGCCGCCGGGCTGCAAGAACTTGCTGTCTGTTGCGTGCATGTATTTGAGGAAGGCTGGCTTGGGGCCCTCCGACTTGGCCATCGCCGCGAAATCGCGGTCGGCCTGCATCGCGGCTTCGAGCGTCTTCCCGGGCGTGCCGCCGACATCGACCGTGAGGCCAACATCCGTGGAGGCGGAGCACGCAACAGCCAGCGCGATGAGCATGGCGACGAATGCGGCGCGGTAAGGATGCCTCTTGATTGCGGTCGTCATCCTGCCTTGTCCTTCCCCCTCTGGATGCTGAGCACGCCGGTGCGTGACACTTCGACGAGCCCGAGCGGGCGCATCAGTTCGACGAACTGGTCGATCTTCTGGCTTGCGCCGGTGACTTCGAAGATGAAGCTCTCATTCGTCGTGTCGATGACGCGGGCGCGGAAGATTTCGGAGATGCGCAAGCTCTCGACGCGCTTCTCGCCCGTGGCCGCGACCTTCACCAGCGCCAGCTCGCGCTCGATGCCGCCGGTTGAATTGGTGACGTCGATCACCTTGATCACGGGCACAAGGCGCAGGAGCTGCTGTTCGATCTGCTCGAGCACGTGGTTGGTGCCGGACGTGACGATGGTGATGCGCGACTGGTGCGCGTTGCGGTCGATCTCCGCGACCGTCAGCGACTCGATGTTGTAGCCGCGCGCGGCGAACAGGCCGACGACGCGGGCGAGGACGCCGGGCTCGTTGTCGACGATGCAGGCGAGCGTGCGCTGTTCGACGCCTTCATCGGCATGCGTCATGTCGTATGCGGACGCGGGGTCGTCGCGGACGCCGTTGTTGGCGGGGGTGCGGGTGCGGGCGGCGCGGGCCATCAGGTGAGTTCCTTCATGTTCTCGCCGCGGCGGACGGGATCAACGGACGTGAATATCTCGGCCATGAATCTGCGGCGGTGTATGGTGAGCTTGTCGCTGGTCTCGCGGTCGGGGCCGGGCGCGTCCCCCGCGGCGTCGATCACGCCATAGGCATGGACGAGCTCGTCCAGCGCCTTGTGCCTGCGGCCCTGGAAGCCGGGCTCCTTGTCCATGCCGTAATCGCCATGCTTGCGGTTCGGGAAGAACAGCCGGCCGCGATCGATCAGGGCGGAGAGACGCGCGCGGACATCCGAGCGACGGGCGCGGAAATCTGCATCGTTGTAGGAGACGCCCTTCTCGACAAGCATTTCCTGCGCGTGGGCCAGAAGCGTCACCACCTCGTCCGACCAGCCGATAACATCGCTGTCGTGCGCCATCTTCATCGACACGCGATTGCGCTTTTCCTGGCGCGCGACGAGGTGCAGGTTGAGGAAGAAGGAGAAGATGGCGAGCCCGGCCGACACCAGGGTCAGCCACTGTTCGATGCCAAAGCTCTCGAAGAATTCCTGCATCACCCTCCCCTATGGCCGCATGCGGTCTGCGCCGCATGTCTCAAGCATGCTCGCAGGAATGGAATAGCCGCGCCATGACTTGCCTTCGGGCGCCGCTGCGGCGTTCGACGCCTTCGACAGGCGGTCAAGCTGTGTGGCGTCGAGCGCTGTGAAGACAGACAGGTCGGCGCAGTCCGTGCCAGACTTGGCGTGTTCGAAATAATGCTGGGCGCCGGTGGAGCGCACGAGCGTCCATCCTGCGGTGACGAGCTGGTAGTCGAGCAGGCGATCAAACTCGGCGTCGGGCGCGGCTGGTTCGCCATCGCGGAGGAACATCACGCAGGCCATGGCCGGCGGCTGGTCATAGTCGACCGCGACGATCTTCTCACAGGTGTTCACCACCTGCGCGTCGATCGGCGCGGCGATGTTCATCACGCCGGGCAGGATGATCTGCTGCGCGCCCGGCGATCCAGCAAGTTCGCCGGACACTATCGTCTCGCCAGTGGCGGGCGCTGGCGCGCCGTCGAGTTCAGGCGCCGCCGGCTCGCAGGCCGCGGCGAGCATCAGGGCTGCGATGATATGCGCAGCGCGTTTCATCTCAGACCAGCATCTTTCCAGCATCGCTGATTTCGTCGCCGGTGATCTTGCCGAGGATCATCTCGTTATGGGCCGCGCCCGACGGGATCATCGGGAAGCAGTTCTCGGCCTTCTCAACCCGGCAATCGAACAGGACGGGTTTGGGCGTGTTGATCATGTCCATGATCGCCTCGTCGAGATTGGCCGGATCCTCACAGCGTATCCCGTGGCACCCGTAGGCCTCGGCGAGCTTCACGAAGTCGGGCAGGCTCTCGGAATAGGAATGCGAGTAGCGCTCGCCGTGCAGCAGTTGCTGCCACTGGCGCACCATGCCCATCCACTCATTGTTGAGGATGAAGATCTTCACCGGCAGGTTGTGCTGGATGGCCGTCGACATCTCCTGCATCGTCATCTGGACGGAGGCATCGCCCGCGATGTCGATGACCAGCGCATCGGGATGCGCCGCCTGCACGCCGATTGCCGCCGGCAGGCCATAGCCCATCGTGCCGAGCCCGCCGGAAGTCATCCAGCGATTGGGCTGGTCGAAATGGAAGAACTGCGCGGCCCACATCTGGTGCTGGCCCACTTCCGTCGTGATGTAGACGTCACGGTCCTTGGTCAGCGCGTAGAGGCGCTCGATCGCGTACTGCGGCTTGATCAGCGTTTTGGAATTCGGATAGGCGAAGCCCTTGCGGGCGCGCCATGTATCGATCTGCTTCCACCAGCCCGAGAGATCCGGCTTGCGGCTCATCCTGCGATTCCACGTCGTGGTGATCGCCTTCAGCGCCTTGCCGCAATCAGCCACGATCGGAACATCCGCGCGGACGTTCTTGTTGATCGAGGACGGGTCGATATCGATGTGGATCTTCTTCGAGTTCGGCGAGAAGGCATCGAGGCGGCCCGTGACACGATCGTCAAATCGGGCGCCGACGCAGAGCATCACGTCGCAATCGTGCATGGCGTTGTTGGACTCGAACGAGCCGTGCATGCCGACCATGCCGAGCCACTGCTCGCCGGAAGCCGGATAGGCGCCGAGGCCCATCAGCGTGGAGGTAACAGGCCAACCGGTTGCCTTCGCCAGCGCGCGCAGGGCTTCGGAAGCCGCCGGGCCGGAATTGATGACGCCGCCGCCGGAATAGATGATCGGGCGCTGCGCCGTCGCCATCAGGGCGACGGCTTCCTCGATGCGCTTGTCCTGCGGCTCGGTGCGCGGGTGATAGGTGCGATGCTCGATGGCCTCGGGACCGACATAGGTC
>Ga0315905_10006833_pt1 | contig 11595 bp, 10 predicted proteins | sample LakEriMetagenome_5_FD_203522 | JGI IMG/M metagenome (GOLD analysis project Ga0315905, IMG submission 203522) | Freshwater fungal communities from buoy surface, Lake Erie, Ohio, United States - Buoy 4 MA121 | ecosystem: Environmental > Aquatic > Freshwater > Lake | place: USA: Lake Erie, Ohio...
AATTCATCTCCTAAATCTATTAAGAACAAAATGAAGCCTAAAATGACTCTTAATAAATTACCTAATGATCTAAAAACACAAATAATAGAAAAGTATATGAGCTTTTTTCCTACTAAATATGTATTAAAAGATTTTATACCTCTTGAAAAATTAAATTGGCAGTGGTTATCTTCTAATCCAAATGCTATAGATTTATTAAGAGAAAAGATGGATAATGAAAACAAATTGAGTCAAGAAGTATTAAATAAAGTAAACATTAAAGATAAAATAGATTGGCAAAAGTTATCAGGTAATTCGTATGCTATAGAATTATTAGAAGAAAAGATTACTAAAGAAAATGAAATGAGTAAAGAATATTTGGAAACTTTTCGCGTTTTCAATAAAATAAATTGGTTTTATTTATCAGCAAATCCAAATGCCATAGAATTATTAAAAAAAAATCAAGATAAAATAAATTGGAGAAGTTTATCAGAAAATCCAAATGCAATAGAATTATTAAGAGAAAAGATTAAAGCAGATAATATATCACCAAATTCGACATTTTCTCTTAATAATATATTTGATGATCAAAAAATAGATTGGTATGGATTATCAAGCAATCCAAACGCCATAGAATTATTAAAAGCTAATTATGATAAAATAAATTGGGGATTTTTATCAAAAAATCCAAATGCCATAGAATTATTAAAAGCTAATTATGATAAAATAAATTGGGATCTTTTATCGGACAATCCAAATCCCAAAGCAATAGAATTATTAAGAAAACAGTTTGAGAAAGAAAAAAAAACATCTAAATATGATTTAGATTTGACTATAGATAAAGATAAAATAAATTGGCAATATTTATCGAGAAATCCAAATGCTATTGAATTATTAAGAGAAAAAATTAAAGAGGAAGATGATATACCATACGATTCAATATATACTCTTAATAATTTATCTTATAATCAAAAAATAGATTGGAGATTGTTATCTTCTAATCCTAACGCCATTGAATTATTAAAAGTCAATCAAGATAAAATAGATTGGAAATGGTTATCAAGGAATCCAAATCCAGAAGCTATAAAACTAATAAAAAAAAGATTAAAATACCTACAAAATTTAAGTGATGATGAATATTATGATTTATCTGAATCAGAACATTTAAATTGGGAAAACCTATCTCAAAATCCAGCCGCTATAGAATTATTAGAAGAAAAAATAAAAGAAGAAGAAATGTATGAATATGAATTAGAAGATTTTCAAAAAATAAGTTGGAAATTATTATCATCTAACCCAGCTATATTTGAAGCTAAATAAACCAATTGTTTTTTCTGAGATATTATTAGATACATTCAAAAATGTCCACAAGAATTAAACAAATGGCTGATATAAAAAACAAAATATTATCTAAAATCCTAAAGGTAGATCCTAAAAGTCTTAAATCATCAGAAGCATCTAAACGTTCACAATCCAGTAGCTCAGGAATGGATACTAGAGTAATTGCAAATATACAAAATAGAATCAATAATCCATTATTTAGCCTCACGATAGACGATTATGAATTAATGTGTGGCAATAAGATGATTACTAAAATGATATCTAAAGTTTTAGAATGCGACGAGAAACAGCTTAGAAAGTTCTGCAAGTATATCAATGTCTTCAGGGAGAATATCAATTCATCTCCTAAATCTATTAAGAACAAAATGAAGCCTAAAATGACTCTTAATAAATTACCTAATGATCTAAAAACACAAATAATAGAAAAGTATATGAGCTTTTTTCCTACTAAATATGTATTAAAAGATTTTATACCTCTTGAAAAAATAGATTGGAGTGGGTTATCTTCTAATCCAAATGCTATAGATTTATTAAGAGAAAAGATGAATAATGAAAACGAATTGAGTCAAGAAGTATTAAATAAAGTAAACATTGAAGATAAAATATATTGGAATGGGTTATCGGGTAATCCTTATGCTATAGAATTATTAGAAGAAAAGATTAATAGAGAAAATGAAATGACTAAAGAATATTTGGAAACTTTACACTATTTCGATAAAATAAATTGGAAAAGTTTATCAGAAAATCCAAATGCAATAGAATTATTAAAAGCACATACTGATAAAATAGATTGGGAGATGTTATCAGAAAATCCAAATGCAATAGATTTATTAAAAGCTAATTATGATAAAATAAATTGGAAAAGTTTATCAGAAAATCCAAACGCCATAGAATTATTAAAAGCTAATTATGATAAAATAGATTGGTGTGGGTTATCAATAAATTCAAATCCTAAAGCAATAGAATTATTAAAAAATAATCCTAAAAAAATACATTGGGGTATATTATCGAAAAATAGAAATCCAGCCGCAATAGAATTATTAAGAAAACAGTTTGAGAAAGAAAAAAAAACATCGAAATATGATTTAGATTGGACAGAAGATAAAGATAAAATAAATTGGGCTCGGTTATCCGGAAATCCAAATGCTATAGAATTATTAAAAGAAAAGATTAAAGAGGAAGATGATATACCATATAATTCAAAATATGCTCGTTATAATTTAGCAGATGATCAAAAAATAAATTGGGCAATGCTATCTTCTAATCCTAATGCCATTGAATTATTAAAAGCAAATAAAGATGAAATAAATTGGGGCACATTATCTATGAATCCAAATCCAGAAGCTATAAAACTAATAAAAAAAAGATTAAAATACCTACGAAATTTAAGTGACCGCGAATATTATAATTTATCACAAGATGAACATTTAGAATGGGAATACTTATCAATAAATCCAGCTGCTATAGAATTCTTAGAAGAAAAAATAAAAGAAGAAGAAGAAAAACCCGAGTTAGATAATAGATATGATGAAATATCTTGGGCATTATTATCATCTAATCCAGCTATATTTGAAGCTAAATAAACCAATTGTTTTTTCTGAGATATATAATAGAAATAAGAGAGTACATTTCTAAATGTCTTCTAATGCTGCACTTCAAAGATTAACTAAGAAAAAAGGTGATAAATTATCTAAATTTTTAGGAATAGATTCGAGTCCCAGTACTCGGCTAATTGCTAATATGCAAGCAAGAATTAACAATCCTCTATTTGAGCTCAGCATTAATGATTATGAAGCTATGTGTGGTAACAAGATGATGATTAAAATGATGGCTAAAGTACTTGGATGTGAAGAGAAACAGCTCAAAAAGTTCTGTAAATATATCAATGTCTTCACAGAGAATATCAAGTCATCACCAAAATCTATTAAGAACAAAATAATTTCTATAAAAAATATTAAGGCATCAAATAAGAGAGGAAGTCTAAATTTATTACCCGATGATGTCTATAGTGTAATTGTAGAACAATACAAGACTATTTTCAAAATAAATTATGTATTAAAAGATTGGGTAACAAATGATAAATTATATTGGGATTTTTTATCTATTAATCCAAATGCAGTAGAATTATTAAAAGCAAATCTCGAAAATATAGATTGGGATTTTCTATCAATGAATCCAAATTCAGAAGCTATAGAATTATTAAAAGCAAATTCTAATAAAATAAATTGGGGATATTTATCACAGAATCCTAACCCAGCTGCAATAGAATTACTAAAAGCTAATCCTAATAACATAGATTGGCCTAATTTATCAAAGAATCCTAATCAAGAAGCAGTTGAATTATTAAAAGCAAATACTGAAAAAATAGAATGGGAATCGTTATCAATGAATCAAAACGGAGAAGCAATAGAATTATTAGAAGCAAATCCTACTGAAATAGAGTGGAAATTGTTATCAATAAATTCAAATCCTAAAGCAATAGAATTATTAAAAGCTAATCCTGAAAAAATAAATTGGGAATATTTTTCTTTAAATCAAAATCCATATGCTATAGCATTATTAAAAGCTAATCCTGAAAAAATAGATTGGGAATTTTTATCAGAAAATCCAGCAGCAATAAAATTATTAAAAGCTAATCCTGATAAAATAGTATGGCGGTCTTTATCAGGAAACCCAGCTATATTTGATGAAATATTAGTGTAATTATATAATCATTAAACTATTTATTATTTTTACACATTAAGTAAGATATATTTCCTAAATCTTTAATAGAATAACAACGAATAAAAATACTAATGTCTTCAAGATTAAAGGAAATTGCTGAAAAAAAGGCGACATCTTATCTAAAATCTTAAAAGTCGATCTTAAAAGTCGATCTTAAAAGTCTTAGAGAAGCTAAAGCGGCCACGACAGCCTTTGCGGCCTCTGTAGCTAAAGCAGCCACCAGATCTAAACGTTCGCAATCCAGTAGCTCAGGAATGGATACTCGAGTAATTGCAAATATACAAAATAGAATTAATAATCCATTATTTAGTCTCACAATATCCGATTATGAATTAATGTGTAGTAATAAGATGATTACTAAAATGATGTCTAAAGTTTTAGAATGTGACGAGAAACAGCTTAAAAAGTTCTGCAAATATATCAATGTCTTTAAGGAGAATATCAAGTCATCTCCTGAATCTATAAAAAATAAAATGAAGCATAAAATGACTCTAAATAAATTACCAGAAGAGTTGAGAACGCAAATAGTACAAAAGTATATGACTTTATTTCCCACTAAATATGAATTAAGAGATTGGATACCTCTTGAAAAATTAGATTGGGCAAATCTATCAAAAAATCCAAATGACGGAGCTATAGAATTATTAAAAAAACATAAAAAAAAATAGATTGGTTATGGTTATCTTCAAATCCAAATCCAGAAGCTATTGAATTATTAAAAGCAAATCCTAAAAATATAAATTGGGATTTCTTATCTTATAATAAAGGGGCTATAGAATTATTAAAAGCAGAACCTGAAAAAATAAATTGGGATATGTTATCAGGAAATTCAAATCCAATTGCAGTTCAATTATTACACCTTTTTACATTTCAAAAGCCGATTTTTACATAGTCCTAAACCATATAAAAATCATTTATAATTCTTTTTTATTTTTCTTGTTTTATTCTTTGGAACATATTCTTCTGGTCTTTCATAAGCACCCTTAAATATATTTTCATATTTTTCTTTCGGTATTTCACTTATTACCTTTATTACTATAACAACGATTTCGTTTTTGTAATGATTTTATGCTTGTTTCATCAATACAAATAATATCTTCTATTTTGTATTTTTTCACTTCATCATAAAACTCTTTAATTTTTGAATTAATATTTATATCTTTACCAAATCTCTTTACTAGTTCGTGTCTAATTCTTGTAAGTTTCAAAGTAATATTATTATCATTAATTACTCTAAAAATTTGCATTGTAGATAAATTAGCATCTTTATATTTGTCTTTAAGTTTTTGGTTTAACTCATGTAAAGTAATTGTTTTATTTTTATTAATTTCATCAACTAAAAGCTTAACATATTCTTTTTTAACTTTATAAGCAACTGGTTTTCTGAAATGAATATTAACATTCCCTTCATTTTTGTATCTTTCAACCCAACGCATTAAACTTCTTGGAGTGCATTTGAATATTTTACAAACTTCTTTTTGTGTTTTATCTTCAACTAAATAATATTGAACTGCTGTTAATTTATAATCATTACTTTTATGGATAGGAATATATATTATTGAATTATTTTTTTTAATAAAATTGATTAATAAAAAAATTGATATGTAATACTTATTTATTTAAGTATTACATTATTACATTATTACAAGATGACTGATATTAATTACCACGCCAACTTTTCAGAATTGGAAACAATTCAACAATACCCAAATAGTGAAATACTAACAAGTGTATGTAAATCTTTTGAAGGACAAGATATATCATTAACTGTTACATTTATGGGAAAAATCATTCCTATTTGTAATTGTAATGCAGTAGGAGACATATTAGAAGATGTATTTTATCCGATAATTAAAGAGAACTTAGATGATTTTGAAGAAGGACCAAAACAAGCATCACCTGACTATTTTGGAATAAATAAACATTTTGAGTTTGAACAAAAAGTGTTTATGAAAAGTCCCGGATTTGATATAGGAAACTTTACCAGTTATATAAATATGTTATGCGAAGATGGCGGTGTATATAAAAACTTTTCAAGACAAAATATTTAGTATTTGAATACGCAATTATTAATGAAAAAATTAAAATCATAAAGTTTCATTATCTGAATGTATATAATTTAGTTGGTTATTCAGGTAAAACTCCTATAACAATGCAAATCAAAAAAAATATGTGGTATAATATTAGACCTGAAAGTGTAAAAAAATGGTACTGCTCAACAAAAACCCCAAGATTATTTATTGATAAAATTATTGAGTGTATATATCTTTGTCCGCATATTGAAGATAAAATGAATAAAATAACTACTATAACCACTCAATTTGAAAGTGTAAAACTAAAATATACATTTTAGGACACCTTCCACTACATTAGGAATTACCATATTACCAAATAAATCATATTTATCTACATCATCCGGTAATTTATAAGACAAAGGAAATCCACATAATAATTTTAATTCATTATCATTTAATTTTCGGATAAATGTATTTTCTATAATTACCGCCAATTTATTACTGTCTGTTGCTGTTAATGTTGGAGAAGTTCCACTTGGATCTAATATATTTGTTATTGGAAAACTTAACTTACCTTTACAAATATTGTATCCACATTCACCAGTTTTATCATATACTCTTTTTCCTGAAATTAGATTTTTTGGTTTTTCTAATCTCAAATATTTTTTTTCAACCAAATTATCTAACATTTGCTTTAAGTTTGTATCATCTACAAATGTAGATATTTCACTTAATGTAAGAGGCATTCCATCCATCCATACAATTTTTTTTTTTTCTGCCCAATGTTTTTTTCTCCTTTCAGTCATAATTTTCTTCATTAATTCTCGTTCGCGTATTGTTAAAACTCCATTTACTCCAATATCCCAAGAATGAATGTTGTTTGGCCCTCCACGCTTATCTTGCATTTTATATCCAAATAAAGGGGTTTGCGAATGTAATTCCATTATTTTATTCGCAAAATTACTTTCAATATCAGAATATTTAGCGGTGTAATCTATTATACTATTTAATGTATTCTCTGGATTAACATACTCAATTTTATCTAAATCAACTTGTTTTTCCAAAGAACATACAATAAATACTCTTTCTCTATTTTGAGGAACGCCAAAATCTGTTGCGTTTAATTTTTTGTAACTTACAAAATAACCAATATTATTAAACTCTTCACATATTCTTTTTAGAGGTTTTCCATTTTCAAGAATAATTAAGTTTGAAACATTTTCAAGAATTACGATATTTGGTTTATATTTTTTACATATATCTATAATTTTAAATATTATTCCTCCTCTATCATCATCAAACCCTTTTTTGTTTCCAGCAGAACTAAACGGTTGACACGGAAACCCAGCACATAATAAATCAAAACTATCTATCTCATTAATTTCTAATATATTTGTTTTTTTATTATTTTCATTAAAGTTCAGGTTATATGTTTTTATAGCATCATCTTTGATGTCTGCAGACAATACACAATTAAACTTAATGTTTGTGTTTTTTTTTTGAAAACTTTCTAATGCTACTCTAAACCCTCCAATTCCACAGCACAAATCAATATAATTAATAATTTTACAATCTGCGATAGGTAACTCACTTATCGGAAGAATTATTTCATTATTTTTTACTGGCGTTTCAACGCAAATATTAGATATATCAGGTGTTAATTGTTTTGAATGTATAAGTTCTATTAATTGTAATTTATTTTTTGAACTGCACTTTGTAATACCTAAATTTTTACACTTTTCCAATAAATCTAATTTACTTATTTTTGATATATCCATTTGTTCGGTTATTTTGATTGTAATATTGTTTTCTGTATTATTTGAAATCAATTTTTTGATTAATTCAATCAATTTTTCTTCAACTGCATTGTCTATTAATGCTTTTATCTTATCAGTTTGTATTTCGCAAGGATTTTTACGAGTTAAGTGTTTATCGTAGTGTGATTTTTGAGAAAAGGTCTTGTCTCATTTTTCACAACTATATTTACTCATTTTAGTTATATAGTATATTAATATTTTATATTGTTTAACTAAAAATAACTAAAATAGTTTTTCCTAAATAATATCTTGGACATAAATGTATATTATTTAATAATTAAAAATCGGCGTTTGAAATGTAAAAAGGTGTAAAAGAAAATCCAGATGAAATACATTGGGGTAATTTATCAAGAAATCAAAGTGCTATTAAATTATTAGAAAAAAAGAATCAACGAAAATAATGAAATAGACAATGATGATTCTGAAGATGATTCTGAAAATGATTATGAAGATGATTCAGATGATGATTTCAACCCTTTTGATAAAATTGATAAAGAAAAATTATCAGCAAATCCAAATGCAATAAGATTATTGAAAGCTAATCCTAAAATAATAAATTGGGAAGGATTATCGGAAAATCCAAATGCTATAGAATTATTAAAAAAAAATAAAAGAAAAATAGATTGGGAGCTATTATCTACTAATCCAAGTGCTATTGAATTATTAAAAGCAGAACCTGAAAAAATAAAATGGGGGGATTTTTATCATCAAATCCAAATCCCGAAGCAATAGAATTATTAAAAGCAAATCAAGGAAAAATAAATTGGAAAGAGTTTTCAGCTAATCCAGCAATTTTTGAAGCCAAATAAAAGAATTTTTTTTTCTGAGATATTTTTAGATACTATCTTAATAAATGTCTTCAAGATTAAAGGAAATTGCTGAAAAAAAAGGAGACATCTTATCTAAAATCTTAAAAGTCGATCTTAAAAGTCTTAGAGAAGCTAAAGCAGCCACGACAGCCTCAGCGGCCTCTGTAGCTAAATCAGTCGCCAGATCTAAACTCTCGCAATCCAGCAGCTCAGGAATAGATACTCGCGTTATTAGAAATATACAAAATATAATCAATAATCCATTATTTAGTCTCACAATATCTGATTATGAATTGATGTGTGGCAATAAGATGATTACTAAAATGATGTCTAAAGTTTTAGAATGCGACGAGAAGCAGCTTAAAAAGTTCTGCAAATATATCAATGTCTTTAAGGAGAATATCAAGTCATCTCCTAAATCTATAAAAAACAAAATGAAGCCAGTTACGAATATGACTCTAAATAAATTACCTGAAGAGTTGAAAACGCAAATAGTAGAAAAGTATATGAGCATTTTTTCCCACTAAATATGTATTAAGACATTGGATACCTCTTGAAAAATTAAATTTGAACTACTTATCAGAAAATCCAAATGCTATAAAATTATTAAAAGAAATCCTAAAAATATAATATGGATGAGATTATCAGCAAATCCAAGTGATGAAGCAATTGAATTATTAAAAGAAATTCGGGAAAAAATAAATTGGTTTTATTTATCAGCAAATCCAAACGACGAAGCTATAGAATTGTTAAAAGCTAATCTTCAAAAAATATATTGGCATTGGTTATCTTCAAATCCTGTAGCTATTGAATTATTAAAGGCTAATCGAAATAAAATAAATTGGGATGCGTTATCAGAAAATCCAAGCGCTATAGAATTATTAAAAAAAAGTAAAACTAAAATAAATCGGGAGTTTTTATCAGAAAATCCTGTAACAATTGAATTATTAAAAGCTATAATTAATAAAGAAAATGAATTGTCTGAAGATGAATTAAAAAAATTATGTTATTCTAACAAAATAAATTGGAGATATTTTATCAAAAAATCCAGCTATTTTTGATGAAATATTAGAATGATAAATAATTTTTATTTTTCTAAATATTTAATAGAACACATAATAGATATATCAATGTCGTTAAGTACACTACATAGATTAACAGAGGAAAAAAGTAAGCAATTATCTAAATTTTTAGGAATAGATTCTGTACCCAGTACTCAGCTAATTGCTAATATGCAATCAAGAATTAATAATCCTCTCTTTAAGCTTAGTATGACCGATTATGAAGATATGTGTAGTAACAAGATGATGACTAAAATGATGTCTAAAGTTATAGGCTGTGAAGAGAAACAGCTCAAAAAGTTCTGTAAATATATCAATGTCTTCGCCGAGAATATAGAGTCATCTCCAAAATCTATTAAGAACAAAATGAAGGTAAGAAATAGCATTAATGCATCAATGCGACGAGGAAGCCTAAATATATTACCAGATGATATCCTTGGAAAAATAGTAAAAAAATACAAGACAATTTTCAAAATAAAATATAAACTAAAAGATTGGATACCTCCTGAGAAATTAGATTGGGAAAATTTATCAGAAAACCCAAATGCAATAGATTTATTAAGAGAAAATATTGAAAATATAAATATAAATTGGTCTATGTTATCAGCAAATCCAAACGCCATAGAATTATTAAAAACATATCGTTCTGAAATAGATTGGTGTGAATTATCGATAAATCCGAGTGCTGTAGAATTATTAAAAGATAATCCAAATAAAATATATTGGCCATATTTATCTAGAAATACAAATACAGATGCAATAAAATTATTAAAAGATAATCCAAATAAAATATATTGGCCATATTTATCTAAAAATCCAAGTCCAGCAGCAATAGAATTATTAAAAACAAATCGCGATAATATACATTGGGGCTATTTATCAGAAAATACAAATTCAGAAGCAATAGAATTATTAAGAGCAAATCCAACTAAAATATGTTGGCCATCTTTATCAGAAAACCCAAATGCCATAGAATTATTAAAAGAAAATCCTGATAATATAGATTGGGAATGGTTATCAAGAAATCCAAATCCAGAAGCAATAGAATTATTAAAAGATAATAAAGATAAAATAGTTTGGGTTAATTTATCAAGAAATCAAAATCCCAAAGCTATAGAATTATTAAAAACAAATCTTAATGAAATAGATTGGGATTATTTATCACAAAATCCAGCTGCGATAGAATTATTAAAAGAAAATCAAAGAAAAATAAATTGGTATATTTTATCAGGAAACCCTGCTATTTTTGATGAAATATTAGAATAATGATTTATTACTCATTTTTCTATATCAAGATAAAACACTGTAAGTCAATAAAATTATAAGATACCTTCCTTGTTTCAAAGTGTATCTGATTTATATATTATTTTTCTAAGTATTTTAATAGAACACATAATAGATATATCAATGTCGTTAAGTACACTACATAGATTAACAGAGGAAAAAAGTAAGCAATTATCTAAATTTTTAGGAATAGATTCTGTACCCAGTACTCAGCTAATTGCTAATATGCAATCAAGAATTAATAATCCTCTCTTTAAGCTTAGTATGACCGATTATGAAGATATGTGTAGTAACAAGATGATGACTAAAATGATGTCTAAAGTTATAGGCTGTGAAGAGAAACAGCTCAAAAAGTTCTGTAAATATATCAATGTCTTCGCCGAGAATATAGAGTCATCTCCAAAATCTATTAAGAACAAAATGAAGGTAAGAAATAGCATTAATGCATCAATGCGACGAGGAAGCCTAAATATATTACCAGATGATATCCTTGAAAAAATAGTAAAAAAATACAAGACAATTTTCAAAATAAAATATAAACTAAAAGACTGGATACCGAAAAAAA
>Ga0315905_10006834_pt1 | contig 11594 bp, 8 predicted proteins | sample LakEriMetagenome_5_FD_203522 | JGI IMG/M metagenome (GOLD analysis project Ga0315905, IMG submission 203522) | Freshwater fungal communities from buoy surface, Lake Erie, Ohio, United States - Buoy 4 MA121 | ecosystem: Environmental > Aquatic > Freshwater > Lake | place: USA: Lake Erie, Ohio...
TTCGAAGCCCTGGCGCACAAGTTCGGCTTGAAGGCCGACAGCCATGGCTGGCCCACGCCATTTCCGAGCACGGGCGCGCTGCTGATTGTCGCCAACCATCCGATGGGAGGAGCCGACGCTCTGACGTTGTGCAGCGAGGTCATGAAACGAAGGCCGGACGCCCTGACAATAGTCAACGAGATGCTCTCAAAAGTCTCCTGCCTGCGCACCGCCACGCTGCCCGTTGCGATCATGGACAATGATGCCTCGTCTGCGGCCCGCAATGCGCGCTCGATCAAACAAACCCTGGCTCACTTGAAAAGCGGCGGCTGCATCGTCGTCTTTCCCGCAGGGTCCGTCTCCACCTGGCGCTTCTCCGCCGGCTGCGTGGCCGACTCCCCGTGGTCGCCCCACATCGCGGCGCTGGCCCAACGCTCCGCTGCCCGGGTCTTGCCGGTTTTCATCCACGGCAGCAACCCGCCGTGGTTCCATCTGCTCGGAGCCATCCATCCAAAGCTCCGCACACTCCTGATCCCACTCGCCCTTTGCGCGGCTTCCGGAACAACGGTCGAAATCACCGCAAAACCAATGATCGCGCCCGAAGCATACGCAAATCTCACCCCATCGGAAGCAATCCGCTTGTTTTTCCGAAGTGTCCACGGTAGCTTGCTCGGGTCATGAGTGTGACAATATTGTCAACAAGCTTTGATCGACCCCATGAGCCCGCCGGGCATGATGATCTGAGCATGTTTCATTTGATTTCGGCTGAAAAATCCGGCGAGGCGACAGCACCTTGCGAGATCATCGACCCCCTCCCCCTTCCGTTGCTGGAAGGGGAAATCTGCAATCTGCAACAGGAGGGTTGCCTGCTCGATTCTCAGGGAAGTTTTGACGTTTATCTCGCCCACGCGGATTCCATTCCGCACCTGCTCAAGGAAATCGGTCGACTCCGCGAAGTATCATTCCGCATGGTCGGCGAAGGCACCGGCAAGGCTTTTGATTTGGACGACTACGACAGCAAATACATGCATTTGTTCCTCTGGCACCGCGATGACCGGGCCATTGCGGGTGGATACCGGCTGGGTCGGACGGATGTCCTGCTCAAGAATGGCGGCCACGCCGAACTCTATACCGCTTCGCTGTTCGACTTCGATCCCGAGTTCTGGGATGAAATCAGCCCCGCTCTCGAAATGGGCCGCTCTTTCGTTTCGCCGCAATACCAGCGCTCGATCCATCCGCTTTCCCTGCTCTGGCGCGGTATCGGCAAATTCGTTTCGCAAAACCCGAAGTATTCGAAACTTTTCGGCCCGGTAAGCATCAGCGATCTTTATAGCAAACCCTCGCAGGAATTGATGGTCGGATACCTCACCCAACATCACGCCGAAGAGCAACTCGCCCCGATGGTGCAGCCCCGCAATCCTTTTCAACTCGATATCTCCAGCGGCCAGGGCGAATCCCCTGCCACGATGGAACAACTCGCCGCCATGGTCGCGGAACTCGAACACGACCGCAAGGGCGTGCCGATCCTCATCCGCCAATACATCAAACTCCACGCGCGCATGCTGTCGTGCAACGTCGACAGCAATTTCAACAACGCACTCGATCTGCTGGTCCTCGTTGACCTCACCAAATCGCCGATCGAGGCGCTGAGCCGGCACATGGGCAAGCAGGCCGCTGCCGAGTTCATGGCTTTCCACAACGGATAGGCTAGTCGCACGAAAAAGAAAATTTCGCCTCGCGCGGATGCTGGCAACGGATCATGATCGGCGCGGATGACCGCTACACGCATCATTGACGCATCGGACGAAAACTACAAGGAAGCCGTGAAAGCCGCCAGCGAACTGCTCGCCGCGGGAGAAGTGGTGGCGCTGCCCACCGAGACCGTGTACGGCCTTGCCGCGAATGCCTTCGATGCCGCCGCCGTGGCGAAAGTTTTCAGCGTCAAGGAGCGGCCGACATTTGATCCGCTGATCGTGCATGTCAGCACCCGCGCCGAGTTGTCACGCGTGGCAATCGTGCCCGACGACATCAAACACACGGTGGAAAAACTGCTCAACGCCTTCTGGCCGGGACCGCTGACTTTGATTCTGCCGAAACATCCGGACATCCCCGACCTGGTAACCAGTGGACTGACTACGGTGGCGGTGCGACAGAGCGCCAACAAAATATTCCGTGCGGTCGGCAAGGAACTCGGCCAGCCGCTCGCCGCTCCCAGCGCCAATCGCTTCGGACGCATCTCGCCGACCTCGGCTCATGCGGTGCGTCAGGAACTCGACGGACGCATCCCGCTGATCGTCGATGGCGGGGCCTGCTCCGAGGGACTCGAAAGCACGATCATTCACATCACGGCGGGAGAAAAACGTCCGACCATCACCATCCTCCGCCCGGGTCCGGTGACAAAGGAAATGTTGCAGAATTTCGGCAAAATCGAGCGCCCGAAAAAATCGCGCGACCCCGGCGCGCCCACCGCCCCGGGCATGTTGGAAAGCCATTACGCACCGCGCACGCCGTTGATTTTGTTAGAAAACGCCGACGACTTCCGCCCCGAGTCCGGGAAAAAATACGGCCTGCTTTCCTACACCGGCGAGCCCGGCAAGGGATACACCGGCCTTTATCCGTGGACGGTTGTCGAAGCACTGAGCCCGGGCAATGGCAAGTTGCCGGAAGCGGCATTGCGCCTGTTTCATGTGCTGCGCAAACTCGACGACGCGGGGCTCGATTGCATCTTCGCGGAACCGGTCAGCGAAGTCGGACTGGGAGTGGCGGTGATGGATCGCCTGCGCCGAGCTTCAAAACAGGTGTGATCCCGGCGTGACTTAAAAATCACAGGATCCCGGTGTGCGCGAGAAGGGAATGACGTCGCGGATGTTGGCCATGCCGGTGACGAACATCAGCATGCGTTCGAAGCCCATGCCGAATCCCGCGTGCGGCACGCTGCCGTAGCGGCGCAAATCGACATACCACCAGTATTCCTGCGGATCCAGATGATGCCGCTTCATGTTTTCCAACAAAACATCCAGACGCTCCTCGCGCTGGCTGCCGCCGACAATTTCGCCGATCCCCGGAACCAGCAGGTCCATCGCGGTGACGGTTTTGTCGTCGTCGTTCAAGCGCATGTAAAACGGTTTGATCTCCTTGGGATAGTTGTAAACCGTGGTCGGTTTTTTGAAATACTCCTCGGTCATCCAGCGCTCGTGCTCGCTTTGCAGGTTCAAGCCATACTCCACCGGATACTGGAATGCCTTGCCGCTTTTGAGCAGCAGTTCGACCGCCTCGGTGTAGGTGATCCGTTCGAAGGGCCGTTCCGCGACGAATTCCAAACGCTCGCGCAGGGTCTTGTCGACAAATTTTTCAAAAACCGTTAGGTCGCCGTCGCTTTTCTCCAGTGCGTGCTGCACAAGATGTTTCACCAGTGCCTCGGCGAGATCCATGTCACCCTGCAAATCGCAGAATGCGACCTCGGGTTCGATCATCCAGAACTCGGCCGCGTGCCGCGAGGTGTGGGAGTTTTCCGCACGAAAGGTCGGACCAAAGGTGTATATGTTCGACAGCGCACAGGCAAACGTTTCCCCCTCCAACTGTCCACTGACGGTCAGGAAGGCTTTTTTCCCGAAAAAATCCTCGGCATCCATCGCGGCTTTTTCCGGCGGCAGGGTGGTGACGCGGAACATCTCCCCCGCTCCTTCGCAGTCACTGGCCGTGAGAATCGGCGTGTGAACATGCGTGAAGTCGCGCTCTTGAAAAAACTGGTGCACCGCATAGGACATGCGGCTTCTCATCCGGAAAACCGCGCCGTGCAGGTTGGTGCGCGGCCGCAGATGCGAGAGGCTGCGCAGGAATTCGAGCGAATGGCCTTTCTTCTGCAACGGATAATCCGCCTGCACTTCACCGATCAGGCGAATCGAGTCAGCCTGCATTTCCCATAGTTGTCCCTGACCGACCGATGCCACCAAGCGACCGGTGATTTCCACTGAAGCGCCTGTCAACATCCGCTCGACCTGCTCGTATCCGGGAATGCCCGCATCCGCCACCACTTGAAGATTGGCCAGGCACGAGCCGTCGTTGATTTCCAGAAAGGAAAATGTCTTCGAGTCCCGGCGCGTTCTCACCCAGCCCGCCACGGTGACATCCTTCCGTTCGGCACTGCTCATCAACACCCGTTTGATCATTTCCCTCATGCCCACAAGCCATAATCGGATTCGAGATTCCTGTCAAACGCGGGAGTGGCAAAATCAACGTCAAGGTTCATTCACCGGCGGACCACCCATTGCCTGCATCCGCCTGCCCGGCTGGTAGTTTATGTGCGGCGTAGTCCATATCGTGGATTGCGATGATGGTGTCGTATCACAATGATCCTATTGCACTCAAGACGCTCCTCAAACAGAATGTGGTATGGAAACTTCTTGAGATTACTTCTTCTCCTTCCGGTGGGATCATAATGATGTCTTTCCGGGTAGCGCTCGATGAAATCGATTGCATCATCAAGCTCTTTCCAAAATTGGACACACAAGTCATCAGAGACATCTGCATACTTCACAGCGATCTCTCGGGCATCCTTCGCCGCTCTCGGGTGGATGATCAATGGCTTCATCTTGCCACCTACCTACCGCAAAGCTTCCTGAATTCTTCCTTGGAAACGCCAACCACCTCGCCCGAGTCCAATTCGGCAGACCGGATCGTCACCTCCTCGTCATCAACCCAATAATGGGTGTCTTCAAGGCTTCCCAGAAGCAAAACCGCCAACTCAGCCCTCTCTGGTTTAGATAGACTTACGACGGATTCTCGGATCTGTGTGAATGCGCTCATGGGTTAATTGTACTTCAATCTGCCCAGAATTCCAGTCGGAATTTCGCACAACGATCAAGGTGTGGCACGGCGGGCGGGAGACGTCGAGAGCGAAGCGAACTCATGCTTCGTTGCGGCGGAATTGAAGCGAATTCTGGGGGGTTTTTTGCGCGTGACAGCTATGAATTGTTCGGTTTGTTTATGGTTTCGAGGTATCACTGATAATCGTGCTACCAAAGCTCTTGGGGAAGCTTTTCCAGGTTACGTAAATACCTTTCCTCGTCGTAAATCGCATTGTTCGTCATGACGTTCCAAACTTCGACAGCAATCGCCTGGCCGATATACATTCGTGCATGCTCTTCAGATATTCCCTGCTTCAAGAGTCGCTCCAATGTCGCCCGGGTTTGGGGAGGATCATTATCGCGTAGCTGGTTATCCACGATCTCCATGAAAATTGCCTTCAAATGGGGGTTATGATTCATCGCTTTCTTCGGGTTGTTTAAACTAACAGTTGAGCGCGCCATCGCGCGCATTTGATAAGAATATGAGTGGAGATTGAGGTGCTTATGTTCTATTGGAAGCCAGGACTTGTTCGCCTTGGTTTGAGATCTCGTCGCAGAATCCGGGATGGCAATAGGCGTGCAGGCTGTAGTCGTCCCACTAAATCTTGCCGATCTCCAACTTCCTATCCGTGCAAGCGCCGCACCTGGGAAGTCTGAATGAAATCACCTGGTCGCGTGGCCGCATGAGTCGATCCAAGACAAGCCCGATGAGTCCGGCGCGGATCATCGTGAGACCGGAATCGTTGGATAGATGAGGACTCGGACGTCGCCAAGTCAGGACGCTGCTTGTTGTGGCGGTTGCACCGCAAAATGGACAAATATCGGGAAGGACCGCGTGCCCTTTGAGGATTGCGATCCGAAAGATTGATCTGGCCTCCAAGACTTCCGGGGCGATTTCGGACAGGAATTCGGCTCGACGACAGCCCGGGCACAGACCTTCTGCATTCGGAAGGATGGTCCTATCACATTGGCTGCAATGTCGGAGCATGGAATTCGCTGGCGAACGGTCTTCACTTGTAATACCACGCCGGAAATATCACAAGCGACACTTTCGTAAAGAACATCGAAACTAATGCAATGACAAGAAAAAAGTTTGTCGGCACTTGTCGATATCAGGCGACTTTCCGAGGCATCAAGGGGGGAATAACTTCCTTTCTGATCTAAGGTCGTGCGACAAGGCCAACGAATGGGCATTTTCGAACAGGAGTTGCAGAAATGTGCACCCAGGCGCAAGACGCGATTCGCCCTACCTCAGCGGCTGCGCGAGAAATTCAAAATGCTCGTTGCGGCTCTCCAGCAATTTCAGCAGCCAGGCATCGGAGAGAAAGACCACCCAATCCCCGAGCACATCGCGGGCCAGCGCGCCGCCGGACGGCACCTGCACCGGCGGTTGCTCTTTGATCTCGCTGCCATCCTTCGCGCGGACCCAGCGGATGCAGTTCCATGGCGAAGGTTCAACGCGACACGGCGCGCCGTATTCGTTTTCGAGCCGGTATTGCAGCACTTCGAACTGCAGCGGACCCACCGCGCCGAGCAACGGAACTCGCTGCACGCTGGCGGGGATTTCAAATGGCTGCGCCAGGCCTTCTTTCAACAACTGGTCGAGCCCCTCGCGGAATCGTTTGAACTTTTCAGTGCCGATGCACTGCACGTAACTGAAGCACTCGGGTGCGAAACGCGGGATCTCGTGGAAATGCAACTGCGCTTCCTGCGCCAGGGTGTCGCCGATGTGAAAATCATAATTCCCCACCAATGCCACCACGTCGCCCGGATACGCGGCATCCACGGTCTCGCGGTCCTGCGCGAACAGTCGCTGGCTGTTCGAAAGCCGGATTTTTTTTCCGGTGCGGGTGTGGATCACATTCATGTCGCGCTCGAAAACCCCCGAAACGATGCGGATGTAAGCCGCGCGGTCCCGGTGTTTCGGATTCATGTTGGCCTGGATTTTGAAAACAAAACCGGAGAAGGCCGACTCGTCCGGAAACACCTCGCGTTCGACCGCCTTGCGCGGCGAGGGCGGCGGTGCCAGTTGCAAAAAGGAATCGAGCATGAACTGCACACCGAAATTGTTCATCGCCGATCCGAAAAAAATCGGCATCTGCCGTCCGGCGAGCACCTGTTCCATGTCGAGCGGCTCTGTGACCACATCGAGCAATTCGATGTCCGCCCGGGCCTGTGCCAGCACGGCTTCGTCCACTGTTCCGAGCAGGGCATCGTCATCGATGCCGCCGGTTTTCACCGGTGACCGATAGGCCCCGTGCGCGGTGCGCTCGAACAGATGCACTTCGCGTTTTTCGCGATCGTAGATGCCGCGGAATCGCGGTCCGTCGCCCAACGGCCAGTTCAACGGAGCGGGTGCGAGACCGAGGACTTTTTCAAGCTCATCGATCAATTCCAACGGCGGACGCGAGGGGCGGTCGAGTTTGTTGATGAAAACAAAAATCGGCACACCGCGTTTGCGGCAGACCTCGAACAACTTCAGCGTCTGCGCTTCGATGCCCTTGGCGGCATCGACCACCATCACCGCGGAGTCCACTGCGGTCAAAACCCGATAGGTGTCCTCCGAGAAATCGCGGTGACCCGGGGTGTCGAGCAGGTTCACACAACATCCGCCGTACTCGAATTGCAGCACGGTCGACGAAACAGAAATGCCGCGTTGTTTTTCCAACTCCATCCAGTCGCTGGTGGTGCTGCGCTGAGACGCTCTCGCCGTGACACTGCCGGCGAGCTGGAGGGCGCCGCCGTAGAGCAGGAGTTTTTCTGTTAGCGTGGTTTTGCCCGCATCCGGATGGGAAATGATCGCAAAAGTCCTGCGACGGGACGTTTCGTTTGACAGAATGGTGGAATCAACGGATGACATGACAACTGCGCTCGCGAAACGTGCGCAACATTTTCGATCACTGGCAAGCCTTGATTTCTGTAACGATTCAGGCAGGCAAATCCATGGCAAAAGCAGATTACATCGTTGTTAGTTGCATTTTGGACAGAATTTCAGAATTTTCAAAATTTCAAAAATCACTGACTTCAGTGGGTAATCAGTGAATCAGTGGGTAAAAAGCGTGTTTGAGGATGGTTGCGATTTTCCCAAGCCTATCCCACGAAACGCGTCTCGCCGCCGACAATCGTGCGCGCCACTGAAAAATCACCGCGCAGCAAAGTGATGTCGGCATGATATCCGGGTTCGATTTTTCCGAATCCCTTCATTCCAAGCGAGCGCGCCTGATTCCATGAGGTGACCTGGATGACCGACTCCAGCGTCCGGCCAGTGTGTTCGACGATGTTGCGCAGTCCTTCGTTCGCACGAAGAGTCGAGCCCGCCAGCGCGCCTCCTTCCTTCAGGCGGGCGACGTGGTTCCTGACTTCCACGACCAAGCCGCCGAGCTGGATTTCGCCATCGCCGATCCATGAGGCAGCGACGCTGTCGGTGATCATCATCAGCCTCTCCACCGGAACCACGGTGAAAAGAAGTTTCAGCATATCCGGGCACAAATGAATGGTGTCGCAGATCATTTCCAGCATCAGCCGTGAATCATACAATCCGGCGCCGACAACGCCGATCTCGCGATGATGAAGCGGTGTCATCGCGTTGCCAAAATGGGTGAGATTTGTTAGACCGGCATCGATGGCCGTGCCGATCTGCGCGCAGGTGGCGGCGGTGTGAGCCGCCGAGCAAAAAATGCCCGCCGACCGGGCCTCGCGGATCAACTCGAGGGCGCCCGGCATTTCCGGAGCGAGCGACAGGATCATCACCGGCACGATTTCATGCAGTGCTCGCAACTCCCCGGCATCCGGAGGACGCACAAACTGCGGATTCTGCGCGCCGGCTTTTTCCTTGTTGATGAAGGGACCCTCGACATGCAGTCCCGGGCAACGGGTCAAATCCTGCTGTTGCCGGTATATCGCCACCTTGCCGACAATCTCTAACAAAATTTCCCGCGGCTGCGTCAATGTCGTCGGCAACCAAGTCGTCACACCCTCGGCGAGTTTTTTCGCGGCGATGTGGCGGATCGCATCAAGGTTGTTGTCGCAGACATCGGCTCCATCGGCCCCGTGGCAGTGGATATCGAAAAATCCCGGCACTGCCGTCAGCCCATCGCCATCGATCACCTCGTCGGCATGATCACATCCCGTGCCGACACGGGTGATGATGCCATTTTCCACCACGATGTCCTGATGATCCTGATAAACACCAGGCGAGACCACGACGACATTTTTGAGAAGAAGACTCATAATCTTACCATGCTTGATTGCCGCGCTCATCGTAGGGAAGCCAGAGCAGGGCGACGCTGGTCACCTTCACATCGGTTTTTGCCGGTTTGAGCGTCAGGGTCTCCAGCTTGACGGCGGCCGGATCGAAATTGGCGGTGAGCTGCGCGACCTCGTCTTCGGTCTGTTGCTGGAAGGCGGCGATCTCCTTTTGAATGGATGCGATTTGCTCCTCGACAATGCCGACATCCTTGCCTTGTTTGAACGCTCCCGTTGCGGAAGTGATCGCGGATTTTCCCTTGGTCAGGGTGCCCAATCCGATGCTGCGTTTTTTTCCGCCCAGCAAGGCACCCAACACCCCCGAGAGAATGGAAATGCCCGCATTCATTTTCGCACTGCTCGATTCCGCTTTCTCCTTCTCCAATCGACTTTGTGCCGTCGCCAGACGAGCCTGAACGGCCTGCAGTTTTTTTGCAATCGCGCCGCGGGCTTTTTCGACAGCGGCATCGCGGGTCTCGCGGGCTTTCATGCTGAGGCGGGCGCGGAAATCCGCTTCCGACTCCCCGAGTTGCGAATGCATGCCCAATGCCTCACATTGAAAAATCGAGGCACGCTCGTTCCGGTACATCCACTCGGCGAAATCCTTGCCCACCTGAATGTAACCATCCTTGTTCATTGCGAATCCCGGCAGTTGGCCAAAACCAACATCCGCCGCGGCTTTGCTTTCCAAGGATTCGAGCCTGAGCGTCATCGGCACATTCGTTTCCCAGTCGATCTTGTCGCTGAGGATGGGATTGACATGGCGAACGGAGCCCGCGCTGTCGATGCCGGCTTTTTTCGACTCCCAATGCACTTCCCCGACCCGCAGCAAGTGTGCTTGATAGCTGAGCCCCTCGGCTTTTCCCGAATGAGGCGCGAATTTTTCATCGACTCCGGGTCCGGGCATCGGACGATTGCCCGCGCCCGTTTGCGCCGCAGCGGTTCCCGGCATCGCCATCGGATTGGAACTGGCCGCAGGCACGGCAGCCGATATTTCAAATGCAGCACGCTTGGGATCCATCAGTGTCTTGATCTGGGTTCGCGTCAACGGACCGCGCAAATAGCTCATCACCCAACGCACGTGGAACACCGCTGGGCCATCGTCGTTGACGTTGTTCATCAGGAAAACACGATTGCCGAGGCCCGACAACAACAGCTCCATTTGCTTGCGATCGAATTTCGAATTCTGCGCTCCGGCGGCACCTTCCAGACCGTCGAGCACGCGCATTTTGTCGCGCTCGGTTTGCAGGCGGCCGAGAAACCAGGTGCCGATGTTCGACAGCGCCTTGTAATCGAGATCCACCGGGTTCTGGGTGGCAAGCAGGCAGCCGAGACCGAAGGCGCGCGACTGCTTGAGCAAGGTCATCATCGGCCGCTTCGAGGGAGGATTCGCGCTGGGCGGCAAGTAGCCGTAGATTTCATCCATGTATAAAAGGGCCCGCAGCGAAGTGGTGCCGCTTTGTGCGCGCATCCAGCCGAGCATTTGATTCAACAGCAGCGACACGAAAAACATGCGCTCCTGATCGCCGAGATGGGCGATGGAAAAAATCGAGACCCGCGGTTTGCCGTCGGGCGCGGTGAGCATTTTGGCAATGTCGAGCGGCACGCCTTCCAACCATGACGCGAATCCCGGCGAGGCTAACAGATTGTTGAATTTCAGCGCCAGCGTCTGGCGGTCCTTTTGCGGATAAAAACTTTCGAGGTCGATGACACCCACCTTGTCGAAAGCCGGCTTCTGGATGTGGCGGATCAGGGTCTCCAGGCTGATGTCCTGCCCGGCGGTCCAGGCGTTTTGAAAAACCGCCGAGAGCAGAACCATCTCCTTGCTCTGGGTGCTGTCCGCTGCAATGCCCACCAGCGAGAGCAACGACGAAACCGTGCTATCGATTCGTTCGCTGAACAATTCGCCATCGTCGATGATTTCAAATGGAGGCACGGAGAGCGAACTGAGAATCGAAACCGGGATGCCCGCCTTGCTGCCCGGGGTGAAAATATTGATATCGACCTTGTCGCGGAACTGCTGGACGCGCTCGGCGGGCTGCCCCCAGTCGGCGAGACCCTTTTTCCACATCGCCGCGGTGTTTTCGGCATGCTCCGGCACACTGATGCCTTTTTTCGCGGCATCGTCCTCATTGACCCATGGTTCGAACTCTTTTCCCGTTAGACCCGGAAAAGTCAGCAGCAGGTTGGCGATGTCGCCCTTGGGATCGATGATGATCGCCGGAATGTTGTCCATCGCCGCCTCTTCCAGAATGGCCAGACACAATCCGGTTTTTCCGGAGCCGGTCATGCCGAGCACGACACCGTGGGTGACGAGATCCTTGGAATCGTAAAGCACCAGGTCGTCGCCCAGCGATTTGCTGTCGAGATCATAATCGCGGCCCAGATAAAAACTGCCGAGCTTTTCGTAGTCGGAAACCTGAATGTTCATGGCCGGACCTTACTTCCTTCCTGGTGGTGTCGCGAGAAAAATTTCACAGGCCCGATTCTCCACGCCTGATTTTATGTTCTTTTCCTCTCGAC